>Ga0224512_10000459_pt1 | contig 43425 bp, 36 predicted proteins | sample SF_May12_sed_USG_4_FD_169103 | JGI IMG/M metagenome (GOLD analysis project Ga0224512, IMG submission 169103) | Sediment microbial communities from San Francisco Bay, California, United States - SF_May12_sed_USGS_13 | ecosystem: Environmental > Aquatic > Marine > Sediment | place: USA... | reverse complement strand
CTTCTTCAGCGTCTTGCGCTTTTCCTTCGGCAGATACAGTCGTTCGTCGTTGTGTACTTTCAGAGCCTCGTTTTTTTCCCTGTAGCTCGTCAGGTGCGAGGTAACAACGGCCAATAACTTGGCCTCGAACGGCTGATCGCTTGCTGCAATCTGTTCCATCCTATGCACATAGTCTTTGATGCCGAACAGGCAGACCTCGCCCAATGCCTCTTCTTTCGATTTGAAGTAGTAGTAGAGGCTGCCCTGCTTGATGCCCATGCGCTCAGCAATGTCCTTCGTGCTGGCACCGTGGAAACCTTTCTCGGCAAATACGGACGCGGCCGCACAGACGGCGTGGTGGTGCTGCTGCTGATATTTGTCGGTGTGCGTGGCGGGCATGGGTGGTCCGGGCGCGTAAGAGTCCTAGAATTCTATAGAGTCATAGAAATTTTATCAAGATGTAAATAAAAGCTAAAAAAAACAACCAGTAAAGGACTAATTAAGTCAATAGTAATATAGGGAAGAGGGCTTCTGGAGAGCCGCCGCTCCTACAGTCCCGCGCGTCTCTTGAGCGCAGCGACAGCCCGCTCAGCCGTCTTGCCGTCCCAAAGCGGAGGCCGTTTACCCTTGTGCCATTGGCCGCTCAGGACGAGCTTGAGATTTTCAGCCAACGACTGTGCATCGATGAGCTTGTTGGTTCCCATCGATATGGTTATCGGCCGCTCGGTGTTTTCACGCAGCGTGAGGCACGGTATCCTGAGATAGGTTGTTTCTTCCTGCAGCCCGCCTGAGTCGGTAATAACGACGCGCGCCCCGGTCACGAGACCCATGAACTTGACGTAGGGCACGGGGTCGAGGAGTTTGACGTTTGGATTCTTTGCAACTTTGTCCTTCAGCGAGAATTTTTCCAGGCCGTTTATCGTCCTCGGGTGCGCCACGAACACGATCGGCAGAGATCTTGCGGCCTCGAGCAATGCGTCCACGATCGGCCGCAATGTTTCGATCGCGTCGACGTTCGAGGGCCGGTGCAGAGTGACGAGTGCGTATTCGCCCGCGTTTAGATTCAGCTCAGTCGCCGTGTCCGCACTTTCGATGCCGTCACGAAGCATTTCAAACGAATCGATCATGATGTTGCCGATCCTGTCGATTTTGCTCTCCGGGACACCTTCTGCAAGCAGGTTTTCGTCAGCATCCGGCGAAGGCGTCCACAGCACATCGGCGATCGCATCGGTTACGAGACGATTGATCTCCTCGGGCATTCTTCGATCGCGGCTGCGAAGGCCCGCTTCGAGATGTATCACCGGAATCCAGAGTTTTGCGCCCACCATTGCACAGGCGGCGGTTGGGTTGACATCGCCAACGACGACGATCCAATCGGGGCGGTGCTCGAGACAGATTTTTTCATAGGCGATCATGACATTGCCCGTCTGTTCGGCATGCGTTCCGCTGCCGACGCCGAGATGAAAGTCCGGCTTCGGGACGCCGAGGTCCTGGAGAATCGCGTCGGACATGTTGCGATCGTAGTGCTGACCGGTATGAACGAGGACGGGCTGCGCCCAATCCGTGGCATCGAGTGCATGGTAGAGCGGTGCAATCTTCATGAAATTCGGTCGCGCCGCGGCGATCAGGTGAATCGTTACAGGCATCGTCTGTTTCTTGTTGCAGTGACTTGGGCGCGAATACTATAGCGGATACGGATAAACTTCCATATCATCACCTGGATGCCGTGCACGCGTAATACACGGAGTCTGTAATCCGCCTGAATGTCGAGACGCGCCCTTGATGAATACCAACGAGATTGGAGGGTTTGGCTGTGCGGTCGCGATGGTCGTCTATGCGCAACTGACGATCTTGATGTTGAGCGGATGGTGATGTAGCGGCCAATCGTGTTTGCCGGCGTTCGTAACCGGCATCAGCCTCGTATAAGCGCGCCTATTCCAGGCGGATATCATCGATGAGCATTGCAGCGCCCTGGCCCGGATACGAAGCGCTAAATGTTAGCGATTTGACAAATTGCTTATCGAGCAATTTATCCTCCTTTTTACTTCGCAGCTCGTGCAGCGGCAAGACGTAGCGTTTCGGACTGGCTGAAATGGACACACTCGTCTCAAATCTCGGAGACTTTTTTTCGCCTTTGGCGCGCATATTTATCAGATCAACGTCTAACTCGAAATCGCTGTCGGACATCGACTGCGCCACGAAAGTCAATATGGAATATCCTCGCCAATCTGGGAATGGTTTTAGGCGAATTAGCGTGCCCCAACGGCCAATTTCTCTCGTGTAAGCGACCGTTGGAGTAGACCCGGGCCATGCTTCCGGCTTGGGGATAAGAGTGGGATGACGGCCTTCAGCTTGATCGTACGTCGCCAATTCCCAACGATGCTCAAAACTGAGCAGGCTCGGCATCGCGCGACGTTGCATGACAAATGCATTGGCGAACCAAATTGTAGGTACGAACGTAACTATGAAAGCAAGTGTCGCGACAAGCGCTACAAAAGGTCGAAAACCTATCTGCATTCTTGCGAGGATACGTTTGTCAAGAAAGGCTATTGCGGCGAGTGCACCAACAATCCCTATTCCATCGACAACCAAATCCGTGACTTGCGCATCGCGAGATCCCGGAATCTGCGCAATTTCAGAGATAAGTCCAATCGCCATCGCAACGCATCCGGTCACGAAGTACGGACGGATAGCGCTGCCATTCTTGTCCACGACCAAATAAATCAGCACGGTTATCGCTGCGAACCCAGGGCCATGCAATGAATGTACGATGGCATCTAATAAAGCGGATGGTCTCTCCGGAAAAACCCTGTGAGCAGTAATAGTCAGGATCGCGACAATTACAAGCACCAGCGGGAATGAAAATTTGGCTCTGTCAGTCACATTAAGCACCGGGCAGCAAGAGCCGTCACAGCCGTTTTTGCTGTCTTGCCGTCCCAGAGAAGAGGGCAATCAGCTAACAACCAATATGGTGCCGGATTCAACGAGAAGATACCCGGTATCGCTTCAAACTCTTCTTTGAGTGCAAATGCTGTCAGATCCTCTACTATTCTCGGGTGTGCGGCGAATTCTACTGTAAGCATTTGAGATACATACCACATCGCTGAGATCAGCACGCTCGACGTTGCTTCCGCGTCGACATTGGGCGGTCCGTGCACAGTGACCGATTCGTATTTTCGAAACTCAAGTTCGAGTTTCTCTCGAATCTTTGATGCTCCAATTTTGTTTTTCGGTATCACAAATGAATCAATCAAGACATGTCCAATGAGATCGATCTTACTTGCTGCAATATGGTCAGGCGTAAGGTGTTCATTTGCGTCGGCAGACGGAATCCAAAATACATCGGCAATGGAACCGGACATAAGACAGTTGATTTCTTCCGAGATTAGTCGATCCCCATTTCTAAATCCGGCCTCAAGTTGAATCACAGGGACCCAGATTTGGGGACCGACGATCGCACATGCCGCAGTCGAATTTCCGTTTGCCGCAATGAATGGTCAAGTCAGACCGATTTTCGCAGCATATCTTTTCGTAGGCAATCATCACGTGTCCTGATTGCTTTACATGCCTGCCGCTGCCGCTGCCAGCGCCCAGGTGGAAATTCGCCACCCGACTACGCAGAGACCCCAAAAACTGCTTCAGAATGCCTGTGGCCATAGTCTTGACCAGTGTGCACGAGTACCGGCTACGTCCAGTTGACTGTTTTCAAAGCGCTATGTCGCGGTACGATCTTCATGATATTCAGGCGAGTTGCGTCAATCAGGGGGGTCTTTAATGACATAATTTCGAGTCTCGCTACAAAAGAAGCTGACATTACAAAAAGGGAACGTTTTTTTACGCAGTATTTCATTGAAGGGCTGACAGCGCCGCCCAACTCCTGAACGGTTGTGCGCTTCAATGACCACGAATTGTTAAAGACGGCGGGATGGCGGATCGATAGCTACCTGGGTCAGAAAGCCACCCCAGACTAGTTGGCCGGTACCCATCAATTTGAGGCCTTTAGTCGGTCAAAAGCGTTTATGACGCGTCACGGCAAGAATGTGATCGCTCAACACCTAACTAGGCGTCGAATATGCCATACGTCACAAGCAGAATTGGGAGTTTATTGATAATGCAATCGAGGCTAACCAAGGTAGCACTACACGATCAAGGGTATAGTTAACGATGATCGAATTAACCTCGATTCTATTCGCCGCCGTCTGTTTCGATCAATTGACAGCATGCAGGGTATTGGAGATATGAGTATAAGGGCGCATCAGATAAGGTAGTCGCTACGTGCATGCGACGGCGAAGTTCTAGTCGAAAGCGAGGATAGTGGAGCCATGATATTAATACCCCGTATACCGCAGGATTGCGAGGACAAAAAATGACGTTAGAGCCACTAGATCATATCGGTAATAGGCCAGAACATGACGGCCCACTGCTGATACTGAGTCAGGATTATGAATTGTTCTTCCAGAAAAGTGGCACTGTTGAGCAATGCTTGATCAAGCCTACGGACCTGCTGCTTAATTTCGCTAAAAGGAACGGTATTGTAGTTACGTTCTTTATAGACGCAGGGATGCTTTCGTTGATGCGGCGCCTCGCCCGGAAAATTTCGGCCATTGGTAAGGATCTGTCACGAATAAAAAAGCACATTGAGACCCTACAGCTAGCCGGTCATGAAATCGGTTTGCACGTCCATCCGCACTGGGAGGATACTAGATGGTCAGATGGTGCGTGGAATTTTTCTGGATCTCGTTATCATTTGGGGGAATTTTCCCTAGGTGAGGCGACTGAGATTGTTGAACGATATTTGAATGAGCTGAACGAAATTTGTGCAGGAAACGTGCAATCCTACCGCGCTGGTGGATTCTGCATCGAGCCTTTTGGCCAGGTGCGCGACGCGTTGCTAGATAACGGCATATCCGTTGATAGTAGTGTCATACCAGGCGCTGTACTCAAAGATCGAGCTAAAGGATTTGATTTCGCGCACGTAAATGATTCAGCTTGGTGGGCGTTCCAGGAATCGCCACTTTTACCGGATTCATCCGGGGAGTTTTTAGAAATTCCTGTTACCCCATTAGTCCTACCGGCGTTGCATTATTGGGGCCGTGCGTTTGACCGAGCGCTTAGACGGCAACCTATCGGTATTTTGGGTGACGGGCTTGCGAAATCGCTAGGTTTTCGCGAAATTGCAAGACGATTAGCGTGTTTGGACCGAGTTTCTGAATTGTCAACTGACTCTCCGAAATCCGAGCACCTTGTTTCGTCGCAAGCCGTCCAACATAACCGCACTATTTGGCACATTATGGGCCACCCGAAACTACTTGGAGGAAAGTCATTCGAGAATCTACAGAAGTTGCTCGATTGGAAGAAGTTTAGGTACTTTTGCTCAGTATCGGGATTTGCTGACGGGATTCGCGCAGCAGAGCCATATGAGTAGTCTGGTTAAGTCAAATAATCCCTTTCTACAGCTTAGATTTGAGAAGTTCTGCAAGAGCCAAGGTGTGAACTCCGTCACAGTTTCTGGCTCACGCAAAATCGGCCGACGACAAGAGTCGACAGTTCAGATAACATATTGCAATTATTTCTATTTTCGGTTAGCCGGCGTCAATTTTTGATCGGCGTTATCGACAAATTATTGTCCCGGGTCATTGTGTTATCGACTAATTTGAGTGCTGTATGGTTGCTAGCGTTTCCGAGTCTCCCGGTGTCCGGGTGTCAAATACCGTGTTTGCGTTTTTTCAGGTTGCGGATGGTCTTGTTGTGCAGCCGGTCGCTTTTCCAATAGCATACGGTGCAAGTATTGCGTGGGTTTTAGGTGAAAGGGCCGCTATTGATCGAGGGTTAAGTTTCGTGAATCTTGTTGTCCTGATATTGGTATGCCTCATAATACTTACGATTTGGGCATTAACATCTGACAATCGGCCCTCCCGGCATCAAATTGTAAAAGTGTCGAAAGGGGCCTCGTGATGCTAAGAAGACATGATCAAATGTCCCCCAAAAAGTTTGGAAATAAAATATAATCTTGCCGTAGCGCTCGTTGATACTGGCACGAAAGCTGAGGCGCACTGTATTCTACTGATCTTCCTTTAACGTATTATTCAGTCTCCGCCTCGAGAATTGGCTACAGAAGAACTACGGCAGTTGTGACTGTCAGATTGGGGAAAAGTCGATGAAAAGTCACTTAAGAATAACTTGGCTACTGTTCCGCAATATAATCATTGGTGCTTTAATTTGTACTGCCGGCTGTGCGGCGGGATCCAGCGGGACGATTGCAGATCGTTGTCCGGCCTCATTGACGCAATCGTCTGAATATGTCATCGGTCCAGGCGATCGTCTTCAGATCGTAGTATGGAGAAACGAAGAATTATCAGCGACAGTCCCTGTAAGGCCGGACGGGAAGATTTCTACACCGTTAGTGGACGACATGGTAGCGACTGGACGTAGCCCCTCTCAACTCGCTGACGAGATGGAGTCTGTCCTTAGTGAATATCTACGAACCCCAGAAGTCAGTGTTATTGTCGTTAGTCAAGGCGCGGCAAATCAAATCCAAGTCGTCGGTGAAGTAACCGCGCCCCAATCCTTGCCGCACAGAGAAGGACTAAGGCTGCTAGATGTTATCGTAACTGTTGGCGGTCTCAATGAATTCGCAGCTGGTAACCGTGCAAGTCTTATCCGCCAAGTTGAATCGGGACAAGTCGAATGTCGGGTGCGGCTAAAGGATCTGTTGTCGGGAGACATGTCGGAGAACATCGTAATGTATCCCGGTGATGTTCTTGTGGTGCCGGAGACGCGATTCTAATGCAGGAAATTCTCAATTCATTATTGGCTGAATTCCATGGTTCATGGCGTTACCGATGGATGGCGCTGATTGCGGCTTGGGTACTTTGCATCGGAGGCTGGATTCTTGTGCTCACGATGCCAGACATTTTTGAAGCACGCGCACAGGTTTATGTTGATGCAGACTCGCGTCTTGCTGACGTGATGGGGCAGGTGGGTGCAACGCCGGGGGTTGGCTCTCGCGTTTTTGTTGTCCGACAGGCAATGCTAGGTCGGCCCCAGTTGGAACGTGTCGCGCGTGAAACGAGTCTAGACCTTCGGGCTAAAAATGAGGAGGAACTCGAGAAACTGATAATAGATATCAGGGAAAATATCGGCGTTTTGTCTGGGCGTACGAGACAGGATCAAAATCTATATACGATAACCTTTCGCGATCGTGATCGAGACATTGCCGTGGACGTCGTTCAGACGTTGCTTGATACTTTTGTCGAGGACGTCCTTGAGCTGAAAGAAAAAGGTAGCGAGGACGTTTCCGGTTATCTGCGAGATCAGCTCGATCATTACACTGGGCTGCTTTCGGATGCAGAGAATCAGCTTGCGGAATTCAAGAAGAAGTATATTGGTCTGCTGCCGGGCGAAAGCGGTGACATTTTCGAGCGGCTGCAGCGAGAAATGGACGCATTAACGGACCTTCGCTACAACCTTCAGATAGAAACGGATCGTCGAAATGAATTGCGTCGGCAATTGAATTCCGAAACGCCATATATTTCTGAGGCTGCGCGAAGCGCGGCGGGGCTGCCCGCTCCCGGAAGTGCTACAGATCAATCGATTACCGAGCTCGAATCCCGAAAAGCCGACCTGCTCCTCAGATATACAGATCGTCATCCCGACGTAGTTGCAATAAGACAACAGCTTGAACAGCTCTATATCAATCGAGACGCAGAGCGAAAGGCGCGGGCGTCGCAGTTAAACGGAATTGAAGGTGTATCGAACGCAACAAATCCCGTCTATCAAAATGTACAAATTTCCCTTAACCAAGCTGGGGTTTTAATAGCGGGACTCAAAAGCCAGATTGAGCAAAGCGAAAATGTCGTTAAACGACTTAAGGACCAAATAAATACGATTCCTGAGGTCGAGGCGGAGTATGCGGAATTGACGCGTGACTATGCGCAGTACAAAACTCTTTATGACCAGCTATTATTGCAAAGAGAGCGCGAGAGAATGGGAACTGTCGGCGACGATCGCGACATCGTCAGCTTCAACATCATTGATCCGCCCGCTGCTGACTTGGAACCGGTAGCTCCGAATAGGTTCATCCTACTATTTGGAGTCTTAATATTCGGAATCTGTGGCGGCGTCCTGCTGGCGTTCGTCATGCATCAACTGAATCCGGTTTTTCTAGGGGCGAAGTCGTTAAGCGAATTTACCGGAAGACCGGTACTCGGAATTGTAAGCATGACCTGGGTTGAAAATTACAATAAGTACCATCGCCTGGACTTGATGGCCGTAACAATCGCCGGCGCTGGTCTTTTCATCATGTTTCTATTGCTGGCAACGTTTGGTTCACCAATAGTGGCCCTTTTTCAGAAACTGAATCAATATATTGTTTAACGAATTGTGAGAGAGAAATAAGTGAGCAAGATTCAGGATGCGTTGACAAAGATACAAGACTCGACAGGTCGTTGGAGGGTTGAGAAACGTCTCGGTCAATCACAGACCGGTTCGCCGATTGTTGCCCAAATGGGCGCGCGTGATGCTGATGATTATGGAGATTCGCGGATAGTATGCATCGATCAAAAGGCACTAAGGAATGCTGGCCTGATCGCCCCCGAGTATCACCAGGAACTTCTCACAAATCAATATCGAGACATAAAGCGTCCGCTGATTGCCCATGCATTTGGGAGGCGTGCGACGCACATCGAAAGCGGAAGGATAATTGTGGTATGCAGTGCGCTTTCTGGCGAAGGAAAGACATTTACGAGTATTAACCTTGCGCTAAGTATGGCGCAGGAGCGCGACCACTCAGTTGTTTTGATTGATGGTGATTTTTCAAAGCCGCAAATCAGCAAGATGTTTGGGCTTGATGGAGAGCTAGGACTCCTAGACGCTATGGAGAATCCGGAAATCGACCTTCGGTCGATTGTGCTGAGGACGGACGTCGATGGGCTCTGCGTTCTTCCGGCGGGCCGGCCAAGGACCAGCGCGACAGAATTGCTATCTAGCGCGGCGATGGAGCAGGCTGTGGGAGAGCTAACTTCTTCGGTACCGGGCCGAATAGTGATTTTCGACTCTGCACCGTTGCTTCAGACGAGTGAATCAAAGGCGCTAGCGAGCCTGGCCGGCCAGGTGGTGGTTGTTGTGCGCGCGGAATCTACTCCGAGGGACGCGGTTGCGGCGGCGCTAGGGTCTCTTGATGATCAGAAAGCAATTAATTTCATACTCAATAACGTTCGTCCCGGTTTCGAGCGTTACGGAGATCTCTATGGATACGGAGAAAAAGCCGATGAGTCGGTTAAGGCTGCGAAATCCGAATCAGAAATTTTCGCATAGCGAGGAGGCGTAAACATGCCTATATCTAACAAGAAAAAAAATTCGCGAACGAGACGTCTGGCTTACCTTCTAGGTGTAACGTTATCGTATCCAGTATATGGCATTGAAATTAGTGGCGAGCTTAACGCCGGTATAGGGGCTAGTGACAATATCGCCCGCACCGCGCAAGATCCCATATCTGATACTTACACTCTAGTCGGACTGAAGCTAGATGTTGTCGAAGAATCGCGACGAGTTCAAGCTACTGTCAGCTCACAATTTGATTATCTTGATTATCGCGACGAGACATTTGACGCTGAATTGATCGGCGGTCTGAATGGAGTGGTCGAGTTTTCGCTAGTTGAAGAACGAGTGGCATGGATCGTTCAGGATAACTATGGTCAACAGCTCTTTGATCCATTCACACCGGCGACTCCATCAAACAGAGAAGACGTTAATCTTTTCACAACGGGCCCAACATTCAATTTCTTGAGCCCTGGTCGAAATCACGTTGATCTGGATCTTCGTTACTCGTCTGAGAACTTCGAGCGGAGACCCGACGACAACGATCGGTATTCGGGTAGATTGCAGATCGGACGTGACATCAATCGCGAGTCGTCGGTTTCTTTTGGTGGTCTATTTGAGCGGGTCAAATTTGATGGTACTGCCATTGAAGGTGATTATGATCGAGTCGAGGGCTATATCCGCTACGAAGCAACTGGCAAAAAAAACTACTTTCAGATGGACGCTGGAGCAACCGATATTGATTCGGAAACATTTCGGCTTAGTGGCCCACTAATTCGAATAAACTGGACCAATAACTTGTCACCGAAGTCGAGGTTGATTGTGTCTGGTGGGAGCGCCTTAAGTGATCGTAGTGGGCGATTTCGAACTGTGCAAGATGATGTCACAGACCTGCGGGACACTATTGATATCACAGTCTTGTCGGCACCCTTTCGTAACGACTTCTTCACCGCGAATTATCGGATCGACCAAGACCGTACAAATGTCGATTTTCGCGTGTCCTGGGCTCAAGAGGACTATGAGGGAAGATCAATAGCCGACCGAGATTCCCGGCGGTCCGAAATCGGTATTCGGCGAGATTTATCCAGAACAGTGTTTGGCACAGCGCGCCTTGGTTATATTCAGCGTGAATTCAAGGGATTGGATAGACAGGATGATGATATTTTTGGGAATCTGGGTATTGGAATTCGAATTGGGAGTCGGTTCAGGCTTATAGGTGAATTTCGGTATTTGGAAAGAGATAGTGACGCCGATGAGGGAAGTTTCACGGATCGGCGTTATTCAGTGCGAGGCATTTACACGCCGCGGTGGATGAGGTGAATGCAGCAGAAAAAACTAAGAATCCAGATAGTCGTGATCGGAAGGAAAGTCGCCAAGCTCATTGTTTGACGTCCACTACTCAAACGATTGATAAGAACACTTTAGCGTTCGACAAGAAATCGGACTATTTGAAGCGACTGATTTTCATTGCTGATATGGCTTTGATCGTACTCGCATACGTTATTGCCGTAAAAGCATATCCATATATCCGACCTGGCGCGACTCTTGACGAGGGAGTGCACTTCGGACTGCTGCCTATCATAATAACAAGCTTCGCAATTAGCCGTTTTCTCTTGGGACGATCCGTCAATATTCAGAGTCAGACCAGCCGTGTGCAGATCGTTAGAATTCTTCAAGAGAATTCGCTTGTGCTCGCAATACTTGTATTAGTCATATTCCTTCTCAAGTTAGAGACGATAAGTCGTGCTGTGGTTATCTCCTCGTCTGTATTGGCAGTTCTGTTCATGGTCAGCGTACGGCGATTCGCGCTCTGGTGGCATTTTTCAAGGAAGTCCAAGAGCACAGAAAATCACCTGAGAGTCTTGATTATTGGCTCTGGTCGGCGTGCACGAATGTTAGCCGATCAGTTAATGCGTTCTTCTGAATGGGGCGTGCATATAGTCGGGTTTCTGGACCCAAAAGGCCAATCAGCCGGAAGACGGGCGACGGATGAAATCCTGGGACATGTTGATGAGATTAACAGGGTCTTGCGAGACAATGTCGTAGAGGACGTGGTAGTTGCCCTTCCGCGCTCAATGCTGGGGGATGTGCAGTCAATCATTGACGCTTGCCAAGAGGAGGGTGTTAGACTGAGATTTATGGCTGATATCTACGATTTTCAGGCAGCCAACGTTCGGCTGAGCGCTGTAAATGGAATACCGTTGCTCGCGTTTGAACCAGTCAGCGAAGAGAACAACGCGCTCATTGCGAAGCGGGCATTAGATGTTGCGGTAACTTTGTTCGCAATGCCATTTGTCGTTGTGGTATTTGCTATTGTTGCTGCGGCAATACGGCTGGATTCACGAGGACCAGTTTTTTTCACCCAGGTTCGAGTCGGGCAACACAAACGAAAATTCAAGATGTATAAATTCAGAAGCATGGTTGTAGATGCGGAAGAAAAACTGAAGCAAGTTGAACATCTGAATGAGGCGTCAGGACCACACTTCAAAATTGAGAATGATCCCAGAATGACCCGGGTCGGGCGATTCATCAGAAAAACGAGCATTGACGAGCTTCCGCAACTTTTTAATGTTCTGAAAGGAGACATGAGTTTGGTGGGTCCGCGCCCGATGTCTGTTCGTGACGTAAACCTCTTTGACAAAGGGTTGCAGCGTAAGAGATTCAGCATACGACCTGGTATTACGTGTATTTGGCAGATATCGGGTAGAAGCGCATTGACTTTCGATGAATGGCTCGAAATGGACTTGCAGTACATTGACAATTGGTCATTTCTTCTCGATTTGAAGATCTTGCTTTTGACAATCCCCGTAGTCCTAAAAAGAAAGGGAGCGGCGTGATCACTGCGCATTTTACGGCCAAGAGGGAAATTCCTGAACCTCGGCCAGTGCCGGCGCGCTGCCCTACCTATCAAGTTCTTGATGTGCCGATCTTTGCATCCACGATCGTTCAAGCCGTTGAGCTTGTAAGTGACGTGATTTCCAGTGGGGGCAGTATTCAAATTGGCGTCGTAAACGCTGCAAAGATCGTGAATATGCGTCGTAATCCGGAGCTGCGTAAAGCGGTCCTTGATTCAGACGTAATTTTCGCAGACGGAATGTCCGTGGTTTGGGCGAGTCGTATACTCGGGTGTCGCCTGCCGGAACGAGTAGCGGGTATTGATTTGATGTACAAGATATTGGAGCGCGGAAGCAAAGTCGGATGGCGATTCTATTGTCTAGGCGCTACGTCGGAGGTTCTGATGAAGACCTGCGACGTATTTAAATCCAAATTTCCGGGAATACGGTTGGTGGGTAGTCACCACGGGTATTTTTCATCGAGCGATTCGAAAGACGTCGCAGAAAATATTCGGCGAGCGCGGCCGGATGTTGTTTTTGTCGCTATTTCGTCTCCAAAAAAGGAGAAATTCATGTCGCAATGGGGCGGCTTCATTGACGCTCATGTTGTTCACGGCGTTGGTGGTTCATTCGATGTGGTTTCCGGGAAAGTGGCTCGAGCGCCTGTAGCCTGGCAGAGAATCGGTTTGGAATGGCTATATCGACTGTTGCGAGAACCCAAACGTTTATGGCGGCGTTACTTGGTTACGAACACGATGTTTATTGCTCTAGTTATAAGGGAAAAACTCCGTCGACTTTTGAAATAGGGTTGTCGTTACGAGACAGAGTAATGACGGCTGGGAGATACATGGACACATTGAGGGTCGGATTCATCGTGTTTGGCCGGAGATTGCCAATCTGGCAAGTTGAAGCGATGAAGAGAATTCTGCTCAACGGCAAGTTTCGGATTCCTATTGCATATGGTCTAAATTGCCCCAAAGGAACTTACGAACAGTATCCAATGTTCCTACGTGCGAATTGGATTGCTAAATTACTCTTGGAATTCGATTGTCACTTGTTTTCGAACAGCAACCGCTTCGGTTCGAATGCATTGGAACTTATCGACATCTCGGACGATCCATTGTTGCCTGCTTTCCGATGGCAGGATTATGCAGATAGCACCCCGGTTGGTGTCCTTAACGACGCCGGGAGAGCTGAGATCAGGCGTGCAAATCTCGACATACTAGTAGATTTCGGCGCATGGCTTAAAGACGAAGACGCCTGCCTCGCCAAATATGGAATTTGGCGCCATGTGCATCATCCTACGGAAGACTTCGCGAATTGTCTGCCTGGTGTATTCGAGAGCATATATAGTCGACCGGTTACAGGATCGCGGCTAGAAGTAATGCTTCCCAAAAGCAAGAGATCAATTACTGCAACAACCTCATATTCGACGACCTACGATCTGTCTCCGTTCGTTAATCGAAGCAATTCAGCTTGGCCTGCGATCGCATTCTTTGAGCGAGAAATTACCAAATTGGGCCTGCAGGGCGCTGATAAATATTTCTCCGATGCCCGAAAAAAATATAGCAGCGCGAACGACGTCATAGGGCAAATCAAGTCATACGATGCGAGAAGCGCGATTTCTAGTTGTGTTCGATATTCCTGGAAACTTTTTACTCGGCTTGTTGAAGAGAGAACTCGCTGGGACCAGTGGTACCTGTTATTTGGGTTCTTCGAATCAGACGACTTCGATGTTGGAAAATGTCGAACCATTCTCCCTCCGGCCGATGAGTTTTGGGCGGATCCCCATGCTTTTCGAAATGGTGATATTTACTATGTGTTTTTTGAGGTCTATACGCAAAATAAGAAGAAGGGCCACATATCGGTTCTGGAGATTGACAGATCAGGAAATATCTCTGACCCAGTTATCGTCCTTGAAAAAGATTACCATTTGTCTTATCCAATGATTATCGAAGAAGACGGTCAGATCTATATGCTGCCAGAAACAAAGCAGAATGGAACGATCGAGCTTTACAAATGTGTAAAGTTCCCTTCCGAATGGAAATTGGAGATGACATTAATGGATGACGTTTTGGCCACTGACGCAACGCCATTCTTTCACGATGGCAGGTGGTGGATGTTCGTCACGATGACTCAGTCGGGAAAGGCTGCTTGTACTGAAGAATTATTTTTGTTTTATTCTGATCAACTTTGTTCAAATCGCTGGAATTCCCACGCGCAAAACCCAATCGTTTCAGATGCCAGGTCGGCCCGGCCAGCCGGAAAAGTTTTCAGTCGAAATGGTAGGCTTATTCGCCCGTCGCAGGATTGTTCATATCACTATGGATATGGTTTGGTGTTTAATGAGATAACCACACTGTCCGAAACCAGTTATGAGGAGAAACGTATATCAACAATTCGACCTAACTGGGCAAAGAACGTTAAAGGCGTTCACTCTTATTCGAGGGCCGATTCCCTCGTGCTGCTTGATGCGCTGAAATCAGCGAAGCGGACAAGATAGCCGGCATTCGCAGCGAATCGGGAAGACTTGTCAGTTGCAGCCTCACGCTGTATTTCGAAAATCTGATTGTTGAAGATTTCGCTGTGTCTTAAAGATCATCAATCTATTGAATGTCAAAAAAATTTCCGGCGAATCAGAGTTTTCGCGGACTCTGATAGTAGGAAAAACCAATAGAGTGTTCCCAACGCCACACAGTACGTTGCTATTTCAACCAGGACTAAAAGAAATGTAGTTGATACTTGGCGACCATGGATCACAATCAGGGGCACAGTCGCCGCCGCCCAAAGTAACCCGACTCTTCCAAATCCAACAGCCAGATACTGCGAGATACGCAGGCCCAGTATTTTGCACGCATTGTACGGAATGATGATGCCGTTCATAAGCGATAAGCAAAAGGCCATCAGAAAAGCGAATTCCTCCATCGACGCATTTCGCGACAACAGGAAATAAAGGCCAAATCCAAATACTCCCAACGTGATAAACAAAGTCCGTACGAAAATCGACCCGTGCAAGTTCAGGCCTATTAATATTCTCGTTATCGGAGACTGCGAAAGTGGCAGTAACGCACCTATGCCCAGTATCAGAATGATGGCTTCATTGACATAGTCCGGTCCCATCCAAAGCCGTATCACTTCGTCCCCATACAGGCAAAACAATGTGATAGCGGGCAGACTGAATGCAAAGCCATAACGAGAGCAAGTTATTAAGAACCTCTTTAACTCATCGGGGCCTTCTTTGCTAAGTATCGGACCAGCCATGGGGGTCAGAGTAAAGGTAAATCGAGTAACCAACGTTCGAATGAACCTAACCAACGCGTTTGGGCGCGCAAAGACAGCCAGCGACTGTACTCCAATGGTCGTGGCGATCAAGATGTTGGTGCCATTCAAAATAATTACAGGGGCGAGGCCCCAAACAAACACCGTTATGCCAAAACGAAACAGTTTCTTAGCGAAAGACAACGAAAAAAGAGAAAGCTTCCATTCAGCTTCCGGACAAATCTGTCTCAAAAAGTATAGTCGAATCAATCCCTCGAGCAGCGCGAAGAATGTATATATGATGCTGGCGGAAATCAGACCATAACCGGCAAGCAATGAAATGATTATCGAAGAGCTAGCAAGAATGTTGACAACCGCTTCAATCTTGTTATTTACGTCCCATCGATGACACCCATTGACGACGTGTCGTGACGTTTCGAACAGAAATCGCAGCGCTACATTTAATCCCAGAATAAAGATGACGTACTGAGCGACGATTAGGTGCTCACTCAAGCTCGGGTGCAGGCGGGGTATCTTGTATGCGATGAGCCCAGCGATTCCCGTGACAAGTGTCGCGGTGACTACTTGTATTACAGTTGAGGTCGATATTGCTACTTGAAGTTTATCAGTTTTGCCTTCGGCTCTATAATTTGAGACGAATCGATTGAGAGATTGAGCGAGGCCGAGATTACCAAGTGACATGTAAACGACGAGCGACCAAGCGAGATCCCAAATGCCGAGCATTGCACTGCCAAGCTGCTCATCCATGACTCTAGGAACAAAGAAACCGGTGACTATGGTGACGAGATGGCTGAGCCATCCGGTAACAACGTTGCCGACTAACTTCGATCGTCCGCTGGGGTCGTTGCCTTTCTCAGACGTCATGTTATTTTTCACGAATATACAGAGACAATTTATTCTTGGGATGTTCGACGCACGTGGTGTATCAAGGATTGCTATGATTATTGTTTGAAGTGTCGAAGTGAAGTTTGCGATTATGCAGCGTTGCTCAATATGTTAGGCATTTTTCTTCAGTACAAAAAGAGTCATTACGCCTACGAGGCGGTTTCGTGACAACGGAATACTCCAGCTACCGAGCTTTGGTACTTCGAAGTTGGTAGCTTCTAATACTTCCAGCCCGACATGTTTTCCGAGGTCCGCCATATCATGTTTCGTGTACCGCATCTTTGCGTATGATAGGTCCCGTTTGTCATCTTGTTTTCCAAGGATTGCACGGACACTCAGGAATAGATCCTGTAGTCGTCCGATTAGCGAGGTGGCGTTGGGTACAGAAATCAGCATGTAGCCGCCCGGCTTCAAGATACTTGCAAGCTGTCTGAGAAACGAAAGTTCATCCTCAACATATTCGATCACGCTAGAGCAGATAATATTTTCGTACTCTCTAGGTTCACTAAACCATGTGTCCGGATCAATGCAGTCAAATATCGGTGTTACATCATAATCGAAGTTAGATTCTGCTCGAGCCCTGACAATCATTTCTTTCGAGGCATCAACCGCAATGACATTAAAGCCATTAATGGAAAGCGCAAACGTTAGCACTCCGGAACCGCAGCCATAATCGAGAACCTGGCTTTGGTCAGCGAACCACTTCTTCGCAGACCTGACGAAGAGATCACGCCTGTCTTTGAAGCTTGCACGCGTATATAACTCAGACCAATACTGAGCCCGGAAATCGAAGTGTCGAATGCTATCTTTAATATCATTGGTTGTCATTAAGGTTTTCCTAAGCCGGCCCAAACGTCTTGAACCTTTTAACCTGTTGCGAGGCCGATCATTAACTCGTAGTGTTCGCGTCTTCGTTAGAAGAGAATAGGGCGCGCCATTGCTCGATGACAGTCTCTCTCCCGGCAATATTCGTCACACCTAGTCGCGCGCAATTTGAAAACGACTGCCAGCGAGCTGGATCGGAAAGTAGATCCTCAATACGGTGCGAAAACTCACGTTTAGAAGGACTTCTTATTAGATAGCCGTTAACTCCGTTGTTGACTACTGAGGACAGTTCGCCTACGTCAATTACGACAGGTACGACGCCCTGAGCCATAGCCTCTAACATTGCAATCGAAACGCCCTCGGTTCGTGAAGTCAACACAAATAGCTTCGAACGGCGAAGCCAAGTTGAGGCATTGTCAAGTCTACCGGTAAAATGAACGTTCGCTCCAATTCCGAGTTTAGTACAAAGATCGATCAAGAACGGCTTTCGTTCGCCATCGCCAATAATTGCGACGCGCAGTCCAGGTCGGTTCACCACCAAAAGTCCAACAATGCGCAGAAGCAGGTCTAGACGTTTGGATTCCGCCAGACGCCCCAGGAATATGATATCTAGATCTCTTGCAAGAAAACCAGGGACTGAGGCCGGAATCTCCACGCTGCCCAGTATAGTCCGATAATTTTCGGCTGCTTCTCGCTCAGTAAGAAACTTTTCGATTCGCGTACCTCGACCGATAATATAGTCAAACTTCCGCAACAGGCTGATCGACTTCTTTTCCAATCTCCGAGACGGCGTTTTTAATGCGCGTAACAAACGGTTTTCTGAATTCCATCCACCGCCCTCAATTTCGATTTGACCACCCGTCGATTGATATACCGCTGATCCGCCAGCGACCGACCGACACAGAAGGGCTATTAATCCAGCTGGAAAGAAGTGATACCCGATAATAAAAGAAGGTCTTTCCTTGACAGCCAGACGCAGGGCCAACATGCATTTAGCGAGAGCACGCGGAAAGATATTCGATATCGTCGAACTTGGTGATCGGAAAGTGACATTTGGGAGAATCAGGTCGACCGGATCAGTCACGACGGTAACGTGTAAACGCGATGCACTCGCAATGGGTAAAATATGTGATACAGCCCAATTCTGGTTATGAAATGTAGCGATTATCAAGATCGGACCATTTCTATTGTCAGCCCGCCCCCCCCAATATCGGTGTACTAATACAACCAATTCAACAGTGTGATAGAGAATTAGCAAAATGGCGGTACTAAAGAATCTGGACATAGCGTCTTGGTTACGTCGGGGATTGTACTTAACGGGTAGTTCGAAAGTTATCAAATAAGATCAAATTTTCCCCAAAATGGATGCCTCTTGAAGGCCATCGATGTGCATGGCCGAAACAAACTATAATTATACGCACTAACGACACAAGCAGGTGGGCGTGCATCTCAGAAAGTTGTGTGCCGTAGGTCCGGTGCATTCCGTCTCCTAAGTCGCTCGTTCGAATAGGTTTTCAGAAACTCGACGCTGTATCCGCGGCAGCATTTACATAATTGAGTCAACTGGACATCAGATGAAAGATCGTTCTAGAACGGGATATCTGAAACACAATGCCGGTTTTCCCATCGAATTTGATGGCCTATCGTGATTGAATAGAGCATGCGACGCAAGAATTATGTCGCCAGGAAGCGACAGCATATCGAAAACAGCCAATTTGGTGACACACATCATGGCCAGAACTTGATTTAGAATATAAACTAACTAGCGTTTGTAAAAATCGGGCAAGTACATTAATCGGTCGGGAAGTGCGTGATCGGGCATTTCGATTGCGACATAATTATCAGGTGAGATGACGAATATGAATGCAAGCATCCGTAGAGGTATGATTACCTTGGGAATAGTGTTATTTCCGCTGACGGTTTTTTCATACGAAGGGTTCGGTTCGGAGACAACCGGTGCCAATGAATGTGCCGAAGTAAGCACATTTCATGTAACTAGCCTTGAGGATAGCGGACCGGGAACTTTGCGAGACGCGACATCTTCCGAATGTCGCCATATTGTCTTCGATACGGCAGGAACGATATACCTCAAGGACGAAATCAAAGTTCGGTCATTTACGACTATCGATGGAGCAACTGCTCCAGAAATTGACGGTGAATCCGGAATTACCATTCGAAAATTCGGCGGCGATAAAAACATTACGTTGATGGAACTTGTGTTAGTAAACGATGTAATCATCAACGATATTCGCTTTATCGGCGAAGGGAATGACGATGGTAAGGACAACTTGTCGTTAATCGGTTGCGACCGTGTTGTAGTAAGTCACGTCAGCAGTGGATATGCGGATGATGGTGCCATAGATTTGTCGTGGGGCTGGGGTTGGGGTGACAATGACTCTCCTTGGGCGAATCGAAATATCACGGTGTCATATTCAATTCTTCATGATACAGCTAAAGCCATGTTGATTAAGTACGGGCCGCATCACAATATTTCTTTGCATCATAATCTTTTCGCTCGAAATAGAGAGAGAAACCCCCAGATTCGCCATCAAGTCGAGACACTGGAATTCGTAAACAACATTGTCTATGAATGGGGTGTTCAAGGAGGTTGGGGGTATGGTCTACGGATAGCCGAACATGATCCAGATCAAAACCTCAGTGGTAGTTTGACTTTTGGCGGAGACGGCTACATAGATATGAATGTTATTGGTAATGTATTCATCGCAGGTAGAAGCCCAACTCCAAATCTTGCGATTCAGTTCTTGAATGTCGACTCAGGGAACGGGGATTTCGGAGATTTGTACTTTGAGGACAATATTTATCCTGAGGGTTTTTCGGCCCCATCATCGACAGTATCACAACCACTTTTTGTTTCTGACATTCATCGGATTACGAAACAAGCAGCAAATCAACTTCCGATGGCTTTACTCGATTCGATCGGACCCAAATATAGGACTCCCGAAGAAACAGAGATTATCAATCAGATTCGCAGCAACTTCGGTCCGCGACCTAATCCACCTGTTCTAAATTGATTACATTACGTCCTAAGTTCAGTTAGTCCGTGGCATGACTTGGAAAACTTCCAATAATGGCAGTGGAATTTAGGTGGAACGCAGCTCCGAAAAACCGAGCATCTGTTTTGTTGCGCTCAGTAGTTACAACGTAATATCGGATACGGGCGAGACAGGGCATATCGGAGGTGCCGAAGTTCAGCAGGCCACAATGTCTCAATGGCTGCTCGAGAATGATTATTCGGTCAGTTTCATAACATACGACCACGGTCAGAGTGAGGCGGTAATCAGTTCTGGCGTGCGTGTATTTATCGCATATGATCGTGCGCGTGGTTTGCCTGGACTTAGATTTTTTTTGCCAAGATGGTCTGGTTTGTGGTCGGCAATGCGGCGAGCCGACGCCGACATTTACTATCAACGAGGCGCGGGCATCGAGACAGGTCTATGTGCATTGTGGTGCTGGATTCACGGTAAAATATTTGTATACGGGAGCGCGAACGATCGGGATCTGTTGCGAGCACTTCCGTATTTGGGAAATTATCGCGAAAAGCTCTTATACAGGATTGGTTTAAAGCTCGCGAACGTTGTTATTACACAAACTGTAACACAACAGACATTGTTGGAGAAAAACTTCGGAATCGCGTCGCATGTAATTCGAAATAGTGGGCCGGCTCCAGCTTCGCAGAGCAGCAGTATCACTGTCGCGCAAAGCGTATTGTGGGTGGGACGATTCATTCGCCTGAAAAGATTGGAGTTCCTTCTAGACGTCGCAGAAATAAGCCCGAAGTATAATTTTGTCATTGTCGGAGATGGCGACGAGAACCAACCATACGTCAAAGGACTCTTGGGGCGAGCGTCAGTCTTGAATAACGTCGAAATTCACGGTCACGTTTCGTATAGCCGCATGCAGGAGTACTACCAGAGAGCTTCGATCGTATGTAGCACCTCAAGTCAGGAGGGATTTCCTAACGTCTTTGTCGAAGCGTGGTCTGCCTGCAAACCCGTGCTTTCAACGCTTGATCCAGATGGAGTAATCGCCCGCTCCGGAGCGGGGTGGGTCGCTAAGACAGAAACAGAATTCGCAGACGTATTGAATAAGTTGCGAGAAGACGAAACAGAATTGAGATCGGCGCAATTCGCAGCTTCCAAGCTCTACGACGAATGCTATTGTTTATCGGCCAATATGCCCAAGTTTGAGTCGATCTTGATGCAGACAGTTAAATCTTGAAAAGTTCGCACCGCAGAGACGGTCTGAATGAGATGATTCCGACCCGAGACCGCGTTACAATGCTCTCAATTAATCGACCTAATGCGCCGACCGGTGATCAGGTAGCGCAGAGTTGGATCCGAAAAGTGCAGACCTGTTCAATTTGGTGTTTCTCAAGCAATTTTTGACAGGAGAAATTGGGTTGGACGACAATGGTGACAATGTTTTCAAGCTTCAACAATTAATAAACCGTTGGAGTCTGATACTGTTCGTGGCCATTTTGGCGATATATGGTCTCGTCGCATTCACTCCATCAGAGGTTCTTTTCGAGTTTGCCCGGAGTTCCAGCCAATCCGCTCGTAGATTTGAGGACGGCCCAATTGAGCTATTCGGAGCCATCTGTTTTCTCGGTAGCGCCATCTTTTTTTTCGTTGTCTACTGGCGATCCAAGCAGGGAAACGACTTTTTCTTGTTTTCAACAAGCCGAAATATCTTCTTTCTTTTATTGGCCATTATTTTTTTTATGGGGGCCGGAGAAGAAATGAGCTGGGGTCAACGCCAACTTGGTCTTGAGACCCCGGATTGGATCAAGTCAGTGAATCGGCAAGATGAACTTAATATTCACAATATAACCATATTCCATGGAGAGGACGCCGAAGGTAATCGAAAAACGGGCTTCGACAGTCTGCTAAATATCGATCGCCTGTTTAGCATTTTTTGGCTATCGTATTGCGTGGTTCTCTCACTAATAGTTCAAGCTAGCCGGCGTCTGGCTGGTTTTGTAAGGAAACTTAATATCCCTCTCGTACCCATTTGGTTGGGACTGCTGTTTCCACTCAACTACGTTCTTTCAAAGCTGCTGGTCGTCAGTGCCTTCCGGCCGGCCTTCGATATGAATAATTTATATGTGCACTACACTGTGGAGCTGAAGGAATCGCTTTTTGCATTTTTGTTCCTAAACCTGGCTCTATTTTTTCTTATTTTCCATCATGAGAGAAAATTAAATAAGGCATAGCGCCATTCAGACTTTATGGGAACGTCAAACGCATGCTCATACAGAGCGAATTACTTGCTGTGAAGTTCAAGTTTCTGCCGCTGAACTGCAACTTTAGACATCAGTGCGATCGCACACCACAACGCAACGGATTTCGCCTCTGGGTAGAATGACTGCCCCGTGAGACTTGCAACGAGGAAGGTGAAGACCATAGCGACTCCGGCGGCTCCGGCGAGAACATACAGTCTGTTTCTATCGTCTCTTAGTAGAGACCATGAATATGTCGCGATAATTACAAATAAAAAAACAATCGGCACGGCGCCCAAGAAGCCGCTATCAACTATGATTTGGAGATAAGAATTATGTGGATGGAAGAACGTGTAGTCGAAATCATTGATAAGTTGCAGAGTGACGCCCGAAGTCACTATGCCGTCAAAGCCGTATCCTAGAATTGGCGCTTCGCGAATTTTGTCGACGACCTTCGGCCATGCAGTAGTGCGACCCGACGACTTTGTACTTAACTCTGCTTCGCGGTCAGTTGCGAATGCGGGAGAGGTGGAGTAGGTACCCGGTGCTTCAAAAACCCGGTCATGAACCGAGGGAACGAAAGTAAGAGCTAACAAGAGCAATATTGGAGCGAGTATCAAGTAGCGTCGCCATCGCGCAAATGCGAAGAGCATCCCGACAACAGTCCAGGCAAGGTAGCCGCCTCGGCCCCCTGTTAGCAGCATCGCGAGAAAGATGACGGCGGATCCGGCGGCTAGTACCCATGAATACCTCGGCGCAAGATAGTGTCGGACGGCAATAAATACCCAAAAACATCCGGCAAACATCACCGAAAGATTTGTGGAATAAAAGCCGATCTCTTGATCAAGGATGTGAATTGCTCGGCGGTTTAGGGCATTCGAGTCCAATAGCAAACTTATTGGCATCAAATTGATAACAAATACCGCTAGGACCAGATGCATGATCAAGATCGCAGAGATACCCCAAAGTAGCCGTTCTCGGCTATTGCATCCGAAATAGAGCAGGACAGCAGGGAACACAGCCTTTAGTCCGTTCACAAAATAGTCAACGAAGATACTGGCCGTCCCCGGGGGAGGTAAACCATTGGCACGCCAGTACGCCTCGGAAACTTCGAAACTGGATGGCGTGTACCTGAGAATGTTGAAAAGGACCACAAGAAAATAGCACAGCAACAGAAAATTGACGCTTTTTGGAATGTCCCATTTAAGTTGTTCTTGGTTATATGCGACCAGGAAAGCAAAAAGAATGTTGATAAGAACAAAATTATATGGGCTAAAACCAGGAATGTTGAACATCCCACGAGGCACGCCGGAGTATCCGGCTATTGCAACCAAAACGATCGATAAACAAAGCGCCTTATACCAGTTCTTCCAAGCGTATGCGGACACAGCAAGGGTGATCATCATGAAGACGGTATACCTAATCACGGCTTACATGCCCCTGTGAAGTAATTGTTGCGCACCTTGACCGATTAATTTCAGATGGCTTAGAAGCATCATACAAAGTTTACCGAGCCGACGTCGAATTGAGTAAGTCCAAATAGACGTTTCCCAAGTTTTGTCCCATCTTCTCGTTTGACAGCCGGTCAACCGCTGCTTTTCGTGCCGACGTGCCCATGCGATGTCGCGCGTCGGCGCTATTGCACAAAAAAAGAATTTTCTCCGCAAGATCTGAGACATTTCCGGACCGCGCGACCAGGCCTTCTTCCTTGTCTTCAATAAGCATCGAGTTGTCGGATACATCGGTTAAAACCACAGGAATACCGCAAGACATCGATTCCAATACGACATTGGGCGTTCCTTCATGTAAGGAAGGAAGCACAGTGAGATCGCAAGCCGGATATATCAATTCAACGTCTGTTCTATTCCCCAAGATCATCGTCTTGTCGGAAAGGCCGCAATCCGCAAGTAGGCGCAGAAGGGAAGATTTGTAGGCTTTTGTTCGGTTCGTTTTCTCAAACAAACTGTCGCCAGCGAGTAAGAGCCGGACTTTGGGGTTTTCCGATACGACAATTTTCATCGCACGGAATAGATCACCATGATTTTTCTGGGGCTTAAAACTCGCAAACACACCAATGACAATAGCAGAGGTGTCAAGGCGCAACGCGCTTCTGCAGGTATTTCTCGGCTTCACATTAAAGCGATTCGTGTCAACACCATTGCGCACGACCGCGTAAAAGTCGTCTTTTTGTCCATATAGGTTTGAATGGTACGCAGCCCCCGAATAGCTATTGGCAATTATTGCGTCAGCAAGCGGCAATGTCATTCGGTGGATCAGCCAACGCCACCGATTGATCTGATAATTGTCATTTCGTTCCGATCCCGCCACAACTTTTACACCGGCAAGCCGTGCAACCAAACGTGTTGCAATCTCGGTGTCAAACGGAAAGGCGTGGGCGATATCGACGCGGATCGCTTTAAGCAGTCGAAACAGGCGCCACAATACAAACGGACCCACTTTCGCGCTACTCTGGATTATTTTCAGCTTCGAACGAAGAGGATCATTCTCGGCAAGCAACGGAGTAAAGTCAGAAAAGGTAATGATGTAAACATCAAATCTAGACGAGTCAAGATTCCGCGCCATTTCAACGACTTGGCGCTCAGCCCCGCCGAAACATAAAGAGTGGATTATCAGGGCGACAATAGTCTTCTCGCGGTCGGTCTCGTCAGACATTTAGCAAGTCCGTTAACTTAAGCATGAGTCGTGCTTCCCCATCCGCGAATATCGATATCGTCGAATCCCAAACTTTGCTCACAAATTTCTTGTTTCGAACGATGTTGGCTGTGCTTAAAAAGGGATCAGGTCTAGACAACCCGACTGCTCTCAGACTCATTGTAATTTCAGTCATATCATTTTCATTCCGACGGGTGAGGGTTGGGCTGCCCCAGCGCCGGAGTCTCCTTAACCTGCAGAGGCCGGTCGAAAGCGAATCTTATATCAACCGTAATGATCTATAAAGGTAGTAAATCAGCTTTCGTTATCTAGTTTGCTCAAGCGTGATATGCAAGCAAATTGTCACAGTGGTCAGACTTTCTAGTCAGGTCGCCGTTATCAATTAGAACAATGGCGGACCCTTGACGTTGGAGTCGCAAGTTCATGTTTCAGCGACTTGTATATCCGCCGTTTAAGAACATTACACGCTATTGCTACAGTATCGGATCTTATGGTGATCTCCGAATTATAAACCCGGTATTCGGGCTAATCAGCGTTGTCTCGAACCAGGTCGGTGTTCGTAGGTCGCAGCATTCCAAGCCTGACAGAATGCAGTGCTGCTCCACAGAATTACACAGATTAATAGAATGACGCAGATTCCTGTATAGTAAATCGGCCTAATGAGAAATGAAGATAATTGACTAGAAACCAGATTTCTGCGCTGCGATTGGTGATCTTTGGGCGTCGGCTACAATTCTTGTAATTATGTTCCATGCTGGCTTTAATCTACCCGACAACGGTTCTTTTGCCGTTGACCAATTCTCTCTTATAAATACAATTCTCTCTTATAAGACATTTGGTCACGGGAATTATCCTCGTGGAATACCACTGCGGCAGTTTTGTGGTCGGATCATTGCGAACCACGGACGCGTCGAATCTTGCTGGTACTTTTCTGATGATGCGCGTTATCGCGGCCGAATCTAAGCCATTCCTGCACACGTGGAGCCTTGGGATTGAAGACCAGCGCTACTCGTTTTTCCGGCAGTTCTATTGGTTATTGGACGCGTGTATCGTTCCTGAATACTTCTTGGCAGCTACCGTCGGTATTCGCCGGTTTTCCAACGATTGGTGCTGCGCCAATGATCAGGTCTGCCTCTGCGGAAAGAATGGTCGGTCGGACATTAATAGTCAGAATACTTGCGCGTTTTGGATTGGCTGGCCATGGGGCGTGGGTGATCACATCAACCCGTGTTCTCATTCTCACGGCATCAAACCTAGATGAGCCTGATGGTTCCATAATGATAGTCATTTTCCGTTTTGTCGCTTGCCGTGGCCTAATTGAGCTGGCGGCATGTTCAAATACCGCCCAGACGCAAAGGCCCAACAGGGTTGCGCCAATAAGCCGTTATTTTTGTACCAATTGCGTTATCGTTCATTATTTCCGACTTTGCTGCAATCGAAACAAGAGGATTGCAGTTTCGAGTCAGATATTATGCCTTAGAGGTAATTTAACTAAATAAATTCGCAATTAATGAATGTGAGAGTGTGCCTCTATTTCTAAATGAAGAGCTCATTTCAGTATCTTGAATAAACCTCGGTCAATCTCCCGATACTGTTGACGATAGATAGTCGTGACACCAACTGACTGTGACCAGACATCTGCGATAGTCTATGATTGGCTTAGCAAGAACGTAAGCCACATCGCATTGATGAACGCTCGGCTTACCGGATGCATTTAAGCAAAAGTGCGATTGATCATATCGGTTTTGACAGCGAATACAGCGGTGTGGAGCTTGCGTACCAGAAAAGACCAGATTAAACATATTAAGACTGGCATTTTGAGTGTCGTAGAAGAGGATAGGGAAGCAGTTATCATCGCTTATTTGGCAAAATTGTCCGACAGAATTGAGAGGTTGATTTTGGTATATTAGTTCCAGAAGTTGGCTGCGATTTGCCGCGGCTGGACATTTCCTGAATTCGTTCGGGTCAGTCGGCGATGGGCGACTTCGCGACGCTTTCATTGCTTTTTCAGCGGAGGAACCAGTTTGTTGGGAATGTTGTCGACGGTCAGGAGAAAATGACCTAATGGTGCAAATACGCCCGGGACAGATCTTTTGCGATACGTATGGTATTAGGCGATGTATGGCGCAGATAGGCCAAAATCCGTTCTATTATTATAATGGCGACCATCTTTTACAAGCCGGAGTATCATCAATCAGCGAGCAGATTCTAACTGCGCTAAATTCCGGCCTGCCGCCGACTGAAGCGGTATTTGCGAAATGAGTCATCGTGATTCACCGGTTGTCATATTTGGTGGAGGGAACACGGCTCTCGCAGTCGCGCGGGCGCTTAAGCCGATCGGGCGTCCAATTGTTGTAGGATTTGAAGAGCGGGATATTTGCAGCTATTCACGAGCTTGTGATTATTACCTCGGCAAAGAGAAGAATGGTAAGAATTCTGATATCACTCTTGTCCTGGAGGAGATTGGCAAGGAACTGCGTCGTCGAGCCGTATTAATTCCGGTTAGCGACATTCTCGCTTTGGCCGTGGCGCAATCTCGAGAAACGCTGGAAAAATATTATTACCTTTTCCAAAATACAGAATGTCAACTATCGCAACTCGTAGACAAAGTAAAACTATATTCGCGAGCCAAGGACATAGGCCTCACCGTTCCCGATAGTGTCTTCGAACCGACTATTCCGGAGCTCGAAGATTGGATACAAGGTCACCCACCGCCATATTTTGCCAAACCAAGCTATTCGGGAAAAGCAAATGCGAGTTTAAAATCAAAGAATCGAATATTTTCGTCACGAAAAGAGCTATTGTCATTTGTACGAGAATCGGGAAGCAACTCTCTGATTGTCCAGCAATACATCGGACGCTCAGATGGAAATTTGTACGATGTCTATGGGGTCAACCAACAGAACGGAGTGCCAGTAGTTCTTGAGACACATCGCCGCATTCGCCAATGGCCAGTTGGTAGAGGGATTACTAGTTTTGGCGAAATACCCATCACGAATGACAGCGACATTTCGAAAAGAATAGTGGAACAAACGCGAACGCTGTTCGCTGGTATGAAGTACCACGGCATTTATGGCGTTGAGTGGTTGCATGAGGAGACGTCAGGCCAACTTTACTTGATCGACGTTAACTGCCGACCGTTTTCTTCGATTGGGCATCTCGCGGATTCGGGAATCAATCTACCTGAATTGGCATATCTCGAGGCGAGCGGTGACATCAATGGTCTCGTTAGAAGTACGGAGAATTTCTCAGTAAGGCATACATATTGGATACATTTTGCACGAGATTTTCGCAGTGCGTGGTATCATAGCCGCGTTTGCCAGGACTTCACGTTGTATCGGTGGATATTGGAGATCGCAAGTGCCAAGTCGTATGCTTTTCTAAGCGCGTCGGACCCAATACCGTTTGTCATCGAAAGCGTTTCTTTTGTTAGATTCCTAATAAGGGCAATAATCAAAAGATGCCGTAATTGCGTAAAACGATTACGCTGAAAAGTATCGTACGGAGATCTAAAGACAGTTTTGTTGTCTGTAATGAAGAATGGTTTTTCCCCGTTATCGCGGATGCTTTCGAAAAGGCCGATAATGACCATGGGGGAGCGTCATGCCAAAAAGAAGAGCGTACTCAGCAGAGTTTAAAGGTGAAGCGGTTGCCCTAGCGAATCAGCCAGGGGTAACCAAAGCCCAAATCGATCGCGAACTGGATATCAATCCGAACGTGATCACGCGTTGGCAGCGAGAGCTGGCACAGAACGATTCGAAGGCCTTTCTCGGCCAGGGCGTCGCTCGAGATGAAGAGATGGCCGCCTTGAAGCGCGAGAATGCCCGGCTCAAGTAAGGAGCGAGAGTTTTGGCGCGAAGCGACAACGTTCTTCGCGAAAGACCCGAAGTGAAATACGGGATCATCGATCGTTGCCGCGAAGCCTATCCGATAAGACTGATGTGTCGTTGTCTCAAGGTATCACCCAGTTGCTATTACGGCTGGCGTGATCGTCCAATGAGCCCTCGAGCAAGAGAGAATCAACGCTTGCTGGAACGCATCCGCGTCCTGCACGCGGAGAGTGACAACGTCCTGGGCGCCGGCCGGATCTGGGAGGACCTGCGCGATGAGGGCGAGCAATGCAGCTTGAACCGCGTTGCCAGACTCATGCATGTCGACGGCTTGAAGGGCATTCCCTGCAAGAAGAAGCACCGCAACAAGAAGTCAGGGACACGACCGAGTAACGTGGAAAACCACCTGGCTCGTGACTTTGCGGCCGATGGGCCGAACACCAAGTGGGTGACTAACATTACCTACATCGGCATCGATGGCGGTCCGTGGCTGTACCTATGCGTGGTTATCGACCTGCACTTGGGAATCGTTGTCGGCTGGTCGATGAGCCGCTGCCAGAATCGGCAACTGGTGCTGCAGGCCGTGCTGATGGCGCTGTGGCAACAAGAGTCGCGGCAACCGGTGATCCTGCACTCAGATCGTGGCTGCCAATATACCAGCGACGGGTATCAGCGCTTTCTGAAAGGCCATAACGTGGCCTGTTCGATGAGCGGTGTTGGCAGTTGTGCTGACCATGCGGCGTGCGACGGCTTCTTCGGCATGCTGAAACGCGAGCGCGTCAATCATCGTTGATATCAGTCGCATGCTGATGCCAGAGCGGATATCTTTGACTACATCGAGTGCTTTTACAATCCGAGAAGGAGGCGAAAGATCGAAGCACTCAATCTGAAGGAATCGAACTTAACTCAACCGTCCGTGGGGGCGGCGTAAAACCCGGCTTGACAAGAATCTGACCAGGCTTCTGCAAAATCGTCTATTCATAAACTGGAGGGATGGAAGTCGCTTTATGGCCCATTTAAATGACATTAGGCTAATCGAATATTCGGAGGATCGATGAAATTGGCGGGTCAGGATCGCTGACAGTGGCATCGGTTTCTCAATCAATATTGAGAGTCATCCCTCGACTATGGAAAATTGACAGGTATTTGATGTTGCTCCATGAACTTCCAAACGAATGTCTATGCACAAGGTAGGCTTTTTTTCGTGGTAACGCTCGCTTATCCATCCTGGTCCGGCGTTGTTCTCGGGGCGAATACGCTGTATCTCGCCTATCTGAGTTTCTAATTGTAACGTTCCAAAGAGACCCGATATCAGCATGGTTTGGTTGCCTAGCTTTTGCATTTGACAACTCGGATCAAAATGGAAGTAGAGCGCCGCCGAGTGGTTTCCCTGGCACTGAAAGCTATCTGTCACGGTCACTACGTTTGTGCTTTTGTCGAGGCGAACATCGCGTCTGTGGTTGACTGGATCCTTGAGGCGTTGATACCCATCATGCTGCCCCGATATATATGCAATTGCGTCATCGTCATGCCATTCGAGCAGCGAGGCTTTTGCTCGGTGCCCCCACATAAAAGGTCCGAGTGTCTGGGATTGAGAGGCGCCATCAATCTCAACGGTATTGTGAGCTTTGGTTTCACGAAAATAACTTCGCCAATTAGGATATGTAAAGTAGTCGTATGTTCCGGAATCAATGAGCACCGAGTGTCCGTCAATGCTCAAACAAAAACTGAGACAATCTGCATGTCCATGGGCGGCGATCGAACCGTAGCCAAGATCAGCACAATCAAAGAACAGGGATGTTCGTTCGGATCGAAGTAGCGCGTAACCAGCGTCAGCGAACAACACGCTGGGTCTAGTTTTTCCGAATTCTGTAGCGGTTTGGCGAATGTCCCCAAACAACCAGAATACAGTTTCCGACGCAGCAGATGAAATGAGGTCTATGTCATCAAAATAGTATCCACCGACGGACAGGAGGTCATTTGTGTCACGAGGTAGGTCGCCTAGATCCAAAACGTAGCCGTCGTCGGCATCACCCATGTTCGGCGGGCGTCCGGTATCTGCCGATATTTCATTCAGGAAACTAAACATATGATGCAGTCGGTTGCGAAATTTATCCGAAAATTTCTTCCCGGAAGCTTCCGCAGCTCGTAGGGCGTATAGAAAAAACTGAATTACGAAGAACTGGTAGCCAAAAGCATGCTCGCGTGTACAACCGTCTGGATAAGTCTGTTTGATGATTTCCCGTTCCAAAATCTCGTAACTGGCCTGCCGCCACCTGTTCGCGTTCGGTAGATTCTCAAAATAGCAAGCAGCGACGTATAAACCGGCCGCTTCGCCGATCAAATGATTATTTGCTGAACTACCTTGCGAGAATTTTCTCTCGCAGTCCCACATCGCCAAATTAGCGACCTGCAGAATGTCGGACCATAATTCGTTATCCAAAACATCTGACGATCGAATAAGGTCAATCACCCACACCCAATTAATTAGGCGTACTCCAAGCTCAAGCGGGCTTTTCCAATTCATACCGTACCCAAAGGGATTGCTGTCGATCCAGGATCGCAAAAGTACGGCTGCCTTCTGCGCGTATTTTCGTTCATTCGTAGCCACGTAGGCCCTGGCCAGCACAACCAATTGGTGATGGCGGTTTGGCTCCCAAACAAGTTTGCAGTCACCGAATTTCTTGAAGTCGCGATAGTCGGTGTGAACGGACTGAATGATCGGTGCATCGATCTCTGCGGAAAAGTCCCGATGCCAATTCATTGGGTCGCCATGGTGCACGGCATGAAGATCGAAATAGGTGAGTCGATTCTCCAATATCAGGCTGGCCTTCTTGACGAGGCGATCTCGCCAAGCTCGCTGCTCGGCGGACAGCGGTTCCTGCCAATTGCTACTAGTTACGGGAGAGCATGCGAAGCCAGGCTCAAACTCAGCTTTCGGCACAATTTGTTGTGGCTTTAGTGTTGGTATTAGTCCGAGCGAAATACGAACAGAGTCGACCCGGTCGCGCAGAACGCTTTTGATGCGCCATACAACCTCAGGTCCGTCCATCGATCGTATTCGCCGCCAATACCAATTCAGGCCCTGCATTGCTTCGCGCACGTCTCGCTGATCATGGAATTACCAAGACGCCGCATTACGGCGTCAGAAGCGCTATTCTAAGAGAATTTCCAGCCTGTACCGAGCTTATTGCATAGTCTAGCTTATTGCACAGTTTCGATCGCTACGTTTGAAAAAGAACTTTCCAAGCCGGCGGTGTTTATCGCTGTAGCAACAACATAGTAGGTATCTGGGACCAGATTTTCGATGACGTAAGACGCGATTCCCGCTGTATCTATACTGATTTGATTTGGATAATTTCCCTCGGCAAGGCCGTAGTAGATGCGATAGCCTGCAAGATCGGTAAGGGTGGTCCCGTCCGTGTTTTCTGTCGGTGGCGTCCAAGAGACCTCCAAGGAGCCGAGAGCGGTCTGGGAAACGGTAATCGAAAATCCTGATAATGACGTCGCATACTCGCCATCCGATACGGAAATGACAATATTTTCGAAGACCCCGACATCAGCCAACGACGGTCGTCCTGAGACTCGACCAGTTGAGGTACTAAACGACGCCCAGGCCGGTAGATTCGCCGCACTAAACATTAGGTCGTCGCCGTCAGGATCACTCGCCGTGGGTGCAAAATCATAATCGTTCTCGGCCATTACGGCAGTCTGCGGGCTGCCAGATATGGTAGGAGGATTATTTTGAGCTGGTGTGTCGCCATCGGCGGATCGCACAATGGAGGCGTTTTCTTTCGCCAAGCAGCCGCCCAGCAGCGCTGCCAAGAGGATCATCACTGTTGTAGCGGATTTCCGATGTTTACCTATCTTCATGCTTCTGATTTCCTTACGTTTTCGGTTTGGGATTTGCATGAGACAGATAAGGGGCAGGAGAGCCCTCGAAGGCGCCGAAACCGATGTTCTTCGGCTCTATTATCTGGCGGCTGCGCTGTCTTAGAAAAATCCCTTAGACCGGTAGCTTTGCGTCCCCACCTTTAGGTGGGTTTGCCTTTTTCAGTGGGGTTGAATGTATCAAGCAAAATGTAAATTACAGGTGACTGATGTCGCATTTTTCTAAGAACAATTCGAGACCCAAATAGACACACGAAATACTTTCTTCGTTTTTCGTGACTCGACTCGCGCATCTCATACTAGACAAGCGCAATTTGAGGTGAAAACACGTCTTTTGCTTTTAAGCAGTTTTCATGCCAGAGTTTCTAAATTTTATTATTTACAATAACTTATATTCCATGCGTCGTTCGGATGTCGCCACACATCAAAAAAGTCGAGGTGTTTGTGTCGGTCCGAAGAGACAGCTTATTCGAATTACCGATAACTACTTGAATCAAGTCGATGCTATGCAACGAAATATGGGCTGTCGTCGATTAGAGACAGGTAAAGAACGTTGTGTTATGTCAGGTTCCGCGATGGTAGCGTACGAGCACAACATAAATTGCGGTTGCTCTCATGCTCGAGGGCTCTGGTAAACTCCATTGGTCTCTCAGACCCGCCGTCGGAATATGATTGTTCGCACTCGCTTCGCTCCAAGCCCAACTGGCGTCTTGCACCTAGGAAGTGTCCGCACTGCACTATTCTGTTGGCTCTATGCCCGTCATTGCGGCGGCCAGTTTGTGTTACGAATCGAAGACACTGATCGTGAGCGTTCCACTCCCGAAAATGTTAAGGCTATTCTTGATGGTCTGGCCTGGTTAGGCCTGGATGCTGACGAAGGGCCGTTCCGCCAGACGGAACGGTTTCCTCGTTACCAAGAAATTGTCGATCGATGGCTGCATGAAGGCAAAGCCTACTATTGTTACTGCAGCAAGGAGACTCTGGACAGGCTCAGGGCGGAGCAAAGGCAAAGAGGGGAGAAAACTCGATATGATGGCCGCTGCCGTAACGGCGTTGCATCTCGAAAAAGTGTTGCCCCGGTCGTACGATTCAAAAATCCACTTGATGGCGATGTAATCGTAGAGGATCAGGTTCACGGCCAAGTGGTCTTTGCAAACCGCGAACTCGACGACCTGATAATTGCCCGTCCTGATGGTTCGCCGACCTACAACTTCTCGGTCATCATCGACGACTATGATATGCGAATTACGCATGTTATTCGTGGTGATGATCACCTCAACAACACGCCGCGCCAGATCAACATGCTGAGGGCACTCGGTGCCGAGCCACCGGTGTATGCGCACCTGCCGATGATCCTCGGGCCCGACGGGGCCAAGCTTTCGAAGCGTCACGGTGCCATGGATATTCGAGAGTATGAATCGCAGGGCTATCTGCCCGAGGCGATACTCAATTACCTGGTTCGGCTCGGCTGGTCGCACGGTGACCAGGAGATATTCAGCGTCGAGGAAATGATTAGCCTGTTCGACATTGTGGGCGTCAACCAATCCGCTTCGTCGTTTAATCCAGAGAAGTTGCTGTGGATTAACCAGCAGCACATTATCGCCACCCCGGCAGAGCAACTGGGCGGAAAGTTAAGATCGTTTCTCGTTAGAGCGGGCCTTGATCCGTCGGCAGGCCCGGATCCGGTCCATATCGCCGAGGGCTTCCACGAGCGAGCCGTGACGCTGCTGCATATGGCCGCTAGCGCCCGCTATTGCTACGAGGACTTTGAGAGCATCGATGAGAAGTCGGCCAAGAAGCACCTGCGCCCCATCATCCTCGAGCCCTTGCTGGCAGCCAGGAATAGGCTGGCAGGGCTCGAGCACTGGGGCCAGACGGCGATCCACGAGGTGATTGCGGACGTTGCGGCGGATTTCGACATCAGCATGGGAAAACTTGGCCAGCCGATACGAGTGGCGGTAACGAGTGGGCCGGTATCACCGCCCATAGACGTCACACTATGGCTCGTAGGTCAGGCACGTACGATCAGGCGGCTCGACTATGCTATCCGGCTGATCGAGGCAAAAGCAGGAGCAAGTGGAGACTAATGAACGTCTTGGCGCCTTTGTGGCCCATCATGCCCTTGATTTGGGGAGCGAAGCAGGGATTCTTGACAGTAACACGCGGCCTCCGTAAAGTGCCCCGCTCTGTGGGGCTATAGCTCAGCTGGGAGAGCGCTTGCATGGCATGCAAGAGGTCGGCGGTTCGATCCCGCCTAGCTCCACCAAGAACCAACGGAAAATAGTTTTATGTCCCCATCGTCTAGAGGCCTAGGACACCGCCCTTTCACGGCGGTAACAGGGGTTCGAATCCCCTTGGGGACGCCACCCAAGTTTGGCGTTCACCTAGCGTGGCCCCAGTTAATTTTCGATTATCTGCCGAATTCATTTTTCGAGCCAGAGCACTGCGTTCGCCCTGAGGAGCGCGTTCCCGAAAATCGGGTGTTACCGAGGTAGCCCAGAAGACTGGGTTCGCCGGTGGCGGCTGTGTCAGTGGTCTGAAACTGGTGATGCTACTCATGCTGGCGGTCCGCTAACGCACTGCGCCTGAATTATCTTCGAACCTGACCTTAAGATCCGGCGTACTTATTTGGCGTCAACTTATCCAGATCGACTTTATCGATCGCTAAGCGGAGTCATTCTTTCACTCATCGCCGTTTTGGAAGAAGTCACAAGTATGAATCCTTGTGAAGTACTTTAGGGTTGGAAAAAAATCGGCACGAGAGCATTTATTTGCAGCGCGTACGCACGTACTTTGAGATCATAGGATTTCATTTCGTGTCGGCAATCGCTTTGACTACGTATTCCTCAGAGTCACTCAACCATATTCTTTAAATATCAAGATTAAACGCATACGCTAATATTTCTTCGCCGACCTTCGAGTCAAGCTCGCCATTAACTCTGGGTTCACGCACAATACGAAGACCGGGTGTTGTGTTTACCTCGTTGATGAATGCCGTACCCTTCTCAAAAGGGGATGAAATATCCTTGGCAATTATGTCAATACCGGAGAGCGTGGTTCTCATTAGGTTGGCAGCCTTGACCGCCATTTGCAAATAATCACTGTGGCACAGATTGGTAACCTCAACAATCTCACCACCTTGACTTGCATTAGTCGTTCTCCGCAGCATGATTTCCACATTATTTGCCGGTACCGATTTTAGAGTCAAACCCTGATATCGTAAGAGCGACCTTACATCGCCATCGACTGTTATTGGCTCAAATAATCTTGTTTCCGAGGCAGGATCAAAAAAGGCCCTGTTCTTTCGTGAAATCAAGTCTGCGACTGTATTCAAACCGTTCCCAACAATATGTGCAGGAATACGATGTACAACTGTGAGCACTTTACTATTCAGAACAGTAAAACGATAACTATCACCTTGAACGTACTCTTCCACCATGACAGAACTTGAATAACACAGGGCTTTGGCGAAGGCGCGCAGAAAAGACAAACGAGAAGTCACTCCGATCGAGATGCCTACTGCGCTGGAGGTCCCACTGCATGGTTTCACGACCATGGGCTTGTTCTGAGCGAGGAAGAAATCAAGCGCACTATCGTACTCGTGCCGAGAAAAAGCACGGAAAGTCGGAACCGGAAGTTTGTTTTCTGACAGTAGTATCGCTGTTATATGCTTATTACCGCACATCTTATAGGCCATCAAATTCTCAAAACTGAAGTCCGAACTTCTTGAGTAACAGATTTTTCCATTATGCTCTAGCTGAAAATACCCGTCGGCCAAGCGCCTCAGGGAAACGCCGATATTCTTCGCCGCCTGTGAAACTATTAAGTTGTTTATAGACATTTCGTTTTCGCCGCTAGGATTTTTTTCCCGCGTGTTTTTTAGAGCAAAGTGTTTTAGTCTCTTTAAGGAATTGTGCGATTTATTAAGAAAATAAAAAAAAAGTATCTTGAATTGGGACACGATAACCTCGGACAGAAAGAAATTAAGAAATTGTCGGCAAGACTCTTTTTACAAGCTGCTTGTAGAAAGAATAATAGCATTGCGGTGTTAAATAGTGAGAAATAATGCAATAGGAGGAGCAATCGTCTAATCGTAATTGGTTTTTCTGGTTATGTTCATTGTGGCGTTCGTTGTTAACCTCACTTAAAACTTACGCGACCAATTAGCTGACAATTAATACATTATTTGGAATATCCTAGTTGAATAAGACCAGTGATGATTAAGCTCAAAAACGATATTAGCCAGCCGGGTTTCGCGCTCCGATTACGGGAAACGTCGCTTCAGATCCTGTTGCGCGCGGGAAGAATCAATTGTCTATGCAGAGACATGGGTATTTAGCATTGACTAAAGGTTTCTTGATGTTCTTCAGCATCGAGATGTCCAGGTTAAAGTAGTTAAGGTGATCTGCTGAATTGTCGGGCCCGGCAGATTAACAAAGACACCCAATTTGACCTTATCCCCGTAATCCGCGCCGAGAACTCACTAGGATTTCCCGATAATATTGACCTTGGGAGGTCCGAAGATGAAGCGCAAACGATTTACCGAAGAACAGATTATTAAGATCCTGCGATCCCACGAAGCCGGTGTGCCGCTGGCCGATCTGGCCCGTGAACACGGTTTTGCTGAAGGCACGATCTACACGTGGAAGGCCAAGTACGGTGGCATGGAGGTAGCCGAGGCGAAGCGGCTTCGTGAGCTTGAAGCCGAGAATAAGAAGCTCAAGAAGCTGCTTGCCGAGACGATGCTGGAGAAGGTCGCCTTGAAGGATGCCCTGGGCCGAAAGTGGTAACGCCTGCCGCCCGTCGGAGAGTGGTTCAGCATTGGGTCAATTTCGGCCTTGTGAGCGAACGCTGTGGTAGCAGGCTGTTGGATATCAGTCGTTCGGTTGTGCGATATCGGAGCGTCCCCAAAGACGGTGACACGCTGCGTGCGCGTCTCAAAGTTCTCGCCGAATGTTATCCGCGTTACGGCTATTCAACACTGCATGCCATGCTGCGTCACGAGGGTCTGGTCGTGAACCGAAAGCGAACATACCGCCTCTATACAGAAGAGAAGCTGCAGGTGCGGACGAAGAAGCGTAAGAAACTCGTTCGACCACGCACACCGATGTTGGTACCCAGCCGTTGCAACGAACGCTGGTCGATCGACTTCGTGTCCGATCAGCTCGCCGATGGCCGGCGCTTCCGCATACTGAACGTTGTCGATGATTTTAGTCGAGAGTGCGTCGGTCAGCTCACCGACACGTCGATCTCAGGTGCGCGTTTGGCCCGTTTTCTGAGCGACCTGGATCGACCATTACCCAAGACCATCGTTTGTGACAATGGACCGGAACTCACCTGCAAGGCGATGTTCTTCTGGTCAAAAGAAAACCACGTCAAGCTGCACTTCATCCAACCCGGCAAGCCCACACAAAACGCCTTTGTGGAATCGTTCAACGGTAGGTTCCGTGAAGGCTGTCTCAACCAGCACTGGTTCAAGTCACTTAGCCAGGCACGACACATCATCAGCGAACGGAGAAAACACTACAACAAAGTCAGACCGCACAGCTCTTTGAACTTTCAACCGCCGGCTGTCTTCGCACGACAAGTGGCGTAGCATGATTTTTCCTAGTGAAACTACGGAGCTGATTCGGGGGTAAGGTCAAATTCTGCGTGCCGCGCCTTTATCATTTTCCAATCTTTTTCACGTCCGTAACTGGAACGACCTGGGTTTCGGCATCTGGACCTTCCGAATGCTCATGATTTGTTCCTGCAACATACAATAGCTTATTAGGCATTGTTGCCAAATTATGTACCGTGATGCGGAGTGGTCCCTGAGCATCGAAAACTTCAATCAGATACTTAATTTAAACTCTGAGTGTCTTGTTGACTTGCCAATATTTAGCAGAAGTTTGCCTGGCTCGACGTTTTCCAACCTAGAATACCTTGTTCTTCGTAGGTCGCTCCGGCGTCGCGAATTTGCGACAGTATTTTTTTTTATTTAGTAGCAGTGCTCACTTGTATTTACGGGATTTTCCGGCACTATGCCGAGGTCGAAAGAAACGACCAATTACTGATAAAGGGCATACCAATCGATAGATTGGGACGCAAAGCTACCGTTCTACGGAATTATTCCGAGACGGCGGGGCCGCCAGTAAGAAATTGAACGATAGGACAGAAATACTCAAGTAGGAGTTTCGATCCTTGATTCAATTTGCTCGTCGGCATCGGAATGCTGCCGCAACTTTGTGCCCAACGTATATGCGGTTCCATGCTGCGGAGTTAAATTATGATGAAATCTAAGTTCCATACGATGCCGATCCCAACACGTTACGCATTGGGCTGGCGTTTTTTTGGGTTCCTGGTGTTGATGGCCGCACCGGCGTCAGTCTTCGCGTGGATGCCGCCGATCGGTATACCCACGCCAGAGTTTGGCATTGTCGAGTCTGTTTCCGACCAGACTTTCACGCACTGGGTCGATAACTCTAACCCGAGTTGTTCTGACGGGTCTGACGGGACGCCCTCGAGCCCAAGATGCTCGGTGCCGAAATTGCTGGAAGCTGGGGATGTGGTCCAGATCAGGGGAGGCCCCTATTCGGCCGGTACTGTTACGTGGACAGCTATTGGTACGCCAGCGAATCCTGTGTTCATTCGTGGTCCTGCCGATGGCGACAAGATTGTCTTCGAAGGCAACTCTGATATCGATTTCCAAGGAACTTACGGCATCCTGGAAAACGTTGATTTGCCTCGCCTAACATTCCAAGGTGGCGGCGCCACCCACCACCTGTCGCTCCGGCACAGTCACGTTCATGATCATCCGGGTACGGGATCAATGACTCGAGTCTCGTCAGACACCAGCAATATCGTAATCTGGGACAACGAAATCAACAACAACGGAGTAATCCCATCCCCAGCTGATCATCACGGAATTAACATTGGTTCCCTAGCCGACCGCATTTGGATTGTAGACAATCACATTCACCATAATTCCGGCGATGGAGTGCAATTTTGCCATAGCTGCAATTCTGGCGAAGCTCCCTCCAACATATTCATTGGCCGGAACCATATGCATGACGATGAAGAAAACGCGATGGATTTTAAGGGTTTTAACGGCCCTGTTATAGTATCGCAAAATGTAATTCACGGTTATCGAACGGGACAGTACTCGGGCAATGGTGATGCTATTCGCATCAACGATGAGGGACAGCAGGGCGATATCTGGGTTATTTACAACGAGATTTTTGATAGTCGTATGGGAATCAATCCAAGTGGGGCCGCGGCACAGATTCGTCTCATTGGAAACGTGATCCATGACATCATCAACGGTCCAGCTATTAGCTGGGATGCAGACATTGTAGTGAATAATACTATTTACGACATCAATGGCGATGCAATCAGAGGCGGCGAGGCGCAAAACAACATAATCGTCAATGTGAGCGGCGAAGCGATCGGTGACGAAGTCACCAATTGCAGCAACAACTTGATTACGGCTGGCACTCTTTCGGTCAGTTGCACGAATGGGGAGAACAGTGATCCGCTTCTGTTGATTGATGCCGAAAACAGCGCTTATGGTATAGGAGCCAACAGTCCAGCTATCGACAATGGCGTAATCGATCATCCGACCTACGCTGATTTCGAAAATACGTATGGCTTGAGTATTCGTTTTGACCATAATGGAGACCTGCGATTACAGGGTAGCGGTTGGGACATCGGAGCTCATGAGTTCGGCAGCGATTCCGGCATGCCGAGACCGTCTCCGCCGACCGATTTGACAATCAGTGGAATGTAAACCCTAGCTGGACCCATAGATGGCGGGGAATCCCGAAGAGCAAACCAATTGCTCGTGCATTTTTCGGCTCACCAGAAAGCGGTTCACGCAATTGTCTCCCTAAATGAATGGATAATAGGGTTATAGTCCTAGCGACAGAGGAACTGGACGGAAGTCCTACTCGCCTCAGCGACGTCATAGACGTCATGTAAGTAGCTCGACTCGACTTCGTTGTTCTCGCCTTAACCCATTTAGCTAGGTCTGCAACTGCTGGTAGTTCTGCAGGCCGAGATTGTCAATGAGACTCAGCTGCGTCTCCAGCCAGTCGACGTGCTCTTCCTCGGACACCAGGATACCGTCGAACAGATCGCGCGTGACGTAGTCTTTGTGCGCCTCACAGTACGCAATACCGGCCCGTAGGTCGGGGATCGCATCCAGCTCCATGTCGAGATCGCAGCGGAGCAGCTCCGGGACATCTTCGCCGATCCTGAGCTTGCCGAGATCCTGGAGATTGGGGAGGCCCTCGAGGAACAAAATGCGCTCGATCAGCTGATCGGCATGCTTCATCTCGTCAATCGACTCGCCGTGCTCGTAGTCACCGAGCTTGTTGAGGCCCCAGTCTTTCAGCATGCGGGAGTGCAGGAAATACTGGTTGATGGCTGTGAGCTCGTTTTTCAGGACTTTGTTGAGGTGTTCGATGACGGTAGCGTCGCCTTTCATGTTTTGCTCCGGGAGAGAAGGATTGTTGTTGCTTTTCGCAATTGTAAAGAAAAAGCCCCGCGATGCGGGGCTTTTTGATGTTTGCTTGAATCTGAACCTAGGCGAGGGCGGGCTGGTAGATCACGGGCTCCGCGAATTCGGGTCGCCGGGATTCTTGGAGTATTTCGGACGCCGCATCCATGCAGGATCCGCAGCCGGTGGCTACGCCGAGCTCGCTCTGCAGGTCCCAGACGGTGCGTGCGCCGGACTTCGCGGCTTTGCGAATCTGCTTATCGGTGATAGCGTTGCAAACACAGACGTACATAAATTCAATACCTTAGGAACTTTCAAGGATTTAAACGCAAATGAGAATGATTGTCAATACGATTACGTATAAACCGAGACACACGTCATGAAAAATCTTTTCGACGTATCCGGGAAGGTGGCGCTCGTCACCGGAGGCTCCCGCGGCATCGGCGAGATGATCGCCGAGGGCTTTGTGGCCAACGGCGTCAGAACCTATATTTCCGCCCGCAAAGGGCAGGCGTGTGACGCAACCGCGGCGCGGCTCTCCAGGCTGGGCAAATGTGTGTCGATCCCGGCCGATCTATCCACGCTGGACGGCATAGCGGCTCTGGTCGGCGAGATCAGGAACCGGGAGAAGAAGCTCGATATCCTGGTCAACAACGCGGGCGCAACCTGGGGCGCCAGCATCGAGGAATTTCCCGAGGCCGGCTGGGACAAAGTCATGGACATCAACGTCAAGTCGCCGTTCTTCCTGACGCAGGCGTTACTGCCAATGCTGGAGAAGTCAGCGACGCCCGAAGACCCGGCCCGCATCATCATGGTGGGTTCGATCGACGGCCTGGGCGTCAGCCGTCTGCCGACCTTTTCTTACGGCCCGAGCAAAGCGGCGGTGCATCACCTCACGCGCACGCTGGCTTCGCATCTGGCCGGCCGTAACATCACGGCGAATGCGATCGCGCCCGGTCCGTTTCCAAGCAAGATGATGAAACACACGCTGGAAACAATGGGTGAACAAATCAAGAAAGGCGTGCCGCTGAAGCGCATCGGCGAACCCGCCGACATGGCGGGTGTTGCAATCTACCTGTCGTCGCGAGCGTCAAGCTATGTGACGGGCGTTGTCATCCCCGTGGACGGCGGCATCGTCGGTGCCTCCGGAACGCTGTAGGAGTGGCCCGTGGCGGCTCCTGGATTACGGTTTTTCATAACGTAGTTACATAAATTCCGTCGCAGTTTCGAGACAGGTTTTTTTTCCTTGATAAGGTGATACCTTGCCTTTACAGCGCTGCGAATGTGGCGTAGTAAAGATACAGAAGGAACGTCGAGGTACAACTGAAAAGGGCAAACCAATCGAAAGGTTGGGACGCAAAGCCACCGGTCTACGGGCGCAAGCCTACGACAGCGGAGTTGCCAGTATAGAAACGACAGCGACAGGGAACGACGATCGTTCTTGTCTCTAGTTCGATATCGGCAGTCGGCGCGTTCGTGCCGATCCCGGCTTTGATCCCACACGATTATTTCGGAATGGTTTGCCCGCCTAGGGAAAGGCAGGAGCAACACCATGAAGGGAATTCATCGATCGGGCTTTATTCGCAGCGCGGCAACGTTAACGGTTTTTTCTTTCCTGTTAAGCGCATGCTTAATGAGCGAGGAGGAAGCCGATTCCGGCGCCGAAGTCGCAACAGACAATGAAGTGTCGGGCAGCGTCGGTGATGGTCCGATCGTTGGCGCAACGATGCGCATCCTGCGCAATGATGGCGTCGAACTTTCGCAACTCGAAAGCGACGCCAACGCGAGCTATAACATCACCGTTCGCACCAAAGGGAAGTACTATCCCTTAGGCGTCGACGCACGCAATGGCACGGACATTGTCACTAACACCGCACCCGACTTCGATCTCCTTGGTGCCGTCCTCGAGCCGGGCAAAAAATCGGTGGCAAACATTAATCCATTTTCAACATTCGCCGTTGAACTTGCGCGGGATCTGCCCGGCGGAATCGACAAAACGAACCTCCTGACGGCCCAGAGCATCGTGACGTCGGAATTAAACAACGGACTCTCATCGCTCGCGACAACCGGCGCAATGGCGACGAAGATCGACGGCAGCAATATAGCCGAGATTATAAGAGCGTCGGAAGCCCTCGGCGAGACCGTGCGACGGACGCGCGACGCATTGCGCGCAAGCGGTTTCTCGACGTCAGG
>Ga0224512_10000458_pt1 | contig 43480 bp, 43 predicted proteins | sample SF_May12_sed_USG_4_FD_169103 | JGI IMG/M metagenome (GOLD analysis project Ga0224512, IMG submission 169103) | Sediment microbial communities from San Francisco Bay, California, United States - SF_May12_sed_USGS_13 | ecosystem: Environmental > Aquatic > Marine > Sediment | place: USA... | reverse complement strand
TACCCGGCCAACTCCCTGGACCTGGCCGCGCTGGGCCTGGACCCGCCCCGCGCCACACTGGACATCGATGCCCTGAGCGTCCATTTCGGCGCCACCGACGCCCTGGAACAGCAACGCTATGTCCGGATCGATGACACCGTCTACCTGATCGACGACCAATACCAGCACCTGATCAACGGCGAATGGGCCAACTTCGTCAGTGGCAAACTGCTGGCCACACGCGGTCCCATCACCCGGCTGGAGCTGCCCGGGATGACCCTGACCTACGGCGACGACCCGCATTGGCAACTCGAACCCGAACAGGCCACGACCGGCGCCGCTGCCCTGCAGGGACTCATCGATCACTGGCAGGCGGCCGCTGCCCTGTACGTGCGCAGTTACACTGGCTCGGAATCCGCTGAACACGTGACCCTGCACACCCGCGACAGCGATGAACCATTGACCCTGCAGGTTGTCTCGCATGCCCCCGAACTCATCCTGGCCCGCCCGGACTGGGGCATCCAGTACCACCTGACCAGCGACATGGAAGACAGCCTGTTCACCCTGCCGGAACCTGAACCGGAACCGGCAGCCGAAACCGGAGTCACAACAGAACCCAACCCCAACTCGAGTGAAGGGCATTAAGCGATATAACCATCAGGACAGCACTACCACAACCCCCGCCAAAACCCGATAATTGAGCGGGTGCGCGCGGCGTACCCTGCGCTTATTATCCTGTCATGCCCGAGCTCCCCGAAGTCGAGACCACCCGCCGCGGGATTGCACCGCATATCACTAACCGCACGGTAACAAAAGTCACCGTGCGCGACCCGCGCCTGCGCTGGCCGGTCCCCAAGCGGCTGCCGCAGATGCTGGAAGGTATGAAAATCACGCAAGTGGGACGGCGCGGCAAATACCTGCTGCTGGAGACCGCAAACGGCACCGCCATCCTTCATCTCGGCATGTCCGGCAGCCTGCGCATCGTCGATAGAACAATCCCCGTCGGGAAACACGATCACATAGACATTGTCTTTGACAAAGACCGCATCCTGCGCCTCACCGACCCACGCCGCTTCGGCGCCGTATTGTGGACACGCCGTCCGCCGCATCAGCACAAGCTGCTACGGGACCTGGGGCCGGAACCCCTCGGGGCGGCCTTCACAGGCGCGTATCTCCATGCACTGGCGCGCGGGCGCAAGGTCGCCATCAAGAACTTCATTATGAACAGCCACATCGTTGCCGGCATCGGGAATATCTACGCCAACGAGGCGCTGTACATGGCGGGCATCCACCCTCAACGCGCGGCCGGGCGCATCAGCAATAAGAAATACACGCTGCTTACCGAGGTGATCCGCGAGGTCCTGAACGATTCCATCGCCCGGGGTGGCACGACTCTGCGCGATTTCGTCAACAGCGACGGGAAACAGGGTTACTTCAGTCTGGATCTGAATGTCTACGCCAAGGGCGGCGAACCCTGCATCAGCTGCCGGACCCTGATTCGCGAAATCCGCCAGGGCCAGCGTGCGACCTTCTACTGTCCGAAGTGCCAGCGCTAGCAGGAAATCCTGCATAACACGGCACCCGCTGAAGGCAGTCAGCCCTGCCATATCCTATAGTGTTTCAGTATGGATACCCCGTTCGCTCTGTTGCCCGCCGGCTATCTGTGGAGCGTCACCCTGGTGTGTGTGCCGTGGAGAAAAATCAACGATAACGAGGCTGCGTGGCTTGCGATGAACGCGCGGTCAGCAGTCCGGGAAGCCGGACAGGCATGACACCGCTCGGTACACGTATCGGGCAGTGGACGGTCCGGTACCGCTGGCCGGTCATCCTGGTCGCACTGCTGGTGGTCGCGAGCGCCGGCAGTGGCGTCCGCTTGCTGACATTCAACAACGACCTGCGCGTGTTCTTCAGCGAGCAGAACCCGCAACTGCAGGCGCTCGAGGACCTCGAGTCCACCTACAACAAGATCGACAACGTGCTGTTCGTGATTGCCCCGCGGGACGCCAAAGTCTTTAGCCGCGCGACGCTGGCGGCCATCGAGGAACTGACAGAGGCCGCTTGGCAGACACCCTACTCGGTCCGGGTTGATTCACTCACCAATTTTCAGCACAGCCGGGCCGAGGGTGACGAGCTGATGGTCGCGGACCTGGTCGAGAACGCCGGCCAACTGACTGAAACCGAGCTGGCCAGGATACGCACTATCGCACTGGCGGAACCGTCACTGGCCAACCGGCTGGTGTCCGCAGCGGGCCATGTCAGTGCTATCAACGTGACCATCCCCGTGCCGGGCAAATCGATGGCCGAGGTCCCTGAGGTCACCGCCTTCGTGCGCCAGCTCGCCGAGGACTTCAGGCAGCACCATCCCGACATCGACCTCTACCTGAGCGGGGCAATCATGTTCGACAACGGCTTTGCCGAGGTGGTCCAGGACGACATGCGCACGCTGGTGCCACTCATGTTCGCGGTGCTCGTTATCATCACCGGTATAACACTGCGCTCGCTGCTGGCAACACTGGCTACGCTGGTCATCATCCTGGTATCCATGCTGACCGGCATGGGGATTGCAGGCTGGCTGGGTATGTCGCTGAACCCCGCCTCGTCCAATGCCCCGATCATCATCCTGACCCTGGCAGTGGCTGACAGCGTGCACATACTGGTCACACTGATGCAGCAGCTGCGCCGGGGAAAGACCCGCCAGCAGGCGATCGTCGAGTCCCTGCGCATCAATTTCCAGGCGGTCTTGCTAACCAGCGTCACCACGGCCATCGGCTTCCTGACCATGAACCTCTCCGACGCCCCGCCCTTCCGAGATCTCGGCAACATCGTGGCCATCGGCGTGACCGCCGCCCTGCTGTATTCCGTCCTGCTGCTGCCGGCCCTGATGGCCGTGCTGCCGCTGCGCGCCACGCTGGTGAAACCCGCCATCACCCCGCTGCTGGAGCGGCTGGCCGTGTTCGTCATCGCCCGGCGCGTGCCGGTTTATCGCACGGCCTGGGTCGCCATCGCGGTGGCTTCGGCCGGGATGCTGCAGATCGAGTTCAGTGATGACTGGGTGAAATATTTCGACACGCGTTATGACCTGCGTACCGCCACCGACTTCATGGAGGACAACCTGCTCGGGGCGCATATCATCGAGTACTCGCTGGATTCCGGCGAACCGGGTGGCATCAGCGAGCCGGCCTACCTGGCCACGCTCGAGGCCTTCGCCGAGTGGTACCGGCAACAGCCCCGGGTCGGCCACGTGCAGACCATCGTCCCCATGATGAAGCGGCTAAACCGCAACCTGCACGGCGATGACCCCGCCTATTACCGCCTGCCCGTACAACGCGAGCTCGCCGCCCAGTACCTGTTGCTCTACGAGATGTCGCTGCCCTACGGGCTCGATCTCAACAACCAGATCAACGTGGACAAGTCGGCCACCCGAATGATAGTCACCCTGAAGGGCATCAGCACCCTGGAACTGCGCGAGCTGGAGCAAAGGGCGCGCGCCTGGCTCGAAGCCAATGCCCCGGCGCACATGGTCAGCCATGGCACAGGGCTGTCGATGATCTGGGCGCACATTTCGCGGCGCAACATCAACAGCATGCTGGGCGCGGCCTTCCTCGCCCTGCTGCTGATCTCGGGCCTGCTGGTGTTCGCACTGCGCAGCCTGCGGTTCGGCGTGGTCAGCCTGTTCCCGAACCTGGCGCCGGCCTTCATGGCCTTCGGTATCTGGGGGCTGCTCGTCGGACAGGTCGGGCTGGGCCTGTCGGTGGTGGTGTCGCTGACGCTGGGCATCGTGGTCGACGACACCGTTCATTTCCTCAGCCATTATCTGCGCGCGCGCCGCGAGGATGGCCTGGAACCGGCTGCCGCGATCCGCTACTCATTCGGTACGGTGGGCACGGCCATGTGGATCACCACCCTCACACTGGTGGCCGGCTTCCTGGTGCTGACCCTGTCCGGCTACAAGATGAATGCCGACATGGGGCTGCTGTCGGCCATCACCCTTTCGCTGGCCCTGCTGATGGACTTCCTGTTCCTGCCGGCGCTGCTGCTGAAATTCGACCCGAACGGTAGGCACTGAACGTTAAGGAAGGCCTGAATAATTCATCTTTCGTCATTCCGGCGAAGGCCGGAATCCAGTCACTGCCTGATAACCAACTGCTTGATTCCGGCTCTTAGCTACGCTCCGCGCGGAATGACGGATAGATCAGACTTTCCTTAACTATACTTGGTCTTATAGAGGGTCTTCCCGGCCCGGCGTCAGTGGCCGGGATGGAATAAACGGGGTGCACGCATGCAAGAAGTCGTTGTTACCGTCATTGCCTGGCTGGTGCTGCTGCTGGGTCTCTCCTACATGACGCAGGCGACACACTGGGCGGAACTCGCCAAAGACGCGCTGCGCTATCCACACCATTACTTTCCCATGGTCCTGATGATTCTGGTCCTCGGCCTGACCGTGGTCACCCTGCACAATGTCTGGGTGGCCGACTGGCCGGTAGTGATCACGGTGGTCGGCTGGATCATGGTCCTCAAGAGCATCGCCTATTTGCTCCTCCCCCAGGTGATGACGGTATTTGTCTCCTGGTCCTTGGCCAGCCTCACCGCGTGGATTCGTATCGCGGGGCTCGTGCTCGCCACGCTCGGCGGGGCCCTGGTGTATCTGGACACCGTCGCCGGCTGAATGGCGGCCTGCACCGCGGCACAACCCCGGTTGTAAATATGTGTGTCAGACCGGCGCGTCCGCTGTATTCTGCAAGACATCGCGCTAGAATCCCGACTATCATCGCAACGATTCGCTACGGCGATTTTTACTGCATTGAAGTGCAAGGAGTGACTCCATGAAAATAATAGCCATAGTGTTTATCAGCCTGTCCGTGCTACTGACACCGCTGCCGTCATCCGCCGCCAAGGGTGGTGAAAAGGGTCCGGCCGACCAGGCCTGGGAAAAGGCCAACGAGAAGGCCCGCTTCAAGCGCGACGAGGCCGGTTACGGCGACATGGGCGAACACAAGGGGAATAAACAGAAGGACAAAGGTAAAGACAAGTACAAGGATAAAGAGCGCGATCGACATGACGATGACCGGGACCGGGATCGGGATCGCGATGATCGGGATCGTGACCGCCATGACGATGATCGGGACCGGGATCGGGATCGCGACCGCCATGACGATGATCGGGATCGGGACCGCGACAGGGACCGCAATGATGATCGCGATGATGCCAAGTCCAAGCAAAAAGCCAAGGACAAGGACACATCAACCGGGGACATGGAAGACACGGAGTCCGGGGAACAGAAACGCGGTCGTTTCTGGAACCGGATGAAGTTCTGGGAGCAACAGCCGGCCGAGTAAAATCAGTCGGTCGCCCGGATGCGGTATACAGCTTCGATGGCTGCCGCGCCGATACCGCGCGGATCGCTGGCGGCATGGACACGGCGATTTTTCCTGTCCCAGTAAACCGCCTGCATATTGCCGTAGCCGGAGTCCAGCGGCTTCAGTTGGTGACCGCGCGCGGCAAGCCCCTCGATCTGCACATCGTCAAACGCGCCCGCCTCGTACTGGATAACATCCGGCAGGTACTGGTGATGATAGCGCGGCAGGCTTACCCATGACTCCGGCAGCTCGCCGGCCGCGTGGTCAAGCGCGGCCAGCAGGACCATGGTGATGATGCGACTGCCCCCGGGCGTTCCCAGGATTGCCACACCGTTTTCACTCTCGATAAAAGTCGGCGACATACTCGATAGCGGCCGCTTGCCGGGTGCAATGGCGTTGGCCTCGGCGCCGACCAGGCCGTAGACATTGGGCACGCCGGGCTTGGCGGAAAAGTCGTCCATTTCATCGTTCAGCAACACCCCCGTACCGGGCGGCGTCAGGCAGGCCCCGAAGGGATAATTGATGCTCAGGGTCGCTGCGACCCGGTTGCCGTCGCGGTCCAGCACCGAGAAATGCGTGGTGTCCTGTCCCTCACTCGTTGTGGTGACGGCCGACGCTGCCACGCCGGGTGTGGCACGGTCCAGCCGGATCGACGCGCGCAGGCCTGCCGCGTACTTGCGGCTGGTCAGTTGCGCGACCGGCAGGTCGCGGAAGTCAGGGTCACCCAGGTAGTGCGCCCGGTCATGGTAGGCCCGCCGCATGGCCTCGACGATGACATGGGTGCGCGTGGCAGCGTCATAGCGTTCCAGGGGAAAACCCTCCAGGATGTTCAGCATCGTCACCAGCACGGTACCGCCGGATGAGGGCGGCGCCGCGGAGACGATCCGCAGGTCCCGGTAGCGGCCACTCACCGGTTCACGCTCGATAACTTCATATTGCGCCAGGTCATCCAGCGACCAGATACCACCGGCCTGGCGCACGCCCTCGACCAGTCGGCGGGCGACCGGGCCCGCGTAGAAGCCGACTCCGCCGGATTGCGCCAGCGCCTCCAGGGTGGCCGCCAGGTCCGTCTGCACAATGCGCTTGCCGAGCGGCGGGATCTCGCCAGCGGCCAGGAAAATGCCCGCCGTCTCCGGGTCATCCCGCAGTGCCGCCAGCCGGAACCCGGCCAGGCGGCGGTAGACCGCATCCACCGCAAAACCCTCGCGCGCCAACCCGATGGCCGGGGCCAGGCTGCGTTCCAGCGGCAGCCGGCCATAGTGCTCGGCAATATGCACCAGCGCCGCGGGCTCGCCCGGGATACCCGCCGCCAGCGCCCCGCTGATCGACATCCCCGGGACCACGTCACCGCTGTCATCGAGGTACATATCGCGCGACGCGGCCCGGGGTGCACGTTCCCGCCCGTCGATCATGACCTGGTGGCCATCCTGCGCGCGGTGCAGCAGCCAGAAGCCGCCGCCGCCCAGGCCGGAACTGTAGGGCTCGACCACCGCCAGCACCGCGCTGACCGCAACTGCGGCATCGAAGGCATTACCGCCCTGCGCAAGGATCTCCATACCGGCCTGCGTGGCCGCGGGATGCGCACTGGCAATTGCGGCAGCCGGCGGCCGGTGCGCACAACCAGCTAAAACAAGCAGCAGGACACACAGCAAAAAGGCCCCGCAGCGGGACCTTTGTTCAGTTGTTTTGACGCGGACCATCATTCAGCCTTCTTCCCGGTGATCTTTTCATACTTGGCCGTGAGCTGTTCACGGGTCTCCACGACAGCGGGGTTCACCAGGATGCATTCGACCGGACACACGTCCACGCATTGCGAGGTCTCGAAATGCCCGACGCATTCAGTGCACAGCTCCGGGTTGATCTCGTAGATCTCCACACCCTGGTAGATGGCATCGTTCGGGCACTCGGGCTCGCACACATCACAGTTGATGCATTCGTCGGTGATCAATAGCGACATGACTGCAACCCGCTGGAATAAAACAGAAACTTGCTGAAATTAACGGCTGGGTAACCTTAATTCATTCGGCTGCGCAATGCAGCCACAACTTTCTTGTGGACAAAGGGCGTGACATCGCCGCCGAGGCTGGCAATCTCGCGCACCAGGCTTGAGGAAATATAGCTGTACTGTTCGGCCGGCGTCAGGAACAGGGTTTCGATCTCGGGCGCAAGATGGCGGTTCATGCCGGCCAGCTGGAACTCGTATTCGAAATCGGAGACCGCGCGCAGGCCACGCAGGATCACTGCTGCCTGTCTCTGGCGCAAAAAATCCACCAGCAGGTTGTCAAAGCTGCAGACCTCGACGTTGTCGATGTGCGCCAGCACGTCGCGCGCCAGGGTGACGCGGGTCTCAATCGAGAACGCGCCCTGCTTATCCGGGTTGACGGCGACAGCCACGATGACCTTTTCAAACAGGTGCGCGGCGCGCTCGACCAGGTCGGTGTGTCCATTGGTAATGGGATCGAAGGTGCCCGGGTAGACGATGGTATCCATGGCCCGATTATGGCGTAAACCCGGTTTTACGTACAGTTAACGGCCTGTCCACGCAGGCTCCAGGGAGAAACGCAATAGAAACACACAGCAACTGACACGGCATTTTCCGCCGACCGGTATTCACCCTGGCGGATGACGCCGCACCAGGTGATACCCCACCTGACCGGCTGTCTTGCTGCGGTACAGCTCCCAATTCGGCGGCAGTGGTAATTTCAGTTCCCGTTCCGCCTCCAGGTACACCCAGGCCACGTTCGCCAGCCAGCCGCCCGCCTCGAGTTGCTGTATCGCATCCTGAAGCCGCTGCTCACGAAACGGCGGATCGAGAAACACCACATCAAAGGGCTGCGCAGGGCCGCGCAGGTACACCCCGGTATCGACCGCCGCCACCCGGACCTGGTCGGCGTTCAAGACGCGCACCTGTTCCTGCAAGGTGCGCGCGACCAGCGCGTCATTGTCGACCAGCACGACCTCGGACGCTCCGCGCGAGGCGGCCTCCAGGCCCAGGGCGCCGCTACCGGCGTACAGGTCCAGGCAGCGCGCACCCCGGACCACCGGCGCCAGCCAGTTGAACAGGGTTTCCCGGACTCGGTCCGGTGTAGGGCGTAAACCGGGCACCGGGGCGAAGCCCAGCTTGCGGCCACGCCAGGTCCCGGCAATGATGCGCAGCTGATTGCGGGGCTGGTTGGTTTTCATGTGCAGGCATCATCCGGCCTTGCCGGACAGCCGTCAAATGCGCAGCAACGCCCGTTCTCACCGGATTGCGGTTCATCACGCCAGCGTCCGGGCACGCTGCTTCCTGCGCGCCACCACGGCCAGTCCTGCAATCCCCCACAGGAACAGACCGAAGGCCGCGGGCACCGGCACCGCACCCGCCGGCACACTGCCCGGCGTCGGCAAATCGAGCATCAGGAAATCAGCCAGGTTGTCATCCGTGTCCAGCAGCGGATTGAAGCGGGCCAGACTGCTGCCGGCCGGCACGTCCGGCGCGGCCCTGCCCTCACCGGCGAACACGGCGGCCGCAAAGTCACCGTAGCCCAGCGCGTCCAGCACCCCGGAAGTGTCGCGCAACACAATGGAGTCCGGCCCGTTCTGGAAGTCGACGTCCCTTACCAGGTCGGCATTGCCGACCAGACTGGTGCCGTCACCGCTGTCATCGGCGATCACGAAGACACCGTCAGCCGGGATCGCGCCCGCCAGGGCCACCGTGTGGTACACGCTGCCGTCAGCACCGTTCACACCTTCCAGCAGCAGGCCGTCGAGCACGGTCCCCGGTGACCCGTGCAGCTCGACAAAGACATTGCCATTGTCTGTAGCTGCGGCGTCATAGAGGACTTCGGAAATCACGGTAACGGCGCAGGCATTGGCAGAAAGAAACATGCCGGCAAGGCCTCGCAGCCACACCGGCATGTGAAATAAAGGTGTCCGTTCCCTGGACATAAGCACCTCCCTGTTTATGTAGACAGTAATCCCTTGAAAGCGGGGCATCCCCATCCGTTTCGATTTGGGACAACCCGAGGGAAAGCCTAGCAGGGCGGCAGCGGGACTGCTGCCGGCGATGGTCGTGCCGGCCCGTCAGACAATACCGGTAAGCACGTAGTCCCGGTAAACATCCAGAGTTACTTCTCTCCACCCACGATCACGGTCGCCATGTGATCCACGGGCACCCGGCGCCGGAAGGCATCGCGGATCTGCTCGCGGGTGACGGCCTCGACCCGGGCATTGAAGGTCACGAGATAGTCCAGTGGCAACATGTAAAAGCCGATCATGGCGAGGTATTCGACAATCTTGCTGTTGCTGTCGACGCGCAGCGCGAACCCGCCGGTGATGTTTTTCCGGGCAGCAACCAGTTCCTCTTCCGTCGGCCCTTCCTCGTGAAAGGTCTTCAGGGTCGCGCGCATGACTTCGAGTGCCTCGTCCAGCTGGTCATTCCGCGTCTGCAGCCCGAAGACATAGGGACCGTCCTGGGCCATGGGCGAGAAATAACTGTAGACGCTGTAGGAAAGACCGCGTTTTTCACGAATCTCCTCGTTCAGGCGCGACACCAGCCCGCCGCCGCCGAGGATGTGGTTGCCCACATAGAGGGGAAAATAGTCCGGGTCCCCGCGGCGCATACCCGGTGCCCCCATGCGCACATGGGTCTGGGTCGAGGGATGGAAGATGCGTTCCTCGGAGGCATCCTCGAGGGCGGCGACCACCGGTACAGCGGGGGCCGCCTTTCCGTCATCCAATGCACCGGCAATACGCTCCGCCAGGCGCTCGGCCGCCTTGCGATCGACATCGCCAACAATCGCGATGACGGCATTGCCGGCGACATAGTATTGTTCATAGTAGGCGCGGATGTCCTCGGGCGTCATCCGCTGCAGGCTGGCCGCATCACCGACAGGACGCGTGGCATAGGGATGTTCGCCAAAGACCACCCGGTAGAAGCGGTATTCCGCGATGGTGGACGGCGACTGCTCGTCCTCGCGCAACGAGACCAGCGTACGTTCGCGTTCGCGTTCAAAATCAAGCGCATTGAAATCCGGCTGGCCCAGTACCTGCTGGAGCACCTCCAGTGCCGGCTCCAGCAGTGCCGCATCGCTCAGGCTGCGCAGCGACACCCAGGCCATATCGCGCAGGGACCCGGAACCCAACTCTGCACCCAGCCCTTCAAGTCGTGCAGCGAGGTCGTTGGCCGTCAGGCCCGCGGCCCCCTTGTCCAGCAGGTGGTTGGTCATGCTGGCGAGTCCCGGCAGCCCGGCATCACGCACACTGCCGGCCGCGAACACCACGCGGATATCCACCATGGGCAGTTCGGGCGCCGGCACGTAATAAACGCGCGCGCCATTCGTGGTCTGCCAGTGCTGGATCGGCGGCATGGCCAGCGCCGTACCCAGGCTACATAGCCAGACCGCACCGACCAGGCCGCCGGAGCGCACAACCCGGTTCAGAAGATCAATGCCCATGGCCATCTCCCGGAGTCGCTGGCCGTGGCTTCTTGCCCGGATCCTGCGGCAGGGGATCAAGCACGGCCAGGGTCTGCTGCCGGGCCACCAGGTATTTCTTGGCCACCGCCTGGACCTGCTCGGCGGTCACGGCATTGACCCGCTCGACGTACTCGTCCATCAGCGACCAGTCCAGTCCGACCGACTCCAGCCGGCCGATCTGCATGGCCTGGTAATAGATCGAGTCCTGTTCAAACACGTCACTGGCGACCACCTGGGCCTTGACACGCGCCAGTTCACCGGCCTCGACCGGTCGTTCCTGCAGCCGCCTGATCTGCTCATGCAGTGCCTGCTCCACCGCCTCGATATCCTGGCCGTTGGCCGGGGTTCCCTCGATCAGGAACAGACTGGTCTGGCGGTCGTAGAGATCGTAGCCGGCACCGGCACTGGAGGCGACCTGGCTGCCGCGCACCAGTTCCCGCGTCAGCCGCGCACTGTCGCCGCCATCCAGGATGCCCGACAGCACCTCCAGGGCATAGACCTCCCAGACATCCGCGGCGGTCCCCAGTACCGGCACCTTGAATCCCATCAACAAATAAGGCACCTCGGCCGGCACCGACACGGTGATGCGCCGCTGACCGGGTTGCGGCGGCTCGATGCGCGGCTTGGGTGCCTGGATCTGCTCGGGCTTGAGCGGCCCGAAATGCTGCTTCGCCAGTTTGAAGACCGCATCGGGCTGCACATCACCGACGACCACGAGAACCGCGTTGTTCGGTGCATACCAGCGCTCGTACCAGACCTGCAGGTCGTCCAGCTGCAGGTTCTCAAGATCGTCCATCCAGCCGATGGTGGGGTTACGGTAGGAACTGCTGGTGAAGGCCGTGGCCTGGAACTGTTCATAGGTCAGCGAGGTGGGCTTGTCCTCGGTACGCAGGCGGCGCTCTTCCATGACGACCTTGCGTTCCTTGGCAAACTCGGACTCATCCAGCTGCAGGTTGCGCATGCGATCCGCCTCCAGCTCGAAACTCACCGGCAGGCGGCTTTGCTCCAGGCGTTGGAAATAGGCGGTATAGTCGCGGCTGGTAAAGGCATTTTCGCTGCCCCCGTTCTCGGCGATGATGCGGGAAAACTCACCCGCCTCATGGTTTTTGGTGCCCTTGAACATCATGTGCTCGAGCACGTGGGAGATCCCGGTAATGCCGTCGTGTTCGTAACTGGCGCCGACCCTGTACCACACCTGGGTGACGACCACCGGGGCGCGATGGTCTTCCTTGACGATCAGCTTCATGCCGTTATCCAGCTGGTATTCATGCACCGCCCCGCGTGCCAGCACCAGCTGGCTGCACAGGAGCAGTACCACAATCAATACAACGCGCATGTAATTTCTCCGAAATCTTATCTGTTAACCCGAACGGCTGTGGGATGATAGGATACTCACCGCAGCGTCTGCCATTACTGCAACCCTATCACAGACAATTTTATCCATGCTTGGTTTCCGGAAAAACAAGTCCAGCAGTGATTCAGATACACCCGGGAAGACCGGCCTGCTCGCCCGGCTCAAGTCCGGTCTGGCCCGTACCCGCCACAGCCTGACGGATGGCGTCGCCGCACTGGTGCTCGGCGGCAAGGCCATCGACGACGAACTGCTGGAGGAAATCGAGACCACGCTGCTGGTTGCCGATGTCGGCGTGGAGGCCACGCGCGAGATCATCGATGACCTCGGCCGGCGCGTCTCGCGCAAGGAACTGAATGATGCCGATGCCCTGATGAGAGCCCTGCGGGAGGACATGCAGGCCATACTCGCGCCCTGCAGTCAGCCGCTCACGATTCCGGCAGGCACCCGGCCCTACGTGATCCTGATGGTCGGTATCAACGGCGCCGGCAAGACCACCACTATCGGCAAGCTCACCCACCGACTGCAGCAACAGGGCCACAAGGTCATGCTGGCCGCCGGCGACACCTTCCGCGCCGCGGCCGTGGAACAGCTACAGACCTGGGGCGAGCGCAACAATGTCCCGGTCGTGGCGCAGCAACAGGGCGCCGACGCGGCCTCGGTGATCTTCGATGCCCTGCAGTCGGCGCAGGCACGCGACATCGGCGTGCTGATCGCCGATACCGCTGGCCGCCTGCACACGCAAGTAAACCTGATGGAAGAATTGAAGAAGATCAAGCGGGTGCTGAGCAAGCTGGATGACAGCGCGCCCCATGAGGTCATGCTGGTGGTCGATGCCGGCACCGGCCAGAATGCCCTCAGTCAGGCCCAGCAGTTCAACGCGGCCGTGGGACTGACCGGCATCACCCTGACCAAGCTTGACGGTACCGCCAAGGGCGGCATCATCTTCGCCATCGCCAGGAAGCTCGGCATTCCCATCCGTTTCATCGGCGTCGGCGAGGGCATCGAGAACCTGCGCGAGTTCGATGCAGCGGAGTTCGTGGATGCCCTGTTTACTTCGGAGGAGCAGTAAAATATCTATTCACCGCAAAGACGCAAAGGACGCAAAGAGCAACATTAACCGCAGAGACGCGGAGGACGCAGAGTCAAAATAAGTGCTAAAACGAACTTCTTTATAATCGCAGTGAAGCTGACTAACCATGGAGGCGGTACAGGATCAAGCGTTTGCAGCAAATCCCCCCTTGTGAGTTTTAATGATGGTTTTAAACAATGTTTTTTATACTTTGCGCCCTTTGCGCCTTTGCGGTGAGAGTTTTTTCACTCTGCGCCCTCTGCGTCTCTGCGGTGAAAACACAAACTGTTAAATCATGATTCGTTTCGACAATGTCAGCAAACGCTATCCGGGCGGGTTCGAGGCGCTGACTAACATCAGCCTCGAGCTGGAAGACGGCGCCATGGCCTTTCTTACCGGGCACTCCGGCGCCGGCAAGAGCACACTGCTCAAGCTGATCGCCATAATCGAGCGCGCGACCCGTGGCCAGGTCTTTGTCGATGGCCAGAATGTATCGCGCATCAGACGGCGACGCATCCCGTTCATCCGTCGCAAGATCGGCTTCATTTTCCAGAACCATCACCTGCTGTTTGACCGTACCGTGTTCGACAATGTCGCCCTGCCACTGATTATCGCCGGCTATCGCCACCAGGAGGTCGGACGCCGGGCACGTGCTGCGCTCGACAAGGTCGGCCTGCTCAGCAAGGAACGCCTCTACCCCATCACCCTCTCCGGGGGCGAACAGCAGCGCGTCGGCATCGCCCGCGCCGTGGTCAACAAGCCCCTGTTGCTGCTGGCCGACGAACCGACCGGCAACCTTGACCCCGAATTGTCGCGCGAGATCATGGACCTGTTCGCCCTGTTCAACCAGGTCGGGGTCACCGTACTCATCGCCAGCCATGACATCGCCCTGATCGAGCAGCTCGATTACCCGGTCATCACACTGGACCATGGACGCCTGCTGCACACTGTCAGGGCCTCCGCATGAACCGCGCACGCAGCAACCGGCGCCGCTCACCGCATCACTGGAGTGAGTCACTGCGCCGCCGGCTCTCGCCGCGGACCTGGCTACTGCGCCATGCCCAGGTCGCCTTTGACAGTCTCGGCCGGCTCTACCGCAGCTGGGTATCCAGCCTGATGACCACCGCCGTGCTCGGGATCGCCCTGGCCATGCCCACGGGGATGTACCTGCTGCTCGATAACCTGGATCGCCTCAGCGGTTCCTGGGACGGACAGGCCAGCCTGTCGGTGTTCCTCAAGGCCGGGGTGGCGGAAACCGCGGCTGCCACCCTGGCAGGGCAGGTACGCAGCTGGCCTGAGATTGCCGAGGTCACCCTGATTACCCCGGCCGAGGCGCTGGAGGAATTCGGTCAGCATTCCGGCTTCGCCGACGTGCTCGGCGCGCTGGACGAGAACCCGCTGCCGGTGGTCCTGCTGGTGACACCCGGCCCGGGGCACAGCGATCCGCAGTCTGCCGGCGCACTGCTGCAGAAGTTCCGGGCGCTGCCGGAAACCGAGCTGGCGCAACTGGACCTGCAATGGGTCCAGCGTCTGGCCGCCATGCTCGACATCGCCCGGCGCAGCGTCATGGTGATCGGCGCCCTGCTGGCATTGGCCGTGCTGCTGGTGGTGGGCAATACCATCCGCCTGGAGATCCAGAACCGGCGCGAGGAAATTGTGGTCACCAAGCTGATCGGCGCCACCAACAGTTTCATCCGACGTCCGTTTCTCTACAGCGGCATCTGGTATGGGGTCCTGGGTGCCGGCGTTGCCTGGCTAATAGTGGAAATCAGTTTCTGGCTGCTGGCCGGGCCGGTGCAGCACCTCGCCGGGCTCTACCAGAGCAACTTCGCCCTGCAGACACTGCCCTTGCAGTTGCTGCTGTTGCTGCTGGGCAGCGGAATCGTACTGGGTCTGCTGGGTTCCTGGCTGGCGGTAGGACGCCATCTCAGCGCCATCGAACCGTCCTGAAGCCGGGCCCGCCAGCGGATCAGGCCAGACGCCCGCCCTTGTCTCCCGCCCTCGCCTCAAGGTTCTCTTTAACAGGCCGTTTCTTCTGCAACTTTACAGTCAATTGGCACTCTATAGACTAGAGTGCTAAAATTAGCCCGATCAAATGGAGAACAACTGAATGAGCCAGGAATTAGTCCTTAGGAACCAGTCACTTGTGCTGCCGCTGCCGACCGGCAACCTGGACCAGTATATCCAGGCCGCCTTCAGTATCCCGGTGCTCAGCGCCGAGGAGGAACAGGCACTGGCACGGCGCCTGCAACAGGACAGCGACCTCGACGCAGCGCGCCAACTGGTGATGTCGCACCTGCGCTTCGTGGTGCGGGTGGCGCGTGGCTACAGCGGCTACGGCCTTGCGCTGGGCGACCTGATCCAGGAGGGCAATATCGGCCTGATGAAGGCGGTCAAGCGCTTTGACCCGGACAGGGGCGTCCGCCTGGTGTCCTTCGCAGTGCACTGGATACGCGCCGAGATCCATGAATTCATCCTGCGCAACTGGCGCATCGTCAAGGTCGCCACCACCAAGGCCCAGCGCAAGCTGTTTTTCAACCTGCGCAGCGCCAAGAAGCGCCTCGGCTGGATGAACCGGGACGAGATCAACGCCGTGGCACAAGACCTCGGCGTCAAGCCGGAAACCGTACTCGAGATGGAATCACGCCTCAGCGGTCAGGACATCGGTTTCGACCTGAGCGGCAGCGAGGATGATGAGGACGCCAGGCAGTTCGCCCCGGCGGCCTACCTGACGGACGCGTCCAACGACCCGGCCCTGACCCTGGAGCAACACGACTGGCAGCAGCAGAGCACCAGCAATTTGTTCGAGGCGCTGGCGCAGCTGGACGAGCGCAGCCGGACCATCCTCGAGGAACGCTGGCTGGCCGAGGACAAGACCACCCTGCAGGCGCTGGCGGCCCGCTTCGATGTATCCGCGGAACGCATTCGCCAGCTGGAGAAAAACGCCATCAACATACTCAAGAAGACCCTGGTGGCCTGAACACCCCAACACCGGCTCCAGCTGAAACGGCCCTCACGGGCCGTTTTTATTGCCCGGAGAAGGGAGGCACAGGATTGATTACCGCGGAGACGCGGAGAACGCAGAGCAAATATTACATGCAACAAAACCTGAACTTTTACTTAATCGCTACATCATTGAGATGTTTTTTCGGGCTATTGTTTGTTCTTTTCTCCGCGCCCTTTGCGTCTCTGCGGTGAAATGTTTTCTTTTCACGCATAGAGCATCTACAGAACCTTCAAAACAGCAACGGCAGGTAATGGTCCAGCATCAGGATGGCGAACAGGACCATCAGGTACCAGATGGAATAACCGAAGGTCTTCATCGCGACCTTCTCGTCATTGCCCTTCATCAACTCCACGGCGTAATAGAGAAAGCCGCCGCCCAGCGACAGGGCCCCGGCCAGGTAAAACAATCCGCTCATGTGGGTCGCGAACGGCAGCACGCTGACGGCGATCAGCAGCAGGGTATAGAGGAGAATCTGCAGGCGTGTGAACGGCACGCCGTGGGTCACCGGGAGCATGGGAATGTCCACCTTGGCGTACTCGTCGCGACGATGGATCGCCAGCGCCCAGAAATGCGGCGGTGTCCACACGAAGATGATCAGGAACAGCAGCAGCGCATGAGGATCGAGCGCCCCGGTCAGCGCCGTCCAGCCCAGGACCGGCGGTGCCGCACCGGCCGCCCCTCCGATGACGATGTTCTGCGGGGTCGCACGCTTGAGGTACATGGTGTAGACCACCGCATACCCCACCAGCGACAGAAAGGTCAGTAACGCAGTCAGGGTATTGATAAAGAACACCAGGATAAGCATGGCGGCAGCGCCAAGCAGTACGGCAAACAGCAGCGCGTTGCGTTCACTGATCTGCCCCTGCGGCAGGGGGCGCTTGCTGGTACGTGCCATGCGCGCGTCCTCGCGCGCATCCAGCACATGGTTGATGGCCGCGGCCGCCGCGGCCGCCATGCCGATCCCCAGGTTACCGAGCAGCAATACGTCCAGTGGCACCATGCCGGGCGGCGAGGTGGCAAGAAACATCCCCACCATGGCCGTGAACACGATCAGGGCGACGACCTTGAGTTTGCAAAGGCCCAGGTAACTGTTGAGTAATTCCAGGGCTGGCTGGCCCGGCATTTCGATACCCGTCTTTTCCTTGGTCGAAACAGACATGGATTATTACGCTAGCCGATCCGCGAGTACTTCAACAGCCGATGCAGGTCATTGATCATACCGCGCGGGTCGGCGCCTGCCCGATAGTACATCATCACGTTTCCAAGCGGATCAACCAGATAGACGCGCTCGGCGCCGCGCATCTGCACCGCGTCGATCATGAACAGGGGTGCCAGCTCGGCGCTCTGTTCGGGCGACAGCGCCCCGGTTGCCATCTCCGGGTATTCGTTCAGGATGTCTCCCAGCGTTTCCGGCGTCATCGTGTCCGCGGCCAGGAACAGGCGCTGCACCCGCTGGATATTCTCGCCCTGTGCCAGCCGCACCTGGCGCATGTGGTAGAGGTTGGTTCGGCAGGCCTCGCCACAGTCGGTGGCACCGATATAGAGCAGGGTCCATTTACCCTGCAGGAAGCCTTCCTGCAGCACCCCGCCCGCCGCACTGGGTATGTCGGCAGGCAGCACCAGCGGCCGTGGCGGCTGCACCAGGACCCCCTGGTTGGTGGTGCCCTCGGGGCGCCAGCCCTGCTGGCCACTGAGGTGCATGATCCAGGCAATCAGCATCGGTGAAAGGAACAGCAGGCCCAGCAGCACCAGCGACTGCCGGGAACTCAGGAAGCCGCGCTGCCGCCTGGCGCAGCGGCCTGCCCTTGAAGCATGCATGTATTTGAGATGATTCATAAATGACCACTATCACTCGTGTTCGTTTGACACCCGGCGTGTGTTCACGCCGATGTAAATCAAGGCCAGTACCGTGGCCAGTGTGAACCACTGCAGGGCATAGGCGCGGTGCTTGTCCGGCGTGGTCCCGTAGACCGGGCGCCATTCCCGGGCAAAACCGTGCGCCGCATCCGCATCCAGCAGCAGGACCACCGGCAACAGTCTATATCCCAGCCGCTGTTCCAGCGGCCCGGGTTCTATCAGCTGCACCACCCCGGGCCAGCCCGCGTGGGGTTCCTCTACGCTGTCCAGCCGCAGACGTTTCTCGGGCGGATACGTGACCAACGCCTGCACGTCGACCATGTCTTCCGGCCCAGGCAATGCCGGCAATTGCGCCCGACTGACACCCACCGGCACCCAGCCGCGGTTGACCAGCACGGCCTCGCTGGTATCGGCCAACACCAGCGGTGTCAACACATGGTACCCCGCCCGACCCTGGTGGATGCTGTTGTCCAGCAGCAGCTGGTGATCCAGGTCGTAGCGGCCCCGGGCCGTGACCCGCCGGTATGGCATCAAGTCACCGCTGGCCAGCCAGTCCGCGAGGGCCAGCGCGGGCTGCCGGGTCTGTTCGGCATGCCCATCGACCAGCGCCTGCTTCCAGGCCGCGCGCTCGAGTTGCCACACCCCGAGGCTCACCAGTAGCGGCATCAGAACGATGGTCGCCAGGGTTGGCCACAGTCCCGCGGTAAAATCAAAGCCTCCCAGGCGCATCCCCAACCCCGCGTTTGTTATAATGCCGGCAACCACAAAAAAGGCCGTTACCCCGTATGCTTACCAAAATCATCGTCGTCCTGTTCCTGTTTATGATCATTGGCAGTCTTGGCAGCGGGCTCTATTACCTGGTCAAGGACAAGGGTTCCTCGGATCGGACCGTCAGGGCGTTGACCGTGCGCATCAGCCTGTCCGTCCTGCTGTTTATTCTCCTGATGCTGGGCTACGCCACCGGTGTCCTGCAGCCGCACGGCGTCTATCCCGGCTAGCATGACAGGAGCGGCGACAGGGTCGTCGCTTCTCATATTTTTTCACTTCCTTGCGGTCAATCGCGCCGGCGGCGCGCTCCTACAGGTCACTTAAGACCTTTCAGGCTTCACGCAATTTTTATCTTTCCGAGTATTTCCGTGTGCTTCCGTGGCGATTTGATTTTATTGAGGGACCCGAAACAAAGTTGAAGACGATGATGCACAGCGCACCTGGTTGGAAAAAAAAGGGGCGCCGCAAGTGCAGCGCCCCCGATTACATCATGGCCGTCCGGTCAGATCAGCCAGTAGACGAACACGAACAGGCCCAGCCAGACCACATCCACGAAGTGCCAGTACCAGGCCACGGCCTCGAAGGCAAAGTGGTGATTCGGCGTGAAATGCCCCTTAATGCTGCGCAACAGGATCACCAGCAGCATAGTGGCACCCAGGGTCACGTGCAGGCCATGAAAGCCCGTGAGCATAAAGAAGGTGGTGCCGTATATGCCGGTGTTCAGTTTCAGGTTGTACTCAGAATAGGCATGCATGTACTCATAGGCCTGCAGTCCCAGGAACAGGAAACCCAGTGCCACGGTAGCGGCCAGCCACAGCACCAGCCCGGTACGCTGTTCTTTTTTCAGCGCCCAGTGCGCCAGGGTCACGGTCACGCCACTGCTCAGCAGGATCATGGTGTTGATTGCCGGGATACCCCAGGCCCCCATCACCCTGTAGGTACCGCCCACCTCGCCAGGGCCATTGGTCGGCCACATGGCCTCGAAGGCCGGGTACAGCAGTTCGTTGGTCATCAAGTTGTTGCCGGCACCGCCGAGCCATGGCACCGAGTAGACGCGCGCATAGAAGAGGGTCCCGAAAAAGGCCGCGAAGAACATTACCTCGGAAAAGATGAACCAGCCCATGCCCATACGGAAGGACATGTCGACCTGGTCGTTGTAGAGCCCTTGCTCGCTCTCCCTGATGACCGTGCCAAACCAGCCGAACAGCATGACCAGTAACACCACTGCACCGGCCATCGAGACCAGTGGAGTCCCTCCGTGCAGTAGATGGGCAATCCCGCCCACGGTCAGAAACAGGCCGACTGAACCGACGATGGGCCAGTAGCTGGGTTCCGGCAGGTAGTAACCCCCTTTAGATGCTGACATTGGTTAATCCCCTTTCTCTATTCAAATTAATCCGGTTAATGATTGTTAAGTACTTTCAAATACGTGTGTTCGGCAAGCTGCCGGTGCCGGCATTCAGCTCTTCGAAGCCGCCGTTCTGCTGGCCGCCCGCGGGTGTTGCGGGTTCCACCTGGTAGACGGTGTAGGACAATGACACCGTCCTGACGTCCTCCGGCAACTCCGGGTCCACCACAAAACGCAGTGGCATTTCCTTTTCCTCGCCCGGACCCAGGGTCTGGCGGGTGAAGCAGAAACATTCCGTCTTGTTGAAATACTTCGCGGCCAGGCCGGGTACCAGGCTCGGGACCGCCTGTCCGGCAACCGTATTGGCGGTCTTGTTACTGGCCAGGTATTTCACTTCGGTTACCTCGCCCGGGTGCACCCTGATCTTCTTGACCATCGGGCGAACCTCCCAGGGCAATCCACTGTTGACCGTGGCCAGGAATTCCACCGTGACCAGGCGCTCTGTGTCGACCTTCTGGCCCAGTGCCGCTTCGAGCTCGATGCGGCCAGTCTTGCCATTCAGGCCAGTGATCTCGCAGAACACGTCATACAGCGGCACCAGCGCAAAACCAAAGCCAAACATGGCGAGCACCACCAGGCCGAGCCGTTTGACGATACGCCGGTTGGCTTGTGCCAGGTGAGTGGAGTCCATCTCAGCCCCGCAGCACCAGAAAGCTGCCGACATAAAACGCCATTACGATCACCAGTAGCACCAGGACCACGGTAATCTTGCGGCCGGTACCCCTATTTGGCTGTTCTTGCGTCATTATCGTCATGGCAACGTCACAGCGGGTCATGCAGGGCATGACCCACAATGTACCCGTTTCTACCTGACCTCCGGGGCCGTCTCGAAGGTGTGATACGGCGCCGGTGACGGTAACGTCCATTCCAGGCCTTCCGCACCTTCCCAGACCTGGTCGGTCGCTTTCTCGCCGCCCTTGATGGTCTTGATGACAACGTACATGAAGAACACCTGCGCCAGACCGAAGGCGAAGCCGCCGAGACTGGAGACCAGGTTCCAGTCGGCAAACTGCAGCGAGTAATCCGGGATACGGCGCGGCATACCGGCCAGCCCCAGGAAGTGCTGCGGGAAGAACAGGACGTTGACGGAGATGGCCGACCACCAGAAGTGGATCTTGCCAAGACGCTCGTCAACCATGTGACCGGTCCACTTGGGCAACCAGTAGTACACGGCGGCAATAATCGCAAACAGTGCGCCGGTCACCAGCACATAGTGGAAGTGCGCCACAATGAAATAGGTGTCGTGGTACTGCATGTCGGCCGGGGCCACACCCATCATCAGGCCGGTGAAGCCGCCCAGGGTGAACAGGAACACGAAGGCGATTGCCCACAGCATCGGGGTCTCGAAGGTCATGGAGCCGCGCCACATGGTGGCCGTCCAGTTGAACACCTTCACCGCCGTCGGCACGGCGATCATGATGGTGGCGTACATGAAGTACAGCTCACCTGCCACCGGCATGCCGGTGGTGAACATGTGGTGCGCCCACACAATGAACGACAGGAAGGCGATCGAGGCCGTCGCGTACACCATCGAGCTGTAGCCGAACAGCTTCTTGCGGGCGAAGGTCGGGATGATCTGCGAGACCACGCCGAAGGCGGGCAGGATCATGATGTAGACCTCCGGGTGACCAAAGAACCAGAACACGTGCTGGAACAGCACGGGATCACCGCCGCCGGCGGCATCGAAGAAGCTGGTGCCGAAGTGGCGGTCGGTGAGCATCATGGTGACCGCACCGGCCAGTACCGGCATCACGGCGATCAGCAGGAAGGCGGTGATGAACCAGGTCCAGACAAACAGCGGCATCTTCATCAGGGTCATGCCGGGGGCGCGCATGTTGAGCACCGTTGCGATGATGTTGATGGCACCCATGATGGATGAGAAGCCCAGCAGGTGCACAGAGAAGATGAAGAAGTCGGTGCTGTCCGGCGCGAAGGTCGTGGACAGCGGTGCGTAGAAGGTCCAGCCGAAGGCCGGGCCGCCGCCTTCCATGAACAGGGTGCTGAGCAGCATGGTGCCGGCGAAAGGAAGGATCCAGAAGCTCCAGTTGTTCATGCGTGGCAGGGCCATGTCCGGTGCGCCGATCATCATCGGAATCAGCCAGTTGGCCAGGCCGACCATACCCGGCATGATGGCGCCGAACACCATAATGAGGCCATGCATGGTGGTCATGGTGTTGAAGAAGTTGGGATCCACGACCTGCAGGCCCGGCTGGAACAGCTCGGCACGGATCACCATGGCCATGGCCCCACCGATCAGCAGCATGGTGAACGAGAACCACAGATACAGGGTTCCGATGTCCTTGTGGTTGGTTGTTGTGATCCAGCGCATGATGCCGGTCGGGTGGTGATGTTCGTGATGTTCGTCGTGTGTGGTTGCTGTGCTCATTTTAAATCATACCTCCACTTATATTCCTGAATTCCCTAGCGCGCTGCCGTGATATCGGACGGCTGCACCACATCGCCTGTGTTGTTGCCGAAGCCATTGCGCTCGAAGGTAACGACCGCGGCCAGATCGACGTCGCTCAACTGGGCACCGAATGCCTGCATGGCGGTACCGGTCTTGCCGTTCATGACAATATTGATATGGTCGGCGAGCGGGCCGGTGGAAATCGGGCCACCCGCAATCGCCGGGAACACGCCCGGTATGCCCTGGCCATTGGCCTGGTGACAGGCAGCACAGTTGGTGTTGTAAACCGCTTCACCCTTCGCCAACAGGTCGTCCCTGGTCCAGGTCTGGGTGGCGGCAGCCGCTTCCGCGACTGCACCGGCCTTCTGGTCGGCAGCCCACTGGGCGAAATCCGCTTCGCTTTTGGCGATCAGCACAACCGGCATGTAGCCGTGGTCCTTGCCGCACAGCTCCGCGCACTTGCCGCGGTAGGTGCCCGGTTCCTTCAGTTCGGTCCAGCCGTCATTGATGAAGCCGGGTACGGCATCCTGTTTCCACCCCAGGTCCGGGACCCACCAGGAGTGGATGACGTCGTTGGAGGTAATCAGGAAACGGATCTTCTTGTTGATTGGCACGACGATGGGGTTGTCCACCTCGAGCAGATAGTTCTCGCCCTTCTCCGCCGTGCCCTCGATTTGCTCGCGCGGAGTCGTCAGTGCACTGAAGAAGCTAATGTCCTCGGCCGGGCCGTCGAGGTATTCGTACTGCCACTTCCACTGGTAACCGGTCACCTTGATGGACATGTCCGAGTCGCGGGTGTCCTCCAGCGCCAGCAGGGTCTTGGTGGCCGGGATGGCCATACCCACCAGCACCAGGAAGGGGATGGTGGTCCAGATGATCTCGACCGTGGTGCTCTCGTGAAAGGTCGCGGGTTTGGCGCCCTTGGACTTGCGGTGATAAATGATGGAGTAGATCAGGATGCCGAATACTACGGCACACACCACAACGCAGATCCAGAAAATCAGCATATGCAAGTCATAGACCTGGTGACTGATATCCGTTACACCCCGTCTCAGGTTCAGCTCATCGAATCCTGCATTGGCATTGCCCGTGCCGAACAGGATGACAGCGCCCCACAGGCTGCTCAAGGCAAGTCGTAGCTTTTTAGCAAACATGCAACACTCTCCCTAACATTGTATTTTTGATAAAAATTCTTGTTGGCGTCAGGCCGGTCAATCCCGACCGCGGATGGCCCGCTCCAGCTCACCCGCCAGTTCACGCCGTTCTGCCTCATGCAGAAACTTCCCGATCTCCACCCGGCGCCCCTGATAGGCGATCAACAGTCGGCTCGGGTACCAGGCGATCGGTGAACGCTCGAGCTGCACGCGCGCCCATGCGCGTGGGCATTCCCAGTGTTCCTGTGGTTCGTACCGCCCCTTCTCGACTGTGACTACACGTGCATCAACCGAGACAACCTCCCGTGTCTGACCGCGTGCAAGACACAGGTAGAAGGCTGTCCCCAACGCTATCAGTTCCAGCCCGGCAAATGGCAATACCGGCCAGAATCCGTGCAGCGCAAATGCCAGCGCCGTACCCATAACGCAGATCGCGATCGCGATGTAGATCCGCAAGGCCCCGCGCCATGACAGGGACTGGTTCGGACGAATGACCCAGTGACAGTCCGAACCCGCGGGATCACATACCTTTTCAACCACAATCGCTCACATGCCCGGCGCCGCCGGGGTCATGTAAAAACAGAGCGCGAATCCTACTGCATGAGGTGAATGCCCGCAACCACAAGGGCCCGGATAAAGGGGAATTAATGGCTAATTTATTAGTTTTTTAGAAACTATTAATATTACAGGCACGCCACCCGCCAGCCGGTCTATGGCAACGCAAGACAGGCCGCCACACGGCGGGCATCGATCTCGGCCAGGGGCGGCACGATACCCAGCAGGGGGGCCGCCAGCCGCGCCTCCAGTGCCGCGATGTTCTCCTGTGCAAAGTCGGCGGGCGGGGGCAGCCGGTTCGCCACCCAGCCCGCGAGGGTGAGGCCGGTGGATTCGATGGCGCGGGCGGTCAACAGGGCATGGTTCAGGCAACCCAGCCGGATACCCACCACCAGCACCACCCCCAGCCCGAGCCGGACGGCCAGATCCGCGACGGTCTCCCGTTCATTCAACGGCACCAGCCAGCCACCGACGCCCTCCACGCAGACCCTGTCCGCCGCGCCCTGCAGTGCCCGGCAACCCGCCACAATGGTGTCGGCCTCGATCCCGACACCTATCCCGGCGGCGGCCAGATGCGGGGCAATGGCCGGCTCGAAGGCATAGGGATTGACCTGTTCGTAGGGCAGCGGCATGGACGCCTGCCGCTGCAGCAGCAGCGCATCCGCGTTGCGCAGACCGTGCTCGCCACGCTCGCAGCCGGAGGCCACCGGCTTCATGGCGACCACCCGGTGACCCCGGTCCTGCAGCCACTGCATCAGGCCCAGGGTGATAACGGTCTTGCCCACACCGGTATCGGTCCCGGTGATGAAATAGCCCGGGGTATCAGTCACGGCGCGGCACCGATGGACGCGGCTGCAAGCCGGACAGGGGTACGTCGACCGCCCCGCTGGAGACCTGCTTGTTTACGGGCGACCAGGCATGCCCGTAGACCACCTCGTAGCTGGCCGGCAGCACGCCGTCCCGGCGGAAACGCTCGTAGGCCTGCGTGACCCGCCTGAGGCGTTGCCTGCCAGTCAGCCCGCGCGGTCTCCCGGCAGTGACATTGTGCGCACCCAGGTGCTTCAGGTCCTGCATCAGGGTCCCCAGTTCCCGATAGGTCACGGTGATGCGTTCGGAATCCATGACGGGTTCCGCCCAGCGGGTCTGCATCAGGGCATCGCCGATATCATGCATGTCGATGAAGCGATTGACATGGGTATGGCCATCCACGGCCTCCCAGCTGGCGCGCAACTCCATCAGCGTATCCGGGCCGAAGGTGGTGAACAGCAGCAGGCCACCCGGTGCCAGCACCCGGCGCAGCTCCGCGAACACCGGCTCCGGGTCCATGCACCATTGCAGCATCAGGTTGGAGAATATGAAATCGAAGCTGTCATCGGCAAACGGCAGCCGCTCGCCGTCGCCGCAGACACAGGCCGGCTTGTGTAGCCAGCCACCCCGGCGCCGGGTGTGACCCAGCATCGCCAGGGCGAGGTCCAGGGCCACCACCTGTGCCTTGCGGTAGCGCTGCATCAGCACCTTGCTGAAGGCGCCGGTGCCGGCACCCAGGTCCAGGATGCGCGTCGGCTGCATGCGGATCAGGTCGAGGCGCCCGATCAGGCGCTGCCCGATTTCCTGCTGCAGGGCAGCCGCCTCGTCATAGCTGTCCGCCGCCCGCTCAAAGGCCAGCCGGGCCTGGCGTTTATCCAGCTGGTATCCGGCGTTGTCTTCAGCCATGCCCCTGCCCTGCACACGGCGTGTTCAGCGGTTGCAGGAACCCCTGCAGGGCCGTGGCCACCGCCCGGGGATGGACAAGAAACGGCGCATGACCGGCGTCGGCGATCACCTGCAGCCGTGCACCCGGGATCAGCTGTGCCGCCTGCCGGCCGGCCGCGGCCGGCACCAGGGTGTCGCGCTCCCCCATCAGCAGCAACACCGGGCAGCGGAACGTGCTTAACCGGTCGCGCAGGTCGGTACTGCGCAAGACCGCCAGGTAGGCACGCAGGGCCGACAGCGCCGGTTCCCCGTGCTCCAGCAGCTTGGCCCGCAGCGTCCTCAACACCGCGCTGCCGTCCTCGCTGCCACGCACCTGCAGGGACAGGAAGCGGTTGAGTGTTCCGCTGTAGTCCGCCTCCAGGTCGGCGGCGAAGGTATCCAGCAACGCCGGCAACATGGCGGATTGCCAGCCCGGCCGGCGGACAAAACTGGGGGTGCTCGCCAGCAGCACCAGTTGCCGGACCCGGTCCGGCGCCGCCAGGGCGGCCTGCGCGGCCACTAGCCCGCCCAGGGACCACCCCAGCCAGGCGGCCGCCGACGGCGCGACCGCCAGGACCGCGTCGGCCGTCGCATCCAGGTCGGCCTGCCCCCGCCAGGCACTGCGGCCATGGCCCGGCAGGTCGACCCGGGTGACCCGAAAGCACGGCTCCAGCAACGGCACCAGGGGATCCCATATCCCGCCATGCAGACCCCAGCCGTGGACCAATACCAGATCGGGACCCTCACCGCTTGTTTGTGTAAAAAGTTTCAATATAGATAAACCGGTCAAGACAGAGGTATCTAAAAAACCAATCTCACCGCAGAGACGCAGAGGACGCAAAGAAAAGCAAAAATATCAATCTTGCCAAAGACCATCATAAAAACCGGCTCAGTTAAGATCTGCAGCATATTTCGGGGTTTGCCCAGGACAAATTGAGTCCCTCCAGCGATGAAATACGATACATGCAGTTTTATCTAGAAATAGTATTTCTCTGCGTACTCTGCGCCTCTGCGGTAAATATGTTCTTTGCGTCTTTGCGATGAATGGCTGCTGTGTCAGATATTCATCGTACTTATTCATATTCATCCGGTACAGACACCTTGACGGTCCCGGATGTATCCAATTGATCCAGCACATCCAGCAGGCGATCGACCTGCTCCTCGTTGTGGGCCGCCGAAAAGGTGATGCGCAGGCGCGCCGAACCCGGCGGCACCGTCGGTGGCCGGATGGCGCTTATCAGGATACCGCGCCCCCGTAACGCCGCACTCAGGTGCAAGGCCGCAGCGGCATCACCGATGATCAGGGGCTGAATCGGCGTAGCCGATTCAGGCAGGTGCAGCCCCAGTTGTGCCGCACCCAGCCGGAACCGCTGCACCAGCACTTGCAGACGCTCGCGCCGCCAGTCTTCCTCCCTGACCAGTCGCAGCGCGTTGCGGGTGGCCTGCGCCAGCGCCGGCGGGGGCGCAGTGGTGTAGATATAGGTGCGCGCCTCCTGGATCAGGGTCTCTATCAGTTCATCGCTGCCGGCGACGAAGGCACCGAAGGTCCCGCAGGCCTTCCCCAGGGTGCCCACCAGCACGGGCACGCGTGTCATATCCAGCCCGGCCTGCGCCAGGGTTCCACGCCCTCCGGGACCGACAACACCCAGGCCATGCGCGTCATCGACCATCAGCCAGGCCGCATGCCGGGCGGCAACATCGGCCAGCTCGGCCACTGGCGCCAGATCACCGTCCATGCTGAACACGCCATCCGTCGCGACCAGTGTCTCGCCCGCGGGGGCCGCCTGCAGGCGCTGGGCCAGGTCGGCGGCATCGTTGTGGCGGTAACGCACCAGACGCGCGCCACTGAGTCGTGCCCCGTCCAGCAGTGAGGCATGATTGCTGCGGTCCTCGAACACCCGGGCACCCCGCTGCGCCAGCACCGCCAGCACCCCGAGATTGGCCATGTAACCGGTGGAAAACAGCAAGGCGCGCGGCCGTTGCACGAAGTCAGCCAGTTCCTCTTCAAGCGCATGATGGGCGGTCGAATGGCCACTGATCAGGTGCGCTGCACCGCTGCCCGCGCCGTAGGCCTCCAGCCCCGCATGAAAGGCCGCCACCACCTCGGGGTGGTTGGCCAGGCCCAGGTAGTCATTACTGCAGAAGGACAGGAATTCCCTGCCGTCCATGCGGACCTTCACACCCTGCGGGCCATCGACCACCTGGCGGCTGCGATACAGGCCCCTGGCCTTGCGTTCACCCAACGCTGCGGAAAGATCTTTCATGGCAACAAAAAAGGTGTCAGGAACCTTTTCATCTTTACGATATCACTGATACTGAGCAGGAACATGAAAAGGTTCCTGACACCTTTTTTCTTCAGGCGGGATGCAGGCCAAGCCGTTCAAACAAGGCGTCATCACTGGCGGTATCGGGATTACCCGTGGTCAGCAGTTTCTCGCCGTAGAAAATGGAATTCGCCCCGGCATGGAAACACAGGGCCTGCATTGCTTCCGACATCTCACTGCGGCCGGCGGACAACCGCACATAGGAACGCGGCATCAGAATGCGGGCCACGGCGAGGGTGCGTACAAATTCCAGCGGTTCGATGCCCGGCTCCGAATCCAGCGGCGTGCCCTCCACCTTGACCAGCTGGTTGATCGGTACACTGCCGGGATGCTCTGGCAGATTGGCCAGTTCGCACATCATCGACACCCGGTCGGCACGGCTCTCGCCCAACCCGACAATGCCTCCGCAACAGACGTTGATGCCCGCTTCGCGCACATGGGTCAGCGTGTCCAGGCGGTCCTGGTAGGTCCGCGTGGTGATGATCTCGCCGTAGAACTCCGGCGAGGTGTCGAGGTTGTGGTTGTAGTAGTCCAGTCCGGCCTCCTTTAGCTGTTGCGCCTGGTCCTCGTCGAGCATGCCCAGGGTCGCGCAGGTCTCGAGACCTTCGGCACGCACCCGACTGACCATTTCCAGCACTCGCTGGAAATTCTTGCCACGCGGATTGCGCCAGGCCGCCCCCATGCAGAAGCGCGTGGCGCCGGCCGCCCCGGCACGCCGGGCGGCCGTCACCACTGCGTCGACGTCCATCAGGCGCTCGGGTTCGAGACCGGTGTCGTAATGCACGCTCTGCGGGCAGTAGCTGCAGTCCTCGGGACAGCCCCCGGTCTTGATGCTCAGCAGGGTGCTGACCTGCACCGCATTGGGGTCGAAGTGCTGCCGGTGGGTCGACTGGGCCCGGTACAGCAAGTCATTGAAAGGCAATTCGAATAGAGAACGGACCTCGGCATGCGTCCAGTCGTGGCGGACAGGGATTTCAGGGATTTCCGATCGACGGGCAGGTTGCGGGTTCATAGAGTCAGAGTCCGGATCAATTCACCATGGCCACGGACTATGGGACCGATCCCGATGCCTGTCAACCGCAAGAGAGCTCGAAGGTTTACACGTGCTGCGACCGATACCCGCATTGATATTCCCGGCCCAGTGCCGGCTCTGCCGGACACCCCTCAGCGATGGCCCGGACCTGTGTCCCGGCTGTCTCCATGACCTGCCCTGGCTGGAGGCCACGTGCGTGCACTGTGCCCGGCCCCTGGCACAGGCAGGCGGACCGGTCGCGTGCGGCGCCTGCCAGCGCAGCACTCCCGGCTTCGATGCCGCAACGGCGCTGCTGCACTACCGGCCGCCGGCCGATTACCTGGTCCAGCGTTTCAAGTTCGCCGGGGAACTTGCCCTGGCCCCGTTGCTGGCCGGGCTGCTGGCCACAAAAATCGCCGCGCGACCGGCCCGCTTGCCCGGTCTGCTCGTCCCGGTCCCCCTGCATCCCTCGCGCCTGCGCGAGCGTGGCTTCAATCAGGCAACGGAACTGGCGCGCGTACTCGGCCGCCGGCTTGGACTCAGCGTCAACCACCGGCTGTGTCAGCGCATCAAGCGGACCGAGCCGCAGTCCACGCTGCCGGTAAAACAGCGGCACGACAACCTGCGCAACGCCTTCACCGTCAGTGGCCGGCCAGCGGCCGGGCACATCGCGATTGTCGACGACGTCATGACCAGTGGCCATACCGCGGGCGAACTGGCGCGCGTCCTCAAGCAGGCCGGGGCCCGGCGTGTGGAGGTGTGGGTGATCGCACGGGCGGGGCACTGATGCCCTCCACGGGGCACCCCTGACAACTGCCTCTAGCCCAGGAACATGTAGTCCAGCAGCATGCCCATGAAGACCGCCGCACCGAACCAGTTGTTGTTGAGGAAGGCGCGGAAGCAAGCCTCACGCTCACGGTAGCGAATCAGTCCCTGCTGGTAGACGGCCAGCGTCGCGGCAATGAAGATGCCGGCGTAATAGAACCAGCCAAGTTCCGCCTGCAATCCGATCATGACCAGGCAGATCAGCAGCATCAACTGGATGAGACCGACCACCGAGCGATCGGCGTCACCGAACAGGATAGCGGTCGACTTGACGCCCAGCACCAGGTCGTCGTCCCGGTCCACCATGGCATACATGGTGTCGTAGGCCGTGGCCCACAGCACCGTCGCCGTGAATAGCAGCCAGGCGATCGGCGGTACCGTGTTGAGCTCTGCGGCAAACGCCATGGGTACGGACCAACCGAAGGCGGCGCCGAGGTAGACCTGCGGCAGGTGCGTGACCCGCTTCATGTACGGATAGCTTGCCGCGAGCAGTGCCCCCACCACTGACAGCATGACGGTAAGGGTGTTGAGCAGCAGCACCAGCCGGAATGCCACCAGGCACAGCAGGACGAACAGCAGCCTGGCCTCCAGCGTACTGACGCGGCCGGCTGTGATCGGCCGGTCCCGGGTGCGCTGCACATGCCGGTCGATATCCCGGTCGGCGTAATCATTAATCACACAGCCGGCCGAGCGCATCAGGATGACGCCCAGCACAATCACAGTCAGCACCAGCGGGTCCGGGTGCCCCTCGCTGGCGATCAACAGCGCCCAGAGTGCCGGCCACAACAGCAGATAAATACCGATGGGCTTGTTCAGACGCATCAGCACTACGTAGTCCCACAGGCGATTGCGCAAGGCCTTCAACATAACAGCAGATGCTACAACGAAACGGGTGCGGCTGAGTGGATCCGTGTCACGCTAGCCAGTTCTCCACAACGGCTTGCGTTCACGCCGGGCAGGAAAGCCGGGCAGGAAGACCTCGCTGACCAGCAGCGGCTTGTCGGCCAGCCGGAACACCGAGCGTCGCCCCCAGATTTCCTGGGGGCGCTGGCGAGAATGGCTCAGGGCCACGTCAAACAGGACCTGGCCCGGCAGGATCCGCGCCAGTTCGACCACGCCACGCTGCATACCGGGATCGGCAAACAGCATGGCGCCGAGCGGTCGGGTACCCAGATGCGCGAGGCGCTGCAGGCGGCCCCGCAGTGACATGGCGGGAATGACGGTGCGCGCATAGATCCAGGAGCGCTGCTCACACAGCAGCTGCACCTGGCGGATGATCGCCCGGCCACTGCCGTCCATGCCCAAGACTCGGGCCTCGTCCGGGCATGGCCTGGCCCAGGCCTGCGACAAGATCCGCACCCGGAACTGGCCGCTGCACAGTTGCTGCAGGCGCAATGTCAGCGAGGCCGGATCGAGCAGCCAGCTGCTGAGGTCGGCCGGGATGTGGCGGCGCGGGTAACAGCGGTGCGGTTTCCAGCGCGTGGCCGGCCGGGTTGACGGATATAAGGTGTCCAATTGGGAGCTTCTGTGCAGGTTTGGCGCGGGCCGGGATTATCGCATGTTTGCATTTGACTGGATAATACCTCAGCCGCCGGCCGGTACCGGCTAGACCTCCCCGTACTGCACCGTGTCTCCCAGCCAGCGGCGGATCAGTGGGCTCACATGATCCGGGCAGCATTCGAGCAACTGCAGCGCCACCTGTTCCACCGCGGCCAGCAGTGCCTCGTCGCGCAGCAGGTCGGCGATATGGAACTTCATTTCACCGGTCTGGCGGGTGCCCAGCACTTCACCCGGCCCGCGCAACTCCATGTCCCGACGTGCGATCTCGAAACCGTCATTGCTGTCCCGCAGCACCGCCAGACGCGCACGCGCCGTCTCCGAGAGCGGCGGCTGGTAAAGCAGCACACAATTGCTCTGGGCACGGCCACGCCCCACCCGGCCGCGCAACTGGTGCAGCTGTGCCAGGCCCAGGCGCTCGGGATTCTCGATAATCATCAGGGTCGCATTGGGTACATCCACCCCGACCTCGATCACGGTCGTGGCCACCAGCAGGTCGACCGTGCCGGCCTTGAACGCCGCCATGACCCGCTCCTTGTCTGCCGCCTTGAGGCGGCCATGCACCAGGGCGATGCGCACATCCGGCAGGCTCTCGGTGAGGAATTCAGCGGTCTTTTCCGCGGCCTGGCACTGCAGGGCCTCGGATTCCTCGATCAGGGTGCACACCCAGTAGGCCTGCTGGCCCGCGGTACAGGCCGCGCGCACCCGCTGCATGACCTCGACGCGGCGCTCCTGGCTGATGACCACGGTGGTAACGGGCAGACGCCCCGGCGGCAGCTCGTCGATCACCGAGGTGTCCAGGTCCGCATACACCGTCATCGCCAGGGTGCGCGGTATCGGGGTGGCCGTCATCACCAGCTGATGCGGGCGCTGCTCACCACTGCGCCCCTTGTCACGCAGGGCCAGGCGCTGATGCACCCCGAAGCGGTGCTGTTCATCGATAATCACCAATCCGAGGCGGTCAAACTCGACCTCCTCCTGGAACAGGGCGTGGGTACCCACGGCAACGGCGGCGACACCGTCCCGGATCGCCTGCAGGGCGCTGGCACGCTCCTTGCCCCGGGATTTGCCGCCATGCCAGGCCACCCCGATGCCCAGCGGTTCAAGCCAGTCACGAAAACTGCGGTAGTGTTGCTCGGCCAGCAGTTCGGTCGGCGCCATCAGGGCCACCTGGTAACCGCTTTGCACGGCGGTCATGGCGGCGCAGGCGGCCACCACGGTCTTGCCGGAACCGACATCACCCTGCACCAGGCGCGCCATGGGGTGGGGACACGCCAGGTCGTCCCGGATCTCCCGGAACACCCGCTGTTGTGCAGCCGTCAGGGCAAATGGCAGTGATGCGATGAAGTCCCCGACCAGTGCGTTGCCACCCGTGATCACCGGGGCGCGGGTATGCTGCGCGCGCAACCGTACCCGGCGCAGGCTCAGGTGATGCGCCAGCAACTCCTCGAACGCCAGGCGCTGCTGCGCGGGATGCCGGCCTTCAGCCAGTAATGCGACGGACGCCTGCGGTGGCGGACGGTGCACGTAGCGCAGGGCAGCCGGCAACGTGGTCATCCTGAAGGGCGCGATGAGCCGTACCGGCAGCCAGTCGGGCAGGCGAGTGCTGGTCGCGTCATCCTGTCCATCCAGGTACTGCAGGGCCTGCGTGGTGACGGAACGCAGCGTCAGTTGGTGCACACCCTCGGTGGCGGGATAAACCGGTGTCAGGTGCTCCTCCACGGGGACCTCCGTACCCGCTTCGATCAGGCGGTATTCCGGGTGAATCATCTCCGCAGTGGCTGGACCCGCCCTGACCTCGCCGTAGCAGCGGATACCGGCACCTCGTACAAAACCGGCCTGCTGGGCCGCGCTGAAATGGAAGAAACGCAGGGTCATAGACCCGGTCCCGTCACTGATGCGCACCAGCAGGGAGCGGCGGCGACCGAAGCGGACCTCGGCCAGCTCAACCTCGCCCTGCACCACGGCCTGGTCACCGGGCCGGAGCGCACCCATGGGCATGATGCGGGTCCGGTCCTCGTAGCGCTGGGGCAGGTGAAACAGGACGTCCTGGACCGTGCGGATACCGAGCCGCTCGAGCCGCCCGGCCATCCGCGGACCGACACCCTTCAGAACAGTCACGGGAAGCGCATCCAGATTGTCGGTCGCGGTTGTGACAGGCGGGTTCATGTAATTTTGAAACTGCTATTCACCGCTGAGACGCGGAGTACGCAGTGAAAAAATATAAAACTTCTCACCGCAATGGGCGCAAAGAGCAGACAGTAGGTTGATGGCAAAGCTTCCGCTCCCTGCTCACGCCCCTTACCTGAATCCCTGCAGGCAAAGCACGGCGTGTCTAACACAATGTGTTGATTGAACAGGCAGCCAATACTCCTTTGCACTAGCACGCAGGAACAACAGGGTTTTTAACAATAATGTCGCTTTGCGTCCTTTGCGCCTTTGCGGTGAGAGGTTTTCCTCTGCGACCTCTGCGTCTCTGTGGTGAACATTTTGTGTTTTTTTTCGCTGCAGGTTCCTCAGCTGCCGTCCAGCACCATGACGGCGTCCATTTCCACCTGCGCGTCTCTGGGCAGCGCCGCGACACCGACCGCCGCCCGTGCCGGGTAGGGCTCCTGGAAATAATCGGCCATGACCTGGTTGACCAGGGCAAAGTGCCCCAGGTCAGTCAGGAAGATGTTCAGCTTGACGATATCGGCAAGCGAGCCGCCTGCGGCAGCGGCAACCGCGGCGAGGTTGTCGAAAACCTGCCTGATCCGGGTCTCCATGTTGCCGTCGACCAGTTCCATGGTCTCCGGGACCAGCGGTATCTGGCCCGACAGATAAACGGTGCTGCCGCTGCGCACGGCCTGGGAATAGGTGCCGATGGCCTGCGGTGCCTGGTCGGTCTGAATGGGGGTACGTGTCATAACTGGATCCTTGAGGTTTGAGTGTGGCTGATTGTGCATTCCGACGCCGGCTAGCTGCGCAGGCGGCTGATGCGTACCACGGAGGCGATACCGCGCACCCTGCGCATGATACTGGCCAGGTGCTTACGGCTGTGAACCGAGATCGTGAAGATCAGCGTGTTGGTGAGACCGTCACGTTCTTCAATGGCCACATTCTCGATATTGGAGTCCTGCTCGCTGATCACGGCAGCAACCGTTGCCAGCACACCGCGGCGGTCTGCGACCACCACGCCGATCTCGACCGGGAATTCCTCGTCGACACCGGGATCCCACTGCACATCGAGACAGTTCTCGGGGGGATGTTTGTGCTCGGAGAGGTTACGGCAGGTCTCTGTGTGGATCACCATGCCACGGCCCTTGGTCACGATACCCGCCACCGGGTCACCCGGGATGGGACGGCAGCACTTGGCAAAGTGCATCACCATGCCCTCCGTCCCTCTGATCACCAGTGGCCGCATCGCCGCCGCGTCGCTGACCGCCGTCAGACCTGCATCGTCGGACGTGGCCAGGGTGCGTGCGACCAGCACGGCCGGGCGCCGTCCGAGGCCGATCTGCGCGAGCAGGTCTTCGAATTCATCCAGCTGGCATTCCTTCAGCAGCGCGGCCAGGCGTTTTTCCGAAATCTTGTCGGCCGATGAATTGAACACACCGAGGGCCCGGTCGAGCATGCGGCGGCCAAGATCGACGCTCTCCTCGCGCTTCATGTTCTTCTGGTAATGGCGGATATTTGAGCGTGCCTTGGCCGATACCACGAAGCTCAGCCACACCGGACTGGGATGGGCGCCCTCGGCGGTGACGATCTCCACCGTCTGGCCGCTATGCAGCTGGGTGCGCAGCGGCACCAGCTGGCGGTCGACCTTGACGGCAACACAGGTATTGCCGACATCGGTGTGCACGGCGTAGGCGAAGTCGACCACGGTGGCCCCGTGCGGCAGCTTCATGATCTCGCCGGCAGGGGTAAACACGTAGACCGCGTCCGGGAACAGGTCGATCTTGACGTTCTCGAGAAACTCCAGCGAATTGCCGGCGTGCTTCTGGATTTCCAGCAGTTCGCGCAGCCACTCGCGTGCGCCCGCGTGTATATAGTCAATATGCTGCTCCCCCGCCTTGTAGAGCCAGTGGGCAGCCACGCCGGACTCCGCGACCTTGTCCATTTCCTCGGTGCGGATCTGGACCTCGATCGGCACACCGTAAGGTCCGAACAGGATGGTGTGCAGCGACTGGTAGCCATTGGACTTGGGGATGGCGATATAGTCCTTGAACTTGCCCGGCACCGGCTTGAACAGGTTATGCATGACACCGAGCGCCCGGTAGCAGGTATCGACCCGGTCAACGATGATGCGAAAGGCATAGACATCGTAGACATCATCGAAGGACAGGGTCTTGTCACGAATCTTGCGGTACAGGCTGTAGAGATGCTTTTCACGACTGAGGATACGGCCGCTGAGATTCTCCTGCCGCAGGCGCCGCTTGATGGAAGTCTCGATTTTGTTGAGCACCTCCTTGCGGTGGCCACGGGCCTCGCGCACCGCCTTCTCGAGCACCCGGTAGCGCAGCGGGTACATGGCCTGGAAACCCAGGTCCTCCAGTTCCAGACGCAGGGTATTGATACCCAGCCGGTTGGCGATCGGCGCATAGATGTCGAGCGTTTCGCGAGCTATGCGGCGGCGCTTGTCGGGACGCATGACGCCCAGGGTGCGCATGTTGTGCAGGCGGTCGGCGAGCTTGACCAGGATGACGCGAATATCCCGCACCATGGCGAGGATCATCTTGCGAAAGTTCTCTGCCTGGGCCTCGGCCTGGCTCTCGAATTCCATTTGGGTCAACTTGCTGACCCCGTCGACCAGGTCGGCCACCTCGCTGCCGAACTCCCTGGCTATCTGCTCCTTGGCGGTCTCGGTATCCTCGATAACGTCGTGCAGGATCGCGGCGATGATGGACTTGTGATCGAGCCGCAGTTCGCCCAGGATGCGCGCCGCTGCGATGGGGTGGTAGATGTAGGGCTCGCCGGACAGGCGGTGCTGGCCTTCATGTGCCTCGGCGCCGAACAGATAGGCCCGGTAGACTTCCTGGACCTGCTCCGGTTCGAGGTAGCTGTCCAGCATATGACACAGGTCGCTGATCAAAAAGCGCAAGTTGTCGTTTGCAATCGATTCCTGCTGGGTAGCCATACGTGCTCACCGGGTTCGGCACGCACTGTTGTTAGGACGGACACAGGTCGGTCAGGTCATGCCAGGTATTGCCATCATAGGACAAATGCTGTTGCTATTGCACCCGCAGCAGGGAACCTGCGGGGTCTTCGCCCATTGCCTGCTATAGCCTCATGCAGGTTTGGCTGCGGAAATCTGACAGGGCCTCTGATGACCCCCCGGGCTTACCGGGAAGGAAACAGCGACGGGGTTATTCAGCGGCCTTTGGCTCGCTGTCCTCGGCAGGTGTATCCGCGGCTTCCGCCGCCGCCTCGGCCACAACCGGCTCGTCCTCTTCGAAGAGTGCCGGAGTGACGGGTTCATCCAGGATGGACGGCCCGATCTTGCCCTCGGCGATTTCACGCAGCGCGACAATGGTGGGTTTGTCATTTTCCCATGCCACAAACGGCTCGACGCCATTGGCCAGCTGGCGCGCCCGCTTGGTCGCGACCAGTACCAGCTGGAAGCGGTTATCGACATTGTCGAGGCAGTCTTCAACAGTGACACGTGCCATGGGATTCTCCCTTAATTCAGGTAGTTGCTTCTACAGGCCGCGCAGTGTAACTGAATCAATCAGCTGCTTCCAGTAGCGCGGCCAGCAGACCGGCCTGGCGTTGTGCCTGTAGCGGCAGCTGCAATCGGCGGCAGCGCATGACCGCGGCCAGTTCCTCCAGCGCCACCTCGAAATCATCATTGATAATCAGGTAATCGTATTCTCGGTAGTGCGTCATCTCGCTGGCGGCATCAGCCATGCGGCGCGCGATGACCTCGTCGTCATCCTGCATGCGGCCGCGCAGGCGCTGTTCCAGTGCCTCCCGGGACGGCGGCAGGATGAAGATCCCGACGGCCTTCGGCAGGGCCTTGCGTACCTGGCGGGCACCCTGCCAGTCGATCTCCAGGATCACGTCCTGTCCCGCCGACAACTGCTCATCCACACTCAGGCGGGAGGTCCCGTAGAAATTATCGAACACCTGCGCATGCTCGAGAAACACCCCGGCATCGATCATCTCGCGGAAGACCGCGCTGTCCACGAAGTGATAATCCTTGCCATCCACTTCACCGGGTCGCGGTTGGCGCGTGGTGTGCGAAACCGACAGCGTGAGTCCCTCCCCCTGCTTTTCCAGCAGTGCACTCACCAGGCTGGTCTTGCCGGCACCGGACGGTGCCGAGATGATATACAGGGTACCCCTGACGCCTTCCCGGCCGCCTGTCGAACCGTCTCCACTCATGCGTAGTGCCTCTCGCTGACCGTTGAATCCCGGCGTTATTCTACATTCTGGACTTGCTCGCGCAGTTGCTCGATCAGCACCTTGAGCTCGACGGAGATCGTGGTCGTCTCGGCGGCGGCAGACTTGGAGCCGAGGGTATTCGCCTCGCGATTGAGCTCCTGCATCAGGAAGTCCAGGCGCCGTCCCACCGGATCCTTCCTGTCCAGCACCCGCCGCACCTCCTCGATGTGGCCGCCGAGCCGGTCCAACTCCTCTTCCACGTCGATCTTCTGAACCAGGAAGACCAGCTCCTGCTCCAGCCGGCCCGGGTCGGCCGGGGTGTCCAGTTCGGCCAGCCGCGCCTGCAGCTTCTCGCGCATGGCCGTGCGAATCTCCGGCAACAGCCGGCGTGCCTGGATGACCAGCTCGCTCATGGCATCACAACGCCGGGTCAACAGGCCCCGGATCTGCTCCCCCTCGCGTTCCCGCGTGACGATCAGCTCATCCAGTGCCTGGTCCAGCAGTGCCAGGGCGCTTTGCTGCAGCGGCCCTGTATCCACCTCCTGCTCGCGCATCACGCCAGGCCAGCGCAGCAGTTCCAGGGCATTCATCGCAGCAGATTCAGGCAGCCGTGCATTCACCGCCCGGCATGCGTCCAGCAGGCGCGTCAGGTAATCCTCATCGAGCACGACCGGTGTGGCGCTGGCAGCCCCCGGGCGATAACGGCAGGAGCAGTCGACCTTGCCACGGCCAAGGCGTGCATTGATCTTTTCACGCACGGCCGATTCGACCGCCCGCAGCTCTTCCGGCAGGCGTATACCGATCTCCAGATAGCGATGGTTCACGGAGCGAATTTCCCAGGACAGGGTACCCTGATCGGTATCGGCCTCCTGCCTGGCAAAGGCTGTCATGCTGCGTATCATGTGCCCATGGGCTCCTGTGAGATAACAACGGGATCGCCATGGTAAGCCTTATCGATGTTCCGATAAACCGTATTCGCCCAACCCGCATTTCTCACCGGGCGACGCTAGAATCACTTATGGCACCGAGGATATGAACAGAACGCAGATCAGGAACAAGACAGGGTGTCATCGGGCATTGTCCATCCCGGTGGGAAATGCGGGCTAAGACACCACATCGATGCACAGTGAAATCATCTGCGTCAGCCGCCAGGGCGACCGCGCCACCAACCAGGACCGCTGCCTGGCCGTGGAGCGGGCGGGCAGCGCCTTGCTGTTGCTGGCCGACGGCATGGGTGGACACCCGCGCGGTGAACTTGCCGCCCAGGTTTATATTGACAGCATGACACGGCAGTTCAACGGCGCGGAACGGCCGCTTGCGGAACCGGGGGAGTTTCTCAGGCGCAGCATCGAGCAGGCCCACCACGATATCGTTGCCGCGGGCCTTCAGCAGACACCACCCGTCGACCCGCGCACCACTGCGGTGGCCTGCATCGTCCAGGACCGACAGGCCCGCTGGGCGCATGTCGGTGACAGCCGCCTGTACCTGATACGCGATGGCAGGGTACTGGAGCGTACGCGCGACCATTCACTGGTCGAGGAACTGATCCAGCGTGGCGAGCTGGAAGAATCCGGGCGCGCCCTTCACCCCTTGCGCAACTACGTCAGCCGCGCCCTGGGTGGTGACAAGCAACTGCCCGGGATTACGCTCTCGGCACCATGCACCCTCCAGGCCAGGGACCTGCTGCTGCTGTGTAGCGACGGTCTCTGGGCCAGTGTCCCTGAAACACTTCTGGCCTGCCTGGCCGGCGCCGGCCTACTGGAACAGGCCGCCAGTGAGCTTGGCGTCGCGGCCGAGCGCGCCGCTCACCCTGGCAGCGACAACGTCACCCTGCTGGCCTGCCGGGTGACAGAATAAGTCCGTCTGCGCCGGTGGACCTCAGGCGTTGTCGGTGTCCTGAGCGGTCTGTGCGCTGTCTTCCAGCACGGCCTCCAGGTCATCGGCCCTGCCCGCGTCGGCTCGCGCCACCTTTGGTCCCAGCATCACCGCCATCCAGTGCGTATCCTCACGGCTATCCAGCACGATCTTGACGGCAATGGTCAACGGCACCGAAAGCAGCATCCCGACAGGGCCCAGCACCCAGCCCCAGAACACCAGGGACAGGAATACCACCAGTGTCGATAGCCCCAGGCCGCGGCCCATGAAGCGCGGCTCGGCGAAATTGCCGATCACGACATTGACCACCAGGTAACCTGCCGCCGCCAGCAGCGCCTGGGTAACACCCAACTGGATCAGCGCCAGTAACACCGCGGGCACCGCCGCCAGAAAGGAGCCGATGTTCGGAACAAAATTGAGCAGGAAGGCCAGCAGCCCCCAGAGCAGGGGATAATCCACACCAATAACCCACAGCCAGACGGCGACAACAAGCCCGGTGGCAAGGCTGGCCAGGGTCTTGATCCCCATGTAGTGGTTGATATTCCGTGTGGCCGTGCTGAACTGTGCGAGCGTAACCTCGGCATTGCGGGATGCCGTGCGCCATTTGTCCGGCAGACCGGCCGCCTCCAGCAGCAGGAATATCACCGTAATCAGGATCAGAAAGCTGTTGGTCAACATACCCCCCATGCTGCTGAGCAGGGTGGAGACCAGCTTCATGGCCTTGCCCGGATCCAGATACTGGGTCACGGTGTCGACAGAGAGGACCAGGCCCTGCCCGGCCATCCAGCGAATCAGCCCGGCCGTGATCTCCCGCAGGCGCGCCTGATAGCCGGGCAGTGCGCGCGAGAAATCATCCAGCGAGGTCCCGATCAGGGCACCCGTCAAGAGCATCAGCGCGACTAAAACAGCCATCACCGCCAACAACGCAATGCTACCTGACAGCCCCTTGTCCTGCAGCCATTGGTAGGGTGGTGCGATGATTATGGCAATAAAGATGGCCAGCAGAAACGGGACCAGCAGCGGCGCCGCCGCCTTCATTCCGGCCACCACGACCACCAGGGCGGCCAGGGTCACCAGGACACCCCCTGTTCTTGCGCTTAGATCAGTGCTCATAACGTTGTCCTGACATAAACAGGTAGATGCAGGCGCCTGCTCGACCCTGGCGTTGATAGAACCGCCTGTTATAACAGCCTGCCCGGTGATTTACCAAGGCGAAACAACGCAGGCAGACATTACTTACCTTATTTCGCCTTGGTAAATAAAATATTATTACACTGCCCCCACCCTGTCCCGTCCCCTTCAAGGCATGCGGGGATGCATACCCGATTGTCGGCTTACCAGAGGCATGCGCTAGTAAAACAAACCGTGGCCTCCGGCGTTCGCGCTGGTGATATCACGCTATAATCCGCGCTCGCAAACCAAGCCAAGGAATCCAACATGCGCCCCAGCAACCGCGCCCCCGATGAAATGCGTCATGTACGCATTACCCGAAACTACACCAAGCATGCCGAGGGCTCGGTACTGGTGGAATTCGGCGATACCCGTGTCCTGTGCAATGCCACCGTCGAGGACCGTATTCCGGGATTTCTCCGGGGCAAAGGCGAGGGCTGGGTGACGGCCGAATACGGCATGCTGCCGCGCTCGACCAACACCCGCATGGGCCGCGAGGCCGCCCACGGCAAACAGGGCGGGCGGACCCTGGAGATCCAGCGCCTGATCGGGCGCTCGCTGCGCGCGGTAATGGACATGAAGCGGCTGGGCGAGCGCTCCATCACCATCGACTGCGATGTCATCCAGGCGGATGGCGGCACCCGGACCGCCAGCATCACCGGCGGCTATGTCGCCCTCGCCGATGCCGTGCAGTCACTGCTGGACAGCAAGACGCTGAAGGAGAACCCGCTCATCGGCCGGGTCGCCTCGGTCTCGGTCGGGATCTACCAGGGCACCCCGGTGCTCGATCTGGACTACGCGGAAGACTGCAACGCGGAAACCGACATGAACGTCGTCATGAACGACGCCGGTGACTTCATCGAGGTTCAGGGCACGGCCGAGGGCCACCCCTTCAGCCAGGACGAACTGAACCGCATGCTGGCGCTTGCTCAAAAGGGTATCGGCGAACTGCTCGCCGGCCAGCAGGCCGCACTGGCCGGGGACTGACCGTGAAGGAAATCGTCCTGGCCAGCGGCAACCCGGGCAAGGTACGCGAGATCAACCAGCTATTGGCAAATCTCGACCTGCAGGTCAGGCCGCAGGGCGAGTTTGGTGTGGAGGATGTCGAGGAGACCGGCCTGAGCTTTGTCGAGAATGCCCTGATCAAGGCCCGCAATGCCGCGCGTCATACCGGACTGCCGGCCATCGCCGATGACTCCGGCATCGAGGTCGACGCCCTGAATGGCGCCCCGGGCATCTACTCGGCGCGTTATGCCGGCGCCGGCGCCAGCGACCGGGCCAATCTGGAAAAACTCCTCGAGGCCCTGCGCGATGTGCCGGAGGCCGAACGCTGCGCCCGCTTCCAGTGCCTGATGGTGTACATGCGCCACGCGGAGGATCCCACGCCACTCATCTGCCAGGGCACCTGGGAAGGCCGCATCCTGTCCGAAGCGCGCGGCGCCAACGGTTTCGGCTACGACCCGGTGTTCTACGTACCCACCCACGATTGCTCCTCGGCGGAACTCCCGCCCGATATAAAGAACACCCTCAGCCATCGCGGCCAGGCCCTGCGAAAGCTGGTCGCGGCACTGGGACACACCGCGAGCAAGTAATCCAAGCGGGCTTCCGCGCCCGCACGGCGGGTCCCTTTTCTTTGCTCGCCCAAAGAAAAGGGACGAAAAGAAAGGGCGCCCGGAGGCTTGATCGCTGCGCGATTTTGCTGCGGGAAGACAGCCGACAAACGGCAATCCCTAGAAATAAACCCTCATAGAAGCAAGGAAGTCCTGGTTAACACAGCTTTCGTCATTCCGGCGCAGGCCGGAATCCAGTAATTGCCTGATCACCAACCACTGGATTCCGGGTCTTCGCTCAGCTCCGCCCGGAATGACCGCTTAATCAGAGTTTCCCTGCTGTATTTCTGTTTTTGATATTTCCGTGTCTACCCGTAGCAAAGGACGGGTTATGAATAAATGGGCATGATTTAGTCTTTCCGTGGATTCCGTGGATTCCGTGGCTTTTATTCCCGCTTCCACTAGAATGACTCATTGAATGTTCCACTTTACCGCCCCACCCCCCCTGTCCCTCTACGTCCACATACCGTGGTGTGTACGCAAATGTCCCTATTGCGATTTCAACTCCCACGAGGTTCGCGATGAAATCCCGGAACAGGCCTATGTGGATGCCCTGATGGCCGACCTGGAGCAGGACCTCCCGCAGGTCTGGGGGCGCACGGTGGAGACCGTGTTCATCGGCGGCGGCACCCCCAGCCTGTT
>Ga0224512_10000457_pt1 | contig 43502 bp, 34 predicted proteins | sample SF_May12_sed_USG_4_FD_169103 | JGI IMG/M metagenome (GOLD analysis project Ga0224512, IMG submission 169103) | Sediment microbial communities from San Francisco Bay, California, United States - SF_May12_sed_USGS_13 | ecosystem: Environmental > Aquatic > Marine > Sediment | place: USA... | reverse complement strand
CTTTCCCACACTCGATCCTCGACGTCGTCCACGAACAGCTGGAGGTGCGGGAACGGGATCTGGATCCCGGCCTCGTCGAGCGCCAGCTTCGCCGCCTCCATGACGGCGAAGAAGGTCGCCTGCCGGTCCTTGGCGTCGTCGATCCACACCCGCAGCTGCAGATTGACGCTCGAATCGCCCAGCTCTTCGACCACCACGTCGGGCGCCGGTTCGCTCTTGACGGTGTCGATCTCGCGCACCGCGGCGAGCAGGACGCGCCGCGCGGCCCGGGTGTCTTCCTTGTAGGCGATGCCGAGGGCGAGGTCGACGCGCAGCTCTCCGTGCGCGCTGAGGTTCTCGAGCACGGCGTCGATGATCGATTTGTTCGGAATCACGACGAACGTGTTGAGCGGCGTGCGGATGCGCGTCGAGCGCAAAGTGATCTTGCTGACCGTGCCGAACTGGTCCTCGACCTTGATCCAATCGCCGACGACGAAAGGCTTGTCCCAGAAGATGATGATGCCGGAGATCACGTTGGCGACGGAATCCTGGGCCGCGAATCCGACGGCGATACCGGCCACGCCGAGGCCGGCGAGCGCGGCCCCGACGTCGACGCCGAGCTGGGCGGCCGCCATCACCACGCCGAAGACCATCAGCCCGTAGTAGAAGAGCTTGTCGACCAGCAGGCCGACGAGGGCTTCCTCCATGCCCGCCCCCCGCATCAAGCGGCGCAGGACCCGGCCCAGCACGCGCGCCAGCACCCAGAAGAAGACCAGGAGCACCAGCGCCGCGACCAGCCTGGGAACGAAGGCGATGAGCTGGGTCATGAGCTGTGAGACGTCGATCGAGTCGAGAAGCTGTTGCATCGGTGGGCCTCCGGCGGACTATGGGTTCGGAGCTACGCAGCTACGGGTTCGGAGCCACGGGATCGAAGCTACGGGATCGAAGCTACGGGATCGAAGCTACGGGATCTGAGGTACGGGATCTGAGCCGCGGGATCTGAGCCGCGGAAAAGACGCGCCAGTCTACACCCGGCTCGCCGCCCGCCGGCCAGGGTTCAGGCTCTCCCGCCCGTTCCGGAGTCCTCTCGCACGAGGCCGCGGACTATTCCTTGTAGCCCCGCAGGGCATCGTAGGCGTCGATCTGCTCGCGGGTCAGGATCGACGCCACCCGGAGGTGGGCGACGAGGTGGACGAAGCGCAGCTCGCCCTGGAGGGCGCCGATCTCGCCGGTGAGCCGGCGCAGGGCCGCCTCGTCGATGTGGCGGTGCGCGAAGCGGCGGTCGAGGAGGCTCTCTTTCTCGAGGATCGCCGCCCCGAGGCGCCGGGCCTCGGCGAGCATGGCCAGCCGGATCTCCTCTACCTCGGCGCTCTGCCCGGCGGACAGGCTCAGGCTCGCGGCCAGCTCCAGCACGTGCTTGGGGCCGGGGTAGTGGTTGAGCTCGGCCGCGCGGGCCAGCCCCATGCCGGCCCCGCTCTCGAGATTCTCGACCTCCCGCGCCGACAGCGCGGCGATGCCGCTCGCCTCCTGGTCGGCGTAGGGCGAGTGATGCTCGCCATGTTGATGGGGATCCTGGCTCCGGCCCGCGACGGCGCCGGCGACCAGCAGGATCAGCCACACGGTGCTCGATTTGCGCATCTTCTCGACTCCTTTCTTCGGTGATTGGCTGAGCGTGGCCGGCCGCCGCCCGGTCCCCTCGCTCGCGCCCTCAGCCGCTCGCGAGCATCTGCCCGACGAGGCCGAGCAGGAAGCCGGCCACGGCGCCGAGCGCCGGGCGGCGCCGGCGGTAGGCCGCGTCACTCTCGGCTCATCCGATGAGTCCGCCGAAGAGACCGCCTAAAGCGGCGGTGAGCCCCATCGCCAGGGCGCCGCCGACGACCACGCGCAGGATGGCCCGCGGTACGGGGGCGCCGCCGAGCCGTCCGCTCCAGGCGCCGAGCCCGGCGAGCGCGATCAGGGTGGCGGCGGCGGTGATCCAGGAGCGGGTGGCGACCGGTGAGATCCCGATCGCCAGCAGCGGCAGCGAAGCGCCGAGGGCGAAGGCGAGCGCCGACACCGAGGCCGCCTGCAGGGGGCGGGCGAGCCCGTCGAGCTGCAGGCCGAGCTCCTCGGCGGCGTGGGCGGCCAGCGCGTCGTGGGCCGTCAGCTCGCGCGCCGCGACGCGCGCCGTCTCGGCGGTCAACCCCTTGGCCCGCAAGAGGGCCGTCAGCTCGGCCAGCTCGCGATCGGGCTTGTCGCGCAGCTCCCGCCGCTCGCGCTCGAGGTCGGCCTCTTCGACGTCGCGCTGCGAGCTCACGGAGACGTACTCGCCGACCGCCATCGACAGAGCCCCGCCGACGAGCCCGGCCAGGCCGGCGGTGAGGATCGCCGCCGAAGAGGCGTCCGCGGCGGCCACCCCGACGACGAGACTGGCGATCGAGACGACGCCGTCGTTGGCGCCGAGCACGGCCGCCCGCAGCCAGCCGCCGATGCCGATCCTGTGTCCCTCGGAATGCTTGTTCGCCAACGGCACCTCCGCCGGGCCGCGCTGCGCGCCGGCACCGGGTCTCGGGAGTGTATCGCCCACGCCCGGGCCCGGTGCCGGTAGGATCGGCCGGGTCACATCGGGTGGGGGCTCGGGTAGCGATTCCGATTCCGGCGCGCGGGCTGGGCGGCTCCGGCTCGCAGGCCCGGTTGCAGCCGGCTCCTCTGGCCAGATCTTCTCGACCCGGTTCTTCTTTCGCCTTTCTTCGCTGACTCCAAATCGGGAGGACTCCATGGACGCACAAACTGCCCAGACCGTCGTCGACCAGATCATCCCTGTGCTGACGAGCTACGGCCTGCAAGTCCTGGGCGCGATCGGCATCCTCGTCGCGGGAAGGATCGTCGCGGGCCTCGCCGGCGGCATGATCCGGCGCGGCCTGACGCGCGCCAAGGTCGACCCATCCCTCGTCGGCTTTGGCGGCGCCTTCGCCAAGGGGGCGATCATCGCCTTCGCCGTGATCGCCGCGCTGTCGAAGTTCGGCGTGCAGACGACGTCCTTCGTCGCCGTCATCGGCGCCGCCGGTCTCGCCGTGGGCCTGGCGCTGCAGGGATCGCTGTCCAACTTCGCGGCCGGCGTGCTGATTCTCCTGTTCCGGCCGTTCCGGGTCGGCGACGTGGTGGAGTCCTCCGGCTCGCGGGGCAAGGTGCTGGAGATCGGCATCCTGGCGACGACGCTCGCCACGCAGGACAACCAGAAGGTCATCCTCCCCAACGGCGCCCTGATGAACGACAAGATCGTCAACGTGAACGCCTTCCCGACCCGCCGGGTCGACCTCGTGGCGAGCATCGGTTACGGGGACGACATCGAGCAGGCTAGGGACGTCCTGCACGCGGTTCTCGCCGCCCATCCCAAGGTGCTCGCGGACCCCGTCCCCCTCGTGGAGGTGCTCGCGATGGCCGATTCGTCGGTCGACCTGGCCGTCAGGCCGTGGGTCGAGACGGCCGACTACTGGCCGGTCTACTTCGACCTCAACCGGTCGATCAAGCTCGAGCTCGAGAAGAACGGTCTCACGATACCCTTCCCGCAGCGGGACGTGCACCTGTTCCAGCCGGCGGCCGCGGGAAACTGAGCGGCCCCGCGCGACCGGTTTCCCGGTCCAGTGGCGCCACGCGCCCCGTCAGCCCGACCCTCGATGAGAAGCCTGCTCAAGCGCGCCCTGGCGGCCTACTCGAGGGACGGCTGCGCGACGCACGGAGCGGCGCTGGCTTTCTATGCGCTGTTCGTGCTCCTTCCGGTGCCGATCTTCGTCGTGTCCGGAGCCGCGAAGCTCGTCGGCGGCGAGATCGCGCGCTCCGAGGTCGTGGCCGTCCTGCGCGCCCTCGCCGGAGATCGGATGGCCGTGACCCTGGGCGAGGCCCTCGAGACGGCAAGCGGGCTGACGTGGGGCGGCGCCCACCTCTTCGGCCTGGCATCGGTGGTCTTCGGCGCGACGGCCTTCTTCGTCGAGCTCCAGGAAGCGCTGAACGAGATCTGGCGGGTTCCCACCGGCCGCTTCGAGCTCTGGAGCTTCGTGCGCTCCCGTTTCCTGTCCTTCGTGATGGTGGCCGCGTCGGGTTTCGTTCTCCTCGTGCTCACTCTGGCAAGCGCGGTGACGCGAGGATTCGGCGACCGGTTGATCATGGCCCTGCCGTTTCCGCTGGTCGCGTCCAGAGTGGGCGGCTTCCTCATCTCCCTGGTGGTGATCGCGGTGGTGTTCAGCCTCGTCTTCCGCTACGTCCCGGACGCCGAGGTCTCGTTCCGCGACGTGTGGCTCGGTTCTCTCGCCACGGCGTCGCTCTTTGTCTGCGGCAACGAGCTGATCGGCTTGTATCTGCGCCACACGCAGCTGGCGACGGCCTACGGCGCCGCGGGATCGCTCGTCCTGACGCTGTTGTGGATCTACTACTCCGCACTCGCCTTTCTCTTCGGCGCGGAGCTCACGCGGCTGCTGGGCGCCGGGCGCGCCGGGGGTTGAGTGCTATCGTCCGTGCGGAAAAGGGGGCACCCGATGTCGATACGACCCGTCAAGCGGATTCTCAAGGCGAAGCCGACCGTCGAAGGCGCCGGGGTGCAGCTGCGCCGGGCGTTCGGGTTCGGAGCGACGGAGGATTTCGACCCGTTCCTGCTGCTCGACGACTTCCGCAACGACGAGCCCGCCGACTACCTGGCCGGGTTCCCCTGGCACCCGCACCGGGGCATCGAGACGATCACCTACGTGCTCGCCGGCGAGGTCGAGCACGGCGACAGCCTGGGCAACCACGGCGCGCTGGGGGCCGGCGACGTGCAATGGATGACGGCCGGCAGCGGCATCATCCACCAGGAGATGCCGCGCGGCGACCGCGACGGCAGGATGCACGGCTTCCAGCTGTGGGCCAACCTGCCCTCGGCGCTCAAGATGACGGCGCCCCGCTACCAGGACGTGAGCGCGGCCGACATCCCCGAGGTCGCGGAGGACGACGGCACCAGGGTACGCGTCATCTGCGGCTCCATGTGGGGCGCCACCGGCCCGGTCGACGGCATCGCCGCCGAGCCCAGCTACCTCGACGTGTCCGTGCCGCCGCGCCGCCGCCGTAGCATCCCCGTCGCGACGACCCGCCACGCCTTCGCCTACGTCTTCGCCGGCTCCGGGAAGTTCTGCAACGCCTCGGCGCCGCTGGCGGTGCCCACCGAGGGGGTGGGGTGGGCCGACACCTCGCTGGCCGAAGAGGCGGACAACCGGTCGCTCGTGCTCTTCGACCGCGGCGACGAAGTGACGGTCGAGGCGGGGGAGGACGGCATCCGCTTCCTGCTCGTCTCGGGCAAGCCGATCGAGGAGCCGGTCGCCTGGTACGGCCCGATCGTCATGAACACCCAGGACGAGCTGCGCCAGGCCTTCGCCGAGTTCCGGGACGGGACCTTCCTCAAGTAGGCGCGGCGAGGACGAGCCGGTGACGGACCGGCTCGCCTCGTGTCGCCGTCTTCCTCGGCGGGTAGAATGAGTCCGTGCACGCGCCCAGGCTCGCTGCGGGGCGCGCGGAGGCGCCGAGGAGGCCGACATGGAGCGCCGGGAGTTTCTGCTGGGTGCGGCCGGGATGCTGGGGCTGCCGGCGCTCGAAGGTGCGTCGGCCGCCAGGGAGGCAGGCTCCTCGGCCATCACGCTCTTCCTGTGCGGCGACGTGATGACCGGCCGCGGCATCGACCAGCTGCTGGCGCGGCCCAGCGAGCCTACGCTCTTCGAGTCCTACGTTCGCGACGCCCGCCGCTACGTCGAGCTGGCGGCGGCGGTGAGCGGCCCCATCGCGCGTCCCGTGGACCCGTCCTACGTCTGGGGCGAGGCTCTGGCGGAGCTCGACCGGCGCCGGCCGGACGCGCGGATCGTGAACCTGGAGACCGCCGTCACCACGAGCTCCGACCCCTGGCCGCGAAAGGGGATCCACTACCGGATGCACCCGGCCAACGTCGGCTGCCTGACCGCCGCCGCGATCGACTGCTGCGTCCTGGCCAACAACCACGTCCTCGATTGGGGCTACGCCGGCCTCGCCGAGACGGTGCCGGCCCTGCGCGGGGCCGGCCTGGCGACGGTCGGCGCCGGCGGCGACCTGGCGCAGGCCACGGCGCCGGCGATCCTCGAGGTCGCCGGCAAGGGGCGGGTGGTCGTGTTTGCCTACGGCTTGCCGACGAGCGGCATCCCCGCGGCCTGGGCGGCGGCGGCGGAGCGCCCGGGCGTGAGCTTCCTGCCCGACCTTTCCGAGGCGGCGGCAGAGAGCATCGCGAGCCGGATCGCCGGGCTCGAGAAGCAAGGCGACGTCGTCGTCGTGTCCATCCATTGGGGCGGCAACTGGGGCCATGCGATCCCGGACGAGCACCAGCGCTTCGCCCGCCTGCTGATCGACACGGCCGCCGTCGACGTCGTCCACGGCCACTCGTCGCACCACCCGCTAGGGGTCGAGATCTACCGCGGCCGCCCGATCCTCTACGGCTGCGGCGACTTCATCAACGACTACGAGGGCATCGGTGGCCACGAACGGTACCGGGCCGACCTGGTGCTGGCCTGGTTCCTGACCCTCGACCCCGCCAGCGGCCGGCTGCTGCGCCTCGCGGCCGTGCCCTTCCAGAGCCGCCGCCTGCGCCTCGAGCGCCCCACGGTCGAGGACGCCGCCTGGCTGCGCGCCACCCTCGACCGCGAGAGCAGCGCGCTCGGCGCGCGCGTCGAAGCGGAGCCCGACGGCTCCCTCGCCTGGCGCCCGACGGACCCGCACCCGAGAGACCCGCGAGCAGCCGGGCCCTCCTGACTCGCCGCTCCGCGGACCGCAGCTCGGCGCAACGGGATCCGCCGCCGCCCGGCCGGCCCGAGCCCGGTCAGCGGCCGGGGCGATCCGTCTCGCCCGCGGTCAGCACCCGGCAGGCCAGGATCGCGGCGCGCTCCAGAGCTGCTTTGACCGCGGTCGCCGGCTCGAGAATCCCGGCTTCGACCATGTCGACCAGCCGACCACTCCGCGGGTCGTAGCCGGTGTCGCTGGGCTCGCTGCCGCGGTGCAGAGCGTCGACTTCCTCGCCGACGGCGTCGGCGTCCGGCCCGGCGTGAGCGGCGACGACTCTGAGCGGGGCCCCCAGTGCCGCCCGCACGACGTCGCCCCCTCGTTTCTCCTCCTCGGTCTCGAACCGCGTCCTGTCCAGCGCCTTCCGCGCCTTCAGCAGGGCGACCCCACCGCCCGGGACGGAGCCCATCTCGACGCACTTTGCGGCGGCCTCGAGCGCCTGGCGGACCCTCCTCATCCGTTCCCTGCGCTCGATCTTCGTGTGCCCTTCGACCCGGATCACGGTCGACGACTCCCTCAGGTTCGCGATTCGACCGAGCAGCGCGGACCTCTCGTCCGCCGAGCGCGCCCGGCTCTCCTGCCGGTAGAGCACCTGCTCTCGGGCTCGGATCTCCTCCGGGTTCCCGCCGCCACCGCAAAGCGTCGTCTCGGTGGCGTCCACGATCACCTTCTCGGCGCGACCCAGATCCCCGAGCTCGACGCTCGCCGGGGTCCGCCCCAGCTCCGCCGTGATCATGGTGCTGCCCGTCTGAACGGCGACGTCCTCCAGAATCCCGCTCGAGTCCGGACCCGAAACGCCGATCGCGACGGTGGGCAGACGGCCGCTGACCTTGCTCATCACGAGTGCGGCCAGAGCTGCCGTTTCGATCTTCGGGGCGAAGACCGCCAGGGCCTGCTCGCCGGCGTCTACAACCGTGGCGACGATCGGCTCCAATTCCGCTGCGCCGGAGATCGCCTGGTCGCAGACGAGCACGCGAGGGTTCTCGAGGACGGTCTCCAGGCGATCGGGGTCGGTGACGAAGCGTGGCGAAGGGTAGCCATGGGCCAGCACCGCGCACTCGTTGCGCACGAGGAGGTAATCCCCGGTGGCCTCGTGCTCGGTCTCCTCCTCCTCGACGGTGATGATCCCGCCGGCGCCGCACCCCTCCAGGGCCTCCGCGATCAGAGAGCCCAGGTCGGAGTCCCCCGAGGCGGTGGCGGCGACCGCCGCGAGCTGCTCCGAGTCGGCCACCCGGGCCATCTCCAGAACCGCCTCGGCCGCACGGTCCGCCGCTCGTCGAATGCCTCGGCAGAGCAGGTCCGGCTCCACTCCCTGGGAGATGAGCCGGCGAGCCTCGGCGACCATCACTCGCCCGAGGGCGATCGGGCCGCCCCAGTCGAGCCGGTTCCGCTGCGGCCGCTCAGGCGGAGGTTTGCCGACCCGCGCGTCCTCCAGAAGAGCGGCCCGCTGCATCTCGTCCACGAGCCGCCCCAGGGCGTCGCCCCGGCCGGCGCTCAGATCGATGTGCTGAAGCCGTTGCAGGCGACTCGGTACGCTGCACTCCCGCAGGATCACCGGGAACACCGTCTTGCCCTCGTCCAGCGCGAACGCGGTCTCCTTCAGGACCTCCTTCGAAGCCACCGCCTCCGGCGTCAAGCAGACCAGAAGCTGATCGCAGCTGGCGAGGGCCCGCTCGATCGTTGCCTCCCACGGCTGTCCGGCCTCGATCTCTCGACGGTCCACCCACAGCTGGAGGCCCTCGGAGGAGAGCTCGTCGACCAGCTGGTCGACGAGCTCGGAATCCTCGCGCGCGTAGCTGACGAAGGCGTGGATACCGAGGCTCATCACTGGTGATCCGCCGTCCACTCTACGCTCCGGATCGTCGCCGAGCGCCACCCGGGGGGGCTGGAGGTCTTCCTCGCCCGCCGCCTGCGGCGCATGGAAGAGCTCGGGGACGCGAAGCAGGCGCTCCTCGGCCGAGCCCGGGATTGACTCGAGCGGGACTCCCGGCGATCACGCGGCCGCGCGGGGCGCCGCCAGGCCGGCGACGACGTAGAGCGCGCAGGCGGCGCCGACCACCGCGGTGAAGCCGAGGTGGACGGCGAGCAGGGTGGCGAGGACGGCGGCGAGGACGGAGGCCCAGCCGTTGACGCCCCAGGCCCAGGGGACGAGGTCGGGGCGGGCGGCCGCGACGCGGCGCAGGGCGAGGGGAAAGGGCATGCCGAGGAAGAAGGCGAGCGGGGCGATGGCCAGCAGGGCCAGGGGCACCTTGAGCCAGGAGGGCCAGCCGGCGCAGCGGGCGACCAGGGCGGCCGCGAGGGTGAGGCTCGAGAGCACGGCGAGGAGGATGGCGGCGACGGCCGTCGGGATGACGGCGCCCGGCCGGCGGCGCTCCAGCGCGCGCTCGAAGCGGCGGGAGGCGCCGCTGCCGAGGCCGGCGAAGAGGAGGAAGCCGGCGAGCACCACCGCGGCCGCCAGCAGGGGGTGGGCCAGGAAGAGCGTCAGGTGCTGGATGAACGCGATCTCCAGGAAGAGGAAGGCGAGACCGAGGCAGAGGAAGTAGAGGCCTACGCGGCCGGCGCCGGCGGTCGCCGCCAGGCTGGCCCGAGCGCTCGCTTGCCGAGCGGCAGGCGCGCCGGCCTCGCCCGGCGCCCGACGTCCGGCAGCCGTCCCACCTGGCCGGTGGCTCGCCGGCGGCCGGCGGCGGAGCCACCACAGGGGCAGGAGGATGAGCAGGAGGCCGGCGAGCACCGCCTGCGCGAGGGTGGCGGCGAGCAGCAGGTAGCTCCACTCGACGAGAGCCGCGCCGCCGCGGGTGCGCAGGCGCAGCAGCTCGGGGAGCGAGCGCCAGCGGAAGGTGCGGAAGAAGTAGGGGCGGTCGTCGGTGGCGGGGACGGCGTAGAGCTTGTAGCCGCGGAGGAAGTCATCGCGGCCCGCTCCCAAGAGCGCCCTCGTCGCCTCGTAGAGCGCCGGGCGGTCGAGGAGGTTGCGGCGGTTCGCTTCGGTCGCGGGCATCCCCGGGTAGTAGACGAGGTCGAAGGAGCGGTCGGCGCAGAAGGCGCGGATGGCGGCGACGTCGCCGGGGGTGAGGCCGGCCGGCTTGACGAGGAGGAGGAAGCGGCCCCAGCTGCGGATGGCGGCCAGGCGCTCGGGGGCGGCGAGGGCGGAGCGCTCGAGCGCCGCGACGGCGGTGGCGACGAGCTTGACGCTGGCCACGGGCGGCGCCGCGAGCTCGGCCTCGGCGGCGAGGATGCCGCCCGTCCCCAGGCGGGCCAAGGCGAGCTCGAAGGCCGCGACGGTGTGGACGTAGGATTCCTCGAGGGCTCTGGCGCCGGGCGCGCCGCCGCTCTCGGCGGACGGCAGCACGACGAGGTCGAAGGGGCCGCGCCGGGCGGCGAGGAAGCCGCGCGGATCGACGGCGTGGAGGCGGACGCGGGGGTCGCGGTAGAGCCCCGCCGTGAAGTCCGCCAGCTCCGTGACGACCAGCTCCGGCAGCAGGGGGTCGACCTCGACGACCTCGACGGCGGCGGCGCCGTGGCGCAGCGCCAGGGCGAGGGTGGCGCCGGGGCCGTTGCCGAGGAGCGCCACCCGGGCGCCGTCGCCGGCGAGCAGGAAGGGCAGCGCGGCCGGCAGGAAGTCGAGGTAGGCGCCGGCGTCGCCGCCGCCGTTCGCGCTCCCGCGATCGACGACGCCGGCGACTTCGCCGTCGGCGAAGAGCACGATCTGCTCGGGGATCTCGCCCGTGAACGCGAAGCTGGCGCCCGGCGCGATGCGAAAGGGGATCCGCGGCGAGCGGACCGCGGCCAGGGTTCCCAGCGGGCTCGAGCGGCGGGCGACGATCTCGGCCCCCGGCACCGCGAGAGCCTTCGATTGCGCCTTGTACTCGGAGAGGCGGGGCGTGAGCCAGTCTGCGGGCCAGCCGAACGGCGCGGCGACGGCGACGGCGCAGAGAGCCGCCGCCGCACGCCGCCATCGCGGGCTGAGCGACCCGCTTCCCGCCACCAGCGCGACCGCCGCCGCCAGGCCTCCGGCCGCGCCGACGAGGCGCAGGCAGGTCCCCGGCGCCAGCTGGTAGAGCGCCGCGAGGATGGCCACTGCGCCGGCCGCGGCGCCGAGGAGATCGGCCTGGTAGATCCGGTGCGCGGCGTCCTCGTAGCGGGCCAGCGCCAGGCCGACGGCGGCGCCCGCGCAGACGAAGGGGAGGGCCAGCAGCAGGTAGACGGCCCCCAGCGCGGCGAGCTGGCGCGGGTCCCACAGGAGCTCGAGGGGGTTGAGGCGCAGGCGCTGGGCGGCGGCGAAGGAGAGCGGCGCGAGCAGTCCGAAGAGGACCATGAGGCCGGCCAGAGCCGGAGTGAAGCGGGCGAGCAGGGGCCGCCGCAGGAGGGTGAGCAGCGCGCCGCTCGCGCCGTAGCCCAGGAGCGCCAGGCTGATCACGAGGGAGGCGAAGTGGTGCCACTGGACGATCGAGAAGAGCCGCATCAGCAGCAGCTGGTAGGCGATGGCGGCGCCCGAGACGAGGCCGATCGCGAGGCGCAAGGCTCAGTGCTCGCCGGTCAGGGGGACGAAGGCTACGGGCAGCACCTGGCGGCTTTGAACCTCGCCGTCCGCCGTCTTGGTGAGGAGCACGAGCTGCTGGGTCGAGAACGGGCCGCCGACCGGGAGCACCATGCGGCCGCCGGGGCGCAGCTGGGCCAGCAGCGGCGGCGGCACGTGGCTGCCGGCGGCGGTGACGATGATGGCGTCGAAGGGGGCGTGCTCCGGCCAGCCGTGGTAGCCGTCGCCGATCCGGGTCGCGACCTTGTCGTAGCCCAGCCGGGTGAGCCGCTGGCGCACCTCTCTGCCGAGCTCGGGGATGATCTCGATCGAGTACACCTGGGCCACGAGCTCGGCGAGGATCGCCGCCTGGTAGCCCGAGCCGGTGCCGACCTCGAGCACCGCGTCGCCGGCCTCGAGCTCCAGGAGGTCCGTCATGATGGCGACGATGTAGGGCTGCGAGATGGTCTGGCCGTAGCCGATCGGCAGCGGCCGGTTCTCGTAGGCGTGGCGCCGCAGGTCGGGGGGCACGAACTCGTGCCGCGGCACCTTCCCCAGGGCGGCCAGCACCGCCGGGGCGAGCTCGTCGCGGTCCAGGTAGCCGCTCGTGAAGCGCACGTCCTCGCGGACCTCGTCGAGCAGCTTCCTGCGCTGGCCCTCGAAGTCCTGCGCCGCCAGGGCCGTGGCCAGCATGGCGATCGGAAGCGTGATGAGCAGCGGGCCTCTCATAGCCGTGGCCTCCCCCCCGAGGCTATCAGTCGGGAGCCCGGAGGGCCGCGGCCGTGGCGGTCGGCCAGGACTCCCGTGTTGCCGCTTTCATAGGGGAGCCCGGCGGCATCGGCAAGCATGGCACCGAGAACGCTGGCCGGCGGGACCTCGGAGGCAAGGAGCCAAGACGATGCGCCCGTCAGGACTTCGACGGCTCGCCCGGGGGCTTCTGGACGTTTCCGCGCGGCCCGCCGCATTGGGTGATCTCCGAGGGCGGCGATCCGTCGCGGTGGTCCAGCACCGTCCCGCGAGGGGCCGCTTCGGTCGTGGCGCCGTGCCTTCGTACGGCGTCCGTCAGCGACGGCGGCGATGCCCCATGGAGGTTCGGGAGACGCCGGAACAGAGGAGGAATCTGATGAGAAGGAAGCATGCGGTTCTCGGGTTGGCCGCTCTGACGCCTGGCCTTGTGGCCGTGGGGGTCTTCGGGCAGGAGGGGGAATGGGGGGCCTCGTACCCGGGCTGGAAGCATCCGGCCGACATTGCGGAGGCGATCGATCGCGGCGCCGCGGGCCTCGAGGAGGTCCGGCGGGCGGGCCTCGAGGTGTTCACCGGACGCTTCACCCGCGAAGACGGCTACGGCGACGGTCCTTTCGATCCCGCCGAGTGGCTCGAGGACCCCGTCGCGTTCGGACATCGCCCGACCCTGCAGGGGAACGGTCAGCTGCTGCGCGTGAACGGGCTGGACGCGCAGAGCTGCAACGAATGCCATTCGATCGTCAGCCACCGGACGAACCCGCCCCAGCTCGGCATCGGTGGGGTCGGCGGCATGGTGCAGAACGCGATCATCATGCCGAGCCTGATCGACGTCGCGGACGCGGCCGACGACCGGGTCTCCCATCAGCCGGGGCACGATCCCGATCTCGTGCTGGAGGCGGACGGCGCGGCCGACTTCAACGGCCGCTTCGCCAACCCGCCGTTCCTGTTCGGCGGCGGCGGCGTCGAGCTGCTCGCCAAGGAGATGACGGCCGATCTGCAGGAGCTCCTGGACCTCGCCTCCGCGTCGCCGGCCGGGACCGTCGTCCCGCTCGACACCCACGACGTCCACTTCGGCACGTTGCTGGCGCTGGGCGGCGGCGACGTGGACCTCTCGGGAGTCGAGGGCGTGGGTCCGAAAGACCCGACAGGCGTCGAGCCCGCGGAGGTCCTCGTCGTGCGCCCCTTCGGACGCAAGGGGGACAACTTCTCGATGCGCGATTTCGACCGCACGGCCATGCAGTTCCACTTCGGCATCCAGCCGGTCGAGGTGGTCGATCCGGACGGCATCGGCGGCGTCGACGAGGACGGCGACGGGGTGGCCGACGAGATCGGCGTGCTCGAGATGAGCGCGCTGCACGTCTTCGACGTCACCAATCCCGTTCCGAGAACCCTGCCGCTGAACGGCAACTCGCAGGCCGGCCTGCAGCACTTCCTCGAGATTGGCTGCGCGTCCTGTCACCGACCGTTCCTCGAGACGCGAGCCCGCGAGATCCCGCTGGCCCACCCCGAGGTGGCGACGGATCCGAGCGCCAACGTCTACCTCGAGATCGACCTCGTCGCGGTGGGCTTCGAGCCGGCCCCCGGGGGCGGCGTCTTCGTGCCGCTCTTTGCCGACTTGAAGCGGCATCGCATGGGTCCCCGCCTGGCCGAGAGCTTCGAGCGCGCGGATCTCGAGCAGGACGAGTTCACGACCGCCCGGCTGTGGGGCGTCGCCGACACGGCGCCCTACCTGCACGACGGCCGGGCGACGACGCTCTTCGAGGCCATCGAGCTCCACGGCGGCGAGGCGCAGGCGGCACGGGACGCATTCCTGGCGCTGCCGGAGTCCGCCCGGGAACGGCTGCTGAAGTTCCTGAGCCGCCTGCGGGTCCCCCGGCGGCCGAACGAGGAGCTGCTGAAGCAGGGGCCCTCCGGGCCCCGGGCGAGGGGTCGCCGCTAGCCTCGCCGCGGCTCGGCGCCGGTCTCGTCCTGGACGATGGCGTCCTGCTCCAGCAGCTCCCCGATCTCCTCCTCCGAGAAGCCCGCCTCGGCCAGCACGGCCCGGGTGTCCCGGCCGCGCGCGGGCGGCGGGTTGCGGACGGCGCCGGGCGTGCGGTCGAAGCGGGGCGCCGGAGCCGGCTGGGTGATGCCGTCGATGGTGAGGTAGGTCCCGCGGGCCTCGTTGTGGGGATGGCGCGGGGCCTCGTCGAGGGCCAGGGCGGGAGAGACGCAGGCCGCGGTGCCCTCGAGCAGCGCGCACCACTCGTCGCGGGTCTTCGTCTTGAAGGCCGCCGCCAGCCGCTTCTCGTAGACCGGCCAGCGCTCGGGAGCCCCGACGTGCGAGCCTGCACCCGGATCGGCCTCGATGCCGAGCGCGCGCAGCAGGGCGTCGTGGAAGCGGCGCTCGAGGGCGCCGACCGCGACGAACTTGCCGTCGCGGGTCTCGTAGGCGCGGTGGAAGTAGGCGCCGCCGTCGAGCAGGTTGCGGCCGCGCGGGCCGTTCCACAGGCCGGCGGCGGCCAGGCCGTGGAAGACCGTCATCATCGAGGCGGCGCCGTCGACCATGGCCGCGTCGACGACCTGGCCGCGGCCGGAGCGCGAGACCTCGAGGAGGGCGGCGAGGAGGCCGGCGACGAGGTAGAGGGCGCCGCCGCCGAAGTCGCCGACGAGGTTGAGGGGCGGGACGGGCGGCCCGTCCGGCGGGCCCATGGCGTGGAGGGCGCCGGCCAGGGCGATGAAGTTGGGATCGTGCCCCACGGCGCCGGCGAGCGGACCGTCCTGGCCCCAGCCCGTCATGCGGCCGTAGACGAGCCGCGGGTTGCGCGCGAGACAGACCGCCGGCCCGAGCCCCAGGCGCTCCGCCACGCCGGGGCGGAAGCCCTCGAAGATCGCGTCGGCGCCGGCGACCAGGCGCAGCACGACGCCCGGCCCCTGCGCGTGCTTGAGATCGACGGCGACGGAGCGCCGGCCGCGGCTCATGAGGTCGAACCGCCTGGGAAGAGCGATGCCCGCGCCGTCGCCGCCCGGCGGCTCGACGCGGACGACGTCGGCCCCCATGTCGGCCAGCAGCATGCCGGCCAGCTGGGTGGGGCCGAGGCCGGCGAGCTCGACGAAGCGGTAGCCCGCCAGCGGCCCCCTGGCCCCGGTGGAGTCGCCGCTCGGGTCGCGAGCCATCGCTCCTCCGGGTCGCCGGCTCAGATGAGCCGGCCGGCGAACTCCCCGGCGTTGCGGACGAAGACCGTCGTCGGCAGGCCCGACGCCAGCTTTTCCAGGCGCCCGGCGTAGTCTTCCTCGGTTCCCGGCGGCGGATCCTGCATGCCGAGGAAGACGAGGCTGGCGCCGGCGCTCTGGGCGTGGATGACCTCGGCGATCGACTGCGACTCGGGCTGCGTGATGACGTGCGCGTCGGCCTGGATCCGGACCTCCTCGAGCAGGGCTTGGAGACCCTTCTCCTGGAAGTCCCGCTCCTCGTCGCTGCGGGCGATCGAGCGCACGACGATCTGCGCGTCGCTCCACTCGGGATTGAGCTTCAGGAGGTGGGCGAGCAGCAGCATCATGTCGCCGTTGTTCTCGAGGCCGCCCCACCAGATGACGATCCGTCGCTGCTGGCCCGGCTCGTGGACCCAGTTGAGGCGGGTGATCAGCGTGCTCTTGTGGACTCGCGAGAGCGCCCGCATGATCCGCAGCCAGGCCGTCAGACGGCCGGCCTTCTTCGGCCAGCCCGCCAGCACCGTGTTGGACTGCAGGCCGGCGATCCCGTTGGCCTGCGCGGCGCTCACGACGCCGCCCTCGAAGTCCGGCACGACGTTGACCTCCCCGAAGGCGACGAGTCCGTCCTCGGCGAGCGCCCGGTCCATCTCTCGCCGCAGGCCATGGACGTCCAGCTCGTCCCGCGTGAGGTCGCCTTCGATGAGCTGCGCGGCGGTGACGATCCCGCGCCCCTGGCTGAACCAGTTGGCGATCCGCACGAGGCCGATGCGCTTCTCGGGGTCGCCCACGAAGACGAGGATGTTCGGCCGCCAGTTGCGGGGATCGTCGCGGTGCTCCTTCAAGCGCAAGAGAGCGAGGCGCGCGAGCGACATCCAGACGCCGGCCCAGGCGTCGCCCCAGCGGCGCTGCAGCGCCCGCTGCCGGAGGTAGCCGTAGAGCACGAGCTCCAGGCCGATCGCGACGATGCACGCCACGGGGCTGATGAGGAACATGACGATCACGGCGGCCAGCGATCCCGCGAGCGAGACCAGCCACGGCACGTGGATCGTCGGCCGGAAGGAGGGATCGCCGCCCCAGCGCTCGGCGGCGGCGCTCAGGTTGATCGCCACGTAGAGGGTGAGGAAGAGGATCGTGACGAACCGCGCCACGGCATCCAGACCGCCGAGGGCCACGGCGGCCAGAGCGATCGCCGCGCTGGCCCAGGTCGCGATCACCGGCTGCCCGGTGCTCGAGATCCGCGCCAGGAAGGCCGGCGCCAGCCCGTCCTTGGCGAGCGCCTGGAGGACCCGCGGCCCGCCCAGCGCGCTGCCGAAGCCCGAGGAGAGGATGGCTCCCCACATCCCCGGATACACGAGCCAGGCGCCAAGGAACGCCACCCCGGTCCAGGCGAGAAGCCCCGGTTGCGCCAGCTCGGCGACGTCGATGCGACCGGTCACGGAGAGCAGGATGGGGATCAGCAGGTAGATGGCGGCTCCCGTGCCGACGGCGGCGAGCGTGCCGCGGGGGATGGAATGCCGCGGGTTCTCGAGGTCGCCGCTGAGCCCGATGCCGGCCGTGAAGCCGGTGACCGCCGGGAAGAAGACGGCGAAGACGAACCAGAAGCTCGCTGGCGCGGTGCGGTAGGTCGCCACGAGCTCCGGGGCGCGCTGCTCGCCCGTCGCGACTCCGATGAGGAGGGCGACCAGCGACAGCCCGACGGCCGCCATGATCGGGATCTGGAGCCGCAGCGCCAGGCCGGCGCTCTTGCCGGCCACCGCGGTGATGCTCACGACGGTGAGAGCCGCCACGATCTGAACCGTGCGCTCGGTACCGGGCCCCCAGCCGGCCGGCAGCAGGTTGACGATCGACTCGGCCAGGCCGTAGCTGTAGAACGTGATGCTCAACGTGCGGCACAGATAGAGCGGAATGCCGATGGCACCCCCGAACTCGAGTCCCAGGCTGTGGGCGACCATGTAGTACTCGCCGCCGACGCCAACTCTCATGTTGGTGGCGATGGCGGAAGCGCTCAGCGCCGTGATCAGGGTCACGGAGCTGGCGAGAAGGACGATGAGGACGGTCAGCGGCAGGCCTACGTTGCCCACCACCCAGCCGAACCGCAGGTACATGATGAGCCCGAGGATGGTCAGGACGCTGGGGGTGTAGACCCCCAGGAAGGTGCCGAACTTCTCGCTCGTCGCGGGCGCCGGTGGCGCCGTCTGGTCTTCGTTCTCGGGCATCGTGTTCCCGCTTCGTATGGGGAGACTACCGCCGGCCGCCTCCTAACGCCGGCTGATCAAGATTAGAGGACACGAGGTCTCGGTCGCCAGCCGCAGGGTCAGCTCGCCGAAGGTCCGGCGCCGTTGCGCGAGGCGCTGCAGGCCGAGAACGACGAGGTCGGCCTGGCGCGAGGCCTCGACGAGCGCCCCCAAGGTGTCGTCGGCGCGGACGAGCAGCGCCTCCACGTCCCCCGAGGCCTCGTCGTGAGCCAGCCGCGCGAGTCCCTTCTCGGCCGCCCGGTGCTCCCGCTCCGAGGCGCTGGCCGGAAGCACCCGCAGGAAAGTCACGTGCCGCGGCCGGTTGCGGGCCAGGTTGGCCAGCAGGCGAGCCCGCAGCACGCTCTGATCGCGCCGGCCGCCGACCGGGACGAGGAGCTTCCCGGCCACGGTCGGCGTCCACCCCTCCGGGCAGCGCAGGATGACGACATCCGACTGGACGGCGTTGATCAGGTCCTCGACCCGGTTGCTCATCATCTCGCGGGAGAGCCGGCCGAGGCCGACGAGGAGGCTCTCGCAGCGGTGGACCTTCGCCACCCGGGCGATCTCGGCCCAGGGGTCGCCGGCGACGGTCGTGAGCCACTCCGGCGTCGACCCGGAGGGGAGTGACAGGGACAGGGACAGCGACTGATTGAGGATCGCCTCGACGTCGACGAGCTGTTGCGCGAGATCGCCGCGCTCCCACTGCCCGGGCGGCTGGACGACGGTGTGGAGGAGCACCCGGCCGATCTTCGGCGGGGTCAGCGCGTGGGCCAGCTCGACCATGGCCGGCGTGCTCGCCGGCTTGGCGATCGGCACGAGCACCAGGGGCGCCCTGCCCCGCAGGCGGACCAGGTCCGGGTCGAGGCCCTCCGCCGAGGCGGCGACGACGACGGCCCGCTCGGAGAAGAGGAAGAAGTAGAGGCCGAAGCCGAAGCCCAGCCAGAGCAGGGCGATGAGCCCGGCGCTGGGCACGGCGAAACCCTGGTAGAGGGCGAGCCCCACGCAGGCGGCCCCCCCGGCCAGCGGCACGAGCGGGAAGCCCGGCACCCGGAAGGCGTCCTTCGCGGCCCCGCCCCGCCTGCGCATCAGGATGTCGATGCCGTGCGCCAGGGCGAACGAGACGAGGAAGATGAGGCTCGCCACGGCGCCGGCGACCGGCACGTCGGGAACGAGGACGAGAATGACGACGGCCATCAGGCAGGTCACGAGGATGGCGATCGCCGGCGTGCCCCGGTTGCGGTGGAGGTCGCCGAGCGCGTGCGGCAGGCTGCGGTCGCGAGCCATGGTCAGCGCCACCCGCGACGCCGCCAGCAGGTTGGCGTGCAGGGCCGACAGCATGGAGAGGATGGCGGCCACGATCACGAGCCAGAAGCCGAAGGGGCCCAGGTAGGCGCGGACCGCCGACGCCACGACGGTCGCCGGGTCCGCCGCGCTGAGGGCGGTGATCGAGTCTCCCGGCTCGACGCCCACCGTGGCGACGACGAAGAGGAACGGCAGGTAGATCGCCATCGCCGCCGCCAGCGAGAGGAACATCGCCCGCGGGATCGTCCGCCGCGGGTCGCGGACCTCCCCGCCCACGGCGGCGATGAGGTCGAACCCCTGGAGCGCGATGAAGGTATAGCCCATGGCCTGGAAGAGGCCGATCGAGCCGCCCGGGAAGAAGGGCGTCAGCCGCCCGCCGACGCTCGCCGGGGTCTCGCCGGCGAGCGCCCAGAAGCCGCCGGCGATGAGCACGACGAAGAGGACGACCTTGCCGACCGTCGCCCACATCCCGCCGCCGGCGGCCTTGCGGAAGAGCAGGAGCGCGTACGCGGCGGTGGCGAGGATCGCCAGCGCGAGCAGCGCGCCGCGGCTCTCGATCCAGGCCGGCGCGGCGCTCCCGGTCAGCGGCCAGAGCTGGACGGCGGCGAAGGACGCATAGGAGGCGAAGCCCAGGGCGTAGAGCACGGCGGCCACGATCGAGGCCAGCCAGACGACCCAGCCGACCATGAAGGCGGCCTCGCCGGAGAGCGTCTTCTTGGCGAAGGTGTAGGTGCCGCCCGACTCGGGAAACGCCGACGCCAGCTCGGCGAAGCTCAGCGCCGTGAGCGCGGCGATGAGCCCGTTGAGCGCGAACGCCGCCATGGCGCCCGGGCCCGTGGCCGCGAACGCCACGCCGGCCAGCGCCAGGATGCCGCCGCCGACGATGGCGCCGACCCCGATGCCCGTGGCGCCCCACAGCCCCAGCGACCGGCCGAGCCCCTCCTCGGGCTCGCTCACGAGGTCCTGCCGATCGTCGACACGGAGCCTCCGGCGGGCTGCGGAACGGTCGCGGCCATCGGGGCTAGTCGAACCAACCCTTGCGCCAGAAGTAGAAGACCAGGACGCCGGCCGTCCCGGCCATCACGGCGAGCGCGAAAGGGTAGCCGAGCACCCAGTTGAGCTCGGGCATGTTCCACCGCGAGATCTCGGGGTTGAAGTTCATCCCGTAGAGGCCGGCGATGAAGCTCAGGGGGATGAAGATCGTGGCGATGATCGTGAGCACCTTCATCACCTCGTTCATGCGATTCGACACGATCGTGAGATAGATGCTCAAGAGGTCGGCGCATTGCTCGCGGTAGACCTCGACCCGCTCGGAGAGCCGGATCAGGTGGTCGTAGCAGTCCCGCAGGTAGATCGACGTCTCGGGCCGGACGAAGTCCGCCGAGTCGCGCAGCAGCGAGTTGATCGCCTCGCGGTGCGGGCCGATGGCCCGGCGCAGGGCCTGCAGCCGGTGCTTGGCCTCGTGGATCTTCGAGACCGTGTCGCGCTGCGGGCTCTCGAGCACCTCTTCGTCGAGCAGCTCGAGCTCGTCGTGAACCTGCTCGAGGACCGGGAAGTAGGCGTCGATGACGGCGTCGACGAGGGCGTAGGCCAGGTAGTCGGGGCCCGAGCGCCGGATCACGGCACTGCCTTGCCGGATCCGCGCCCGCACGCCGTCGAAGCAGTCTCCCGGCCGCTCCTGGAAGGTGAGGACGAACGACTTGCCCAGAAACAGGCCGAGCTGCTCCGTCTCCTCGTGGCCGTTCACCGCCGGCATCCGCGCGACGATGAATAGGCAGTCGTCGTAGGCCTCCACCTTGGGCCGCTGGCCCGGGCTTACGACGTCCTCGAGGGCGAGGCGATGGAGGCCGAAGACCTCGGCCAGCGCCCACAGGGTCGCCTCGTCCCCCAGCCCGTCGACGTTGATCCAGGTCACGGGCCAGGCCTCGAGGTAGGCGGCGAGCTCGGCGGGTCGCTGGACGTCTTCCTCGATCATTCCTTCGGGTCCGTACGCGATGACCCGGATCACGGGCCGCGGTGCGTCCGGCTCGAGGTGCAGGGTCCCCGGAGCGGCGCCCGCCGCCTTGCGCCGGTGCTGCCGTCGGGACCTCTTCCTGCCGTGTCTGGACATCGGACAAGGATAGGCGAAACGCTCACTCGGCGGCGAGCGTGCCCTCCTGCTCCTCGTCCTCCTCCTCCAGCGCCGCGCTCCAGACGGTGACGCGGCGGCCGGTGCGCTTGGCGGCGTAGAGAGCCCGGTCCGCGCGCTTGAAGAGCCGATCCGCGTCGCAGCCGGCGGTCATCCAGGAGCAGACTCCGAAGCTGCCGTCGACGGCGACGGTGCTGCCGTCGGGCAGCGTCATCGGCGCGCCGGCCAGGGCCGCGTGCTGGCGCTCGGCGAGGGTTCCCGTCTGGACCTCGTTGTCCCAGCCGACGGTGACGAACTCGTCGCCGCCGTAGCGGGCGACCATGTCCGTCTGCCGCGCGGCCGCCACGAGTCGCGCGGCCGTCTGCCGCAGGACGGCGTCGCCGGCGTCGTGGCCCCAGCGGTCGTTGATCTTCTTGAGAGAATCGAGATCGAGGACGACCATCACGAAGTCCTGGCCCGTTCTCTGGGCGCGGGACTCGAGGCGGGCCAGCTCCTGGTGCAGCCGCCGGCGGTTCGCCAGCCCGGTCAACCGGTCCTCCATCGCGATGCGCTCCATCTCCGCGAGGGTGAGGGCCAGCTCCTCCGTCCGATCCTCGACGAGACGCTCGAGCATCGCTCCGCGGCGGGCGAGGGCGCGCGCCCGCAGCCACGGCACGAGCCCCCCGAGGCCGGCCGCCGCCAGGAGGCCGAGAGCGACCACCGGTAGCCACCACCAGGGGCGCACGACCTCGAACTCCAGGAGGGTCGCCGCCGGGCCCGGGGCCGTGAGCGAGGAGACGGCCTGCGCCTCGAGCGCGTAGCGGCCGACCGGCAGGGACGTGAAGCGGATCGACGCCGAGTCCCTCGGCAGGTCCGTCCACTCGTCGACGAAGCCCGGCATGCGGTAGCGAATCGCGAGGCCGCGCTCGTCGAGAAACCAGGGTACGCCCGGGAAGATGTCCAGGCTCCAGGCGCCGCTCGTCAGCTGGCGCTGGCCGCCGACGACCCGGAACGACTCGCCCGCGACGCGCAGCGTCACCGGCGCCGGGAGCGGGGGAGCCGCCTGCAAGGCCGCGAGGTCGACCAGGCTGGCGCCCCCGTCCATGCCGCAGACGACGCTTCCGTCGGGCCGCTGATAGAGGCTGCGGCTGGTCGTGAGCTCGCCGCCGGCGAGCCCGGTGCCCGTTCCGATGCTGCTCACGGTGACCCCGGTGCGGCGGTCGAGGATGGCCAGACCCTCGGAGCTGCCGCGCAGCAGGCGCCCGGCGGCGTCGAACGCCAGGACCCACGAGGGGGAGTCCGTCGCGACCCGCAGCGGCGGCGCGCCGCCGTCGGGGTCGAAGAGGAGGACGGCACTGTCTTCGGACACCGCGACGGCGCCGTCGGCGTGGAACGCGACGCTGTAGACGTTGGCCGTCGCCGCCAGGCCCGGCAGCTCGCTGCGCCGCGGCGCGCCGGGCGGCTCCAGCACCCACAGCCCGTTGCCGAGCGTCCCGGCCCAGATCCGGCCGGCCGGGCCGCGCGCCAGGGTGTACACGTAGCCGAGGCTCTCCCCGGCGGAGGTCAGCAGCTCTTCGAAGCCGCCGTCGGTCAGCACGAAGAGTCCCTTGAGGGTGCCCACGTAGACGGCGCCGCCGCTCTCGATGAGGCAGCGCGCTGGATCCACGAGGGACGTCGGGACGAGCTCGTCGCCGTCGGGATCGAGCTCGACCAGCCCCTCGTTGGAGGCGACCCAGAGCCTGCCGTCGCTCGCGCGGAGCACGTCCCAGGCCTGCAGGCCGGCCAGGGCCGGGATCTCCGAGAGCATCTCGTAGTCGTCGGCCCGAGCCCGCCAGGTGCAGGCGGTGCCGCCGAGGATGATCTCTCCCTCGCCCACGGCGGCGACGGAGAGGACCGCCGTGTCGCAGGGCTGCGTGAGCCGCGCGATGGCGGAGCGCAGGGCCGAGAACCTCACCGCCCCGGTGCGATCGGTGGCGAGCCAGACGTTTCCCTGGCCGTCGATCTCGATGGCGAGGGCGCCGTCCTCCGGCAGCGCCGCTTCCGCGAACGTCCAAGCCGATCCCGCCGCGCGGAACAGCGCGACCCGGCCGCCGATCGAGGTCCAGAGCTCGTCCCCCGTCCGGCGGATCGCGGTGACGGTCCGCTGGGGCCAGGGCGGCTCGATGGGGCCGACGGTCCGGCCGTCGGAGTCGATCTCGACCAGCCCGTCGCCGCCGACGAACAGCCGGCCGTCCGCCGAGGGGGCCAGCTCCCGCACCGGGGCGACCGCCGCCCAGCCGCCGTGCGCGGGGCGGCTCCAGCCGTCCTCGTCGAGCCGCCACAGCCCGAGGGTGGGCCCGGCCGCCCAGATGACCCCCGTCGAGCTGCGCGCCAGCGAGCTCACGAGCTTGCCTTCCATGGCCGTCTCGACGGTCCCCGCCGGGAGGCGGAGGTTCACGAGCCCTTCTCTCGTCCCCAGCCAGACCTCGCCGGCCGCGACCGGCAGGATCGCTTCGACGAACCCGAAGCGCCAGTCGGCGGCGGGGACGGCGGGCGCGAAGCCGCGCTCGCGGGTCCAGCGGTCGAGCCCGGCGTCGTGGCCGATCCACAGCCCCGTGGCGCCGTCGGGCGCGAGGCTGCGCAGGCTGGGCGAGGACAGGCCGTCCACGGTCCCGAAGACGTCGATCCCCTGCCCGGTGTAGCGCGCCAGCCCGCTCGGCCCGGCCAGCCAGATGAAGCCCTGCGGGCCGACGGCGACGTCGTGGACCTGGCTGCTCTTGAGGCCTTCCGCCTTGCCGAGGATCCGCGGCAGCGGCAGCCTGGCTCCCGACGCAGGCCCCGTCCCGAGACACGCCACGGCGGCGAGCGCCGGCAGCAGGGCCAGGCTGCGCGCGAGTCCGCGGCGTCGGATCGATGAAACGATGATGGACAACTTTCCTGTTGCGCCCTCGCCAATCGGTGGCCGTGCTCGAGCTGGGGGTCCGACCCGTAGATCGTAGCTCACCTGGGCTGCCGTTCGCGGTCGACGAGCCTGGCCGCCAGCGAGGAAGAGAGGACGACGCCCCCTGGGCCCGGGCCCTCGGTGTCGAGCGCGCAGCCACCGACGACGGCACCCCGAGCCGCTCCGAAGACCGCCGATTCGCGAGGTTTTCCGAACGCAGGGAAAGGCTGGGTACAATGGGAGCTGGAACGCGACGAGGCCTGGCGCGCTCGAGCCCGGGCGGCGCGGGCGGCGTCGCGGCGACGGAGGAAGGCCCAACGTCATGAGCAGATCGGAATCCGGATCAGGTCGTCGCAGGGGCGTCGCCTTCCTCGTGGCGGCGGCTTCCGTGCTCCCGGCGCCGGCGGTGGCCGAGACCCTCTACGCCCTGGAGCTCAACGGCGGTGATTTCCGCGTCGTCGACCGCGCGACCGGAGCCGACGTCGAGACGATCAGCACGACGGTCTTCGGCAGCTGGCGCGGCATCGCCATGTCGCCCGTGAGCGGGATCCTCTACGCCACCGACGTGGGGTCCCTGTTCACCCTCGACACGACGAGCGGCGAGACCGTCGAGATCGGCCCCTTCGGCGGCGCGCTCGTCCGCGATCTGACGTTCGACGGCGCCGGCCAGCTGTACGGCGTCACGGGCGCCCAGGGCTCCGCCGCCAACAGCCTGCACGCCATCGACACGGCGACCGGCGCCGTCACCTTCCTCGTCGCCTTGAACGGCAACGCCGGGCACTGCATCGCCTACGATCCGGAGGAGCCGGGAACGGTCTACCATCTGGCGGCCGGGCTCGCGCAGCAGATCTTCGAGCGGGTCGACCTCGGCAGCGGCGCCATCACCCCCATCGGCCTGGCGGGGGACCCGATCCTGAGCCCGTCGCTGGGCCTCGTCTACGACCCGCTCGCCGGTCTCTTCCGCTTCTTCGACGCGCAGGGCAGGTACTACGCGCTGGCGCGGGACGGCACGGTGACGGCCGCCGGAACGCAGAACCCGACCGTCTACTTCGGGCTCGCCTTCGACCAGCCGACGACGCAGTTCGTGATCTTCGAGGACGGCTTCGAGTCCGGCGACACCTCGGCCTGGTCGGCGACCGTGCCGTAGCCGACTCCCGTCACGGACGATCCGCCCTGCCGCCCGCCGCGGCGCGGCCGGTCAGCTGTAGATGTGGATGTCGGCCTGCTCCATGACGGCCATGAAGGTCAGGTAGGCGACGAGCCGCGCGTCGTCGAAGACGAGCCGGTCCCGGGCGACCTTGAAGTGCTGCAGCGAGGGTCCGCAGACGTAGAGGTGCGCCCCGAGGCTGCGCAGCTGCTCGAGCTTGGCTTGCGGGCCGATGTGACCTGCCTTGCTCATGCCAGCGGCCGCGAAGCGGCTGAAGGGCCGCGACCAGCCCCGCAGCCTGGGGCGGAACCCTCGTGCGAGCACGTGCACCGCCGGGCCCTGGAAGTAGATGTGGACCTCGATGCCCTCGAGCGCGGCCGCGAGGGCGAAGCCGAGAGGCGAGAGGAGCTCCTCGAGGCCGTCCTGCGAGACGATCATCGCGAGCTTCTTCGTGGTGCGCCTGGGGGCTCCCTTTTCCACCAGGAAGCGCCGCCCGTCGGGCGTGGACTCGCTGCTCAAGAGGCGCTGGCCGGTGGACTCGCACCAGGCGGCGACGTCGGCGGCGAGAGACTCGAGGTCGTCGGTGACGATCTCGAGAATCTCGCCGTCGGCCATTGCGGCAAGGCGCTCGGCCGCCTGGAAGACGACGAACGTCGTGATGCTCTTGCCCCGGCCGTCGAGGGTTGCGTGGCAGGACGTCGTCTCCATCGTCGATCACTCCTCTTCGGATCCGCGTGCCGTCGCCACGGCGAGAATCTCCCGGATCGCGTCGGCCACCTCCGCGGGACGATCGCGCTGAATGAAATGACCGCTCGACTCGACGATGCGACTGCGGCTTCGCGGCGAGAGGGAGGCGAGGTCGCTCTGCAGCCCGAGCCACCATTCCCGCTCCGCCTCCTTCTGCCAGGAGGGCGACTTGCCGGCCGTGAGCACGACCAGCGGGACGTCGGGAAACGGGCCGGCGCTCTCGATCTCGCGCCGGATCCGGTTCATGTTCGCGAGCTCGTAACGGACCTTGGGCGGCCCCTTCGTGTAGCCCGCGACCATCATCGCGTAACGCAACGGCTTGTCCTCGCGCAGGTCGTCGAACTGCCCCGGGTGAGAGGAGTCGACCAGCACCAGACCCGCGACCTCGTCCGGGTGGAGGCGGGCGAAGAGGTTCATGTAGACCCCGCCCAGCGAGTGGCCCACGAGCACGTAGGGCGGGGCGACGCCGGCCTCCGCGAGCCCCCGCCGCAGGACCTCGACGACGGCGCCCGGGTCGTCGAGATCGCGGCGGATGCGGCTGCCGCCGTAGCCGGACCGGTTGTAGGCGAAGAGCGTCGCTTCGCCGCGGAGCAGATCGATGACCTGCGCCCAGTTGCCCATCTTGCAGGCGGCGCCCGCCCCCGACTCGAAGACGACCGCCGGCGGCCCGGCGTCGTGCACCGAAGCCTCGAGAACGCCCTCCGGCAGCCCGAGGCGACGGGTGTTGTCCAGCGGCCCGGCGGAGATCGAGGCGTGGCCGGCGACCAAGATCGCGACGCCGAGGACGGCGGGAGGGGAGCGCGGGATTCTTCTCGAGCGCATCGGGCGGCTCCTGCGGCCGGGGCACGGAAGGTCACGGCGGGCCGGCTCGGACCGGGTGCCGCGACGCGGCTCGCCGCAGCCTCTCCCTACCATCGAGAAGGCGGCGGCCGCCACACGCGCCGGCGCAGCGGGCGCCCGCCCCGGCGGGTGGGCCGGCGGGCAGCAGGCTCCGGGTCCGCCGGCTCGCGGGCGCCGGCCCGGTGCCGGCGGAGCCGGCCCTCTGCTATCGTAAATCCGCCGCGGAGGGGGAGAGTCGCGTCGCATGGGCCGTAGCACGCGGAAGGCCGTTCGCTTCCTTCACCTGGCCGTCAACGGCGCCTGGCTGGGCACGGTGCTCAGCACCCTCGTGCTGGTCGCGGCCGGAAGCCCGGAAGCCCCGGCGCCCTACCTGGCGGCGTTCTGGCTGCACGACAACCTCGCGGTCTGGGCCGCGGCCGTGGTGCTGTTCACCGGGCTCTACTTCTCGCTCTACACCCCCTGGGGGCTGGTGAAGAAGTGGTGGGTGGCGGCGAAGTGGCTCGGCCTCGCCGTGCTCGGCCTCGGACTGCCGTTCGCCGTGGCGCCGGTGACGAGCGCGCTGGCGGCGCACGCCGATCTCGCGCTGGCGACGGGGCGGCACGGCGCCGGGCTCGCCGCCCTCGAGCGGCGAGCGCTGTTGCTGCTCGCCGCCGAGGGAGTCGTCCTCGTGCTCCTCTTCATCGTCTCGACCTGGCGCCCGGGCCGCGACACCGGTCTGCGCTGGGAGGAGCGGCGCTTCGTGCGCCCCGCGCTCATCGCCACGGCCGTCGTCGTCGTCGCGGCCAGCGCGCTGGGCTCGGCGGCGCTGGAGCGGGCACGCCGCACCCCGCTGCCTCGAGTGGCGCTCGCGGGTCTCGCCGAAGGCAGCCGGGAGGCCAGGATCGACTGGCTGGGGGTGGAGATCGCCGTCCGGGTGGAGCTCGCGGAAGGGAGGATCCGGCGGCTGCGGATTCTCGAGATGCCCGCCGGACACTATCCGGCCCTCGGGGCGCTGGTCGTCGAGAAGGTCGAGGCCGCCGGCGACCTGGAGGTCGACGGGGTGAGCGGTGCCACGACTTCGGCGCGCGGCGTCCTCGTGGCCGCCGCGGAAGCTCTGGCGGCCCACTAGCCGGTCGCGCTCACGGGCGCCCCGGCATCGCGCTCGCGGCGCCGTCGGCGACGCGGGCTAGGAGACCGCGGCGGGACCCCCGGCGCCCGGCGCGACGTCGATCACGAGCAGCGTCAAGTCGTCCTCGAGCGCGAGCGGCGGCCGCTGCCCGATCCAGCGCCCGAGCGCCGCGAGCAGGGCGTCGCAGAGCTCCTCGGCCGCCAGGCCGCGGTGCTGCCGCACGCAGGCCGCCAGCCGGCCGTCTCCGAAGATCTCGTCCGCGGCGTTGCGCGCCTCGGGCAGGCCGTCGGTGAAGAGCACGAGACGGTCTCCGGGCACGAGCGGGATGCGCTGCTCCGCGAAGCGGGCGTCGCGAAAGCGGCCCAGGATCGGGCCCTGGCCGCCGACCTCGGCGATCTCTCCACCCGCGGCCCGGATCAGCAGCGGCGGAGGGTGGCCGGCGTTGGCCACGCGCGCCTCGCCGCGGGCCGGGTCCAGGTAGGCGTAGGTCGCCGTGACGAAGCCGCGCGGCAGGCTCTCGCACAGCGTGCGGTTGACGCGAACGAGGATGTCGGCGGGCCGGGCGGCGTGCTCGGCGTGGGAGATCGTCGCCACCTTGACCATCGAGGCGAGCAGGGCGGCGGGGACTCCGTGCCCGCTGACGTCGGCGACCAGGACCGCCAGGGTGCCGGGGCTCGGGCTCAGGAAGTCATAGAGGTCGCCGGCGACGGCGGAGGAGGGGCCGAACCGGACGGCCACCGAGAGGGAGTCGAGATGGCCCGGGCGCTCCGGCAGGAGCGATTGCTGGATCTGGCGCGCCGTCTCGAGCTCGCTCTCGAGGGCGGCCAGCCGCCGCTCCTGGCCGAAGAAGCGTCGCGCCGTGAGCGCTCCCAGGCACGCGACGAAGAGCACGAAGCCGATCGACTCGCCGCGCCAGGTCCAGGGCAGCGCTCTCATGCCCACCAGGTTGTCGTTGACGACGAGCGCCGCGAACGGCGCGAGCGCCAGGAGAAGGAACTTCCGCTCGCCGGTCATCGGCCGGCGCCGATCGAGCAGGACGACGACCACGATCGCGAGCCCCGCCAGCACGAGGGCGTTGTTGGGCCAGCCGGCAAGCGTCCCCGGTCTGCCCTGGATGAGGTCGGACGCGACTCCGACCACCGCGAAGCTCCCGACGACGGCGATCCAGAAATTGAGGATCGAGCGCCACCCGGGCCCCAGCAGCCGCCGGAAGAACAGCCAGGCCGGCACGCCGATGACGTAGGTGATGGTGTCGACGACCCAGGCCGTCGTAAGGCCGTCGATGCCGAGCGCGGGGATCAGCTCGCTGTCGAAGAACAGGCGGACGCCGTAGAGCAGCGCGAAGGCGCCGAAGGCCGCGAGGAGCGGATCGACTCGCCGGAAGCGAAAGAGCGAGAGCGCCAGGGCGAGCATCCCCAGGGCGCCGAGCAGGCTGCCCACGAGGAGATCGCCCAGGCCGGTCAGGGTGGCTCCCCCTCAGCGCGGCGCCATGCGGATGGCGCCGTCGAGCCGGATCACCTCGCCGTTGAGCATCGGGTTCTCGACGATGTGCGCCACCAGCGCGGCGAACTCCGCGGGGCGTCCCAGGCGGGAGGGGAAGGGGACCTGCTGGCCCAGCGACTCGCGCGCCGCCTCCGGCAGGCCGGCCATCAGCGGCGTGTCGAAGAGGCCGGGAGCGATGGTCACGACCCGGATGCCGCTGCGCGCGAGCTCGCGCGCCGCCGGCAGCGTGAGGCCGACGATGCCGCCCTTCGACGCCGAGTAGGCCGCCTGCCCGATCTGCCCCTCGTAGGCGGCGACGGACGCGGTGTTGACGATGACGCCGCGCTCCCCATCCCCGTCCGGTTCGTTCGCCGTCATCGCCGTGGCCGCCAGCCGCAGCACGTTGAACGTGCCGACGAGATTGACCCGGATCACCGTCTCGAAGAGGTCGAGCGGGTGGGGGCTGCCGTCGCGGCCGACGATCTTGGCTGGCGGGCCGATGCCGGCGCAGCTGACGGCGCCGTCGAGCCGGCCGAGCTCGGCGCGGGCCAGGGCGATGGCGGCGGCGACCGCGCCGGCGTCGGTGACGTCCGTGCGGGCGAAGCGGGCGGCGGCGCCGAGCTCCGCGGCGAGGCCCTGCCCGCGCTCGTCCTGAACGTCGGCGATGACCACCCGGGCGCCGCCGGCGACGAGCCGCCGCACGGTGGCCTCGCCGAGCCCCGAGGCGCCGCCGCTCACCAGAAAGGTCTTGCCGGTCAAGTTCATCGCCTACCTCCTCTCGGTTCCACCGCGAGGATACCAGCCGGACCGGCGGGCCGCGGCCCGGCAAGGCGGGCGGAAGACGGCGAATCGGCGCTTCCGCTACGATGCGGGCATGGTCTCGCGGGAGCTGCGCCCGGCGGTCGCCGCGCTCTTGGTCGGGTCGGTGCTGGCCGGCTGCGCGCGCGGCGGCGCCGCCCCGGCGACCGTCACGGTATCGGCGGCGGCTTCGCTCGGCGGCGCCTTCGCGGCGCTCGAGCCGGCCTTCGAGGCCGCCCACCCGGGCCTCGACGTGGCGCTCAACCTGGCGGGCAGCTCGGTGCTGCGCGAACAGATCCTGGGCGGCGCGCCCGTCGACGTCTTCGCCGCGGCCGACGAGCGCAACCTGGATCCGCTGGTGGAGGCGGGCGCCGTCGCCGGCGCGCCGCGGGTCTTCGCGCGCAATCGACTGCAGATCGCCGTGCCCGCCGGCAATCCGGCCGCGGTGCGCGGGCTGGCCGATTTCGCGCGAGCGGAGCTCTGGATCGGGCTCTGTGCCGCCGAGGCGCCCTGCGGGGCGTACGCGGAGCGGGCGCTGGCGGCCGCCGCCGTCGTGCCCTCGGTCGACACCCGGGAGCCGAACGCGCGGGCGCTGGCGGCCAGGATCGGGGCGGGCGAGCTCGACGCCGGGATCGTCTACGCCACCGACGTCGGGCCCGCCGGCGCCGAGGGGATCGTCATTCCCGAGGACCGCAACGTCGTCGCCGTCTACCCGATCGCGGTCCTGGCGGCGGCGCCGAATCCGGGCGGAGCGGCTGCCTTCGTGGAGTTCGTGCTCTCGGACGCCGGCCGGGCGGTGATGACGGATCACGGGTTCTCGGTGCCATGAGCGGCTCGCCGGCGGGCGGGGACGGGAAGCGGGGCCGCGCCGGGCGGGCCCGCTTTCTCGGCCGCGGCAACCCGTCGGCCGGCCTGGTCGTTCTGGCCGCCTGCGGAGCGGCGCTCTTCGCGATCCCCTTGCTGACGCTGCTGGCGCGAGCTCCCTGGCGCGAGCTTCCGGCGCTGCTCTCCGGCGCCGTGGCGAGGGACGCGCTGCGGCTGTCGCTCATCGCCTCGACGGCCGCGACGGCCATCTCCGCGGTGCTCGGCGTGCCCCTGGCGTGGATCCTCGCCCGGGTCGAGTTCCCGGGCCGGGCCCTCGTCCGCGGGCTCGTGCTGCTGCCGCTCGTGCTGCCGCCGGTCGTCGGCGGCGCGGCGCTGCTTTTTGCCCTCGGCCGGCGCGGGGTCCTCGGCGAACCGCTGCACGAGGCCACCGGGCTCGTCCTGCCGTTCACGATCTGGGGGGTCATCCTCGCCGCCACCTTCGTGGCCATGCCGTTTCTCGTCATCACCGTCGAGGGCGCGCTGCGCAGCCTCGATCCCCGGTTCGAGGCCGCGGCGGCGACGCTCGGAGCGGGGCGGTGGACGGTGCTGCGGCGGGTGACCTTGCCGCTCATCGGCCCGTCGCTCGGCGCCGGGCTCGCCCTCGCCTGGGCTCGCGCCCTCGGCGAGTTCGGAGCCACGATCACCTTCGCCGGCAACCTCCAGGGGCGCACCCAGACGCTGCCGCTGGCGATCTTCGTCGCCCTCGAGAGCGACCGCGACGCCGCCGCGGCCTTGAGCCTGCTCATGGTGGCGATCTCGCTGGCCGTGCTCGTCGCCCTGCGGGAGCGGTGGTGGCGGGTCCGCTGAGCGCCGGCCGCGGCGGTGCCGGCCTCGAGGCGCGCCTCGTGGTGTCGCGCGCCGACGGCTTCGAGCTCGACCTCGCGCTCGGGATCGCCGCGGGGCGGACGGTGGCGCTCCTCGGCCCGAACGGGGCCGGCAAGTCGACGGCGGTGGCGGCCCTGGCCGGCCTCCTGCCGCTTGCCGCGGGCCGGATCGCGCTCGCCGGCCGCGTCCTGGACGACCCCGCGGGCGGCCTCTTCCTGCCGCCCGACGAGCGGCGGATCGGGGTCATGTTCCAGGACTACGCGCTCTTTCCCCATCTGACGGTGCTCTCCAACGTCGCCTTCGGCCTGCGCAGCCGCGGCGTGCCGCGGCGGCAGGCCCGGGCGCGCGCCGCGTCCTGGCTGCGGCGGCTCGGCCTCGAAGAGCTCGCCAGCCGCAAGCCGGGCGCGCTGTCGGGCGGCGAGGCGCAGCGGGTCGCGCTGGCCCGCGCCCTCGCCCCCGACCCCGACCTCCTCCTCCTCGACGAGCCGCTGGCCGCCCTCGACGTCACCACGAGGGCGCGGCTGCGCCGCGGCCTCGCCGACCACCTGCGGGCCTTCGCGGGCCCCAGGCTGCTCATCACCCACGACCCCACCGAGGCCTTCCTCCTGGCGGACGAGATCCACGTCCTCGAGGGCGGCCGGGTCGTCCAGGTGGGAACGGCCGACGACATCCGCCTCACGCCGCGCACGGCCTACGTCGCCGATCTGGCCGGCTCCAACCTGCTCGTGGGCACGGCGTCGGAGGGCGTGCTTGCGACCGGCGCCTGGCAGCTGCGCATCGCCGACGCGGGGATCGCGGGCGCCGTGCTGGCCGCCATCCATCCGCGCGCCATCTCGATCCACCGCGGGCGACCGGAAGGCAGCCCGCGCAACAGCTGGCGGACGGCCGTCACGCTGATCGAGGACCTGGGAGAGCGCGTCCGCCTCAACGTCGGGGATCCCCTGCCGCTGACCGTCGAGGTGACGCCCGAGGCCGTCGCCGCGCTCGAGCTCGAGCCTGGGTCGGCCGTGTGGGTGGCGATCAAGGCGACCGAGATCCGCGTCGAGGCCGCCTGACCCGGGGCGGGCGGCGCCCGGCGCGACTGCATCCGGGGTCGCGGCCGGGGCGAATGGCAGGGGTAGCCGTAGATTCGAAGCGAGAGAAGCCGCCGAGAACGAAGATGCCACGCCCGCTGCCGACCGCCACCGCCTTTCCCGCTCCGCTCGCTGCCCGCCGGGCCGCAAGCGGGCTGCGCGGCTTCGAACCGGCATCCGCCTTCGCCCCGGAGGGTCGCAAGCCGTGAGCGGCTTCGGATCGGGCTCGACCGGCGCGTCGGTGGTCAACGCGGCGGCCTACCAGGCCGGCTGGTTCGCCTGCGTGCTCGGTGCGGCGGGAGGCTGGGGCGCGGCGGGGGCGTCGATCGCCCTGACCCTGGCGCTGCTGCACGTGGTCCTGGCCGAGCGGCCTGGCCGCGAGTGGCCGCTGCTGCTGGCGGCGGCCGGCGTAGGCGCCGTGGCGGACTCGCTGCACGCCGGGTTCGGGATCCTGCACTTCAACGGCCACGAGGCCGGCACGCTGGCGCCGCTGTGGATCCTCGCCCTGTGGGCGCAGTTCGGGACGACGCTGCACTTCAGCCTGCGCTGGCTGTCGCGGCGCTACGCGCTCGCTTCGCTGCTCGGCCTCCTGGGCGGCCCCCTGGCGTTTCTGGGCGGTGAGCGCCTGGGCGCCGCGAGCTTCGGCGAGCCGCGGGCGCTGTCGATCGCCGTGCTGGCCCTGTCCTGGGCGGTCGCTCTGCCGGTTCTGGTCGCGATCGCCGACCGCCTCGGGGGCGTCGGGCGCTACCGGACCTCGCGCCGGAGGCGCGCCCGCGAGCTGTCGAAGCGAGCGGCGCCGAGGCTGTCCGGAGCCGCCGCTTCGCGGTGACCTGATCGCGCGCTCGCGGCAGGCCGGGGCAGGCTAGCGAGCGGGGCAGAGGCGCGCCGCGACCGCGACCGCCTCGTCGAGACTCGCCGCGCCGGCATCGGCGCCGAGGTGGCGCCAGAGCCCGGGCGCGAGGAAGAAGACGCCGCCGCCGACGAGGATCTTGACCTCTGGCTTCGCCGCGCGGGCCAGGCGGATGGCGCGGCGGGCGCCGCGCAGCTGGGTCGAGAGCGCGATCGAGAGACCGAGGAGGTCGGCCTCGAACTGACCGAGGGCGACGGCGAGATCGGAGGCCGGCAGGTTGCCGCCGAGGTAGACCGTGCGCCAGCCGTCGATCTCCAGCAGATCCGCCAGGGCGCGCGCGGCGAGCTCGTGCCCGTTGCCCGGGGCGACGGCCAGGAGCGCGCCGAGCCCGCGCGGCTCCGCGCGCGGGGCCCGGTCGGCGAGCACCGCCATGACGTCGCGCACGGTGGCCGTCACGAAGTGCTCCTGGGGCACGCTGAGCGCACCGGCGTGCCACAGGTCGCCGGCCATGCGCTGGGTCACCGCGAGGACCTCGGTGTAGGCGGCGCGAACGGAGAGGCTCTCGCCGATGGCTTCCAGGACCAGCGCCTTGGCCCGGCGGCGGTCGCCGGCCAGCGTCGCTTCGAGGAGGCGCAGGGCCAACGTCTCGCCGGGGGTGCGGCCGGCGGGCTCGGGCGGCGCCGGCGGAGGCGCCGCGGCGAGCGCCTCGAGGCTCGCCTCGAGATAGCGTCGCGGCAGCTCGCGGGAGCCCTCGGGAAGCTCTGCCGCCAGCGTGTCGCGCAGGCACTCCAGGCTGGCCAGCAGATCCGCCAGCGGCACGTCCCGCGACTCGAAGCTCGTGCGCGACCAGGTGACGTCGGCCACGAAGAGGGCGGGCTCCGCCACCAGGAGCGCCGCCGCCAGCTGCCGCGACCGCAGCGCCAGGTGCTCCTTCCACTTGCCGAAGGCCGTCTCACCGAAACGGGCGGCGGTCTCCGGATGGCGCTCGAGCAGCAGATGCGCGGCCCCGGCCGCGTAGCCCGTGGCGCCCGCCTCGACGATTCGCGAGCTGAAGTCCGCCCCTTCGGCCATCGCTGGGGTAGCCTACCGCATGCGCCGGCCGTGAAGCGGCGCTCGAAGGACGGTAGACTCGCCGCGGGCGGGAACGGGCACCGGAGATGGAGGAAGTGGAATGAAGGCAGCGGCGCTGGTGGCGGGACTGCTTGCGGCCGGGCCGGCGGTGGCGGAGCCGCCGCCGGCGATCGAGTCGCTGACCTGGATGTGCGGCGCCTGGGGCGACCCGGAGGCCGCGACCGAGGTGTGGATGGCGCCGCTCGACGGCCTCATGCTGGGCGTCAACCGCGCGGCACGGCCGGGGCAGATGCCGTTCTTCGAGTTTCTGCGCATCGAGCAGCGCGTCGACGGCATCGTCTTCCTCGCCTCGCCGCTCGGCCGCGAGGCGGTGGAGTTCCGGCTTCGCGAGCTGGGCGCGGAGCGGGTGGTCTTCGAGAACCCCGAGCACGACTTCCCGCAGCGGATCGCCTACCGGCTCGACGGTGACGTGCTGAGCGCGGAGGCGAGCGCCGGGGACGGGGAGGGGCGCCAGGTCCAGACTTTCCGCTGGCAGCGGCGGGCAGCGTGCGCCAGCGCGGCCGACTCGCCGCGGCCGCCAGGGGAGCCGGACGGCTTCAGGGGACGGTGACGGACCAGGCCGCGGTGTCGCCGCTCTCGAAGCCGTCGGCGAAGACCAGGCCGGGCACCAGCTCGAAGAGCCCCGGTTCGCTCCAGGGGCCGTCGCCGGCGGCGTTGGCGCCCCGTACGCGCCAGGAGTAGGGGCCCGCGGCCAGCGGCGCTCCCGCGAAGGGATCGACGGCGCAAGTGTCGGCGCCGCAGGTGCCGAACAGCGGGTAGACCTGGTCGAGGATGATGCCGCCCTCGCCCGCCACCTCGAGGCGGTAGCTCGTCGCGGCCCGGGGTGCTTCGCGATCCCAGGTGAAGGTGGGCTCGGGCTCTCCGATGAAGCCGAGCGGGGCGGTGAGCGTGACGCCGGTCGGCGGCAACAGGGTCTGGATCGTGAACGGCGTGCTGCGCCAGTTGGAGCGGCCGCGCGGGTTGCGGCCCCGCACCTCCCACGTGTAGTCGCCCTCGGGAAGCGACCCGAAGTCGAGGCTGCACTGGGTGCCGGCGCAGACGGCGTCCTCTTCGTACCAGCCCTCCTCGAGGGTCGTCGTGCCGCTGAGCAGGCGGAACTCGTACCAGGTGGCGACGCCGCTCGCCTCCTTGATCCAGAGAAACGTCGGGTCCGGGTCGTCGATCACTCCAATGGGGTAGACGGCCGTGACGTAGCCCGGAACGGGGCTGGACTCGATGGCGTCCTCGAAGACCCCGGCGAGGATGTCGAAGCCGGAGGGGTCGGGGTGGCCCACGGCGCCCGGCGGGTCGTGGTAGTGCGCTTCGAAGCAGGCCTGGTTGGGGCACAGCGGCGTCCACGGGTCGGCGAACCAGCGGTTGCGCGCCGCCGCCAGGTTCATGACCCGCGTCCTCAGGTTGGCCACCGCGGCGACCTTGCCGGGGTCGTTGCCCGCCGTGCTGTCCGGGTCGAGATGGATGATCGAGGCGTGGAGCGTGTCGACGCCGTGGTCGCGGGCCTTGTCGTCCATGATCCCGAGGTTGGCCTCGATGGTGTTGTTCGAAGTGTTGTTGAAGACGTCGTTGGTGCCCTCCATGAGGAGCACGACGTCCCAGTTGGCGGTGTTGAGGATCGCCTCGATCCGCGTGACGCCCTCCGGCGTTTCCTCGCCGCCCTTGCCCTTGTTGACGACCTTGCAGGCGGGCAGGTCGCAGTCGATGAGCGCGGGCAGCCGGCCGGGGTAGCCGCCGAGGCCGGTAGGATCGAACGTCGTGTTGCCTTCCGTGATGCTGTCGCCGAAGCACATGTAGCGGAACATCTGCGCCCGCGCCCCGGTCGCCGTCGCGAGCGCGAGAGCGGCTGCCACGGCGAGCGGCACCCAGGCCGGCGTCCGGCGCGACCGCGTCACCGATCCTCCCAGGGCGCGAGAACCTCCGCCGCCGGCGGCCAGCGGAACGTCACCCCCGAGCCCGCGCTGCCGACCCAGGGCGATTCCAGGCGGCCGGACGCGAGGGCGGCGCGCCGCAGCACCCGCCCCCGGGGGTCCAGCTCGACGCCCACCCACTCCTCGGGGACGACGGTGTGGTAACGCAGCAGGGTCGACCCGGCTGCCAGGCTCAGCTCGGCGCGGGTGGCGCCACGGCCTGCCAGCGGCGGCCCGAGCCGCCACGATCGGCCGTCGAAGAAGGCCGTCCGCAGGCGGTAGTCGCGGCCGTCGAACGAGGACCAGGCGGCGATCGCCCCGCCGCCGGCGACCAGCACGACCGGGGTGATGTCGGGCACCGCGTTGTCTTCGTGCAGGCGGTGCGGGGCGGACCAGGAGGCGCCGTCGTAGACGCTCCACAGGGTCTCGTCGTCGCTGCCGTCGAAGGCGGTCCAGAGGGCCAGCCAGCGGCCGTCCTCGAGAACCGTGACGTCCGGCGCGACCTGGCTCCCGACGCCGCGGGGCGAGACCGTCAGCACGGGCCCCCAGGCGCCGTCCAGCCACTGCGCGGCTCGAACCTCCAGCACCGGCTGGCTGGCCCCTTCGAGCCACACGATGCCCAGCAGCCGGCCGTGCTCCACGACGAGCCGGGGGCGGCCGCGGGGGGAGTGGCGCGACGGCACCGCCGGCAGCCGCTCGCGCCCCGCGCCGCTCGCCCGGACGACGAAGACGTCCAGGTCCCGGCCGTCGTGCTCCCAGCCGGCTGCGAGCCAGCCGTCGGAGGTCTCCGCGAGGTCGCTCAGCCGGCCACCGGGCGCCAGCTCCCAGCACGATGCCGCGCCGTCCCCGCGGTCCGCGACGCAAGCTTCGCCGGCGTCGGTCCGCGCGTACCAGCCGCGCTCGCCCGAGCGGGCCTGGACCAGCTCCGCGCCGGCCGGCGCGGCGAGCAGCAGCAGGGCTACGGAAGCGAGTCGCAGCGGGAGTCTCATGTCCGGGTCATCCAGGAAGGGTGGGCCGAGGGGGATCGGCGGCCACCTTGGCACAATCCCTCATTTTAGCGCCTCGACCGGCGATTGGCGATGCCCCCGGCGGCCGCGAAGGTCGCCAGGGCGAGGTCGAGGACCGCCGGGCCCGCGCGCTTGATCGCCTCGAGGTGGCCGGCGCCGGGCACGAGGACGAGCTCGCCGCCGGCCCGGCGGGCCAGCTCCACGCTGTCGGCCGCGGGGATCCCGGGATCGGCGCCGCCGGCCGCGTACGCGGTGCGGGCGGCCCGGCTGGCCGCGGCCTGGCGGCGGGCGTCGAGGAAGCGATAGCCGCGCCGGAAGAGCATCCTGAAGAGAAGGTAGCAGGGGCGGCCCCGGGGAGCGAGCCTCCAGGCCCACTCGAGAAGGTGCGGCGAGACGTCCTCGAACATGGCGCCGGCGAACCGCGCCTCGGCCGCCAGCAGCGGATGGCCCCAGTAGCCGCCGCTGCTGACTCCCCAGAAGTGGAGCGGCAGGCCGGGGCAGCGCCGCTCGAGCGCGTCGGCCGCGGCGCCGAGGTCGCGGTCGAAGTAGCCCGCCGGCGGGCCGCTGCCGCCAAAATTCGGCAGGTCGACGGTCAGGGAGTGGTAGCCCGCCGCTCGCAGCGCCTCGATCCTGCCGCGGCGATGGAAATAGGCGCGGCCCCGGGCGTGCCAGGGCGGCGCGAGCAAGACGGCGCCGCGGGCGGCACCGGCGGCCGGGAACCAGGTGGCCCGGACGGCGCCGCGGGCGTGACGGCGCGCGACGTGGAGGATCTCCCAGGGGGCCAGCGAGGGCGGAGGATCGACGGCCGGCAGCGCCGCGAGTCGCGGCGAGATCCCGAGGAAGAGCCGCGAGGAAAGAGCCTCTTCCAGCCGGCCTGGCCGCGGCGGCGCGGCGAGCTCGGGACGGGTCGCGAGCATGGCGAGCATAGAGACATTGGCGGTCCAGGCCACCAAGAGTTACCCTCGGTGGCGGCGTGTCGCCCCGGCCGGCGGCGGGCACGGCGCTTGCGTAGAATTCGGGGCGGCGAAGCGAGGAACCGAGCCCAATGGCACCGCAAGAGACGATTCTGGCGGTGGGCGGCGAGATCGTCGAGGTCGTCGCCCCCCTGCTCGAGCACAGCCCGTACAAGGTCGCGCGGGTGCCCGACGGCCGCACGGCGGTGCTGCTGGCGCACAACATGCGCTACCAGCACCTCGTCGTCTCGTTTCCGTTGCCCGACCTCACCATCGGCGAGCTCGCCGAGCGCCTCCGGCAGCCCGGCTCCGCCTCCCCGACGGCCCGCCTGCTGCTGATCACGACCCACGAGCATCTGGCCGAGGCCGTGGAGCATCGCGACGAAGGACTGATCGCGGGCGCGGTGGCGGTCGACGACGATCCCGAGCGGCTCGTCGAAGCCGTCACCGGCTTCATGAAGACGGCGCCGCGGGTGTCCGCCGCGCTGCCGGTGACCGTGCGGGCCACGGACGGCGCGTGGGAGGCGGTCGACGGCGAGACGGTCAACCTCTCCGAGTCCGGGATCCTCGTCCGTTGCGTGGGCGGCCCGCCGTGCGGCCGCGAGGCCCGGGTCGAGCTGCGACCCTCGCGCGCGCGGGAGCCCATCATCGCCACGGCCGTCGTCGTCCGGCGCGCGCGGCCCGAGCGCGAGGGCATCACCGGCCTGGGCCTCATGTTCGTGGGCTTCCAGGACGACGGGCAGGCGCGGCTCGCGGTCCACATCCGAGGCATCCTGGCGGAGCTCGTGGGCTGAGCGGCGCTCGATCCCGGGAGGTCCCGCGGAGGCCGAGGCGTGCGCCGCCGCTTGATTTGTGAGTGGAATCTTGTTAGATTCATGCCTCACGAGGGGGAATACGCGCTCTTCCAGTGCCTGAAGGTCCCGTGAGAGCGCGCCGGGCCGCCGTCAACCCCGCCGTCACCGACCCCGCCCCCGACGACCCCGTTCCCGACGACCCCGCCAACGACCCGCCACCCGAGGACGCCGCCGCATGAACACCGAGCCCATCCATCTCCCCGTCATCCCGCTGCGCGACCTCGTCGTCTTCCCCGGGGTCAAGACCATCATCAGCGCCGGCCGGCCCGGCACCCTGAAGGCCATCCAGAAGGCCGCCAAGAGCGACGACAAGCGGGTGTTCGCCGTCTCCCAGCGCGTCAGCACCGACGAAGCGGCGCCCGAGAGCCTCTACACGATCGGCACGGTGGCGGTCATCGGGCAGCTGCAGCGCTTCGCCGGCGGCGTGCAGCTGCTGCTCGAAGGCGAGCAGCGCGGCATCGCGATGCGGATCGCGGAGAAGGAGGATTCGCTCGAGGCCGTCGTGCGCCGGGCCGAGGAGATGTGGCCGGTCGACACGAACGATCCGGCCTTTCTGGCCCTGCAGCGCGAGGTGCGCGAGCGCGCGGCCGAGCTGGCGCGCAAGGCCGGCCTGCCGGCCGAGGTGGTCGCCGAGCTGCTGGCCGGCGTCGAGGACGGGGCGCGGCTCGCGGACCTCGTGGCCAGCCATCTCGACCTCGGGGGCGGCGACAAGCAGGTGTTGCTCGAGACGCTGTCCGTGGAGGACCGGCTGCGCCGCGTCCTCGTGCATCTGCAGCGCCAGATCGCCGTCATCGACGCCCAGTCGGACATCAAGTCGCGGGTTCAGCAGGAGCTCGGCGACCGGCAGCGCGAGATGGTCCTGCGCGAACAGCTCAAGGCGATCGAGCAGGAGCTGGGCGAGGGCGACGACGGCGGCGATCTCGCCGAGCTGCGGGAGACCCTCGCGGCGATCGAGTTCCCGGCGGCCGTGCGCAAGGAGGTGGACCGCGAGCTGCGCCGGCTCGCGCGCCTCAACAAGGAGTCGATGGAGTACCAGGTCGCGCGCGGCTTTCTCGAGGTGATCGCCGAGCTGCCCTGGAACCGACGCAGCGAAGGGGCGATCGACCTCCAGCGCGCCCACGAGATTCTCGAGGAGGACCACTACGGGCTCAAGGACGTGAAGGACCGCATCCTCGAGTTCTTGGCCGTGCGCCAGCTCCATCAGCGGCGCGAGGCCCTGGCCGCGGAGTCCGCGGCAGCCGCGGCAGCCGCCGGCGCCACGCAAGCCGCCGGAGCCGGCGAAGCCGACGAAGCCGAAGCCGACGAGGCCGCGGAAGCCGACGAAGCCGCGGGAGCCGCCGAAGCCGACGAAGCCGCGGGTGCCGAGGCCGACGAGGCCGCGGCAGCCGATCGGGGCGCCGAGGCCGAGCCGCCGCCGGCCAGCTCGTGGCCGCTCGACGATCCCACGAAGAAGGCGCCCATCCTGCTCTTCGTCGGGCCACCCGGCGTCGGCAAGACCTCCATCGCCAGGTCGATCGCGCGGGCGACCGGCCGCGAGTACGTGCGCGTCGCCCTCGGCGGCGCGCGGGACGAGGCCGACATCCGGGGGCACCGGCGCACCTACGTGGGAGCCATGCCGGGCCGCATCATCCAGGGCATGCGGCAGGCCGGCACGCGCAATCCGGTCTTCCTGCTCGACGAGGTCGACAAGCTGGGCGTGTCCTTCCAGGGCGATCCGGCGAGCGCCCTGCTCGAGGTGCTCGATCCGGCCCAGAACCACACCTTCGTCGACCACTACCTCGGAGTACCCTTCGACCTCTCCGAGGTGCTCTTCGTCGCCACCGCCAATTTCCTCCAGCAGATTCCGGGACCGCTGCTCGACCGCATGGAGGTCGTGGAGTTCAGCGGCTACACCGAGCGGGAGAAGCTCCAGATCGCGAAGCGCTACCTGGTGCCGCGGCAGCTGCGCGAGACCGCCCTCGACGAGGAGCAGCTGGCGTTCGACGACGCGGCCATCCAGCACGCCGTCTCCCACTACACCCGCGAGGCGGGCCTGCGCCAGCTCGAGCGCGAGCTGAGCAAGCTGGCGCGCAAGGTCGCGCGCAAGATCGCGGCCGGCGAGATCGAGCGCATCCGGGTGACCGAGAAGGAGGTCGGCGAGCTGCTCGGCAGGCCTCGGATCCATCCCGAGCGGGCCGCGGTCCAGGACCAGGTCGGCCTGGCGACGGGCCTCTACTACACCCCGGCGGGCGGCGACATCATGTTCGTCGAGGTGCGCACGATGGCGGGCAAGGGCAATCTCGTGCTCACCGGGCAGCTCGGAGACGTCATGAAGGAGTCGGGCCGGGCGGCCTGGAGCTACGCGCTCTCGCGGGCCGAGGAGCTGGGCATCGCCGGCGTGATGTCCGATCTCGACGTCCACATCCACGTGCCGGCGGGGGCCATTCCCAAGGACGGACCGTCGGCGGGAGTCACCATGGCCACGGCCCTGATCTCCAGCCTCACCGGCTTGCCGGTGCGGCACGACCTCGCCATGACGGGGGAGGTCACGCTGTCCGGTCGGGTGCTGCCGATCGGTGGCGTCAAGGAGAAGGTGCTCGGCGCGGTGCGGGCCGGAATCCGCACGATCGTCCTGCCGCGCGAGAACGAGAGAGACCTCGAGGACATCCCCGCCGAGGTGCTCGCCAGCCTGACCGTGCACCCCGTGGGCGACCTCAACGAGGTGCTGGCGTGCGCCATTCCGACCCTCGACTGGACGCCGGTGGGGGCCGGCGCCGGTCGCGGCGAGGACGCGCGCCCGCTGGCCACCTGAGCCGGCTCGCGCGGCGGGGGTGGCGGCGGGCGCGGTGGCCCCGGCGAGAGGCTCCGCGGCGGGCGCGCGCGCCCGGTCCCGGCCGCGCTTCTTGACAGCCCCCCCGCCGCTGTAGTTGCATCGCGGCATGGCCTGGATCGAGACGGTGCCTCCGGAGGAGGCGACCGGGACCTTGAAGCGCATCTACGACGACGCCGTCCGGCGAGCCGGCAGGGTGTACAACATCATCCGCCTGCAGAGCGCCCGCCCGCGCGTGCTGCGGGCCTCCGTTCGGCTCTACACCGAGATCATGTACAGCCCCGAGAGCGGCCTCTCGCGTGCCGAGCGGGAGATGATCGCGACGACGGTCTCGCGCGTCAACGGCTGCTTCTACTGAACGGAGGCGCACGCCGCGGACCTCCGGGCAGAGGTCCAGGACTGGGCGAATCCGGACGCCTTCGTCGACCGGATCAAGGAGGACCATCAAGCGGCCGCGCTCGACGCGAGGGAACGTGCGATACTCGACTACGCGGTGAAACTGACCCTGCGTCCGTCGGAGATGACCCGCGCCGACGTGGAAGCCCTTCGAGAGCAAGGGCTCGACGATGCGGCGGTGCACGACGTCGCGCAAGTGACGGGCTTCTTCAACCTCTACAATCGACTGGCGGACGGATTGGGAATCGCCGCGGAGCCGGACTGGTGAACATCAAACTCGAGTACGCGAGCTTCCAGGACTTCGCGAACCGCTTGTGGCCCTGCCTCTCGGAGGAGGGGATGTGGATCGCGTCCGACCTCGCGGCGGGCGTGGGCGAGCTCGTCGATTTCGACGTGACGCTGGCCGACGGTTTCCGTCTCTTCCACGGTTCGGGCCAGGTGATCGGCGTCGGCCCGGGCCCCGGCGGTTCGGGAAGCGGCTTGACGATCCGGTTCAGCCAGCTCGACGAGCCGAGCCGCAATCTGATCCGCAAGGTGGTCAGCAAGCAGGTAGGGGAGGGTGGAAAGCCGTTCGTGCTCTCGGCTCCGGCCACCAAGGTGGAGGTGGTGGGCGAGGAGAGGCAGGCCGGGCGGTCGAGGCCGCGGGGGGCGGAGAACCTCGCCGTCCCGTTCCCCGATCTCGAGTCCGACGCCGGTTGGGCGGACGACGCCGAGCCCGAGCTGACGAGCTTCCTGCGGCCCAGCGGGCGGCCGACGGAGATGGAGCTCGGAGGCGGCGCGGCCGAAGGGCTCCCCAACCTCGACTTCCGGGCCGCGCCCGGCTCGCCGGAGTCTGCGGCCGCGGAGCCCGCCGCCGCCGATGAGCCCGCTGCCGCCGCCGAGCCCGCCGCCGCCGACGAGCCTGCCGCCGCCGCCGAGCCCGCCGCCG
>Ga0224512_10000456_pt1 | contig 43505 bp, 43 predicted proteins | sample SF_May12_sed_USG_4_FD_169103 | JGI IMG/M metagenome (GOLD analysis project Ga0224512, IMG submission 169103) | Sediment microbial communities from San Francisco Bay, California, United States - SF_May12_sed_USGS_13 | ecosystem: Environmental > Aquatic > Marine > Sediment | place: USA... | reverse complement strand
GATACGCGATGCGGACAAGAAAGACGTTTATGAACTCGCAGACGAGCTTGGCGTGCTGTCCGCTGCTGCGCGTGACGGTAAGCTCAGGACACCGCAGCTGCAAGGCGCGACATTTACCATTTCAAGCCTTGGTGGTATTGGCGGCACGGCATTTACGCCGATCGTTAATGCACCGGAGGTGGCCATCCTCGGAGTATCGCGCTCGTCGGTGCAGCCGGTGTGGAACGGTTCGGAGTTCGAGCCGCGGCTGATGCTGCCGTTGTCGCTGTCTTACGACCATCGGGTAATCGACGGTGCGGCAGCGGTGCGCTTCACAACATTCCTTGGTCAGAAACTGACCGAGGTGGACGCATTGCTTCAGGCGACTCTGTAGTGGCGCAACAGGTCAAACTGACGGTTCCGGATCTGGGCGACTTCACGGCAGTCGAAGTCATCGATATTCTCGTTTCCCCCGGCGACACTGTTGCGATCGAGGACGGGCTGGTCACGATCGAAACGGACAAAGCCGCAATGGATGTTCCGGCAAGCCATGCCGGTACGGTCATTTCGGTTCATGTTGCTCCCGGCGATAAGGTCTCAGCCGGTGATGTCGTCGTCACCATCGAGGCGGCGGATGAACTGATCAGTGCAGGGGAGCAATTGATCGATCCGACGCAGACGCGCACGATGTCGGCAGAAGAAATCGCGGCGGCCACTGGCGCGGTGCAGGTTGTCGCACCGGCACAATCGGCTCAGCTGGTCGTCATTGGAGCCGGCCCGGGCGGCTATACAGCGGCCTTTCGTGCCGCCGATCTCGGTATGAACGTCACCCTCGTCGAACGCTGGGACACGCTCGGCGGTGTATGTCTGAATGTCGGCTGCATACCATCGAAAGCCCTGCTGCATGCGGCGAAAGTGATCGACGATGCCAGGGCGATGTCGGATCACGGTGTTTCGTTTGGCCAACCCAGGATCGATGCATTAAAGCTGCGTCACTGGAAAAACGAGGTCGTCGGCAGACTCACGGGCGGTCTTACGCAACTGGCCAGGCAGCGCAAGGTAACCGTCGTGCACGGGAGCGCAAAGTTCCAGTCGGCAAACAGCCTGGTGCTCGACAGCGGTGAGGTATTGGCGTTCGAACAGTGCATCATCGCTGCAGGATCCGAGAGCATCATGTTACCGGGACTGCCGGATGATCCGCGCATTATCGATTCGACCGGCGCGCTTGAACTCGATCCTTTGCCGAAACGCATGCTCGTGGTTGGCGGTGGGATCATTGGCCTGGAGATGGCTTGTGTCTACAGTGCACTTGGCACAGAGGTCAGCGTCGTCGAATTGATGGACTCACTAATGCCGGGAACAGACAAGGATCTGCTGCGCCCGTTTCTGAAAGTCGTCAATAATCGCTACGAAGCAATCATGACTTCAACAAAGGTCGTCGGCATGCGGCCAACCGTTCCCGGAATCGAAGTCACCTTCGAAGGCAAGAACGCGCCCGCAATCGGTGTCTACGACCGTGTGCTGGTCGCTGTTGGTCGACGTGCAAATGGCGATCAGCTGGATGCGGCCAACGCAGGCATCCAGGTGGACGACCGTGGCGTGATCCCGGTCGATAAGCAGATGCGCACCAACGTGCCGAATATCTTTGCCATTGGCGATGTCGTGCCGGGACCGATGCTGGCGCACAAGGCAACGCACGAGGCGAAAGTTGCGGCGGAGGTCGCCGCCGGCAGGAAAAGCTATTTCGACGCGCGGACGATTCCGTCTGTTGCCTACACTGACCCTGAGATCGCCTGGGTCGGCTTGACCGAGACCGAGGCGAAAGCGCAGGGAATTGACTACGACAAGACGCAAATTCCGTGGGCTGCGAGTGGTCGTGCATTGTCGCTAGGTCGATCCGAGGGATTCACCAAGCTGTTATGGGACAAGAAGACAGAACGCATTCTTGGTGGTGCTATTGTGGGGCCGAGTGCAGGGGACCTGATCGCCGAAATTGGCCTGGCTATCGAAATGGGTGCCGACGCCGCCGATATCGGTCTGACCGTTCATCCGCACCCGACGCTTTCCGAGACCATTGCATTCGCGGCTGAAGCGTATGACGGCACTTTGACTGACTTGTACATGCCGAAGAAGAGTCAGTAAAGTGCACCGGCGACCCTGGTCGGCAGGCGTTCAATCGATGGCATTCTCGGTACGAAGAACAGCAAGCATCCTTTTCCTGTTGCCTGGCCTGATTGCAGCTCAGGCTGCGGCGGCAGAACCCGATCGGGACTCGTTGATTGCGGCCTGGGAGGCGTATGTTGCTGCATTGCCGGGTACCGCCGGTTTTGAGGTGACCGGCGACGGTATCTACCGACTTCAGGATGCTGATCTTCCCTATGATGGCGAGGTGAAGCTTGTCGGCGCGCTCGTCCGGTCCACCGAGGCCGCCGGGTTCGACTCGGGCTTTAGCAGCATTGGCATGGTCGATTTCGAGTTGGTGGACATACCGGAGGAGCGGCTCGCATCACAGAGCTACTACTACTGGCTGTCTGATCGTCAGACACTCTACTATTCGGATGCCGAGCAGCGCTGGATGGGCCCAGCCGAGTACCAGGCGTCGATCACAGCGCTTTACTCCACCGGCGGATCTGTCGGTGCCCTGTGGTTCATGTCGAAATATGGCATCTGGCTGTTGTTGATCGGACTGCTCGTATTCGCGTTCATTGCGGTTGGCAGACAGGCGAAAAAAGCGCGGGCAATCATGGACGATTCAGCGGCGATCAACCAGCAGGCCCGCGAAAACCTTGATCGCAGCCAGGGCATGCAGGACGAAGTTCTGTCAATTGCACGCGAGACTCGCGATTTGCAGTCGGAGAATAATCAGCTCCTCAAAGAGATTTTGTCAGCCCTCAAGCGCTGAGCATCCGTTGTGTGCCTGTGTGATCTACGTATTGCCGGATCGTTTGCCGCGTTCGAGTCTACGATCCGCAGACAGGAGAAATAATCGTGCAGGATTATCCCCATACATACCTTGTGGCGGCAGCAGCCAAATCGGCAGGCAATGTCACGTTGTCCAGCCCGGGCCTGCCGGATCTTGAGTCGGCAGCCCCGGCTGAGTTCGGTGGGCCAGGCGACGAATGGTCACCCGAGACCCTGCTGGTAGCCGCTGTAGCGGACTGCTTCATCTTGTCGTTCAAGGCAATCGCCAAAGCCTCCGATCTCGACTGGCATGCCCTCAGCTGCAACGTGGACGGCGTGCTGGAAAAGGTCGAAAAAGTCACGCGGTTCACGGGCTTCAACATCCGGGCAGCGCTGGAAGTCCCGGAGGGCACGCGAGAAAGTAAGGCGGAACGGCTGCTTGAAATGGCGGAAAAACACTGCCTGATCACGAATTCGCTCATCGCGGATTCGCATCTCGAAGCCGAGGTCCGGATCAGCAGCGCCGCTGCAAAAACTCAGGCCACCAGCCACGAACGATCTGCACCCTAGCGGAAGCGTTTCGCCAGCACGTGATCGAGACTGAGCTTGCCGGCGCCCTTGAATACGAGCGGTACAAGCATGGCCAGGAACAACAGCGGGATACGGTAGTTGCCGAATCCCTTGTTGGACACTGCATAGCCTTTCCAGAGCTCGGCGAAACTCGAGTAGTCGTCGGGCCAGTGAACGCCCGCGATGGCAACGATGCTCAGAATGATGAGGCTCACGGCCCAGAATCTCGTGAACAGGCCGAGAACGAGCCCGGCAGCGCCGAGTATTTCGGACCAGGTCGCAAGAAACCAGCTGATTTCGACCGGAACGACGTTGAATGGAAACGGAAAGTTGTCTTGCACGTTGCCGAACCAGTTATTGCCATTGAATTTCATCATGCCGGCTTTGCCGAATTCGTAAGCCATCAACAGGCGAATCGGCAGCAACGCCAGCCAGTCCCCGGCGGGATCGAGAACGTCGACGACGCGTTTCCAAAATCGATGCAGCTTATCCATCAGGTAACTCCTAAAGCGGCAATCGAGTGCCGGTAAGAATTTCGAGCTGCCTCATTTCCTCGAGTGCCGCGGCGCCATGTTGCAGCAAGGCATCGACGTCCGGGTAGGCAATCTCACTGGCGAGCGAGCGCAGCAACGCCTCGCCCGAGGCGCGGTTGTCATTTTCACCGACCAGCTCGAGCAAACGCGCAGTAACAGGATTGAGTTCGAGAAATCCGACCTTGTCATTGCTGCGACGGTAGACCGCAAGAAATACCGGCCGTTCGGCGGGCTCGTCCGGCATGTAGTCTTTCGAGATTCGGTGCACGGGGAAATGATAGGCAAATGCCCATGCAAGTACCGACTTGACCGGTGCATTGGCGAGCAGATCACCGTCGGGATCGACGCCCGTCAGATCATTCTCGTCCTCGGAAATCGAAACGGCCAGTTCTATGTACTCGTAGTGCGCGAGTTCGATCAGGAACGCGAAATCATCGTCCTGGAGGGTGTACTCATTTTGCAGGAATTCAAGAAACTCCAGCGGAAGCTTCAGGAAATAGGGCGTCTCTGCTCTGTGCCGTTGCATGAATTGTCGAATCAGGCTGTCCCATTTTTCTTTGCTGTGCAGTTTCTTGAGCACCGGAAACATGTTCGACAGCAGGTTTCGAAGGTTGTTGAAGAACAATTCCCGATAAATCGCCATGCGACGATCTTCGACACCCTCCGGCGCTGCCACATGCTCCGGATCGCGGATATGCGCTGCGAATGCAAACTGCTTCTTTTGAAAATCGGGAAGCTCAGCCATTAGCCGCTTCCCTTTGCGCCGCATCCAGTTGTAATTGCCTGATGCGACCGACCTCAACTAACAGGTCCTGTACCGGAGGAAAGTTGAAGTCGCGCTCCAGCAAGGTCGGCACGGCTCCAAAGTGCGCGTAAGCATCGGCGAGCAATTGCCAGGCCTGCTCATCGACTGCGCTACCGTGGGTGTCGATACGCAGGTCTTCCGCTTCGACGTAGTGTCCAGCCAGATGAAAATATCGAATTCGATCGGCCGGCATTCGCAGCATGAATTCGTGCGCGTCGTAGCTATGATTGATGCTGTTCACGACAATATTATTGATATCCAGCATCAGGTCGCAATCGCTTTCTTGCAGGACCGCAAGCGTGAAATCGGCTTCGCTCATCGCGGTATCAGTGGGCGTGTAGTAAGAGACGTTCTCCAGCGCGATACGTTGCTCGAGAATGTCTTGTACACGCCGGACCCGTGCGGCGACATATTTGACCGCGTCTTCGGTGAACGGAATCGGCATCAGGTCGTAGAGTTGTCCATCGTCACCGCAGGAACTCAGGTGCTCCGAGTACATGCGAATCCGGTGCTCTGCCATGAATGCCTTGATATCCCGAACCAGCTGTTCGTTCAGTGGCGCCGGTGAGCCGATCGAGAGCGACAAGCCGTGAATCAGGAAAGGATAGCGTTCCGTAAACCAGCGCAATTTCTTGCCCAGTGCGCCACCAACATGAATCCAGTTCTCCGGCGCGATTTCCATGAAATCGATACTGCCGGGTGCGACGTCCTTGAGCTGATCAGCCAACGGGCGCCGAAAACCGAGCCCGGCGCCCGTTACGGGGTACTGTGATCGTACATCTTTCATACTGGACAAGACCTATGTACGCCCTGGTTTATTACATCAGAGTCGGCGCAACCGTTCGATATACTGCGCTTCGTCCGGCGGCTGGTTGGCATTCTGGGCCTCCCACAAAGTCTCAGCCAGGCAATCTATCATGCGGTGTTCGGCGTCGTGAGCATTGCCGTCGCGTGCAGCGAGTTGCTTGAAGATCCCGGTGATGCCAGCCGGCCGGTCCGTCGCCACCTGGTCGCGGATGCCGAGGTGCAACCCCATGTGCAGGAACGGATTAGTCTCGCCGGCCTCGATGGTGAAGGTGCGCTCGAGGTCGGCTGCCACCGCTTGCTGATACTCGGGATGATCCTCGACGACCTGTGCAATCTGTGCCTCGAGCGGCGACAGGACGGCGCCGTCGCAGTGTTTCTTCCAGGCTTCGAAGTACATTCGACGGAGTTCGGTTCTGTCCTGGCCGAAGATCATCACAGTGCCTTGTTCTTGTATTCGCACCACTCGACGATCGCGCAGTCGCCGCACAGCGGTTTTCTTGCCTTGCAGACATAGCGGCCGTGCAGGATAAGCCAGTGATGTGCGTCTTTCCTGAATTCGTCGGGGGTCAGGCGGACAAGCCGCTTTTCGACCTCCAGCGGCGTCCTGCCCCTGGCAAGACCAGTACGATTGGCAACACGGAAGATGTGGGTATCGACGGCAATCGTCGGCTCGCCAAACGCCGTGTTCATAATAACGTTGGCGGTCTTTCGACCGACGCCCGGAAGCCTCTCGAGATCCGTACGATTGCGGGGAACTTCACCGTGATGCTCATCGATCAGCATGCGACAGGTCTTGACGATGTTCTCGGCCTTGTTGTTAAAAAGGCCTATGGTCTTGATGTAGGGCTTGAGGCCAGCGACGCCAAGCGCAAGTATCTTTTCGGGCGTATTGGCCACCGGATAGAGCTTGTCTGTTGCCTTGTTGACGCTGACGTCCGTCGCCTGCGCGGACAGAATCACCGCAATGAGCAACTCGAATGGGCTGTCATAGCGCAGCTCGGTGTCAGGGTTCGGATCGAGTTCTCGCAGCCTGGCATAGATTGCCGTCCGCTTGTCCTTGTTCATCGCCGGGCCCGGCGCAAGTCGCGCGGCATTTTTTCACTGCGCGACATGCTGCGCTTGCGGTCGATGTGATTCTTGAGCGCCACGGCGAGCGCAAGGCTGAAAAATGCGCCGGGCGGCAAGATCGCGAGCAGCAGCCCGCTGTCGGCAAATACGAAACCGTTGAATGGCTCACCACCGGTCAGCATGTCGAGCCGAGATAGTATCGACGCCTGCCCGACGAGTTCGCGAAAGGCGCCGATAGCCATCAGCAGCATCGCGAATCCGACCCCCATGCCGATACCGTCAGCGATACTGGCCGCGACAGGATGTCGCGATGCGAAAACCTCGGCGCGTGCAACTATTGCACAATTGGTCACGATCAGCGGAATGAAGATACCGAGTGAGCGATCGAGAGTTGGAAAATACGCTTTGAAGATCAGTTCGATGCAAGTGACCAGGCTTGCGATGATCAGCACGTAGATCGGAATGCGGATGTCCTGCTGAATCCAGCGACGAGTTGCCGACACCAGGGCATTCGAGCAGGTGAGCACCAGCAATGTGGCGACGCCGAGGCCGATGCCATTGACCAGCGTGGTCGTGACGGCCAGTAGTGGACAAAGTCCAAGTAGTTGTACGAGACCCGGATTTTCCTGCCAAAGGCCGGTTTGCAGGTGCTCGATGAATCCGCCTGATGTCATTCGTCTTCCTTAGTCGCCGCAGCCAGGAAAATTTCATCGCGATGGTCGTCGAAGTATATCAAGGTGTCGCGAATCGCCTTGACGACAGCGCGCGGTGTCACTGACGCGCCGGTTAATTGATCGAATTCTCCACCGTCGCTCCTGATGGCCCAGCCCGTGACGAGTGGGTCACCCATGGATCGATCATCGAATTGAAACACCCATCCCGATCGTGTCGATTCAATCTTGTCGCCCAATCCGGGAGTTTCTCGATGCTGCAGAATTCGAACGCCGGTTATCCTGCCGTCGAAACTGAGGCCGAGCAGAATGCGAATCGGTCCGGAGAAGCCGTCGCGTGCTGTGACGGCAAATAACGCTGCGACCGGTTGTTCATTTGCAAACACGCGATAAATGACTGCCGCGTCGTTTCCTGGCAGCCCGTGCGGCGGCGCCAGGACCAGCCGTGATTCGCTGACCCCGCTGTCGAAAAAGACGCCGGCAAGTGCGGGTTGCAGGCTTTGCTCGAGCAATGCCTTTTCATTCGCTGCGATGCGGTCCCGGGTGAGCTGATACGTCGCCGCCACGAGCGCGGTACAGAGCGCTGCGATCACTGCCAGTGTCACTCCGGTCCTGACAACGGTCCGGTCGTTCATTGGTGGTCACCGCGGCGCGCATGACCGACGATATGGGGTTTTGTTATGTAGTCAATGGCGGGTGCCGCCATGTTCATCAACAGGATGGCAAATGCCACACCATCGGCAAACGACCCCCACTTGCGAATGGCGAAGATCAGGAATCCAATGCCGCAGCCATAGACAAACCGGCCTTTCGGGCTCGTGGCAGCGGATACCGGATCGGTCGCGATAAAGAATGCGCACAGAATCGTAGCACCCGAGAACAGGTGAAAGCCCGGACTGGCATTCGTGCCGGGGGCAATCATGTACATCAGACCGGCCGGGATCAGCAGACCGGCAAATACGCCGGTCGGGATTTGCCAGCGAATGATCTTCTTTATGAGCAGCCAGAATCCACCAAACGCGACGAAATTACCTATCCATTCCCAGCCTCGACCACCGAAGTCGCCCATCATCGGATTGGTGCGGATTTCGGCGTAGGTGCGCATGTTCCGCAGACCGGACTGCATCGCATCCAGCGGCGTCGCACGGCTGATTGCATCGAAATTCAGCGCATCGGGATACATTCCGGTGAGCGTATACTTGATCGTTTGCATGAGGGTCAGGTCGATGTAATCGATATCGCCCATGCGTGGCGCGACCCACAGATTCATTTCCATCGGGTAGGCGACGAGAATCACGACGTAGCCGACCATTGCCGGGTTGAACACATTGAAACCAAGGCCGCCGTACAGATGTTTTGCAATGACGATCGCGAACAACGCGCCGGTTGCTGTAACCCACCAGGGAGTCAGTGACGGCAGGGCAAATGCAAGCAGGGCTGCTGTCACCAGCGCACTGTAATCCGCAACGGCGACTGTCGGATCGCGGTCCCGTGCACGCAGCATCAGTGCTTCACCGCCGACGCAGAATGCGGCTGCGACGAGCAAATTGAACAGGAACCCGGGTCCGAAATACCAGATGTGAGCAAGCGCGGCCGGAATCAACGCGAGCAGCACCTGCAACATCATTGCCGAAACGTCGGCCTTTGGACTCAGGTAGGGTGCATCTCGCCTGGGGAATTCCACGCTCAGTCCTCGTCCGACTGTTCTTGCTTGCGTTTGAGAATTTCGGCGATCGCATCCGGGCCGGCTTTTCGTGCTGATTCTTTTTGCCGCGAGAGCTCTGCGTCTCTTGTGTGCGCCTCACTCTCGAGGCGTGCATTGCGTGCCTCGAATCGCTGCCTGGCTCGCGCGGCACGTGCTTTTTCGTCAGCCAATTCCATAATACGCGCCTTGGCTGTGCGGAAATCTGCGGTCAGCGGGATATGACTTGGGCAAACGAGGTCGCAGCAGCCGCATTCGATGCAGTCAATCAGGCCATATCGGCGCAGCTTCTCCTCGTCATCCGCGCAGGCGTACCAGAATAATTGCTGTGGCAATAACTGAATCGGGCATACCGCGGCACAGTCGCCGCAACGAATGCAGGGCAATTCCGCTCCGACTGCAGGTGCTTCGGATAACACCAAGATGCAGTTGGTTGCTTTGACCAGCGGCACCTTGTCCGTTGTGACAGACTTGCCCGTCATCGGTCCGCCGATAATTAATTGCTGAGCATGCTCGGTGTATCCGCCAGCGAAACTGACGATATCGGCTACCGTTGTGCCTATTCTCGCCTCGACATTCATCGGTTTTGCAATGCCGTCGCCGGTCACGGTCGTGATGCGTGAGACCAGCGGTTCATTACGTCTTATCCAGGCGTGGATGGCGGCAGCCGTACCGACGTTCTGCACGAGGCATCCTACATCCGTCGGTAGCCCGCCGCTGGGTACTTCGCGATTGGTCACCAGCTGGACAAGCTGGTCTTCGCCGCCTGACGGATATATCGTCGGTACCTGCTTCAGTATCAACCGCTCGTCGCCAAGCTCGCCCATCACCTCGCCAAGACGCCGAATCGCCTCTGGTTTGTCGCTTTCGACGACCACGTATGCAACGTCGAGGGCGAGAGCGCGCAGCAGTATTTGCGCGCCACCGATGATTTCTCCTGCATGTTCGCGCATGAGCATATCGTCGCAGCTAATGTACGGTTCGCACTCAACACCGTTGAGGATCAGGTAGTCGAGTTCGCAGGTGATCGCCTGCATCAGTTTCTGGGCCGTCGGAAATACGGCACCGCCGAGCCCGACGATGCCGCCCTGTAATATCCTGGCCAGTAGCTGGTCCGGCGACAGTTGCTCATAGTCTGCCGCGATACCCGCCGCGTCGATGGCGCGGTCTTCGCCGTCGCATTCAATAACGATGCAAGGCGCGGTGTCTCCATATCGCCGCGATACCGGCCACGGTTCGATCGCGACAATCTTGCCGGATGAGGAGGCATGCACCCCCGCTCCGAGCAGGCCGTCCGGATCCGCGAGCAATTGCCCCTTGAGGACGCGATCGCCAATGTCGACGATAGGCTGCGCTGCATCTCCGGCATGTTGCGTGATTGGCAGAATCAATTGCTCAGGAAGGGGAACTACCTGAATCGCTTCGCTCGTCGACTGCTTCTTGTGCGCTGCGAGCCGCAGTCCGCCATGCAGTTTGCCAAGGTCGTAAGTCGGCGCGCTCACGGCAAACTCTGCATGCCGATGCAATCTACAGGGCAGGGCGCGATGCAGAGCTCACAGCCGGTGCACTCGGCTTCTATGATCGTGTGCATTAGCTGATGCGCGCCCACGATCGCGTCGACAGGGCAGGCACCGCGGCAATGCGTGCAACCGATGCACAATGCTTCATCGATGACGGCGACCGCGCGCCCGGGTTCGCCTTGCTCGACCAGTGGCAAGACGGCTTTGCCGAGTTTGCTGGCGAGCCGTCGGATAGTTTCATCACCACCCGGCGGGCACAGGTTGATGGCGGCGTCGCCCTCGACAATCGCCTGTGCATACGGACGGCAGCCGGGATAGCCACATTGTGCGCATTGCGTCTGCGGCAGCAGTTGGTTGACTTGCTCAACGAGTTGCCCGGCGTCGGACGGCAGGGATTGCGACGCATAACTCAACGCGAGCCCGGCGAGCAGTGCAATGGCGGTGATAACAAGAATTGCGACCCACATACGGCATCACATCCGTCACGGCCGGGCCATGCCGGAGAATCCCATGAACGCCAGGGACATGATGCCCGCGGTCATCAATGCGATTGCGGTACCACGAAACGGGGCGGGAATATCCGCCGCTTGCAGACGCTCGCGAATCGTTGCGAACATTACGAGTACCAGGGCGAAGCCGGCCGATGCCCCGAATCCGAAGAACACGGATTGCACGAAGCCCTTGGATTGCTGCACGTTGAGCAATGCGACACCAAGCACCGCACAATTTGTCGCAATCAGCGGTATGAAAATGCCCAGCACCTGGTTCAGCAACGGACTTAGTCGCCGCACCATGATCTCGGTGAATTGCACACTGGCCGCGATGACGAGAATGAAACTGATCGTGCGCAGGTATTCGAGGTTCAGCGGCACAAGCACATATTGGTGCAGCAGGTAAGCCGTAGCCGACGACAAGGTCAGGACGAACGCCGTCGCAAGCGACATGCCTGTCGCCGCTTCGAGGTTGCGGGACACACCCATGAACGGGCAGAGGCCCAGAAACCGCACGAGCACGAAGTTATTGACGAGTACCGTGCCGACGAGAATGACGATGAGTTCTGTCATAGCCGGCCTGAATTACTTGACGCGCATTCCCGGTTCGGCGCCGTCGTCCGGAGACAGCAGAAAAATGTCCTCACCGCCCGGTCCGGCAGCGAGCACCATTCCCTCGGAGACGCCAAAGCGCATCTTGCGCGGCGCCAGGTTGGCGACGACGATCACGTGCCGGCCGACCAGACTATCGGCAGCGTATGCGGCCTTGATGCCTGCGAACACATTTCGCGTAGAGTCGCCGACATTGAGAGTCAGCGCCAATAGCTTATCCGCACCCTCGACGGGTTCTGCTTTTTCGATGCGTGCAATACGCAAATCGACTTTCATGAAGTCGTCGATACTGATGGTGTCATCTACGGTCACGGTTTCTGATTCCTTCATGCTGTCCCTGGACTGCTCGACCATGTTATCTACCCGGTCCGGGTCGACACGTGTGAGCAGCGGTTTGAACTTGTTGATCGTGCAACCTTTGAGCGGTTCGAGTGCGTCATCCCATTTCCAGTCATCTTCACCCAGAAATGCGCGGGCATCGGCCGCCACCGACGGAATAACCGGAGCAAGATAGATCATCAGGCTGCGGAACATATTGATCCCCTGCGTGCAGACCTGGTGGACCGAGTCCGTTAATGCCTCATCCTTGATCATGACCCAGGGCTTGTTGCTGTCGATGTAGCGATTCGCCATGTCAGCGAGATCCATGATCACACGCATCGCTTTCGAGTATTCGCGCCGCTCATAATGTCCGGCGATTTGCTCGGACGCCTGCGCAATCGGATCGAATAATTCCGGCGCAGGCATTTGCTCAGCTAATCGGCCTGAAAAATTCTTGTTGATGAATCCGGCGCAACGGCTGGCAATGTTGATCAGTTTGCCGACGAGATCGGAATTTACCCGGGCAGTGAAATCCTCGAGATTGAGATCGATGTCCTCGATCGTGGGTCCCAGTTTGGCCGCGTAGTAGTAGCGCAAGTACGACGGATTCAGATTGTCGAGGTATGTACGCGCTTTGATGAAAGTGCCTCGGGTCTTCGACATCTTCATGCCATTGACAGTCAGGAAGCCGTGCGCAAAGACGCTGGTCGGCGTCCGAAATCCGGAACCTTGCAAAACGGCCGGCCAGAATAGCGTATGAAAATACATGATGTCCTTGCCGATGAAGTGGTACACCTCGGTATCGTGACCTGGTCGCCAGTATTCGTCGAAGTCGAGGTCATCGCGACGCTGGCACAGGTGCTTGAAGCTCGCCGGGTATCCGACCGGCGCATCGAGCCAGACGTAGAAGAACTTGTCTTGCGTGCCGGGAATACGGAATCCGAAGTAGGGCGCGTCGCGCGAGATGTCCCAGTCCTGCAGGCCGGCTTCGAACCATTCTTCGAGCTTGGCCAGAACATTCTTGTCGAGGGTCGCGTCACGCATCCAGTCTCGCAGGCGCTCGCCGTACTCGCTGAGCCTGAAGAAATAGTGTTCAGACTCGCGCTTGACCGGTGGTGTGCCGGACAGGACTGATACAGCGTCGATCAGGTCGGATGGGGTGTAGGTGGCGCCGCAGACTTCACAGGCGTCGCCGTGCTGGTCTGCGCTTTTGCAGCGCGGGCAGGTGCCTCGCACGAAGCGGTCGGGCAGAAACATGCCCTCTTTTTCATCGTAGGCCTGCTCGATCGTGCGCGTGTAGATATCGCCCGATGCACTCAGAACCTCGAACATTTCAACGGTGAGCGCCTCATTTTCAGGCGAGTGCGTCGTGTGGTAATTGTCCATGTCGACGCCAAAGTCCTGGAATACGTCGACAAACTCCTTCGAGATCGTCGTCGTGAGTTGCTCGGGTGTAATGCCGAGTTCGCGGGCCTTGAGCATGATCGGCGTGCCGTGGGCGTCGCTCGCGCATACGTAGATACAAGAGTGCCCGCGCAGCTTCTGAAAGCGGACCCAGATGTCGGTCTGGATGTACTCGACCATATGCCCCATGTGCGGCGGGCCGTTGACGTACGGCAGGGCGCTGGTGACAAGTATTTTTCTTGGCTTAGTGGCCATTTGTGACTATCGGAGTTTACGCGGTGTCAAAGGCCGCGATTATGCCACGTGTCGCCCGTTGCGATGCGAATTATCGCAACCTCAGGTATCGTCTTTGAGTCTCTCGAACTTGGATTTGTTGTTGGCCTGCTGATAGGCCTCGCGCCCTGAAACATACGCTCTCTCGACGAGTTCCATCAGTGCCGAGTCCATCGTCTGCATGCCAACATTGGCGCCGGATTGCATGGCTGTCTCCAGCTGATCCAGCTTGCCCTGACGGATCAGATTGGATACGGCCGGCGTATTGATCAGCACTTCGAGCGCCGCGATTCGACCGGGCTTGTGCTTGGTAGGCAGGAGCTGCTGCGAGACAACGCCGCGCAATGAAGTCGAGATCATGGTGCGGATATGGCTTTGCTTGTCCGCCGGGAACGAGTTGATGATGCGATCCACCGTTTGGGCTGCACCGTTGGTGTGCAATGTGCCCATGACGAGAATACCCATTTCAGCGGCAGTGACCGCGACACTAATCGTTTCGAGATCGCGCATTTCGCCGACCAGGACGACATCGGGATCTTCGCGCAAGGCCGAGTGCAGTGCCTCGGCGAAAGTGTTGCTGTGCACGCCAATTTCACGCTGGCTGACCAGGCAGCTTTGCGTCTTGTGAACAAATTCGACCGGGTCCTCGATAGTCAGTATGTGGCCTTTCATGGACTTGTTTATGGAGTCAATCATCGCGGCGAGCGTCGTCGATTTGCCGGAACCGGTCTTGCCGGTTACGAGAATCATGCCCGACGTCTGCCGGCACAGATCGTGAATGACCGGAGGCATTTCCAGCTCTTCGAGCGTCAGCGCTTTTGATGGTATTGCGCGGAAGATCGCACCGATACCGTTTAGATGGCGAAATATATTGACACGGAACCGGGACACATCCGGAATGTCGTAGGCGAAATCGGCTGCCTCCTCCCGTTCGAACGTGCGCTGCGTCGTAGCGTCCATGATTTCGAACATAGCTTCCTGGACGGTTTCAGTGTCTATGTGTTCATCGAGCATGACCTGCAAGTTGCCATGAATACGCGCCCGCACCGGGTCACCCGATACAAGATGCAAATCGGAAGCGTTCTGCTGCAGCGCCTGCTGCAAGTATTGATCGATTTTGTTCATTGATTACGTAACTTTTCGTTGCCGCCCGTATCGATTATTGGAACAACTTCAGTATCTGTTACAAAGCGTGAAAACTTGCGCTTGTCGGTAGCGAACCGATACGCGTCATCGGGGTCGATCTGCTTCTTGTTGATCGCGTCCAGCAGGGCCTGGTCCATGAGCTGCATGCCCAGGTCTCTACCCGTCTGTAATTGCGACGGAATCTGGTGCGTCTGATCCGTCGTGATCAACTTTGCGATTGCGCGATTATTGACGAGAATTTCCAGAACTGCTCGCCGGCCGCGGCCATCCGGTGTCTTGCACAGTACTTGCGTGACGACGGCTTTCAGACTCATCGATAAGAATGCTTTTGTTTGCTCACGTAACTCGCCAGGCAATGCGTCAATCACACGGTCTATGGTTTTCACGGCACTCGTGGTATGCAGCGTACCGAGCACCAGATGTCCGGTTTCGGCGGCGGTCATCGCCATGGAGATTGTCTCGGCATCCCGCAATTCGCCGACCAGAATGACATCGGGATCTTCACGCATCGCCGAGCGAACGCCATCGGCAAATGATGTCAAATGGGTGCCAAGTTCGCGTTGTACGACCTGGCACTTCTTGCTCGGATGTACGAATTCGATCGGGTCCTCCAGACTGATGATATTGACGTTGCGAGTTTCGTTGAGGTGGTTGATCATCGCTGCCAGAGTCGTCGACTTGCCGGTGCCGGTCGAACCGGTAACCAGCACCATGCCCTGATGATAGTCGCAAAAGCTGGTCAGGATGTCCGGTACGTCAAGGTCCTTCAATGTTGGCACATCGCCAGGAATGAAACGGAAAACTGCGCCGTAACCGCTGATCTTGCGAAATACGTTGACACGAAAACGACCACCTTCCTCAGCGACGTAAGAAAAGTCGAGATCGTGTCCCTGCTCCAGCATTTCCTGCTGGTTGCTGGTCAGTATCTCGAGGATGTACGTTTCGAGTTCGGTCTCGGATAACTCGCGGAACTTGATCGGCATCAGGTCGCCGTTCATACGCAACATGGGTGGCACGCCCACCGCCAGATGCACGTCCGAGCAACCCTGGGCGAGACCGAGCTTCAAGAATGCGTCGATGCGAGCCATTGCGGCCTGAACCCCACTAAATCAGATAGTTGCGTCTATCGTAGGCGGAAATTATGTCGCATTCCAGAGCAACATCACACTTTTGAAGATTGCCGTGATCTACAGCGAGATCTGATCGAGCGCCTCGGTCAGCTCCTCCATCGACTGGTAGCGCTTGGTCTTGTCGACCGACATCGCCTTGGCGATGATCTCGGCAAATTCGTCCGGAATCTCCGGATTGATTTCCTGACAGAGCGTCGCTTTGCCCTGCACGTGCTGATACATGACAGACATGTGGTCGCCGCGGCTGTAGGGAGGTATGCCGGTTGTCATTTCGTACATGATGACACCGATGCTGTAGACATCGGCGGTCTCATCGACTTTCTTGCCGAGAATCTGCTCGGGCGCCATGTATTTCGGTGAGCCGATTACGTAGCCGGTCTTGGTCAACTGCGTATCGCCACTCGACGCAGCAGCGGCAACACCAAAGTCCACGATCTTCAACAAGCCTTCGTCATTGACAAGAATATTGGCCGGTTTGAGATCGCGGTGAATGACGCCTGCCTGGTGCGCGATAGCCATGCCGGTCGCCATATCACGCGAGTATTTCAGCGCTTTCTCCATGTCCATCGGCTTGTTATTCGGAATCTCGCCACTCAAGGTATGCGACGGGAAGTATTCCATCGAGATCGCGTAGGCCCCTTGCAGGTGCAGGAAGTCATATATTCGGATGACGTTTCGATGCGTGATCTTTCGTGAGTAACGCAGCTCGTGGACGAAACGTTTCATCATCTCTTCGTCCGAGGAGACATTCGGATTCAGGAACTTGAGGATAAGTCGTTCGTCGACGACTTCATCCTCCATCAACAGAACGGTGCCAAATGCGCCTTTGCCGATCTTCTCGATGTACTTGTAGCGGCCGTCCAGCACATCGCCCGGATTGAGTGTCGAAATGTCCAGCATCGGCAGTGGTGCCGGCGCGGCGGCAGGTTCACTCGCAGCAGCGTCCGGTGCGGCCGCCTGGGCCCGCGCCTGTGCATCGAGCAGCCTGTCCAGATCGTCGTTGTCGAGCAACAGCGTCTTGGTGTGCTCGCCAATTTTCCTGGCGCGTTCGTTCTCCGCAAGTACGGTCGCCGAGAAACGTGCATCCAGGTCCTTGAGCGCCTTGTCGGCGCTGTTGATGATCGTTTCTTCATTGGATTGCTTGATCTTCTGCAACACACCACGCACGGTTTCGGCATGTGTCTCATCCGCCAATGCAGAAATTGCCCTGATTGCCTCGATCTGAATCTGCCGTTCGGGGCTGTTGAGCATCGGCACAATCTTCGTGATGTGTTTCTGACTGCCGATTTTGCTTATCGCGCGAATGATGACCGTGTCTGTCTTTGGGTCCTGGCCAAGCATTTCCTCGAGGCGTGGCAGTGCCTTGGGGCTGCCGATCTTCGACAGGGCGTCGACAGCCCGCTCCTGTACCCACCAATCCGAGTCATAGGTCGCCTTGATCAGGTGGTCGACGGCGCGCTCATCCTTGGTTGCGTTCAGAATTTCAATCGCCGTGCGGCGAATTTCTTCGTCTTCGTCTTTGATTAACGACACGACAGAATCAACGACTTTGGGGCCACCGATTTCCGCGAGCGCATCGCCGGCTCGCGAGCGTACCCACCAGTCGTCGTCCCTGAGTACACTGAACAACTCCTTGACGGAGTCGACGGTGCCAATCTCGTTGAGGACTTCGACAGCCGAGCGGCGCGCGTACTCCGACTCATCCTTCAGGGCTTCGGTCAGATACTTTACGGTATCGGGATGATTGATCTGCACCATCATGTCGACGGCCTTATTCTGCACGTCGATATCGGGGTCCTGTAACAACTTGCTGACGGCCGCGATGTTGATGGCATCACCGCGCGACGCGAGCGCGCTCAACGCGGCGCTGCGGACCATCTTGTTTGAGTCCTTGAGCTGCATTTCGAGGGCCTGGTTGACCTCGGGTCTCTTGAATCGAGTGATCAGGTTGATGATATGCACCTTGATGACCGGATCACGGCCGCCCAGACGCGAAATCAGATCCGGCACCATTTCCGGCCGAATCGTATCTTCAATAATCTTGAACAGGGCAGCCGATTCCTTCGGGTCAGATTCGTAGGCACGCTGGAGGAGCTGATGCACATTCAAATCCTGCTTGTGAACGCGAAGTACCTCGATCAGGGCAGGTTTGGAAACTTCCGGATCGTCGAAAAAGTCGAGCAAATTGTTGGCGTTGTAATCCGTGCTGCTGGAAAGCGCCCAGGACGTCCCGGAAACGACGCGTTCGTTGCCATCGGCGAGACCTTCCCGGTACAGATCGAGCGTCTTGTCGTTGACCAGACTGGAGAGGATATCGACAAATATCATGGTGTGTGACTTGTCGGACAGCGCAAGAGCATCAATGGCCTTGGGGATCACCTTCGGGCCGATCTTCTTGATACGGCCGACGAGCCTCTTGGCGCCGGGGGAGTCCGGCCGCTCCTCTGCGACGAGCTGACTGACCAGTTGGTCCGCACGAAATCCGCCGAGAAAGCTCATTGGTGCGCGCTCCTGCCAGGGCTGTCCACACATGGCAACCCTGCACACGAGATATCGGCGCGTATCCTATGAGCAATCAACTGTCGTTTCGCTATGGCCCAAGCGAAGCAAGGTGCACGCCACCTTACGGCGCATACTTAGCCTCATGAGTTTCCAATGCAGCTTTATACCACATCACCTGTGCGACATTGTTGTGCAAGCGATTGAAAACCAATGCTTGGTTCCCGCTGCAGCTTCGTTACAATGTCCGCCCGCGAGTCTCCATAAGGAAACTCACAATGACAATTTTACCTAATCAGCGAGGCGGAAATGTGACGCCGTCAACAGATTCTGACGTGAATAAACTCCTGAATTCCATCGAATTACCCGGAATCGGCCGGAGCATTGGCGATGTCGGGCGTGTTATGGATGCGAAGACCAGCGATGGCGCGATCGAGGCGCATATCGAGCTCGGATTCGCCGCACAGAGCCGACATGACGAATTTCGGTCGCACATAGCGGCGGCGCTGGCGGCCGAGACTGGCTGCAATGATATCAACATCGAACTGTCAACGAAGATCGTTGCCCACGGGGTGCAGCGCAACCTGAAGCCGCTACCGAATGTGCGCAACATCATTGCAATCGCATCCGGCAAGGGTGGCGTCGGCAAGTCGACGGTCGCCGTCAATGTGGCTCTTGCCCTGGCTGCTGACGGTGCGTCTGTTGGCCTGCTGGATGCGGATATTTATGGCCCGAGTCAGCCGCACATGGTTGGGCTCGCGGGTCAACAGCCGCAGAGCGACGATGGCAAGACGATGAGGCCGCTGCTTGCGCACGGTCTTCAGGTCATGTCGATCGGCTTCCTGATCGATGCGGATCAACCGATGATCTGGCGCGGCCCGATGGTGACCTCTGCGTTGCAGCAGCTCCTGCATCAGACAACCTGGCAGGATCTCGATTACCTCATCATCGATATGCCGCCGGGAACCGGCGACATACAGCTGACCTTGTCCCAGCAGGTGCCCGTCAGTGGCGCCGTGATCGTGACGACACCACAAAATATTGCGACGCTGGATGCACGCAAGGGCCTGGCGATGTTCCGCAAGGTGTCAGTGCCGGTGCTGGGCGTGATCGAAAACATGAGTACCCATGTGTGCAGCGCATGTGGCCATGAGGAACCGATCTTCGGCGCTGGTGGCGGATCGGAAATGGCCGACGATTTTGACGTGGTATTGCTGGGCCAGCTGCCGCTGGACGCGAAGATCCGTGAGCAGACGGATAGCGGCGAGCCGACGGTGATTTCCAGCCCGGACTCGGCTGCAGCCAATGCCTATCGCCTTGCGGCGCAGCGCATGGCCGCGGCCCAGGCCCAGCAAGGTCGGGACTACAGCAGCAAATTTCCGAAGATCATCATTGAGGAGAGTGGATGAGCATCAAGTCGGATCGCTGGATCCGTCGCATGGCGGAGCAACGGGGCATGATCGAACCGTATCAGCCCGGGCAGGTGCGAACCAATGGTGAGCATCGTATTGTCTCCTACGGCACGTCGAGCTACGGCTACGATGTGCGCTGCTCCGACGAATTCAAGATATTCACCAATATCAATTCAGCAATCGTGGACCCGAAGTCGTTCGACGAGACCAGTTTTGTCGACATGCAAAACGATGTTTGCGTGATTCCGCCAAATTCTTTTGCGCTGGCACGAACAGTCGAATATTTTCGTATTCCAAGAAACGTGCTGACGATCTGCCTGGGTAAGTCGACTTACGCGCGCTGCGGCATTATCGTGAATGTGACGCCACTCGAACCGGAGTGGGAAGGTCATGTAACCCTGGAATTCTCCAATACCACGCCCCTGCCGGCCAAAATCTACGCCAATGAAGGTGTCGCGCAGATGTTGTTTCTCGAATCCGACGAGGAGTGCGCGACCTCGTACAAAGACCGCGGCGGCAAGTATCAGGGGCAGGTCGGAGTCACCTTGCCGAAGGCGTGAGCTGCTAGACTCCTGTGTATTAGTGGGCACGCAGGTTCAGGAGGGGACTGACGATGCCGATGACGTCGCGGGAACGCGTTCTCACCACGCTGCATCACGAACAACCCGATCGCGTGCCGCTGGTCATTGGCGTCAGTAACGCGACCGGGATCAAGATGCAGCCCTACCGTGGTATCAAGGACATTATCGGCGTCCAGGCGCCGGACAATTACCTGTACGACTGGCCGGAGCTGGGTACTGCGGAAATTGACGAGGCGACGATGCGCCGCTTGCGCAGCGATGTTCGCGGCGTGCTGGATCTGGAACCCGAACAGGTACGCAAGCGCAATCGGGAACGTGATCCGCACAGTGACTGCATCGATTCGTGGGGCAGTGGCCAGTCAGAGGTCAAGCCAGGGCACTGGTATCCCGGTGTTCACCCAATGCCTGAAGCGCGGACCATCGAAGAACTCGACGCGTATCAGGGATGGCCGGATATGAGCGATCCCTCGCGCATTGCGCACGTGCGAGAAACGGCCCGTCGTCTGGCTGACGAGAATGAATTCGCGATCATGGCAACGCCGTGGCTGCTGTTTCCGTTCGAACGCGCGCATGCGATGCAGGGACTGGAGAAGTTCCTGTTGAACATGGCGATTGAGCCTGACTTTGCGCGCGCAATGCTGGAGAGGATCAGCGCTTACTGCAAGGATCTGATGGGGCGATTTCTGGCGGAACTCGGTGATAATGTCGACATCATCAAGATCGGTGACGATCTGGGAACCGAAAAGAGTCTGTTGATATCACCGCGAATGTATCGTGACATTCTCAAGCCGATTCACGCGGATTTCATTGATTTCATCAAGGCGCGGACCAAGGCCAAGGTTTTCTTTCACTCCGACGGTGATGTTGCGCCACTGATCGAGGATTTCATCGAGATCGGTGTCGACATCCTGAATCCGATTCAGACCTCTGCCGGGTCCATGGCCGATCTTGCCGCACTCAAAAAGCGATTTGGCAGCAATATCGTGTTCTGCGGCGGGATCGACTCGCAGAATATTCTGCCGCGCGGAAGCACTGAGGACGTGCGTCGTGAGGTGCGCCGCGTCATGCAAATTCTGGGGCCCGGCGGCGGCTGCATGATCGGCGCCGTGCATACGGTGATGAACGATGTCCCGCCCGAGAACGTTCTGGCAATGGTCGATGCAGTGGAAGAGTTCGGCCACTACCCGTTGCGATAGGGACTCGACGACTAAAAGAAGTCGGCGATCACCGGCGTTTCGAGCGGTTTTCCATCCAGCCAGGCGGCGCCGGCCCTGAATTCGAGTCGGCCCTGGCCGAACCAGTTGGCGGCCTCGGGGTAGATCTGGTGTTCGACGGCCTGCACCCGCGCGCACAGCGCTTCGGCCGTCTCGTTCGGGTCAACGGCCAGCCGGCCTTGCAGAACTCGCGGCCCACCATCGAGTTCCTCGGTAACGAAATGCACGGTACTGCCGTGCCAGCGCTCACCGGCATCGAGCACGCGCTGGTGTGTATCGAGTCCCGGGTAGGCAGGTAGTAGTGCCGGATGAATGTTCAGGACGCGCCCTGCGTAGTGATTGACAAACCAGGGGCTCAGAATGCGCATGAAGCCCGCCAGGATCACCAATTCCGGCTGCCATTCGTCCAGCCTGGCCGCGACCGCGCGATCGAAATCTTCACGCTCCGGGAATCGACCATGTTCGATACACGCAGTCGCGATACCGGCATCGCTGGCGCGTACCAGGCCGTAGGCATCCGGGCGATTGCTGAATACGACGCGCAGATCAAGGCTGATGTCGCCGCGCGACACCCGATCGATAAACGCCTGCAGATTGCTGCCCGAGCCCGAAACCAGGACCGCTGTCTTACACGGCGCAGGGCTCAAAGGTATCGGACCGGACCGGCGCCTTTTTCAACCTGGCCGATATGCCAGGCCGATTCACCGAGGTCCGCGAGCGCCGCAAGTGCTGTTGCAAGATCAGCGTTGTCCACTGCGACAATCATGCCGACGCCGCAATTAAACGTGCGCCGCATTTCGTCACTGGAAATATTGCCCTGCTCGGCGAGCCAGTCGAACGTCGCCCCCTGCCGCCAACTGGACGTATCCACGACGGCGTGAACGTGCGCCGGCAATACGCGCGGCAGATTCTCAGTGATGCCACCGCCTGTGATGTGCGACAAGCCCTTGACGGTGACCTTCCCGATCAGCGCGAGTACTGGTTTGACGTAGATGCGTGTTGCATCAAGCAGGGCCTCGCTCGCGGGCCGTCCGTCGATGTCTGTCTCGGTTGCAACATCCAGCACCTTGCGAATCAGCGAATAGCCGTTGGAATGCGGGCCGCTCGAGGCGATGCCGATAAGCGCATCACCCGCGGTGATCGTCCCGCCATCGATCAGCTCATCGCGCTCGACGGCACCGACGCAAAACCCCGCCAGATCGTATTCGCCGTCCGCGTACATATCCGGCATTTCTGCCGTTTCGCCGCCAATAAGCGCCGCGCCTGCCTGCTGACAGCCCTCGGCGATGCCGGCAACGACATCGGTCGCGACGTCGACGTCAAGCCGGCCACAGGCAAAATAGTCGAGGAAGAACAGCGGCTCCGCGCCCTGAACGAGCACATCATTGACACACATTGCGACCAGGTCGATGCCGATCGTGTCATGCCGGCCGAGGTGCTGCGCCAACATGAGCTTGGTGCCCACGCCGTCGGTTCCGGAAACCAGCACGGGTTCGCGGTATTTATCCGCCGGCAGGGCGAATAATCCACCAAATCCGCCGAGGCCGGCCAGGACCTCGGGACGATGGGTGCGCTTGACAAGAGGCTTGATCCGGTCAACAAGGGCATTGCCGGCGTCGATATCAACTCCGGCATCTTTGTAGGTCATAGGCTTCATCGGCGATATAATAGTGCTTGGGCATCCACGGGGAAACCACCCTTGCTGAAATCTCTTTGGGCGATGCTGGTATTGGCATTCGTCACAGCGCCCGCTTGGGCTGTCGAAGTGGCGTCGTTGTACACGGCGCAGGTTCCACTCGATCAGGAAGCGGACGACGCGCGCGATCGCGCCTATGAAGCCGCGCTGATCGAGGTGTTGTTGCGCGTTTCGGGATCGGAATTGAGCGCGGATGCGGAAAGGGTGGAGTTGCTTTTTCCGAATCCGGCGTCTTATGTCGTGCGCTTTCGTCCGGGTCCCGACGATACCTTGTGGGTCTCGTTTGACGGCAAAGCAATCGAAGACGTATTGCGTCGCTCGGGTCAGACCGTCTGGGGTGGCGATCGGCCACTGACCGTGATCTGGCTGGCGGTCGACTGGGGGCAGGGCGAACGCGAGATCATCTCGGCCGATGATCCGCAACGCCGCGTCGACGCAGCGCGGTCGATCGACCGAAATCGGCTCCTGCGGCAGCGAATTCTCGATAGCGCGGAACGACGTGGCCTGCCAATCGTGTTTCCGCTGCTGGACACCGTGGATCTGCAGAACGTCAGTTTCAGCGACATCTGGGGCGGTTTCGACGAGGCTTTGCTCGCGGCATCGCAGCGTTATGAAGCGAATTCGATTCTTGTAGGACGGATTCGCCCGGGGTCAGGTCAACGCAACCGCTGGAGTTACTACTTTGGCGGCGAGGAGCGAAGCTGGAATGGCGAGCCTGAGGTCGTGCTGAACCGTGTCGGCGATTTGCTTGCTGACGAGTTCGCGATCAGCGGTAATGCCGCACTCGAGAGGATCGATCTGATCATTGCCGGAATTGACTCCATTGAGGCTTTCGCGGCAGTGCAAAAATTATTGTCCGCGACAAACCTGATCGAGAATTTCATCATTGCAGAGGTCGAAGGCGATCGAATCCGTTATCGTGTCGAAGCTCTGGGCGGCGCAGAGCGCCTGGGCCGTGCATTACGATTCAATGGTCTTATCGAACAAAATGGATTTGACGGCGATCGACCCGGCCGCGACCCGCTTGATCGAACACTCGAATTTTTCTATAGCCCCTAGAAGAAAGAAGATGGACCTGAGCTGGATACCCAACGCCATATCGATATCGCGCATTCTCCTGATTGCACCGATAATCATATTGTTCGTCAACGACCAGTTTGGCTGGGCCCTGGCCTTGTTTTCGATCGCCGGTCTTTCCGATGGTATCGACGGGTATATCGCCAAGAAATACGATTGGTCCACGCGCCTCGGCGCATTTCTCGATCCGGCCGGCGACAAGTTGCTCGTTGCATGGTCTTTCGGCACGCTTGCGTTTCTGGGGCACATACCAGTTTGGCTGGCGGTTGTCGTCATCGCGCGCGACGTCATTATCGTTGCCGGATCATTCATGTACCACTATCTCGTCAGGCGCCTGGAGGGCGATCCTACCTTCATCAGCAAGCTCAACACGGGTCTGGAATTCGCCTTCCTGATCTTCGTCATGGCACGCGCGGGATTTGGCAAGCCCGATGAAATAACGATCACGGTTGTTGGTGCGGCCGTCCTGGTCACCGTCGTAATCAGCGGCTATGACTATGTGTCGAATTGGATCCGTAGTGCACGAGTCGAGGGTTAAGCAGTGAATCCGAGTCTGCGCATGAACTGGCTGATCGCAATCGCTTTACTCGGTTGGGTGCTGTATTTGCTTGCACCGGTCCTGACGCCCTTCGTTGCGGCGGCGCTGCTCGCGTATATCGGCGATCCTCTCGCCGATCGTCTGCAAAAGCTCAGGTTGCCGAGAACGCTTGCAGTCGTGGTCGTGTTCCTGTTGACGTTCCTGATGCTCGGGCTACTGATCCTGCTGGTAGGTCCGCTGATCCGCACACAAGTCGGCGCACTGCTCGATGCGCTGCCGGAAATCGTACGTCAGTTCGAGCAGGTGTGGTTGCCGAATATCGCGGAAACACTCGATCTGGATATTGGCGAAGACGTCGGCATCGGCGCGTTTGTGGCGCGCTATGGCGACATGGCGGGTAGCTGGGGGACGAAAGTCCTGGTGTCGGTGAGCCAATCAGGCGGTGCGCTCGCGGCCGCAGTTCTGAGCCTGTTTCTTGTACCGATACTGACGTTCTATTTGCTGCGCGACTGGGACTCGATTCTCGTGCACCTCAGCGCGCTGATACCGGCGGAGCAGCGCGATACGGTCGTCGGATTGGCGCAGGATACGGATGAGGTGCTCGGCGCGTTCCTGCGCGGCCAGCTTCTCGTGATGCTGGCGTTGTCGATTATCTATTCGGTGGGCCTTGGGCTGGTGGGACTCAAATTCGCGGTGGCGATCGGTGTCGTGTCCGGGCTGGTCAGTTTCGTCCCGTATCTCGGCTTCGTCTTCGGCATCGTTCTCGCATCATTGACGGTAGTACCCGAACCAGAGCCCTTGTGGCAGCTCGTTGGTGTGGTGGCGACCTTCTCGATCGCCCAGGGACTCGAGGGCTCGCTGCTGACACCCAAACTCGTCGGCGATCGCATCGGACTGCATCCTGTGCTGATCATATTTGCTGTCGCTGCGGGAGGTCAGCTATTCGGCTTTTTCGGCATCCTGCTCGCTCTGCCGGCTGCCGCGGTGCTGTCGGTTCTGGTGCGCTTCGCCTATCACCGCTACCTCAAAGAGCATCCGGAAATCGTCGATGAACTCGCCGATGAACTTGCCGACAAAGCCTAGAGCAGGGACAGATCTGTCGTGAACCAGATGGCTCTGCCATTGCGCCTTGCCGATCATGCGGTATTCGAGAGCTTTATCAGCGTGGGCAATGAGGCGCTCGTTGCCATGCTCGGCGATCTTGCCAGCGGTGAGGCTACGCCGGGTTGCTGGCTCTGGGGTGCGGCGGCAGTCGGCAAGACGCATCTGTTGCAGGCAGTCTGCGATCGCGCCGGTGACCGTTCGGTTTACGTGCCACTGCGCATGCTGGTCCACGCCGGTCCCGGGATCCTGCACGGCCTTGAAAGCCGCGATCTGATTTGTCTGGATGATATTGAAACGGTTGCCGGCGACGCTGACTGGGAGGGCGCATTATTCGAACTGTGCAACCAGGTATCTGACGCGAATCGGAGCATGATCGTGGCGGCCACAATGTCGCCGCGCGAATGTCCAATCGCCCTGCCGGATCTGCAAAGTCGTCTCCTGCGCTTGCCGATATTCCAGATTCATCCGCTGGGTGAAAGGGAGCGTGTGCTGGCCTTGCAGCTGCGTGCCAGGCACCGTGGCCTTGATTTGCCTGATGACACCGCGAATTATCTGTTAAGTCGCAGCAGACGCGATATGGCGAGCCTTTATGACTTGCTCGACAAACTCGATCTCGAGGCGTTGCGCGCCAAACGACGCCTGACCATCCCGTTCGTGAAAGATGTCATGCAGCAGGGGTAGCCGTAGCGTGGATCGCGTGCCGCGCAGGTTGCGGACGCGCTGCCGGTACTACGTCAGCTTTAATGCAATCCCGGCCACGCGGGCGCCCAGCGCGCGCGCGAGGGTTTTTTCGTCGCCGGACAGCGATTCGGATTTGCGACCAAACGTGACGTGGCTTGCGCCATACGGCGTGCCGCCCGTTGTCGTCGTCGACAGAGCCTGCTCGGTCCACGGTATGCCGACGAATAACATGCCATGATGAATGAGCGGCAGGGCCATGGTCAGCAATGTCGATTCCTGTCCGCCGTGCAGACTCGATGAAGTGGTGAAGACACCGGCCGGTTTTCCGACGGCCGCGGCCGCCAGCCATTCGTTCACTGTTCCGTCCAGGTAGTACTTCAGGGCCGCGTCCATATTGCCAAATCGAGTGGGGCTGCCCATAACAAGGCCCGCGCACTCCACCAGATCCTCTGCCGTCGCATACGGCGGACCCGACTCAGGGATGTTGCCCGCGCTGGCCTCGGCGACCGTGGAAACAGCAGGAACGGTGCGCAGCCGCGACGACATACCCGACACCGAATCGACGCCGCGACATACCTCGCGCGCCAGCGCTTCGGTTGCTCCGGCGGTTGAATAATAGAGCACCAGGATTTCGTTCATTTGCGGATCAGCTCCAATACATTTTCTGGCGGCCGCCCGACAACGGCCCTGTTATTCGCCTCGTCGACAACGATGGGTCGTTCGATGACCTTTGGATGCGTTTCGAGCCACTCGGCGAGGGCCGCGTCGTCGTCCAGGTCGGGCAGATCGGTGGCGTCCTTGAAGTCGGCCTCGCCGCGACGCAGCAGTCCGGCGACCGGTACGCCCAGTAGTGCCGCATGCTTCAGGGTCGTGGCGGCTGACGGCGGTGCGCTCAGATACTCCACTACCCTGGGGCTAACGCCGGCCTCCTCGAGTAATTGCAGTGTTTTCCGTGACTTGGAACAGCGTGGATTGTGGTAGATGATAATTGACATCATGTCCTCGTAATTGGTAGCGTTGGACGGTTGCTGATAATAAGAATAACAATGCTTTCCAGTCGTATGACAGTTTTCCTACGCAGCGTCTTGCTTACAGCGTGCTTTGTGGCCGCGGCTTGTCAGACTGCACCTCCGGTGCAGGAGATGTCGGATGCGCGCCAGGCGATCAGCGTTGCGATTGAGGCCGGGGCAGAAAAGCACGCTGCGGCTGCCCTCAGGGCCGCCAACGCCCATCTCGACAGCGCCGAACGATATCTGACTACGCGCAATTATGCGATCGCGCGTCGCGAGGCCATCGAAGCGAAAGCAAAAGCGCTGGAAGCGCTCGAGCGCAGCGCGGCCTTGCAGGACGCCGAAGACTAGCCCCGGCACATGGCCGACGCACGCCGCTTCACAATCAGGGGCCGTGTTCAGGGCGTTTTCTTTCGAGACAGTACGCGACGGGTCGCCGATTCGCACGGCATCACCGGCCACGCCATCAATCTGGCCAACGGTGACGTCGAAGTCTTCGCTTGCGGCGAACCCGCGGCCCTCGACAAGCTGGCAACCTGGCTCAACGACGGCCCGCCGATGGCGCAAGTAACGGATGTCATCCAGGAAGAGGCGGACTGGCAGTCCATCGACGGATTTACAACGGGCTGATTCGGCGGAGTGTGCGGGGTATTTATCGAGTCTTATCCCTGGTACCACTTCCGGCTGAGCTTATCGATGACCTTGTTCGGGTACTTTCGCTTCCCCAGGCTGCCGTTATAACGACCCAACGCTCGCCGCAGATCGCCTTGTTCTTTGTCCAGGTAGAACTTCAGAATAGTGCAGCCATAGCGCAGATTGGTGTCGAGGCGAATCAGGTTATCGTCCGGTCGGCCGATTTCCTCGCGCCAGAACGGCATCACCTGCATCAGGCCCAGTGCCCCGGCAACGGAGATCGCGTAGCGGTCGAAGTTACTCTCGACCTCGATCACAGCCAGAACCAGCTCTGGCGGTAATTCGGCGCGGGATGCCTCGTAATGAACCCGGGTCAGGATCTCGATGCGCTCGTCGGCATTGCCAACCTGACGCTCGAGCCGCGCCGACATGTCGGTTAGCCAGACTTCGGCGTCGAAACGGTCGTCAAAGCTGTCAGCGGCGCTTGCCGCCTGACGCAGCACTTCGCGCAGCTCGGGGTCGGGCAATTGTTCGCCCACAGCAGATACTGGCGCGAGCATCGCCAGCAGGATACAGGCACGTACGATGCGGTGTCCGAAGTCCATAGGTGAATCTATTCTAACGAATACACTAGCTTATAGCGCTTTCTTTGAGCAAATTGAGAGCGGCTTCACGGTTCAGATTGCGGGATTCATCGTCGCGCCGATGGCGGTACTCGAGTTCGTCGGCCTCGAGGCCGCGTTCCGAAACAACCAGCCGGTGCGGAATGCCGATCAATTCGGCATCAGCAAACTTGACACCTGGCCGCACGTCGCGATCGTCAAATAACACGTCGAGCTCCATACTCTGCAGTTCCTCATAGAGCGCCTCGGCGGCGACGCGGACTGCATCGGAACGGTGCATGTTGATCGGCACGATGACGACATTGAAGGGAGCGAGCGGCTCGGGCCAGATTATTCCATTGTCATCATGGTTTTGCTCGATTGCGGCACCGACGATGCGTGTGATGCCAATGCCATAACAGCCCATCTCCAGGCTGCGATCCTTGCCGCCGCTGTCCTGTACCGACGCGCCCATCGCCTCGCTGTATTTGGTTCCGAGCTGAAAGATGTGTCCCACCTCGATGCCGCGGGCAATGCTCAGCGTACCGATGCCGCCGGGAACCGGATCACCGGCGACGACATTACGCATATCGGCGGTCTCGGGTAACGGCAGGTCGCGCTCGAAATTGACGCCGGTATAGTGATAGCCGATCTCGTTCGCGCCACAACTGAAATCCGCCATGCCGGCGACGGCGTGATCGAAAACCACAGGTATCTGCAGGCCAACCGGCCCCAGTGACCCGGCCTCGCTACCGGTCGCCTCGCGAATGGTGTGTGGGTCGGCCATCGTCAATGGTGACGCAATTCGGTCGATTTTCTGTGCCTTGACTGCGTTGAGTTCATGATCACCCCGCAGGACCACAGCAACGGGTCCGTCCGTGCCCTCGACGATCAGCGTCTTCACCGTTTGCCGGGCGGTGATGTTGAGCAGAGCGCACAAGTCCTGGATTGTCTGCACGCCGGGCGTCGCAATCTTCTGCAACGATTGCGATGCATCCGGACGCTTGCCGTCGACCGGCAGTGTCACCGCGGTCTCGATATTCGACGCGTAATTGTCCTCGTCGCAATACGCAATGGCATCTTCACCGGAGTCGGCGATGACATGAAATTCCTGCGACTTGCTGCCACCGATCTCACCGCTGTCGGCCCACACGATCCGATAGTCCAGACCGAGACGGTCGAATATTGCCGAATAGGCGGCGTGCATCTTCTGGTATGAGATTTCGAGTCCGTCGGCATCGATATCGAATGAGTAGGCGTCTTTCATTATGAATTCGCGTGAGCGCATGACACCGAACCGGGGCCGGATCTCGTCGCGGAATTTCGTCTGTATTTGATAGAAATTGAGCGGCAATTGTTTGTAGCTGCGCAATTCCCGGCAGGCAATATCGGTAATCACTTCTTCATGGGTCGGACCGAAACAGTATTCGCGATCGTGCCGATCCGACATGCGCAGCAGCAACGGGCCATACTGGTCCCAACGGCCGGTTTTCTGCCACAGCTCAGCCGGTTGCACGGCGGGCATCAACAACTCGAGCGCTCCGGCGCGGTCCATTTCCTCGCGCACCACCGCCTCGACCTTGCGCAGCACCCTGAGGCCAAGTGGCATCCAGGTAAACAGCCCGGAGGCGAGCCGCCGTATCAGCCCGGCTCTGAGCATCAGCTTGTGACTGACGATTTCTGCTTCCGCAGGCACTTCCTTAAGCGTCGTCAAGCCAAATTCGGAAAATCGCATCAAAAATCAACCTTCATAAGACGAGCCGCGGATTCTAGTGCATTTGGAGTATCTCTAATACCCAAAACGTATTGACTCGACGTGCAAAGAAGGGGATCGTCGCGGCTGTTTGTGTTGCGCAGGCGTGGTTGTGGCAGGTAAGCGAGCCTCCTTTATCGCCCGTGAGGGTGGTCCCTTCGTGATCATCGGGGTCGTGGCCTTCGCCCTGGCCCTGATTTACCTCGATATTGCCTTCGCCGTGGCAGCGTCTCTGCTGGTGTTTGTTCTTATTCTCATTTTCCGGGATCCAGAGCGCGAGATACCAGCATCGCCGCTCGGCGTCGTCAGCCCGGTGGATGGCCGGATTATCGAGGTTGATCTCGTCGACAAAGGTGTGCTGCATGGTGAAGCTCATCGCGTTCGTATCCGGATCGACAGCTTCGGCACCTACACGGCGCGTGCGCCTGTCGAGGGCAAGATCATGGATTTGCGATCCGTCAATGGCGACAGGATTGCTGACTACCGCACCAATGCACTGTGGATTCAGACCGACGAAGGTTTCGACGTCGTCCTGCAATTTCACGGCTATCGATTCGGCCTGGCGCCGCAGTCGTTCATTCGCTTCGGCGAACGAGTCGGTCAGGGACAGCGCTGCGCCTATCTGAGACTCACGCGCATCGCCGAGTTGCACCTGCCGATCGCGAGCACGATCCTGGTCAAACGGGGCCAGGTCGTAATCGCCGGTACCGACCTGATTGGCAAAGTACCGCACCCCTGAGTGTAGAATATCCGCATGATTCAGTCCGAACAGCAGCGACGCGCCTATCTCGAGGCGCTGGGTATCGACGTCTGGCTGCCGCGAGACCAGCCGGATCCTGAGGAAGCGTCTGACAGCTCTGTCGTCGACGCCGGCGGGCTGGACTGGTCCGAGCTGCGCATCGCGGTGGCAGCTTGTCGGCGATGTGCGCTGCATGAAAGCCGCACGCAGACCGTTTTCGGTGTCGGTGATCCCGATTCCGACTGGATGATAATTGGTGAGGCCCCCGGTGCGGAGGAAGACCGGCGCGGCGAGCCGTTTGTTGGTCGAGCAGGCAAATTGCTGGACGAAATGCTGCGTGCCGTCGGCCAGGCCCGCGACAGCGTCTTTATTGCCAACATCCTCAAGTGCAGGCCACCGAATAACCGCGATCCAAAGCCCGCAGAATCGTCGGCCTGCCGGACCTACCTCGAGCGGCAAATTCAATTGGTGCAGCCGAAAATAATTCTCGCTGTCGGCCGCATCGCCGCCCAGTTATTGCTCGATACCGACTCGCCTGTGGGCAGATTACGGGGCTCAGCGCATCAGCTCGGAAATATACCGCTTGTTGTCACGTATCATCCTGCGTACCTGTTGCGCAGTCCGTCGCAAAAGCGCAAGGCCTGGGATGATCTGTGTCTGGCGAAACGCATTGCTGCGGGTGCGTCACCATGATCCGGCCAGTTCCAGAGACTCATGTCGTTATTCGATCCATGACCCACGACGATCTGCAGCATGTCTCGGATATTGAACGGCGCAGCTACGATTTTCCGTGGAGCCATGGTGTATTCCGCGATTGCCTGCTCGCTGGCTACCAATGCGTCGTGCTGGAGCGCGACGGTGAGGTCGCGGGTTACAGCATCCTGTCGGTAGCGGCGGGTGAGGCGCATATTCTGAATCTCTGTATTGAGCCGTCCTATCGTTCCCACGGGTACGGTGAGAAGCTGCTCGACGAAATCCTCTTTCGTGCGCGAACTGCGGCGGTACGCGAGGTATTCCTGGAGGTACGGCCGACAAACATTCATGCGCTGGCGCTTTACAAAAAGAAGGGCTTTCATCAGGTCGCGAATCGTCCCGCCTATTATCAGGCGCGCGACGGGCGTGAGGACGCGGCCGTACTCGCAAAAAAACTGACGACCGACTGCTGAAGAAATATGTCGGTTATTCGAGACCAGGTCCGTAAACGGCGCAGCTTTGCGATTATTTCGCATCCCGATGCGGGTAAAACAACGCTGACCGAGAAGCTGTTGCTGTATGGCGGAGCAATTCAACTGGCGGGCACGGTAAAAGGGCGCAAGGCCAGTCGTCATGCAACGTCGGATTGGATGGCGCTGGAACAACAGCGTGGCATTTCGATCACGTCTTCGGTCATGCAATTTCCGTACAAGGGCCATGTCGTCAATCTGCTCGATACGCCGGGCCACGAAGATTTTTCCGAAGACACCTACCGGACACTGACCGCCGTCGACTCGGCGCTGATGGTCATCGACTGCGCCAAAGGTGTGGAGCAACGCACGATCAAACTCATGGAAGTCTGTCGGCTGCGCGATACGCCGATCATGACTTTCATCAACAAGCTTGATCGCGAGGGACGGGAGCCGATCGATCTGCTCGACGAGATCGAATCGGTATTGAAAATCCAATGTTCGCCAATCACCTGGCCGATCGGCATGGGTAGCCGGCTCAAGGGCGTCTATCACCTGCTGCAGGACCGCATTTATCTGTATTCCAGGGTCGGTCGTGAAAGGGTGTCTGAGCAGCGTGTGATCGAGGGCCTGGATTCCGCCGCAGCAACACAGGTCCTGGGCGATGATGCAGAAAGCTTTCGCGAGGAAATCGAACTGGTCAAGGGCGCCACCCCGGAGCTGAGTATTGACGAATACCTGGCGGCCAGACAATCGCCGGTATTCTTCGGCTCGGCGCTGTCGAATTTCGGTGTCAGGGAGCTGCTCGATGAATTCGTGCAACATGCGCCTGCGCCGTTGCCGCGCGAAAGCGAGCAGCGGATTGTCCAACCCGACGAGCCGCAGCTCAGCGGTTTCGTCTTCAAGATTCAGGCAAATATGGATCCAGGTCATCGCGACCGCATCGCATTCATGCGTATCTGCTCGGGCGAGTACCGCAAAGGGCTGCGCGTTTTACATGTGCGCTCCGGCAAGGAGATCAAGATACCGGACGCCATTACGTTTATGGCTGCGGACCGGCAACACGCTGATACCGCTTATGCCGGCGACATCATTGGTCTGCATAATCATGGCACGATCAACATCGGTGACAGTTTCACCGAAGGCGAGATCATTCGATTTACCGGCATCCCGAATTTCGCGCCCGAGATTTTTCGCCGTGCCGTTCTCAAGGATCCATTACGCCTGAAAGCTCTGCAAAAGGGCCTGGCGCAGCTGTGCGAGGAGGGTGCCACGCAGTTGTTCAAGCCAATGCGCAACAACGATCTGATCCTGGGTGCAGTCGGGCCGCTGCAGTTTGATGTCGTTGCGCACCGCCTGCGTGACGAGTACAAAGTCGAATGCCAGTTCGAAACGATCAATGTCGCTACGGCCCGCTGGGTCGAATGTGCTGACGACAAGATGCTGGCTGAATTCCAGCGTAAGGCGCACGACAATCTTGCCCTGGATCATGGCGACAGCCTGGTCTATGTTGCGCCGACCCGCGTGAATCTCACTCTGACCGAAGAGCGTTGGCCAGACATCACATTCCGCAAGACGCGCGAACATTGAGCAAGGCAAAGATCCTCAATAAGAAGGTAATCGCCTGGGCTCTTTACGACTGGGCCAATTCCGCTTTTGCGCTCAGTGTGCTCGCCGTTTTGTTCCCACTGTTTCTTGGCAGTTACTGGAGCGTCGGCGATTCCGGCGCGCAGGTGACGGCTCGACTGGCCTTTATCACGGCCGCATCGAGCGCAGTTGTGAGTATTCTTGCACCAATTTTCGGGACAATTGCGGATGCCGGCGGGTATCGCAAGCGATTCCTGCTCGTTCTGGCGCTAATCGGTGCCAGCATGACAGCGACCCTGGGCCTTGTCGGGGAGGGCAACTGGCCATGGGCCCTTGGCCTGTATCTTGTCGCCTCTTTCGGTTTTTACAGTTCGACGGTGTTCTACGACTCGCTGATCATCGACGTAACCGAAACACGCTATTACAGCTTCGTGTCGTCGCTTGGATTCTCATTGGGTTATCTCGGCGGTGCGACACTGCTCGCATTGCATGTCTGGATGCTCACATCCCCCGCAACCTTTGGTCTGGCCACAGCGACCGATGCCATGAAGCTGGCGTTCATATCCGTCGGCGTTTGGTGGGCTGTCTTTCTTTTACCTCTGATTGCGTTCGTGCCCGAACACAAGAGCGGCATCGTTGTCGCCAAGGGGGTGATTCGGGCGGCCTACAGGGAACTGCAGTCGACGATCAGGGAGATTCGCCGCTACCGAAAGGTCGTTGTCTTCTTGACCGCGTATTGCTTGTACATCGGCGCTGTCTTCACCGTCATTTTCATGGCTGCCAACTACGGTCAGCGCCTCGGATTTTCGCAGCAGGACCTTGTCAGGGCGCTGATGATTACGAATTTCGTCGGTTTTCCCGCGACGCTGCTGTACGGCGTATTTGGCCATCGATTCGGCCCGAAAATCGGGATCTACGTGGCATTGACGGTATACGTGGTGGTCTCGGGTTGGGCGGCTTTCATGACCGATGTGCACGAGTTCTACGTCATGGCGATCATCATCGGCTGCGTGCAGGGCGGGGTGCAGGGATTGAGCCGCTCCCTGTATGCGTCATTGATTCCGCCGGATCAACCCGGCGAATTCTTCGGTTTTTACAATATGGTGACCAAGGTGTCACACGTAATCGGGCCCGTCCTGGTGGGACTTGCGGCGACCGTCTCTGAAGAACCGAAATTCGTACTGCTCGCTTTGTTGCCGTTATTCATTGGCGGTGCATTGCTGCTACGGCTAATTCCAGCCGATGCAGTGATGCGAGATCACACGGACCGTAACGCGCATCGAGATACGTAGAGGTTACGGCACGAATCATCTCTGCGGGTAATTGCGATTCTGCTTCCGCACGCGCTGCAAAGATGGCCGGTGTTTCGCCGGTCAGCGGCTCCATGCCGGTCCTTTTCACAAAGCGCGCGTAGAGAATGGCGGCGCGATCTTTGGCCGGCGGCCTGTAGCGTAAGGTCAGAATCACACTGATCAGCAGAATCAAACCGACAATGATGGCAGTCAGTGTCAGCAGCATATTTCGCCAGTCGGGATTGTCCATGCCGAGCCACTTCATGAAACGGCTCTGGTTTTCCGGTCCGTAGCCCAGAACCCACTCGTTCCACTTGGCGTTCATCGCGTCCCAGGTCAGCGACAAGCGATGCAGGAGCGCCGATGTTGCGGAGAATCCCCAGGTGGAAGCCACTCCGTCGAACATCGATTCGCTGACACCGCTCTCGATACGACCCGGCGCGACAGCTGAGGTAGGATCCACGCGATACCAGCCCACACTGTCGAGCCAGACTTCGTTCCAGGCGTGCGCATCTGACTGACGTACGATCATGTGGCCGCCCATGGGGTTCATCTCACCGCCTTGATAACCGAGCACTATACGGGCGGGAATGCCGGCGGCACGCATCATAACCGCAAACGCCGACGCGTAGTGCTCGCAGAAGCCGCGTCGGGTATCGAACATGAATCGATCAACCGGGCTGCTGCCCAACGGCGGCGGTTGGAGTGTGTAAAAGTATTCCTGCTCGTGAAACATGCGCAACACAGCTTCGATATACGCTGCATCCGAGGATGCGGCCGCACGCATCTGTTTCGCCAGAGCCTGCGTTCTTTTATTGCTCTCTGGCGGGATTCGTTCGTACCAGGAACGCGCATAGTCGGTTAGTGCCACATCCGTACGATAATCGAGGTACGACGTGACCTCGTATGAAACGCGTCGATCGATCGGCCGTGACCGCGCGAGCTGCTGTTGTGGACCCATGAAAGTGCGTGGCAGTGTCCACGACCAGGGCATGTCGAGAGCGAATACCCACTGTTGGCGCGTCGGTTCCAGCGTGATCTGATAGCTGACGGATTCGCCGTTGCCAAATACCTGTTCGTGTACGCGTGGCCCTTCGAACGGATCATTGCCTGACCAGGTCCTGCCGTTGAAGAGGGTGAGCACCAGGCCGCGCCAGTAACGGTCTCTCGGTTCCGGAATCCTGCCCGCGAAATTGACCCGGAAAGCGACGGCATTCGACATCGACAATGAACTGATGTCGCCAGGGCTCATCGAATCGCTGATTCCCGACTTTGCAGTGCCGGTATCCATAGGAACGGCCCAAAACGGATTGGCCAAACGGGGGAAGAAGATCCACATCGCGATTGCCAGTGGCGCCGCATACAGGATCAAGCGGCCGCCCGTCCTGAAGCTGTGCCCTGCGGTTTCTCCGGCCGCGGCAGAAACCCGCAGCCATGCCGTCATGATCAGCAGAACCGCAACAACGAGATATGGCAGTGACCACAGGTATTGTTCCCGCAGCAGGGTCGACATGACGAGAAAAATGGCAATGAATAACAAGACAAACTGGTCACGCCTCTTCCGGGTCTCCAGTAATTTCAGAGCAGCCATTATCGCGAGCAACGCGGATCCCGGGCCGACGCCGCTGATCGTCGCGTAGGTGGCAAATACGCCCAGGAAACAACCCAGTGCGAGCAAGACTCGCAGATACGGGGAGGGCAGCGCACGGCGGCGCCGTTCGATCAGATAGCGCCAGGCCCCGCATATTACAAAAGCGGCTGTTATCCAAAGCGGCAGAAATTGCACGTGCGGCACGAGCGAGAAGACCAATGCCGCAAGCGTCCAGGGCAGGCTTGTGAGCAACGAGCCGTCAGTTCCGCGCGCTTTAGGCATCGGCCTTACCCAGGCCAAACAAAGCAAGGGCTTCGAGGCAGCGCATGCGGTGTGCCTCGCCATGTGCCGGCGCGAATTCGACACCTGGCAGGCGCAAGCCGAAGTCTTCACGAGTCCGGTCGGCGCTGACGATCCAGCTTGTCAGAATCGACAGGCGGACTTCGGTATCGTCGGACGGTACTGCGTCAAAATCGAACCACTGACTGCTGGTGTCGGCGCCGGCGAACTGTTTGGAAAGCAATTGACCGCTGCGCGCATAGGCTTTCCATGCAACATGCCGGGGTGAATCACCCTCGTGATACTTGCGCAGGCCAGCGAAGTCTTCTTCGCCACGCGCATCGTGTTGTCGATGACCGGTTGCAGTTTGTGTTGGCGGCGGCGGCGGAGCATGGTCCGCGGGATGCGGGTAAACGAGACCGCTGAGATTCATATGCAACCATGCCCACGAGCGGAACAGCTCGAACGGAAACAGGGTGCGAATGCCGAAGCGATCGAGAGGTACCCAGCCGCGTTTGTCGGTGGTAACGGCCAACAGAAACACCTTGCTTTCGCCTGGCAACAGGTCATGCATCTCACTCTCGGACGCGCTGCTCTGCAGGCGGATGCCGTGACGCGCACTCTTCGAATGATTGGTTATCGCGATCCTGAATTGAGCAGACTGCCCCGCGAATACGGGCTCAACGCCCGCAAAGCTCAGTTCGAGACCAACCAGGTTGCGTTGACACTGGTGCATGGAGACGAAACCGATACCGGCGAGGATGAACGTCAGCACAAATGACAGGTTATTGTTGTAATTCATCGAACCCAACAGCATTGCGAAGGTCATTAGCGCGAAGACGATACCGACGCCGGTGGGCAGAATATAAACGCGGCCTGGCCGCAGGCGAGTGACAGTCGGATCGATCCCCTGCCGGTCTCTTGCCCAGCGGCGAACCCGCCTGCCGGCCGCAGCTTTCAGGGATGACGCGATCCCGGGTTTAGGGAATGGCCACGGAATCGAGGACATGCTGGCAGAGTTCGGCGGCGCTACGATAAGTAGTATTACTCGCTGGTTTGAGTCGGTGTCCGGCGATGGACGCAAACACAGCCTGAATATCGTCAGGGTAAACGCCCGCATGGTGTTCGACGAATGCGTGGGCTTTCGCGGCAGCTACAAGCGCCAGTGCGCCGCGCGGTGACAAGCCAATGTCAATGTCGGGTGACTCGCGCGTCTGTCGAACAAGAGCCTGAACATAGTCGATCAATGGTTCACTCATATGAATGCTCGCTGCGGTCTTTTGCAGTGACAGCAGTAATTCAGGGGATGCGACCGCATCGACATCGTCGAGCATTACTCGGCGGTCCTCACCGGTAAGCAATTCGCGTTCATTTTCTTCGTTCGGGTAGCCGAGTTCCAGGCGCATGAGGAATCGATCAAGCTGCGATTCCGGCAGCGGAAATGTGCCAATCTGATCGGCCGGATTTTGCGTTGCAACGACGAAGAATGGTTCCGGTAATAATCGCGTATTTCCGTCGACGGAAACCTGATATTCCTCCATTGCCTCCAGTAAGGCGCTCTGCGCTTTGGGCGTGGCGCGATTGACCTCATCGGCCAGAATCAGCTGTGCGAAGACCGGTCCGGGCTGAAATTCGAATTCACCCTTTTCCTGGCGAAACACCGACACACCGACAATATCGGCGGGCAACAGGTCGCTGGTAAACTGAATGCGCCGAAAACTCAGGCCCATGACACGCGCCAGTGCCTGTGCCAGCATTGTCTTCCCGAGTCCCGGCAGGTCCTCAATGAGCAAGTGCCCGCGAGCGAGCATGCACGCGAGTGCCAGGGCAATCCGGGCATTTTTGCCAAGAATGATCGTGTCCAGCGTTGTGCGCACCCGGTCCAGGGCCTCTCGTGCCCCGTCTTTGCCGACTGGCAGTGTCTCGAGTGTGCTTTGGCGCTGCATGCATGGCTCCCTGGATAGGTCTGCGTCAGGGCTTTCGCGATAAGGCTCTGACGCCATCGTGACAATTGTATCCGGTATCGTCCCGGATGCCCGGGGCTATTGCACCCAAATCGGACCAGATTGTGATGCAGTGCTCAGAATTCCGGGCGGCTAGGTGAGCTTCTCCAGATTCCCGAGCTGCTCCCGCAATTGCGCGATCGTTTTGTCGAATTCCGCAGCCCGTTGTCTTTCCTGTGCGACTACATCTGCAGGTGCATTGTTCACAAAATTTTCGTTACTGAGCTTGCCGTGCGTTCGCACCAGATCGGTATTCACCTTGCTCAGCTGTTTTTCGAGTCGGGCACGTTCGGCGTCTACGTCGATGACACCTTTCATCGGGACGAGCAAACGCAGGTCACCGAGCAATGCCGTTGCCGCGGCAGGCGGTTCCTCGCTGTCACCGAGCAGGCTGATCGACTCGACGCGCCCGACCCCCTGCAACAGGGCCGCATAGGCATCTGCGCGCTGGCGATCGGAATCCCCGGCGTGTTGCAGGATGACCGGCAGCCTCTTGCCCGGGGGAATGTCCATTTCGCCGCGAATCTGACGAATACCCAGAATGAACTGCCTGACCCATTCAATGTCGGCTACAGCGGCGTCGTCGTCAGACGCACCATCAGCCTCAGGGTATGGACGTAACATTATTGTTTTGTCCTCGATGCCGGCGCGTGGCGCAACTTGCTGCCAGATTTCCTCGGAGATGAAAGGCATCAGCGGATGAATAAGTCGCAGCAGCGATTCGAGCATTTCGACGAGTGTGCGCTGCGTGCCGCGCTTCAGTTCGGCAGGCGAAGTTTCGCTTTGCAGTACCGGTTTGGATAACTCAAGGTACCAGTCGCAGAATTCGTGCCAGATAAATTCATATATTGCCTGTGCAGCCAAGTCCAGCCGATACGTCGCGAGATTCTCATGCACACTTGTGACAGCCTGGTCGAATCGGGCTCTGATCCATCGGTCAGCCGATGTCAGTTCGATGTCGCCTGCGCTCATGTCTTCAGTATTCATCAACACATAGCGAGCCGCATTCCAGATCTTGTTACAAAAATTCTTGTAGCCCTCAATTCTCCCCAGATCGAAGCGAATGTCGCGTCCGGTCGTCGCCAGCGCTGCGAATGTAAATCGCAGCGCGTCGCATCCATAGGCATCGATGCCGTCCGGGAACTGCTTGCGGGTCGACTTTTCGATTTTCGGCTTGAGGTGGTCCTGCATCAGGCCCGACGTTCGTTTGGCGATCAGTGATTCGAGATCCACACCGTCAATCAGGTCGAGCGGATCGAGAACGTTGCCTTTGGATTTGGACATCTTCTGACCGTCCTGGTCGCGAATCAGCCCGTGTATGTAGACCTCATGAAACGGCACGTCGCCCATGAACTTGAGTCCCATCATGATCATGCGGGCAACCCAGAAGAAGATGATATCGAAGCCGGTGACGAGAACGTCACCCGGATAGAACTCGTCGAGCGCGTCCGTTTCTTCTGGCCATCCGAGCGTGCTGAATGGCCATAATGCGGAAGAGAACCAGGTATCGAGGACGTCTTCATCCTGACGTAATGCGATATCGTTGCCCAGCGCATGCTTGTCGCGCACGTCCTGTTCCGAGTAACCGACGTAGATAGCACCGTCGTCGTCGTACCACGCCGGAATCCGATGACCCCACCACAGCTGGCGGCTGATGCACCAGTCCTGAATGTTGTACATCCAGTCGAAATAGGTTTTCGACCAGTTTTCGGGAACGAAACGAATCCTGCCGGTCTCGACGGCCTCAATGGCCGGTCTGGCGAGCGGTTCGATCTTCACGTACCACTGATCCGTCAAATACGGTTCGATGACTGCGCCGCTGCGGTCACCGCGTGGAATCTTGACGACGTAGTCCTCGATTGCTTCCAAAAGTCCGAGCGTCTCGAATTCGTCAATAATCGCGTCGCGCGCAGCAAAACGATCCATTCCACGGTAAGCCGCCGGCACCTCATCGTTGAGCGCGGCGTCGTCCGTCAGAATGTTGTACATCGGCAAATCGTGACGCTTGCCAATATCATAGTCGTTGAAATCGTGCGCCGGTGTGATCTTGACGCAGCCAGTTCCGAACTCCGCCTCAACGTAGTGATCGGCAATGATCGGTATGCGGCGGCCGACAATCGGCAGGATAATCTCCTGTCCGACCAACGCCTTGTAACGATCGTCGTCCGGATGCACCGCAACCGCGCTGTCGCCCAGCATGGTCTCCGGACGCGTCGTTGCGACGACCAGGTAACCGTCACCCGATGCGAGCGGATAGCGGAAATGCCAGAGCTTGCCGCTTTCGTCCTCTGACAGCACTTCGAGGTCAGACAGTGCCGTGTGAAGTACCGGGTCCCAGTTGACGAGTCGCTTGCCACGGTATATGAGATTCTCTTCGTGGAGTTTGACGAATACCTCTGTTACTGCCTGCGAGAGTCCTTCGTCCATCGTAAACCGGTCACGGCTCCAATCTACCGATGCGCCCATGCGTCGCAACTGCTGCTCGATCTGCCCGCCGGAATGCTTTTTCCAGTCCCAGACGCGCGCGACGAACTTTTCCCGTCCCAATTCACGTCGTGATGTGCCTTCACTGGCTAACAGGCGCTCGACGACCATTTGCGTTGCGATGCCCGCATGATCCATGCCGGGCTGCCAAAGCGCGCGCTGCCCCATCATGCGCTTGTAGCGCGTCAGGGCATCCATGATCGTGTCTTGAAACGCATGCCCCATGTGCAGCGTGCCCGTCACATTGGGTGGTGGGATCATGATGCAATAGGGCACACCGTCGCCTTGCGGCGCGAAGTAGCCGCGTTCTTCCCAGCGGGCATACACTCGCTGTTCGATGTCTTGTGGGTTGTAGGCCTTGTGCATAGCTTGTTGAGGTCGTTTTTGAGGTGTACGTGACGGACTAAACGTTGTGGGTCTCGAGCGAATGTCCCTGATCACGGTACGCGGCGAATCGCTTGCGACTCAATTGCTTGCAGTCACTGTCGGAGCTTACGAGCTCTGCGACGCGCGGGAAAGCCTCGATGAACGGAGGAATGTCGTCGCACAGATTGATCAGGAGATCGCGTGGCGCGAACTGTTTGTCGTCACAACCTATCGTGACCGGCGATTCCTGACTCGCCACGGATTTGGTGAGGCAGTGATGCGGGACGAAGCTGCCATCGCGAAAAGTCCACAGCAGCTCGTCGAGCCGCTCGGCGTCACTACGGCTCGCTGCATGGATGTGCACGGTATGGTTCAGGCGATAGGCCTTTTCAGCCAGACGGCAGGCAAAGGATTGACGCGAATGCTGGCCTGTCTGACTGAGAATGTAGAAATCGACCCTGGCCATTACGGCAGCGCGCCGCATCGGCTCAGAAGGAACTCTGTCAGCATCGGCACGGGCCTCCCGGTTGCGCCTTTCTTCTTGCCGGATTTCCAGGCCGTTCCGGCAATGTCGAGATGTGCCCAGTTCATGCCTGCGGTGAACTTCCCGAGGAAACAGGCGGCCGTGATGGCGCCGCCGTCGCGGCCGCCAACATTCGCCATGTCGGCGAAGTTACTCTCCAACTGCTCGGCCCACTCATCACCGAGCGGCATGGGCCAGCCCCGGTCGTCAGACGATACGCCGGCGGCGACGATGTCGGCCGATAATTCGTCGTTATTGCTCATGACCGCCGTCCGATGATGGCCGAGCGCCACCACACAAGCACCTGTCAGCGTTGCGACGTCGATTATCGCCTCCGGCTTGAAGCGGCGCGAGTACGTCAGCGCGTCACAAAGAATCAATCGACCTTCGGCATCGGTATTGAGGATCTCGATCGTTTGTCCGGACATACTCTTGACGATATCACCGGGCCGCGTCGCTTTACCGCTTGGAAGGTTCTCGACCGCAGGGACAACCACGTTGACGTTGATCGGCAATTGCAATTTCGCGACGGCTGCCATTGTGCCTATGACGCCAGCGGCGCCGCACATGTCGAATTTCATTTCGTCCATGCCAGGGCCCGGTTTCAGCGAAATGCCGCCCGAATCGAAGGTAACGCCCTTGCCGACAAGTACGATCGGCTTCTTGCCGGCACTGCCCTTGTACTGCATGACAATGAGTTTCGCCGGCTCCTTGGTACCGGCAGTAACCGAAAGCAATGAGTGCA
>Ga0224512_10000455_pt1 | contig 43576 bp, 38 predicted proteins | sample SF_May12_sed_USG_4_FD_169103 | JGI IMG/M metagenome (GOLD analysis project Ga0224512, IMG submission 169103) | Sediment microbial communities from San Francisco Bay, California, United States - SF_May12_sed_USGS_13 | ecosystem: Environmental > Aquatic > Marine > Sediment | place: USA... | reverse complement strand
GTCGCGAGAAAAAAAAACCCGCCTATGGATTTCGTGGCTCGAGTTCGGCCGCCTGGGCGGTCAGGGCCGGCGGAGCGCCATCGATGGCGGCCAGACATCCCCGGTCTTAGGCAGCACGGTGTACTCCAACGACTCGGCCGGTTCGGCCCGTTTCGAGCACGCTGAGGAGCGCGACAGGCCGAACTTGCCAAGCACCGGGACGGCCGCCGGCCGACCTCTTACTTCTGCGTCGACAGCGCTCGTCTGAGAATGACCAAGCCGATCACGACCAAGACCACCGCTCCTACGATTTCACCGCCGATGTCGACCAGCGCGCCGACGGCGACGGCGACGAAGATCGCCGTCCAGATCCAATCCCAGGTAGAGGGGTTGGGTGCGGTCGGCGTGACTGCTCGGTACAGGTTCAGAGCCAGCGACAACCCTCCAACTCCCACAAAGATCCAGGGCCACCACTCCGACGTCTCGCCGATCTCAGGGACAATGTCGAGGGCCACGCCTCCGAGTACCAGGCCCAGCCAGACCAGGACTCCGCCCCACCAAATCGACTCGAAACGCTTCCGCTCGTCTTGCTCGGACTGCTGTTCCGGGCTTTTCAGTAGTTCGTTCATGCGTTCACCTCCTCACACTGCGATCGTTTCATCAACGGCGGTGAGGGCTCCAGAGTCCAAAGGCCTGAACTCGCACGGGGTGCCGACGACGACTGGGACCGGCCGGTGGAGCAGGACCGGATGGTGCGGGCCGATTCGACAGACGAGCTTGTCGACTGTCTCCCGCCCCCGCTCAACACCCTCGCCCGGATGAGCCTTCGGCAGTCTGGGCGGTCAGGGTTTGATCGATCCAGTCATCCACTCGTCTCCAGTGGTCGAGCAGCCACTGGGCCCGGCCGGCTCGGTCGGGTGGCAGGTCGGCCAGGGAAACCGCCCAGCCATGGGCGACGACCGTCCGGTTGAGTGGCATCAGGCGCCAGAGCGCACCGAAGCTGTGAATATCGTCCAACCCGGCGTGACCGAGGAAGACAACCGTTGCCTGGGGAGCACCTTCGATGGCGGCCATGACGCCCCCGGTCTTGGGTAGCAGGGTGTATTTCAAGGACTCGGCCAGTTCGGCTCGGTGCTCACGGCCACGTGAGCGCTCGAGATTGATTCGTCGTTCCCGCCGCCCAGGCGTGAAGTTGCCTCCCTCGGGACAGAGGATCAATGTTTCGCCGTCGCCCATGCCAGCGGTGAGCTGCCTGATGTGGTCGAGTTCGACGGCGGTTTCGGCGGGATTCTGGTTGACGTAGTGGAACCCGAGGCGCTCACCGGCGATGTCGAGAAACGGGTCCCACTGGAGTTTGGCCGCCCCGACGGCATGACAGCGGCGATCCATGTCGCGGAACACGATCTTCATGAGTCGAAGCGAGTCTCCCGGGCCGGCATGTCGGGCGAAGAGGAGCTGAGCACCATCGGGGAGGGTGTCGAAGGTGAGCGCGACCTCGAAGTCGAGGAAGAAGTTGATGGCCCGGGTCACCAACTCCATGTATTGGCCGGCCAGGAGATTGTTGGCTTTGACCCAGAACGGCCGATCCATGAACAGGCCGAAACCGCTCCCCACCCACACCGTGAAGAGGGCAAAGAGGCCGAAGACCTCGGCCACACAGAAGGCCAGTGCGATACCGACCAGTCGACTCAGGCGCATCCGCTTGCGGTCGAGTAGGAGGTCGAGGATGGCGGCCACGAGATGGATGAGCGGGGAGGCCACGGCGAGAATCAAGGCGACCACGAACACAACAGGGGTGATGACAAGACGTCGGATCCAACGCGGGGGTACCTGTTCCATAGCCGACGAGCACATCCATTCGGGCTGACCGGATCGCTCCCGATTGTATGCTCCCCCGCTGGGTCAGGTCCACGGGCCCCACCGCAAAGGGGCGCGTCGCTCGGCTCCGCTCGATCTTCGACCGGCATCCGAGAGCCGGGGCAACAGGCCGACGGTAGGCTGAAACCATGCCCCAGCGTGAACGCAAGACGGCGTGGGTTCTCGGCGGGGGAGGGCTCAGGGGCGCCACCGAAGTGGGCATGGCCAAGGCTCTGGTCGCCCGGGGCGTGAGCCCCGACCTGATCGTGGGAACATCGATCGGCGCCCTCAACGGCGTGGTCCTGGCCTCGGCCCCGGTCGAGGAGTCGGTTGAGCGCCTGACCAGGATGTGGGAACAGATGGAGGCCTCCTCGCTGTTCGGCGAATCGCTGTTCAGGCGCATCCGCCAACTGTTCGACCACTGGACACACTTCCACACCAACGAACCTCTGAAGAACCTGATCGAGCACTGGGTCCCGTACTCCAAGCTCGAAGAGGCGCACATCGAAGCCCAGACCTGTGCCGCCTGCATCGAAACCTCGAGCGAGCACTGGTTCACCAGAGGTTCGGTCGTCGACGCCGTGCTGGCCTCGTGCGCCCTGCCTGGGGTACTGCCCCCGGTCGAGGTCGAGGGCAGACACTACATCGACGGCGGTGTGGTCAACTCGATCCCCGTCTCCCGCGCCATCGAACTCGGTGCGACCGACATCTACGTTCTGCACGTCGGCAACATCGACGACCCGTTGGCGGTGCCCCGCCACCCCTGGGACGTGGCCATGGTTTCGTTCGAGATCGCCCGCCGGCACCGCTTCAACAGCGAACTCGAAGCAGCCGGTGAGGACGTGGACGTGCAGGTGCACGTGCTCCCGACCGGGAAGCCTCCGGGACGCTACAACGACCCGGCCAAACTCCGCTACAACCACGACAAGGCCATCCTGGCCCACATCGACGCGGCGGAGAAGGCCACGCTGGAGTTTCTCGCGTAGCCACCTCCGAACAATCACACACGCAGCTCACCATGCTGTCTGCAGCCAGATCTCCGGGGTTGGTTCGTCGAATTGGGCGTTGATCTCGCTCATCAGCTGGGCCATCTGCCGGATGTGGTCGGCGGCGGCGGCGGGCTCGCCTTCCTCGTGCAGGATGTCGGCCAGGTTGCTGTGGAGGGCCGCGGCGCGGTGCTCCTCGCCGGCCCGCATGGCGAGGGCGAGTGCCGACTCCAGCAGTTCCCGAGCCCGAAGGTGTTCACCGTCCCGGGTGAGGCTGAGAGCGAGGTTGTTGGCAGCGGCGATCGACCCCGCCATGTCGCCGTCGACCTCGGCGAGGTGCAGGCTGCGCTCGAAGGCTTCCCGGGCACCGGCTTCGTCGCCGGTCCGTGCGGCGATCGAACCTCGAACGTTTTCGATCGCCGCCAGTACGGCACCGCTTTGCACCTGCTCGGCAACGGTGCCGGCGTCTTCGATGGCGGCGGTTGCCTCGGCGAGAGCCCCGGCAGCGCTGTGGGCGGCGGCCGTGTTGGCCAGTAGTCGAGCCGTGGTCGCAGCGTCGTCGCCGGCTTCGGCCAGGGCCGACTGGAAATGGCTGACCGCAACGTCCGGGTTCCCGAGGCGGAGTTGCAGCAGGCCGAGCTTCTCCTCGATCCGGGCGAGATCGGCGCCGGTGCCGGTGGCGGCCACGAGTTCGTAGTTGTGCCGGGCCTCGGCGTACAGGCCTGCAACGGTGGCCAGGTCGGCAATGGATTCCCGAAGCCGATCCGTCTGGGGGTGGCCGAGGTCGAGCGCGGCCCGGTAACACGACATCGCCGCCTGGTTGGCGAAGACCCGGTTGGCGTCGTCGCCGGCGGCCATGAACGCCTTGGCGGCAGCGCTTCTGTCTCCCGCCCTCTGATAGTGGTGGGCCGCCGTCGCCTGATGCCCCGGACGTTCCTCCAGCATCTCGGCAGCCCGATGATGCAGAAGCCGGCGGCGTTCCGTGCCGATCTGCTCGTACGCCACGTGTGCCGTCAGTGTATTGGCCGTCGAGTAGATCCCCTGCCCGTTGCCGACGAGCAACCCGGCACGGACGAGATCGTCGACGGCTTCGGCCACCTCGGCGACCGACCGGCCCGCCACCTGACGAATCAGCTCGGTGTCGGCAGGCTCGGCCAGCAGCGCGGCGACGGCAAAGACCTGGCCTGACAGTGGCTCGAGCCGGGCCAGGCGGTTGGTCACGGTCCGATCCAGACTGTCCGGGATGGCGCCCTCCTGCAGTGCTTCTTCACAGCCCGACCGCAGATACTCGGCCAGATACAGCGGGACGCCGCCGGTGACCCGCTGCAGTTCGGTAGCGTCGACGCCGGCACAGCCGGCGGCCATGGCCAATGCCGCGATATGTTCCCCGGTGAGCGCTCCGACGCGAACGAGCGTTGCATGGCCGCCTTCCTGCAGATCTCGGGCGAGCGTCACCAAAGGGTCCGAAGGATCAGCCTCGTCGGGATGGACCGCGGCCACGATCACGATCGGAATGGTGTCGAGCCGGTTCACGACGAAGGTCAGAAACGACCGGCTCGCCGCGTCGAGACGGTGCGCATCGTCGAGAACGAGAACCGGCGGCCCGGAGCCGTCGGCGAGGGAGAGGATCACCTCGGTGAGCGATTCGTAAAGACGGAGAACTCCGGCAGGCCGGGTTTCGGCCACTCCCAGCTCCGGAACCAGACCGGCAACGTGTGCGGCGCTGGTTCGAGGAAGGTTCAGATCCCCGGCCGTTCTCCCGTTGAGAAGCCCTCGGATCAAGGCGACGATCGCTGCGTATCCGAGTTCGGACTCGTGTGCGTGACAACGTGTCGATGCGACCACCGCTCCGTTCCTGCGAAGCCGATCGGCTACTTCGGAGGCAAACCGGGTGGTGCCCATGCCGGCGTCGCCGGCAATGACCACCAGGTGGCCCTGCCGGCGGACACGGGGGATGGCGGCCAGCACGGCGCTCAGCTGTGAGTCCCTCCCACACAGGGGGAGGGGCGATTCCGTGGCGCCCGCTGATCCCGGCTGGGTCTGCGGGACTGCGGCCTGGCCCCGGCGGATCGCTTCATAGACAGCGGTCGTCTCGTCGAGTGGGGCGACACCAAGCTCATCGGACAAGGTGCGTACCAGTGTGCGGTAGCGGGCGATGGCCGCCCCTCGCTCACCCCGGCGGGCTTCGAGCTCCATCAAACGCCGGTGGGCGGATTCCGAGAGCGGGTCGAGGCTCAGCCTGGCTTCAGCGTGGTGCACCGCGTCGGTCAGGTCCCCACGTTGCTCGCAGGTCAGCGCCAGTTGATCGAGCACGACACCGGCGACGGTTCGGAGGCGTTCGGTCTCCCTCCGCTGCCAGTCGTCGAAGCCCGCACTGTCGCGCAGGCCGAAGCCGAGGAGCAGGTCGCCTCGATACAGATCCCAGGCTTCACGAAGTAAGTCCTCGTCCGTGGCCGACGCCAGGTCCTCGAACCGCAGTACGTCGACGTCGAGCCCGGCGGGGAGCAGCTCGATCCGCTGTCTCGTCGCGTCGAGGTGCTTGTCGCCGATGGCGCGTCGCAGGGTCGACAGCGTTCGGCGTAGCGCTGCTCGGGCCCGGGGGTGGTCATGGTCGGGCCACAGCAAAGCGGCGGCGTGGTCGCGGGTCACGGCCGGGCCGGAGATGACGAGGTAGGCGAGCAGTGCGATGGCCTTGCGGGTGTCGACCTCGACCCGTGTGCCACTGCGCCAGATCTCGGGTGAACCGAGGAGCCGAACGGTCACGCTCAAACCGTAGACGCACATTGGGCCCGTACGCAACGGGTTGATACGGATTGGGAATCTCGTAACGCTTGTTGGCCGAGATCTTCGACATTTCTCCGCTCGTAACGGCGCCCGTAACGGTTCCGGTGCGGCCCGTGGGCCACGATGCGTTCATGAACCGAACATCCGGCATGGGTTAACGATGGCGAGTACCGTTGTTGGGGCAAGGAGCTGAGGTATGACGAACCTCCTGATGGCAGCACTGCTACTCGGTGGCATCCTCGTCTGGTTGCTGGTCGCGACCCGGAATGATGGGCGCCGGGTTCCAGCCGATTCGACCGGTGGAGGTGGGCATCGCAGGTGGCGTCGGCGCCCGGCCATTGTGCTCGGAGCTTTGGCCACAACAGCAGCCCTTGTGGTCGGTTCGGGTGTTCTTTCGCTGGGTGAGCAGGAGCTCACCGGAGTGCCAGCCCTGCTGCTCAGGCTCCTCGGGTTTGCGATCCTGGTCCCGGGTCTGGTCGGGCTCGGCTGGCTGGCGACCCTGACCAGTCGGCGCCGTATGCATGCATTGGGCGAGACAGCCGAGCCGGTGATCCTGCGAGGACGACGACTCCAGCTGGTGCGGATGGCGTGGCTCGGCATATTCGCTGCCCTCATGGTGGTTTTCGTTGCCAACCTCGGAGGCCTGTGGGCCGAGGCGAGCCGCGTTCGCCTCACCGCCGTCCCCTACGACGAATTCCTCGGTGAGCGCTGGTACAGCATGTCGGTGGCCGAGTCACGTGTTTTCGCCGGGTCGTCGGTCGAGGAGGGGTTCCGAGTGCCGTCGTGGTATCCCTGGATGGTCGTGCTCCGCCAGGCGGTGATCTACGCCGGCGTGATGGGGCTGGCCTGGTTTGTCTACTCTCGACGCCCCCGCCACTGGATGGCGTTCTTCGTGTCGATCTTCATCCCACTACTTGCCTTGGCCACGGTCGGCGACGGGGGCACGCCCCGAATCGACGAGATCTGGCTACCGCTCGGTCCGGTGGCCGGCGTGCTCGAGTTGCTGGCGCTGCTGGCCACGGGCGCCTTTTTGTGGGTGTTCCCCGATGGCCGGTTCCGAGGCACCTATACCCGGTATGTTGCCGTCCTGGCGGTTGTTGGCCTGCCGCTGGCATGGTTCGCCGGCGGCGAGCCTTGGGAGTCGCTGACGTGGACCTTCCTGAGCACGATGTTTGCGTTGATCACCAGCGGCGGACTCGCCACCCAGATCTTCCGCTACCGGCGTGCTTCGCCCTCGGAGCGCCTGGAAGCCCGATGGACGCTCGCCGTGCTGCTCATGCTGGTGGTCTGGCTGACAGGCGGGACAGCACTGAACGCAGTATTCGACGCTGCCACCTGGCCGGCGTTCATCTGGCGGCAGCTCCACCTCACCCTCTACCTGGCCACGCCGCTGATCCTGGGGTTCTTCCTGTTGTGGCTGGTTCGGCGCCAGGGCTGGTGGGATCTCGACCTGTTCGTGCACCGCAGTGCGGTCCTCGCCGTGGTGACCCCAGCTCTGGGCGCCCTCTACCTCGGGGTGGTGTTCGCCATCGGAGCCGCGTTCTCGGAGTGGACGGACCAGAACGGCATGGTGCTGGCGGTCGTCGCCGCCACCATCGCCGTGGCGGTTGCCTACCAGCCGGCCAGCCGGCGGGTCCAGGCCGCCATCGACCGCCGGTTCTTCGCCGAACGGACACGCACAGTGGCCGTCGTCGAGGGCTTTGACACCGAGCTGCGCTCCGACGTGAGCCAGGACCAGGTTCGAGCGCGGCTCCTCGCGGCCGTTGAAGATGCCTTCGACCCGGCGGTGGCCACCCTCTGGCTTCGGCCCGGTTCCGATCCTCGAAGGGATGGGCAGCGATGACCCGTCTCACCTCTCGTTCCGTGTTCCCGATCGCGGCCAATGCCGTGTGGTGGCTGACTGTCGCCGTTTCCGTGATCGTGTACGGCCTCGTCATCATCGATGTCTGGAGCGATGCAAGCCGAGGCGGTTTCGGCGAACCCCTCACCATGTTCGACAACGGCTATTATTCGCTTCGATCCGGCGAGCTGGCAGCGCTGCAGGAGCTGGGACTCAATGAAACGGCCTACGCCGGATTCCTGGTACTCCGACAGTTGTTCTTTTTCGGAGCGTCGCTGATCATCGCCTGGGTGATCTGGCGTCGGGTGCGAACCTGGGTTGCGCTCTACATGACCCTGTTTCTCGTGACGGGCAACTTCCTGGGTCAATTCGACGGCGGGCCCGACCTCGGCCCCGTCGGTGTGGTGCTGCCAGGTATCGGCTTCGTGTCGCTGATCGGCCTCCTCTACGTCTATCCAGATGGTCGACATGCCAGGCTGTTCGCTCTGCTGTTCGGCGGTTTCACCGCAACCGTCATTGCAGCTGGTGTCGTCGTCGCCGGCGGTGGGTTCTTCTGGGACTACAGCTTCTTTGCCGTGCTGGCCATCATGGCCGGGGGTGTGTTCGTGCAGCTCCGCAGGATCTTGTCCCAGCGGAGCGGCGCCGGTCCCCGCTACGCGCTGCTCGTCACCTACACCCTTGCCGTGTCGATCCTGATCATGGCTGATGCGGTTTTGCCCGAGCGGGCCGACGCCGGTCTCGGCAAGCTGGTGTGGCGACTGGCCGTCGAAGGTGCGGTCCTGGGTGTTCCGCTGGCCGTGGGGCTGGTCATCGTCTGGCAGGTCTTCCGGCACGGCCTGTGGGACGTGGAACTGGCCATCAACCGGACCGCGGTCTATGCAACACTCTCCGCGCTGCTGGCGCTCGTCTACGTTCTGGTTGTGGTGTTGACCCAGGCTGTACTGCGATGGGTCACCGGCATCGACCGCGGCAACACCTTCGGCGTGATTGCGGCCACGGCGTTGACCGCACTGCTCGTATTGCCGGCGCACCGGCGAATCCAGGCCGGCATCGACAGGGTGTTCTTTCGCCGCCGTTACGACCTGGCGCGGACGCTGACGTCGTTCTCGGAGCGGGTCGAGAACCGCGAGAATCTAGACGAGGTCGCCGGCGATCTGCTGGCCATCGTCGATGACACCTTCCAGCCGGAGCAAACGGTGCTCCTCCTGCCCCGGCCTGGGAAGGACCGGTCGTGAGGCGCCCCGGGTGGTTCCGCCCTGCTGGTCGGACCGGCCGGGACGACCTCATTCCGGCGGCAATCGATATCGACACGAGGGATCCGTTCACCGCCTACCTACTTGGTGTGCAGGCCCCGGTTGCACTGCGGGACGTCGAGATCACCTCACCGATGATGGACTCGCTCCGCGACCAGGGTGTTGCCGTCGCCGTGCCGCTGATCAGTCAGGGCGAGCTTGTCGGTGTGCTCGGCCTGGGCTCCCGTAAGTCCGACCGTCCCTACTCGCCGGACGATCTCCGTCTGCTCAACCGGCTGGCGACCAGGGCCGCCCCCGCCCTCCGGCTCGGCGAGCTGGTTCGGCGCCAAGCCGACGAGGTGCGGGAGCGGGAGCGCATGGCCCAGGAGCTGCGGGTGGCCAGGTTGATCCAGCAGAACTTCCTCCCGTCCCAGTTGCCCTCGCTGCCGGGGTGGGAACTCGGTGCCCATTACCGCCCGGCGCGGGAGGTGGGCGGCGACTTCTACGACTTCATCCCGCTCCCCGATGGGCGGATCGCCGTGGTGATCGGTGACGTCACCGACAAGGGTGTGCCGGCGGCCCTGGTCATGGCCACCACGAGAAGCATGGTGCGGGAGACGGCCCAGCAGTTGGTGGAACCGGCGCCGGTCCTGACGCGGGTCAATGCCCACCTTCACGCCGACATCCCGCCCAACATGTTCGTGACCTGCCAGTACGCCGTGATCGATCCCGTCGCCGGTGACGTGGTGCTGGCCAACGCCGGCCACAGCCTGCCGTTCCTCCACCACGGGGGAGGTGTGTCCGAGTTGCGGGCGACCGGCCTGCCCCTGGGCCTGATGCCGGACGCCACCTACGACGAGGTCACGGCCGTCATCCAACCCGGTCAGGGGCTGCTCATGCACTCCGACGGCCTGGCCGAAGCCCACGATCCCGACGGTGAGATGTTCGGGGTGCCACGGCTCATGGGCCTGGTCGGAAAGCACCCTGGTAGCACCGAGCTGATCGATGTGCTCCTGAACGAGCTTGCCGTGTTCACCGGCCCGGCCTGGGAGGTGGAGGACGACGTGACCCTGGTGAGCCTGTGTCGGGCGGAAGCGGGAACGCCGCAACGATGCGTGCTCGACGAGTTCACCATGCCGAGCCGGGAAGGCAGCGAGGTCGCGGTGGCAAGCCGGGTGGTCGAGGCGGTCGGCAGCCGGCTGAGCGAGCCGAAGCGGCGCCGGCTCCACACGGCCGTGGCCGAGGCCGCCATGAACGCCATGGAACACGGCAACCACTATCGGGAGGAGCTCGACATCGGCGTCGAAGTCCGCGACACAGGCTCGGGGATCGCAGTGAGCATCTCGGACGAAGGAGGAAACGCGAGCCTCCCCAAGGTGGTGGAGCCCGATCTCGTGGCCAAGCTCGCCGGAGCGGAGTCACCGCGAGGCTGGGGGCTGTTCCTCATCCGGGAAATGGTCGACGAGATGACGACTCGAGCCGACGGAGACCGCCACGTCGTCGAGCTCGTCCTACACGAGGAGAAGGAGCAATGACCGAGTTCGATGTAACCGTGCGGCGCCATGGCGACGCAGCCATCGTGGACCTGGTCGGGCAGGTCAACGCCCTGGCCCGGGAGTCGCTGGAGGCGGCAGCGGAGGAGGCGCTGGGTGACGGGCCACGCCGGATCGTGCTCAACTTCTCCGACGTCGGCTTCATCAACAGCACCGGCATCGCCATGGTCGTCGGGCTGATGGGCAGAGCCCGAGCGGCCCACATCAAGGTCGAGGCATTCGGCCTCACCGACCACTTCCGGGAGATCTTCGAGATCACCCGGCTCATCGACTTCATGACCATTCATGACGATGAGGCCGCCGCCCTCGGCCGCGGCTCGTACACCAGCCCGAAGAGCAGCGACGGCCCTCGGCCGCAGCCCGAGTAACGGAGGAGAACAATGAGACAGCTCGCAATCGCCACTGCGGTCAGATCGATCGACCGAGGAATCGTGGTCATCGACGTGAGCGGACAGCTCACCGGTCAGGCCGACGAGGAACTGTCCACCGCCTTCGAGGCGGCGGCATCCACCACCGCCCCGGTCGTGGCACTCAACCTGACCGACCTCGACTACATGAACAGCAGCGGGATCGGCGTGCTCGTGACCCTGCTGATCCGAGCGCAACGGCAAAAGCGTCGGTTGGCCGCCTACGGGCTGTCGGAACACTACCGGGAGATCTTCCGCCTGACACGGCTCGATGAGGCGTTCGAGATCGTCGACGACGAGTCCCAGCTCTCGATCGGAGGGGAGTCATGAGCGACGAACAGGATCATGGTTGGGCCCACCCGGTCGAACGCCTCGAAGTCGGCGGGGTCCCACCCGAGGCGCTCAACCTCAACGTGGCCGGCCGCCGGGTGTCCGGTGTGCTGCAGGGCTTCGGGCCCGCCTACAAGAAGACGTATCAGGTACGCCTCGGCGGGGCGCAGGTGACGCCGGCCCAGCTCATCGCGACCTGGAAGGCCAACTACTCGGCGTTCTGGCCCGACAAGGCGACACTGTATGCGCCGCTGGCCGGTCTCGAACCGGGCGATGTGGCCATCATCAACTCCAACGAAAGCGGTATCAGGCTGTCGACCGGGGTGATGGTGATCTACGCCGACGACGAGTCCTTCGCGTTCGCCACAGCCGAGGGCCACGTGTTCTCGGGGTGGATCACCTTCTCGGCCCATCTCGACGATGACGGCACGACCGTCGCCCAGATCCAGCCCTACATCCGCACGAGTGATCCGCTCTACGAGATCGGGTTCCGGCTTTTCGGGAGCCGAAAGGAGGACGACTTCTGGGGGTCGACGTTGGAGCGGCTTGCCGCATACTTCGGGGTCGAAACCGAGGCCGAGCGCGAGTCGGAATGTATCGATCGACGCCTTCAGTGGTCGCAGATCGGGAACATCGGCAAGAACGCGATGATCCGATCCGCTCTGCACGGGATGAAGCGTCCCTTCCGCCGCCGAACTCGAAGCCGTTGATGCTTCGACGTTCAGTCGCGGGCCTGCGATGAGCTGAGCCAGATGTCGGGATCGGCCAAGCCGGCGTTGCCGACCGACTCCAGTTCCGCCACCTTGGCTTCGAGCGCGGCGTTCCGAGCCCGGGCATCGACATATTTGCGGTATGCCTTGGCCGCCGCTTTTTCGAGGTCGTCGAGCTGCTGCTCCAGCTCGGCACGAATTGCCGGCTCGAGTCCGTCGACTTCCAGCCGCAATCGGAGCGCCTCCTCCTCGACGAGAAGGCCCGCAGCCTCCCCGTCCAGCTCGGCCACCCACCGAGCCGACTCCCTGGCGCGGTCGACGGCCCGGGCGAGCTCGGCGAGCTTCGTCTCGTCGGGCTGAGCATCGAGCTCGAGCGACTCGGTGGCCAGAATCATCACCGCCAGGGGGAGGCTCTCCATCAACATGCCCAGCGGTGTCTCGAACGGGCCGATTGCGTTTCCACGGCGCACCCGTAGCGGAGCCAGCGCCAGCGTGGCCCCGCCAAGCGCCGAGGAGAAGGCCGCAGGGGTCGGGTCGACCGTAACCACCTCGGCGTCGATCCGTGCCTCCTCGAGCAGGTCGGCGACTCGTGCCGTCTCGGCCGGGTCGTCGCTGGCCGGCACGTAGACGACGATGGATGCCTCATTCCACTCGTCGTGACGCCGGCAGAGCCAGCCCAGCAGCGTGATGAGTTGGCCGATCTGGTCGTCGGACCACCAGAGGGCGATCGACCGCTCCGCCTTCGGGGTGGCGACGAAATGCTCCCAGGCGTCCTCGCGGACGTTGATGACGGCGACGTTGGTGCTGAAGCGCACACAGTTCTGCAGCATCGAGCCGTAGGCCTGGCGGTCGGCCTCGTTGCCTCGCAGGTCGCGAACGCCGAAGACCGTGAGATTCGCCCGTACGTTGCCGATGCCGTGAGCCTGCACCAGCGTCTGGACGCCGATCTCGTCGTCACCGACCAGCAGTACCCGGGCGAAGGAGCCGTCGGCGATCACCTCCAGCTCCGCCGCCAGATCCTCCTCGATCTCTCGGGCCTGACGGCGGCCCACCGGGCCCGAACCCTCGAGCAGCCGAACGGCGGTGAGGAATCCCGAATTGCCCTCGAGCCACGACGCCACCGTGATCATTCGCCGCCGATTGGTCGGGTCACGCGGGACGAACGCAAGAATGCAGGGACGCCAGTCGCGTGATCCCATCGGCTCATCGGCAAGGGAACGAAGATGCCGACGAACCCTTGTGTAGTGGTGCGACCCGGCGCTGTCGACCCACCGATCGGGAACATTGCGCTGGCGCAGGTAGCTGTACAGGCCGAGCAGGACCAGCCCGGCAAACGTGCCGGCCAGCGGGTTGATGGCGATGATGGCGCCCCCGCACGCAATGGTGCCGGCCAGGCTCGCCCGTTGGTCGCCCCACCGAAACCGGGGACGGAACGAGGTGCTGCCGGCCCGGAACTCGTAGTACGTGGCGTAGTTGATCATCCCGTAGCTGGCCAGGAAGAACATGGAGATCACGGGAGCGACGGCATTGAGATCGCCCGCGGCGATGGTAATCAGGGCGATGACCGTGCAGAGGCCGAGGGCGCGGCGTGGGTTGTTGGTGCCGCCGGCACCGACAGCGAAGTGTTCGAGGCGGGGGAGCACGCGATCCTCGCCCAGCCGCTGCAGCACCCGTGGCCCGCCCAGTGTCGACGCAAGGGCCGACGACAGCGTGGCGGCCAGCACGCCGGTGAGGATGGTCCACCCGGCCAGCGACAGGTCGCCCATGATCGAGTTGGTGTTCTCCACCAGAACCGACGCCGTGGCACTGCCGGCCAGGACGACGACCGCAGCCAGGTAGACCGCGGACGAGAGACCGACGGCGGCCAGCGTTCCACGGGCGATTGACTTGCTCGGTGACTTGAGATCGCCGCTCATGGCGACACCCTGACTAAACCCGGTCACGGCCGGAAAGAAGATGGCGAAGGCCTCCCAGAACTCGACTCCGGAATCGGGCTTGCCGAAGTTGTCGGAAAGCTGCCCGAAGCTGAAATCTCCGACCGCTCCCACGAAGAAGGACACCAGCGCCATGGCCAGCAAGCCCATGACGAGGTACTGCAGCCGAGTGGCCAGATCCGCGCCCACATAGCTCACGCCGGTGAGTACGAGCACCAGGCCGGCCGCAATCAGCTGGATGAGCCGAGGGTCGTCGCGGCCGAGCGCATCGACGATCGCCTCCGAGAAACCGATCGCGTAGAAGGCGATCGAAACGGAGATGGCCAGGTACAGCACGACCCCGACGGCACCGCCGAACTCGATGCCGAGCGTCCGGGAGATGAGGAAGTACTCTCCTCCGCCCCGCACCTTGAGATTGGTGGCGACGACTGCCAGTGAGATGCTGGTCAGGACGGAGACAACCGTGGAGAGCCCCAGAATGGCCAGCGCCTGAGCCAGCCCGACCGATCCGACGACGTAGGCGACGCGCAGAAAAAGCACGAGCCCGAGAATGGTGAGGATACTGGGGGTGAAGACGCCGCCGAACGTCCCGAGCGTACCGGTGGTCTCGGTGGGGCGGCGATCGGATGCGGTCATCGGTTACATCCGGCAGTACGCCGTCCCGTCAATGGATCACCGCGAGCTGTGCTGTCACCGCCATTGAGAATAGTACGGCACCGGCTGGATGCGGTGATGGAGCAGGCTGGTTTTTGACGGCGCTCGTGGTGACCAGGCGTTCGGAGTCATGGGAGACTCGGTGTGTGCTGCGACTGGTACACCTGCTGTGTCTTGTGTTGCCAGTTGTCGCCTGCACGTCGGGGGCATCACTCGACGTGCCCTCCAGCGCCGAGGACTCGTGGCCGGCGCGATCGTCGACGAGCGTGACGTCCGATCCGGACGGCCAAGCGGTTCTCGAGTCCGTCGTCGAACAGGTGACGATCGAGTCCGTCCGGTTGCCGGGGCGGCTTTGGGATCCGCTCCTGCCCCCACTGGCCGACGGGGTGGAAATCATGGTTGGCGGGTCGCTGACTATTCCGGTCGTTGAGGAGCCGGCACCGGCGGTGATCATCGCCCATGGCTGCGGTGGGCCTGGAAGGTCGGAGCGGGACTGGGCGACAGAGTTGTCGGATCATGGGATTGCGGTGCTGGTTCTGGACAGTTTCGGAGCACGTGGCGTCGCCGAAGTGTGCTCGGGCCGGGAAACGATCAACGTCGCCGACCCGGTTGTCGACGTGTATCGGGCGGCCGAGCTGCTGCGGGACCATCCACGAGTCGATGGGGACCGGGTCGCCGTCACCGGATTCTCCTTTGGTGGCCGGACGGCGTTGTGGTCGGCACTGGCCCGGTTCCAGGACGCCTACGGGGGCAGGCCGTTCGATGCGTACGTCGCCTTCTACCCGTCAACCTGTTTCATCCGGCTCGAAGGCGAGACGGAGGTCGTCGGCGGGCCGATCAGGATTCTGCACGGTACGGCCGACGATTGGACCCCGATCGAACCGTGCCAGGAGCTCGTGAATCGCCTCGATTCGGCCGGCGTCGATGCGGCCGTCATCCGCTACGACGGTGCGTATCACGGCTTCGACAACCAATCACTGGCCTGGGGCGGGTTGCACTTCAGCCCGAATCTGGTGAGCCCGAGAAACTGCAGCTTCGTCGAGGAGGGCGGTGTCGTCATCGATCCCGATATCGGCACCGTGGCCGGAGTCGATTCGCCCTGCGTCGAGCGCGGGGCCAGGTACGCCTACGACGCCGATGCCCGTGAGGCCGCCGAACGGTATCTGATCGGACTTCTTCTGGAGGTCTTCGAACGGTGACGCCGACCCCTCCGGGATCGCCCCGATTTCTCGGACGATGGTCCCGGAGGGGCGACTCCGCACCGGGTGCTCGGGTGTCGATTCTCCGGTTCTATGGCGTCGGGTCGGCGAAGACGCCTCCGAAGATGTCGGTGTTGCCGAAGTTGGCGGGGCAATCGGTCGGCGGGGCCGGTCTCGGAGCGGCTGGGCCGACGCCGGCCAGGCCGGCGCGGTAGGCGTTGATGGAATCGCACACGCCGGCGTCGCGGACGTCGTTCCACACGGCGGCGGCGAAGTCGTTGGTGGCCATCACGTAGTTGTAGTCACCGAGGAACTCGAAGGCCAGGCTGTTGGCGCTCGACCCTCGCGCATCGCCGACCATTCCCCGATGGAGCGTGCTCCAGGAGAAGAGATCGGCGGTCTCGGCGTGCCGGACAACCCCCTGGAAGCGGCGGGCGCTCGTCGTGTAGGTTCGCCACGGATCGAGGTAGCCCATGTAGGTGACGTACAGATCATCGCCGTCGGGTGAGATGGCCACCCAGGGGAAGTCGGGTCGGTCACCGTTCTCGGTGGCGTCGAAGGGAGTCGTCCAGGTCAGCCCACCGTCGCTCGACAGTTGGATCAAGGCCCGCTCGTTGTTCAGGCCGTTTTGGCCATCGGTCCAGCCCAACACCAGCGTGTTGGTTGCGACGATCCCGGAGGGGGCCCCGTTGGCGATGTCGAAGGTCGGTCCCTCGTTGGTGCGGGCTCCGGCCACCCCGTCGAAGGTGAGGCGACCCTGGACCGGATCGAAGGCGCCCACCGTGCCGGTCACGGCCACAGCACGGGGCCGGTCGAACCGCTCGCCGCCGTCGAACGAGCGGGCGAGGTAGACCACGTCATCACCCTTGAACGAGCCCCTCCACACCACGTAGACCACGCCCTGGCTGTCGGAGCGGACGACACAGCCCTGCCGGCCGCCGGCCCGACCCTGGGCCTGGTTGGTGTTCGCGGCCTGGCTGATCTGCTGTTGGGTCCACGTGTCGCCGCCATCGGTCGAGCGGGCCACCATTACCGGTTCCGGCGGCCCACCAACACTGCGGAAGGCGACGTTGCAGATGTAGACGTTGCCGAAATAGGGGCTCGACTCGGCGTTGTCGGCCCAGATGGCCTCCTTGTCGGAGAACGTGGTTGAACTCTGGCGGGACGCAATGACCGGGGCCATCCATGCCGAGTTCTCCCCGTCGGCCGCAGCCACGACGTCGTCGGTTCGGGAGACGGCGATGCCCTCGAACCCTCGGAAGATCTGCTCGCTGCGCACAGCGCTGAAGTTGGAGGTCAGGTTGGCGTAGTAGAGGCGGGACCCGTTGGCCCACGAGAAGGACCCGTCGGGGCCCGGTTGGGGACCGAACACCAGGCTGGGGTCACCGTCGGACACCAGTCCGGCCTCGTAGTAGCCGGGTAGCGTGCCGATCAGGCCGTCGACTTCGGGCAGACACGGGTCCGGACCCAGACAGTTGCGAGCCGAATAGCCGGTGTAGGTCGGTTGGGTCCAGGTCATGCCGCCGTCGAGCGAGAAGTAGATCCCGGACACCCCCACACCATTCGTGAATGGACAGGTCGTCTGATCGCCGGCGGCGCAGGATTCGAGGTCGATCTCGTCGTTGGATCCAGCGGCCAGGATCATCGGGTTGCCGGGGTCGATGGCGACCCACGGTTCGTTCTGCTTGTTCTGTGCGAACGGGGTGTCGGGGCTACCGACCGACACCTCGGTGTCGCCGCCCGCAGCGGCAACGGGCGTCGCCAGCGCCAGCAGAGCGATGACGACGATGAACAACGAAGGCTTTCTCATGACGGGCTATCTCCTCAGTCGACCGTTGGGTTAACGGGCCGGACCGTGGCGACGGCGTCGGGCCTCGAGGCAGGCGGGGTCGTCCGGTTCGCGCCGCGTCGTTCTCTGACTCTGGGTGTTGTTCGAATTGGGTGTTGGGCTTGGAGGGCTTTGGCGATGCTTGACCACAGAAAGCCCACCAACGCGGATTCTAGACATCGACGGGCCCACTATCCAGTGGAAATCCGGACGATGCCCTCCCACTCCCACGGGAACAACGCGGCGGCCGCCCGCATCGCGGCCTGGACGGGCCAGGACCTCGTTGCGTCAGGTCAGGGTCGTCAATCGTTGAGCTTCTCGAGCGTGCCGCGGAACGTGAACGCATAGTCCGACGGCCCGATCGTGAGGATCACGGAGCCCTGGTTGAGGGCGTTGTCGATGATGCCGAGGTTGGCGTCGAGCCGGGCGGCGTAGGCGAGGTCGTCGGCGCTTCTGACCCGGTACCGTCCCGGTTGAAGATCGGCACCGACCAGGTAGGTGCCTTCGGTGAAGCCCAGACCAAGCGGATCCACGTTCGGGCGATCCCGAAGACCGACGGCCTCGCCGGCGAACTGGACGGAGGTCGCTTTCGAGGTGACGACGGCGAGCGCCAGGCCGTTGTCGAGCACGAACTCGTTGTCGAGGATGTCATTGTCTTCGTCGAGCGTCGCCCAGTACCGGACGACCCGGTAGACGCCGGGAGGGACCTCCGAACCGACCAGGTAGGTGCCCGGTGGAATCACCGCCGGCGGTGACAGTGGGTCGCGGCATCCGCCGTAGGGCCGCCCGTCACTCGGGAGTGGGTGCCGGTCGCGGAACTCCTGTCCCACCGAGAAGTACAGCATCACCTCGGGTTGGATCAGCTCGCCCGAGTCGAGAAGGCGGGTCCAGTACCGTCGGCCAGCGGCATCGGGTCTCCTGTCGAGGACGTTGGCGTAGACGAGGTCGACGTAGGCCTCGTTGCTCAGGTTGCCATAGCGGGTCCGGAACTCTTTCGAGTTGCTGAACGACCAGGTGATGTCGAGCAGCGACGCACACCGGTCGTATCGACCGGTCCAGTAGGTGGCGCCCGCCACGTCCGGCTCCCGATCGAAGAAGGCCCAGTACAGACGGAAGACATCTGCGTGATCCTGGGCCAGCTCGGGCCGAGTTGCGTAGGCTTTGAAGTCGCCACCTTCGGCGGCGACGGCGCTCGGCGCGGCCGCGGCGGTGGATGCGAGCAGCACAAGGCAGAACATCAGGCGGCGGATCATGGCGGCGGTATCCCTCGGGTTGCGGCGGTACGGGATCGAGCCTAATGGAAGCGGTCGGTTCCGGTGGCGGACCGACCTGGCCGGGCCTGGCCGACGCGCCGGTCGGCTACCTCGAGTCGCGCCGAGTCATGCGAGCTGCTTGACGGTGAGATGGGTGTGGATCGGGTCGGACTTCACCGCTGTCGACGGTAGCCGACCGGGTCCTCGGCCACTTCAGGTTCTACCGCGAGTGGTATCGGCGGCTCGGTGCAGCTCCCGCAGTCGGCGGCGAACGTCGCCCACCTCCGAGCCGAGATGTTGCTCGACCTCGGCGAGAACCGGTGCGTAGCGGCTGCCTGCCTCCCTGTGGGCGGCGCGGCCGGTGGAGGTCAGGCGCAGGATGTGCGAGCGACCGTCGTCGGGATTGGTCAGTCGTTCGACATGGCCCCGGCGCTCGAATCGTTTGACATAGCTCGACACCGTCGTCGGCGGAGCAGCCATCCAAGCAGCCAGCGAACTTGGCGTCAACCCGCCGCTCACCGCAAGCACCGAGTAGACGGCGAACTCGTCGGCGTCGAGACCGATCGGCTTGATGGCGTCGTCGATCAGGGCTTGTACGGCACGCGAGACGAGCCAGACGTCGAACAGAACGTTGCCGGGCCCAGCGTCGACCTCCCCCTCTGTTGGCGCCGGCCCATCCGAGGTGCTGCGATGTCGCATCAGCTTGGGGTGGGGGCGGGCCGTGATACCCGTGGTGAGCCGCGGCGCCGGACGGTCCGAACGGTCAGGGCAACGACACAGCCCAGCAGCGCAATGCCCGCAATCCAGCTACTGGTCGTCTTCGCCGCCGACGCAAATCCGAGGAGGGTTCCAGAGGTGCCGACGTCGGGGTAGGTGGCGAGGACCCGCCAGGCGAACAAGTTCTCGAGGTAGTCGAATCCGCTACCCACAAAAGCCAGGACGGCCAGACCGACGACATCCGGACGGTCGGGTGCGAGATGTTCGAGCGTGAGCGCGAGGGCGGACATCATGAACAAGCCGAAGACGGTTGGATACACGAGGTCGGCGATCTGCAGGTTTCGGTAGGCCGCTCGCCCGTCCTGCCCGCAGGCGTCGAGAAATCGCTGGACATCAGCTGCAGTCGAGTGGAAGCGGACGTCGAGTGGCGCCGCGCTACACGCCTCCTCGACGTGGGGGATCGCAAACGGTGCCGATGTGGCGAAGAAGATCGTGGCGAACACGGCGAAGCAGACACCGGTGATGATCACCGCCCGGCCGGTGGCCAGCGGCCGGATTCGCCCGGCAATCGATGACCTTGGTTCCATAACGGCTCCTCTCTTCCCACACTTGGGACTACTGCGATATCGTACTAATCATATAGTACGATATCGCAGTAAAGCCTGTCAAGGGCATGCCGCCGCCCCGAGTCTCGACGGCCACGTTGGTTGTGGACGCCACCTGACCCGCGGCGAACGCGGCGTGGCGGGCCGACCCGGTCAGGGGTCTCACCGGTGGCCTACCGTTTCGTGGCGGTGAAGCCGATCAATGCACACGGCACCTCGAAGCACTCGTCGACGATGAAGCCGTGCTGGTCGAGGAACGACTCGCCGACTCCCGGCCGGCCCAGGGCGACCATGTCGGCCTGATGGGCCAACTGTTGCTCGGTGGTCCAGGTGAACGGCACCATGGTCCACGCCGCAGCCGACTTGCCGATGTTGCCCCAGACGGTGATGGCCAGGCGACCGTCCGGGATCAGGACGCGGGCCGCCTCTTCGACCGCGGCTGGGTGGTTCCCCAGATTCCGCGAGGCGTCGATGCCCGAGAAGATGGCGCCCCGAATCCCGGCCAGCTCCAGCGCCAGGCCGGAACCGCAGGCCATGTCGAGCAGTCGATCACCGGTGGTGACACCCAGCCGGTGATGGACGGCGACATACTCCCGGCACGACGCCGGCTCGGCCAGTGCCGCCCAGTCGGCCGCCCGCCGGCCCCACCCTTCGTCGACCATTTCCCACGACATCCGTTGGCCTCCCCCCAGCCGGTGCCCCCCGGTGCCGCGAACCAGCGTAGTTCGACCGGAGCGATCTCTCGCCGCAGGTACACATCTATGCTTGGCCCATCGATGCCATGAAGGTCTTTCACCATCCGATCCACGTCGCCCACGAACCCGACTTTTTTCTGGTTCGCGGCATCCCGACGGCGAGTGCCGACCAGCCCGAGCGCGTCGACCGGCTGCTCGCGGGCGTGGCCAGGGTTGGTCTCGGCGTCGAGCAGCCGCCCGACTTCGGGACCGAACCGGTGGCTGCGGTACACACCGCCCGCTATCTCGATTTCCTTCGCGACGCCCATCGGGAATGGATGACACTCCTCGGGCCGAAGGCCGGCGAGGTCGTCGCCAACATCCATCCGTCGCGGGATCCGGTCGGCTACCCGAGTGGTGTCGTCGGTCGGGCCGGCTGGCACATGGCCGACACGGCCTGCCCGATCGGCCCCGACACCCACCGGGCTGCGCTGGCGTCGGCCAATTCAGCGGTGTCGGCGGCAGCGGCCGTCGCCGGCGGCGATCGGTTCGCCTACGGGCTCTGCCGTCCATCCGGCCACCATGCCTTCGCCGATATGGCCGGTGGATTCTGCTTTCTCAACAACGCGGCCATCGCAGCCCAGTGGCTCCGAGATCACTTCGATCGAGTGGCCATGCTCGACATCGACGTCCACCACGGAAACGGCACCCAGGACATCTTCTACCGGCGGTCCGACGTGCTCACGATCTCCATCCATCGCGATCCCACCGATTACTATCCGTTCTTCTGGGGTTACGGTGATCAGGCCGGTGTCGACGATGGCGAGGGCTGCAATCTCAACCTCCCGCTCGCCGAGGGGTCAGGAGACCCTGAGTTTCTGAGCGCCGTCGACGTCGCCCGAGAGCGAATACGAGCCTTCGGCGCGGGCGTCGTTGTGATCGCGCTCGGCCTCGACGCTGCCGAGGACGATCCGCTCCAGGGTCTCCGGGTCACCACGCCCGGCTTCGCCAGGATCGGTCGAGCCATCGCCGAACTCGACGTTCCCACGGTGTTCGTTCAGGAGGGCGGTTACCTGTGTGACGCTCTCACCGACAACCTGGCTTCGTTCCTCACCGGTGTCATGAGTGTCTAGCGGAGGGCGTCGACGCGGCTGGAGTCGGTTCGCGTTGCATTGAACGACCAGCGCCGCAGTGGCGATCCCACCACCGAGAATCACGTCTGCCATCCAGTGGTTGGCCGTCGCCACGACGGCGAAGCCCATGGCCAGCGGCATCAGCACCCCGGCGAGCTTGACGAGCCGGCTGTTGGTCGCCCTGATCCATACGATGCCGACCAGCAGGTTCCAGCCGAAATGGAAGCTCGGGAGCGCGGCGTACTTGTTCATCAGTCCCGGCGGCTGAAGGATCCGGTAGGCGTTCGACCGGACGGTCACCGTGTCCACGTACTCGGGGCTGAAGAGTCGAGGCGGCATGACGGCCCAGGTCGCGAAGATCACCAGTCCGATCGCCCCGGAAAGGAAGAGGGCGTTGCGGAGTTCGTAGTAGTGGTCTCTACGGGTCACCGCCAGCCAGACCAGCGTGGCGATCACAACGGGCCAATGCCCGAAAATGTAGATCCAGTTGGCAAGAGTCAGGAGCCGATCGTGGTCGGCGATGAATCCCTGTATTGCCAACTCGACGTCGAGGTTCACCCGGTCTTCGATCGACAGCAACACCTCGGCATTACGGTAGGCGCGCTCCTCACCACCCTCGGTGAGGCCTCGAACTCCGAAGTAGGCAAGCACTGCCATGAAGATTGCCAGGGCCTGGCGCGCAATAAAGATGACGACTCGGGCCACATGTCGATTATATGACATCGGTCCGGCCGCAGCAGGGCCTTCCGACCCTATCGTGCTGCGGAAGAAACCAATCCCGGGGGATCGGTGACTAACGGCGGAGCTGACGACCTGGCCGGGCAGCCGCCGGTGCGAAGACGACCTGTGTACCCGAACGGGCCATGACGGTCCGGAACCACAGGAATCCAACGCCAAGGGTGGCGGTGGTCGTCAACGGGCCGAGTATCGACTTGACGAGCACGAAGGTCGTCGGCGACTGATTCAAGAGCACCCAGAGGGTGATCGAGAAGTTGACGGCGCTGGTGAACGCCCACCACAGCGAAAGATGCGACAGGAAGCGTCGCAGATGCGGGTGAGCCCGGGTCTCGTCGTCGACGGGGCAGACATCGGCCATCAACCGTTCGGCCAGAGGCTTGCCGATCAGAACGGAGGCGACGAAAGTCAGAGCGACCAGCGCGGTTGTGATCGTCGGCTGCAGGAAGTAGACGAGCAGGCTCCCCGTTGCCAGCGCGGCAATGGTTCGGGCCAGCAGGCCAACCGTCGTGAGGATCAAGATGCCCGTCACCTCTTCGCGACGGAGGCGACGCCGAGCCAGAGCGGCGAAGGAAAAGAGGAGGCTGCCGATCAGCGCAGACGTCGATCCTGAGACCTGCAGGAGGCCGATGAAGAGCGCAACGGGAAGGACCTTGCCCTCGACAACGTTCGGCAGGGCGTGGCGCATGGTGTCGCGCAGGTTCGGCAGGATAAGTTGCGGCGAGTGGTGCAATGAACTCGGTGTCCGTCTTCAGGGGGTGTGGGCGGCCACCAAGCGCCGCGCAGTAGCTCAGGATAGCTCAGTAACGTCGTTATCCGCCATTTGGAGATTTGCCCAATCGATTTCCAGGTCGTCGACGATCAGCCCTACAACGCCGTTAGCTGCTAGCTCCTGCCCTCGCTCGACGGTTTCGACGGCCCACGAGAAGAGCCGCGGTGTCCTGGCCAGCACAGCGCCGATCGCAGGGCCGTCGAGCAGCCGATTGTGGGCCACGACACCAACCCGGTCGCCAAGTCCGGGAACCATCGTGACCACCCGCAGCTGGAAACGGTTGCCGCAGCTGCGAAGTATCACGGTTTCGGGTCGATCGCGGAAGGCCGACAACACCCACCACGAACGGCACGACACCAGCACCGGCCGCTCCTCGGGGACAGCCCGTCGGATCCTTCGCGCCGCTCGGCGGGTGAAGCACTTGAGATCGAGCAGGAGCGGCACGTCCGGCGGGGCAACGGCCAGGATGTCGTCGAGCGACGGCACGACGGTGTCCGCAGGTAGGAGATACCACCGCTCCCACAGCCGTGACGTCGGTCGAAGCACCTTCTCGTGCCGGACTTCCACTCGTCCCCGGTGAACGTGAACGTCGCACTCCACGACATCGGCTCGACGAATCGCAGACTCGACGGCGCTCGGATCATTGCCGGCGCGGTGAGCGACGATCAAGGGTGTCACCGACAACGATCCTAGCGGTGGCCGACCACCGACATGGCCGCTGCAGGGGTTGAACACGACCAGCCTGGTCGTGCTCACTCGACGTCGCACAAATCGAACTGTGCGCTCCACGCCCGGCTTCCCGGGTCCGGAGCGCACAGAACGCATCTTGAGGACAAGTCCCCGGCCGACCAGCTGCCGGGGGCAGCCGGAGTACCCCGCAACTCCTAGCGGAGGACGCGACCCGACATCGACGTCGGTTCGACGCGAACCCAGATCGGACGCCACTCGGCCTTGGCCCAGGGAATGAGGCCGAGCTGATCGAGCTGCGCCTCCTCGGCCCAGTTGTCGACCTCTCGAGCCACGCCCTGGACGACGACACTCCAGCCGGATCGTGATCCCGCGTCCCATTGGTCGACTTCGAAACACACCTTCTGATTGTTGGCCGCCGCGGCCAACTTGAGGCCGTCGAGGGTTCGGAAGACGATGCCGTCCTCGTGCCACCGGAAGTTGACCGGCAGGGCAAGAATCTCGTCATCGACCATGAAGGCGATTCGGCCGATGGGGGTCGACTCCATCAGCCTGATGCATTCGTCGTCGTCGATCACACCCATCTTGGAGACGATGTCGATTGCGATCGGTTCGGGATCTCTGGCCACTCGCTCGTCCTTTCTGGTGTCCGGCCCTCATTCAACCCCCGCCGGCTCGAGCCGACCAGGGGCCTTTGGCCCTACGGTGGAGTCTAGGTGACCGGTAGTGTCCGCATCGGCTGGTCGTCGATGGTAGCGTTGCCGGCCCAAAGTTCTCGAGTGCGCAGTGCCAGTAGATCATTGCCAGCAGATGATTGCCAGTAGATCATTGCCAGTAGATCAGTGCCAATAAGGAGTGGAATGGTCGACACGATCGCAACAAACGGCTCGACCGGATCGAGCAGATCCATGACGGTCGACGGCAACGAAGCCGCCGCTCGTATCGCACACCGGGTGTCCGAGGTGATCGCCATCTACCCGATCACCCCGGCTTCGCCTATGGGTGAGCTGGCCGACACCTGGACCCAGGCCGGAATGCCGAACCTCTGGGGCTCGGTGCCCGAGGTGGTGGAGATGCAGAGCGAAGCCGGCGCCGCCGGAACCCTGCACGGCTCGCTGCAGGCCGGGGCGATGACCACCACGTTCACCGCCTCACAGGGCCTGCTGCTGATGATCCCGAACCTCTACAAGCTGGCCGGTGAGCTGCTCCCTGCGGTCGTACACGTGGCCGCCCGGTCGGTGGCGACCCATGCCCTCAGCATTTTCGGTGACCACAGCGACGTGATGGCGGCCCGCCAGACCGGTATGGCGATGCTGGCCTCCTGCTCGGTCCAGGAGGCACACGATCTCGCCCTCATAGCTCACGCGTCGACCCTGCGGTCCCGCGTGCCCTTCCTCCACTTCTTCGACGGCTTCCGCACCAGCCACGAGGTGGCGAAGGTCGAGGCGATCGACGATGCCGTAATCCGGGCCATGATCGACGACGATCTGGTGACGGCCCATCGCCTGCGGGCCCTCGATCCCGACACGCCGGTGATCCGCGGCACGGCCCAGAATCCAGATGTGTTCTTCCAGGCCCGTGAGGCGGCCAACCCCTACCATCTGGCGGTGCCCGACATCGTGGCAGCCGACATGGTCCGGTTCGAGGAGCTGACCGGTCGGCGGTACCGGCTCTTCGATTACCACGGACATCCCGAGGCGACCGATGTGGTCGTCGTCATGGGTTCGGCGGCCGGAACGACGATCGAGGCGGTCGACCGGCTGGTGGCCGATGGCCGCCGCGTTGGCGTCATCACGGTTCGGCTCTACCGCCCGTTCGACATCGAGTCGCTCGTGTCCGCACTCCCGCCGTCGACCAGTCGGATCGCCGTGCTCGACCGGACCAAGGAACCTGGCTCGGTCGGGGAACCTCTCCACCTCGACGTGATGTCTTCACTGGCCAGGGGCTGGACGGCGGCCACCGGGGAGCCCACAACGCCCCTGGTGATCGGCGGCCGCTACGGGTTGTCGTCGAAGGAGTTCACGCCACAGATGGCGATCTCGGTGTTCGACCATCTGGCGGCCGATCAACCGAAGCCGGAATTCACGGTCGGCATCATCGATGACGTCACCGACCTGAGCCTGCCCCCGGCCGAGGCGTGGCACGAGCCACCGTCGGTCCGGCGGGCGGTGTTCTACGGGCTCGGTTCCGACGGCACGGTCGGCGCCAACAAGAACACGGTGAAGATCGTGGGGGAGCACAGCGATCTCCACGCCCAGGGCTACTTCGTGTACGACTCGAAGAAATCGGGTTCGACCACGATCTCCCATCTTCGGTTCAGCCCCGATCCGATCCGATCCGCCTACCTGGTCAACGAGGCCGACTTCGTCGGTGTGCACTACTTCGGTGCCTTCGATCGCTACGCGGTGCTCGATGTCGCCGCTCCCGGGGCGACGGTGCTGATCAACTCGCCCTACGGCGCGGACGAGACCTGGGACCGGCTCAACCGCGACACCCAGCAGGCGATCATCGACAAGGACCTCACCGTCTACCTGGTCAACGCCTCGAAGGTCGCGGCCGACAACGGGCTCGGGCGTCGGGTCAACACCGTGCTGCAGACCTGTCACTTCCACCTGTCCGGGCTCCTCCCGGCCGGCGAGGCGGTCGAGGCGATCAAAGCGTCGATCGCCAAGACCTACGGTAAGCGGGGCCGCTTGATCCTCGATCGCAACAACGCCGCGGTCGACGCCGCCGTGGCGTCCCTCGAGCAGATGACCGTCCCGGCGGCCGTGACCGCCGAACGGGACCGACCCCCGATCCTGTCGGCCGAGGCGCCCGACTTCGTGCAGCGGGTGACCGGGGCGATGATGGCCGGCGAGGGCGATCTGCTTCCGGTCAGCGCATTACCGGTTGACGGGTCCTTCCCGCTGGGCACCACAAAGTGGGAGAAGCGGGCGATCGCGTCGACCATCCCGATCTGGGATCCGGAGATCTGCATCGACTGCGCCCGGTGCGCACTGGTCTGCCCCCACGCCGCCATCCGGCTCAAAGTGGTGAACGCCGACGAGCTGGCCGACGCGCCGCCGTCGTTCCAATCGAGACACTGGAAGGACAAGGCCGCTGAAGCCGCGGGGATCGAGACCCGGGCCATCATCCAGGTCGCCCCCGACGACTGCACCGGCTGCGGCGTCTGTGTGAACATCTGCCCGGCCAAGAGCAAGACGGAGGTGAAACACAAGTCGATCAATATGGAGCCCTACGCCGACCACGCCGAACGCGAGCGGGTCAACTTCGACTACTTCCTGTCGCTCCCCGAACACGATCGAACCACCTTGCGTCTCGACACGCTCAAGGGGTCGCAGCTGGCCCAGCCGCTGTTCGAGTTCTCGGGCGCCTGCTCGGGCTGCGGCGAGACCCCCTACGTGAAGCTGCTCAGCCAGCTCCTCGGCGATCGGATGGTGGTGGCCAACGCCACCGGCTGCTCGTCGATCTACGGCGGCAACCTCCCGACGACACCGTGGACGACCAACGCCGATGGCCAGGGCCCGGCCTGGGCCAACTCGCTGTTCGAGGACAATGCCGAGTTCGGTCTCGGCCTCCGTCTCGGCATCGACAGCCACGAAGCCGCAGCCCGCCGCCTGCTCGGTGAGCTGGCCGGTGCCATCGACTCCGACGAGCAAGCCGGAACGGCAGGCCTCGTCGACGAACTCCTGTCCAATCCCCAGGCGAGCGAAGCAGACGTGGCTCGGCAACGTCAGGCGATGGGACGCCTCGAGCGTTGGCTCGAGACCAATCCGGGACCGGTGGCCGATCGACTGCACTCGCTGCTGCGGTACCTGGTTCGTCGCTCGGTCTGGTTGATCGGGGGTGACGGCTGGGCCTACGACATCGGCTTCGGCGGTGTCGACCACGTCCTCGCCTCGGGTCGTGACGTCAACATCCTCGTGCTCGACACCGAGGTCTACTCGAACACCGGCGGGCAGACGTCGAAGTCGACGCCCCGAGGAGCGATCGCCAAGTTCTCCGCCGGCGGCAAGACAACGGCCAAGAAGGACATCGGCATGATCGCCATGGCCTACAGTAACGTCTACGTGGCCAACGTGGCGATGGGGGCCAACATGACCCAGACGGTGAAGGCCTTCAACGAGGCCGCCGCCCACCCCGGGCCATCGATCATCATCGCCTACAGCCCCTGCATCGCCCACGGCATCGACATGGCCGACATGATGGGCCACCAGAAGATGGCGGCCGAGAGCGGCTACTGGCCGCTGTACCGCTTCGACCCCAATCGTGAGGCGGTCGGCGACCACGCGCTCCACCTCGACAGCCGGAAACCGTCGATTCCGTTCCGGGAGTTCGCCATGACCGAGGCCCGATTCTCGATGCTGGCCCGTGTCAACCCCGACGTGGCCGATGATCTTCTGAACGCGGCGCAACGTGACATCGACGACCGCTGGCACCTCTACGAGCAGATGGTCGAGGTCGAACGAACGGCTCGGTTCGGGCTGGTCGACGATTCCGATGACCCGGACTCATCGGATCCTCCCGACGGCCCCGGGGCAACACCCACGACCCAGCGAGCGGAGGTCCAGCGATGAACGACGTCCGAACCGATCTGAGCACCGACTATCTCGGACTCAGCCTCCGCAATCCCCTGGTGGCGTCCGCCTCACCGCTGACCGGGTCACTGGACTCGCTCCAGGCCCTGGACGAAGCAGGCGTCGGGGCGGTCGTTCTCCCGTCGCTGTTCGAGGAACAGGTCGTGCACGAGGCGATGATCTTCGGTTATCACGAGGCCGATGAGGCCTCGTTCAATCCCGAGGCCCACGGCGGCTACTTCCCGGCGATGGACGACTACAACACCGGTGCCGACCGCTATCTCGATCTGATGGTGTCGGCCAAGCGGGAACTGACCGTGCCGGTCATCGCCAGTCTCAACGGCACGTCCGAGGGAGGTTGGACGCACTACGCCAGTGCCCTCGAGGGGGAAGGGGCCGACGCCGTCGAGCTGAACATCTATCACCTGGCCGCCGATCCCGATCAAACCGCGGTCGAGGTCGAGGATCGCTACCTGCGCCTCGTGGAGAAGGTCCGCTCGGAGATCTCGATTCCGCTGGCGGTGAAGGTCGGGCCGTTCTTCAGCTCACCGGCCAACATGGCCCGGCGGCTGGCCGAGGCCGGGGCCGACGGGCTGGTGCTGTTCAACCGTTTCTACCAGCCCGACATCGATCTCGAGACCTTCGACGTGGCCCCCGACCTGGAATTGAGCACCCCGGTCGACATGCGCCTGGTACTCCGCTGGATCGCCATCATGCGAGGACGGGTCGACGCCTACCTGGCCGCCACCAGCGGTGTTCACGACGGTGTCGGGGCGGTGAAGATGATCTTGGTCGGAGCCGACGTGGTGATGATGGCCTCGGCACTCCTGCGCTACGGCCCCGACCATGTCGCAACGGTTCTGGCCGACCTCGGCCGCTGGTTCGACGATCGGTCCTACGAGTCGGTGGTCCAGGCGAGGGGAAGTATGAGTCAGGTCTCGGTGCCGGATCCCTCCGCATTCGAACGGGCCAACTACGTGAAGACGATTTCGTCGTACCATCCCGACGTCTGAGTGGGCCCTCTCAGCCTGCTTTGGTCTCTACGTACCGCGAAGGAGGGTCTTGAGGTTTGTGTCGGGGTCGATGAGATCCTCGACGGCCGGGTGTCTCCGGGCGGCGATCATCTTCTCGGCCACCCGCACGTCCTTGGCCACCGCGGCTCCGGTGCCGACGGCGGCCACCGCGACCAGCCGACCGTCGTCGTCGAGCCCGAACAGCACCGACACTCCGTCGGGACGCCTGCGAGTGCAGGTGGTGGAAGCTGCATCGAAGAGGCCGGCCAGTTGCAGGCCGAGGTCGTACTGGTCCGACCAGAACCAGGGCACGGCGGTATGGGCCTCGGTTTCGCCGATCATGTTGGCCGCGGCGACATCGGCCTGGTCGTAGGCGTTGCGCCAGCTCTCGAGGCGGATCAGGCGGCCGTCGAACAGTCCATGACGGGCGATGCAGCAGTCGCCGGCGGCGTAGACGGCCGGATCGGACGTTTGCAGGTGGCCGTCGACGACGATGCCGTTGTCGCAGTCGAGACCGGCGTCGGCGGCCAGCGCCACGTTTGGAGATGCGCCGACTCCGGCGACGACGATATCGGCAGCGAACGGTTTGTCGTCGTCGGCGATGAGCACGCGGAAGCCGTCGCCATCCCGCTCGATGCCGGTGGTTCGAACATCGAACCGGATGTCGACTCCCTCGTCGAGGTGACGCTGGACGAGCACATCGGTGATCTCGGCCGGGACGGCCCGGGCCAACGCCCGGGGTGCCATCTCCAGTACGGTGACGTCGCAGCCGAGCTGACGGGCCGAGGCCGCCACCTCCAAGCCGATGAATCCGGCGCCGACGATCACCACCCGCCGCCGGTCACCGCCGCCGGTCAGCCGTTGGCGCAGCAGTTGGGCATCGTCGAAGGTTCGAAGCAGGAGGGCATGCTCACCCCCGGGAATCGGTAGCGATCGGGCGGAGGCCCCGGTGGCCAGCAGCAGGCGATCGTAGGGAAGCGAGCGGCCGTCGTCGAGCCGGACCGTGGCGGCGGAACGGTCGATGGCGATCACCGTCGTGTCGGCGATGAACTCGATGCTCCGTTCGGCGAACGCGGCCTCGTCGGCGACCGTGGTCGGTACCGGGTCGCCGTCGTCGATGAGGGTTGCTTTGGACAGCGGCGGCCGTTCATAAGGGTGATGGGGCTCGGAACCGACGAGGTGGATCGAACCGGCGAAGCCCCTCTCCCGAAGAGCGAAGGCAGCCCGAGCCCCGCACTCGCCGGCTCCCACGATCACGATCTTCTCCACCGCGCCAACGGGTTCCAACGGTCGGGCTCAGCCGAGCGAGACGAAGACGACGCCGTCGGAAACCTTGACCGGGTAGGTCTTCAGATCCTCACAGATCGGGGCGCCCTTGCCTTCACCCGTGGTGTAGTCGAACCGTCCGTTGTGCTTGGGGCACTCGATGATGTTGTCCATGACGAGGCCGTCGGCGAGCAGGAACCTCTCATGTGTGCAGTAACCGTCGGTGGCGTGGAACTCGTCGTCGGGTGAACGGTAGATGGCGTACCTTGCATCGCCGATCTCGACCCCGATGACATCCTCGGCGTCGACATCGTCTGCTTCACATGCTCTGACCCACTCGGCCACGGCTTCTCCTTGGTTTCATCCGCGGCTCAAGCGTAGCCCGACTACTCGGTGGAGATCGGCTCCACCTCGACGGCGGTGTCGGAGAACGTCGGAGCCCGTCCGAGGTCGGCGTAGCGGTCGGAGTTGAGGGCGTTGACGGTGGCCTCACCGTACTCGGGCGACGACCAGTGGCCCATCGGCATCGACACGACGCCCGGCATCACCGAGTCGGTGACCCGGGCCATGGCCCGTATCTCGGAGCGGGCGTTGAAGACCCGCACCTGGGAACGATCGGTGATCCCTCGGGCCTCGGCATCGGACGGATGCATCCGGCATGCCTGCGGACCCTGCTGGCCGAGCTGTTTGTCCATGTTCCCGTACTGGGAGTTCATGAAGGCGTGGGCCTTCGGCGAGATGAGCGACAGCGGGAATTCGGCGGCCTCGCCGGTTTCGGCCGGTTGCTTGTAGGTCGGGAGCGCTGCCACCTTCCCACCGTCCTGGTTGCCGGGAATCCCCTGCCGGAACAGTGGGGCGACGAAGTTGCCGCCGGCCGCCATGGACGCCGCCAGCTCCACCTTGCCCGACGGCGTAGGGAACCCACCCTCGGCGTGTGGTCGGTAGACGTCGGCGTCGGGGAGGTTCAGGCGGGCGTAGCCGTCGGTGCGAAGCCGCTCCAGGGTGATGCCCTCCATTTGTGGGGCCGTCCAGTCGAGGGCCCGCTCCAGCTGCTCGTCGTCGGTCAGCTCGAACCACGGGTCGTCGACACCCATGACCTTGGCCAGACGGCGGAACAGCTCGGTGTTGGGGACGCAGTCGCCTGGTGGTTCGACCATCTTGGGGGCATGGGTCAGGTAGAGATGCCCCCACGAGAACATGAGGTCGGTGTGCTCGGTGGCCATGGCCGACGGCAGGACGATGTCGGCGTAGCGGGCGGTGTCGGTCATGAAGTGTTCCGAGACCACCGTGAAGAGGTCCTCACGGGCCAGTCCACGGCGCAGGCGGTCCTGATCCCCGGCCACCACCGCCGGATTCGAGTTGTAGACGAACAGGCTCTTGATCTCCTGGCCGCCGTGCTCGCCGGCCAGGGCATCGCCGAGGCGCCACTGGTTGATGATCTGCACCGACTCCGCGTTCGGATGCGGTCCGTGCAGCTCGTCCCAGTTGACGGGGAAGGCCCAGATCGGCATCTGCAGCACGCCACCGCCGACCTCCCGCCAGGCTCCGGTCAACGACGGCAGCGAAAAGACCGCTCGGGCGGCGTTGCCGCCGCTGGTCGAACGCTCCAACGCCACGCCGACCCGGATCAGCGACGGTGAGGCCGCGGCGTACTCCCGGGCCAGCGTGCGGATGTCGTCGGCCGGAACACCGGTCTCGGTCTCGGCCCACTCGGGCGTGCAGTCGGCGACATGGGCGACGAGGTCGTCGTAGCCGACGGTGTGGTTGGCCACGTAGTCGACGTCGACCAGATCCTCGGTGATGATGACGTGCATCATGGCCAGCGCCAGCGCACCGTCGGTGCCGGGCCGGATCGGGATGTGCCAGTCGGCCTTCTCGGCGGTGCGGTGACGGACGGGATCGATGCACACCACCTTGGCCCCGTTGCGCTGCGCCTCCTCGATGAAGGGCCACAGGTGCAGGTTGTTCGACAGCACGTTGCAGGCCCAGATGATGATGTAGCGGGAGTGCACGAGTGACTCCGGATCGACGGCGGCGGTCGGTCCGACCGTCATGATGTAGGCGGTGATGCCACCACCGTCGCAGAAAGTTCGCTCCGACACGGCGGTTCCCAGCCCGTTGAAGAACCGGTCGCCGACGGTCAGCCCGTTGAGGATGCCCATGTTGCCGAGGTAGCTGTAGGGGAGAATCGCCTCGGGCCCATGCTCGTCGATGATGGATCGCAGCCGGGTGCCGATCTCATCGAGCGCCTCGTCCCAGGTGATCTCCTCGAACCGCCCGAGGCCTTTGGAGCCGATCCGGCGCAGCGGATGCAGCAGTCGATCGGGGGAGTAGAGGTGGTTCGGGAAGTCGGTGACCTTGACACACAGCCCGCCCCTGGTGAAGGGGTGGTCGGGGTTGCCACGCACCTTCTCGACCTTGCCGTCGGTCACGGTGACGACCATGGAACAGGTGTCGGGGCAGTCGTGGGGACAAGCCCCGAGGAACTGCTGTGATTCGGTTGCGGTCATGGCGACCCCCTTCGATCAGCCGGCTCGTGCGCGCTAGGAACAACTCTAGGAAGCCTCGGTGATCCGGGCCATTGCAGGATCCTGCTACGACGGCCTGTGGGCCGGCCGATCTCAGGATCCGGAGATCGCCATCGAGGTGAGCTCGGCCGTGTTGCGGGCTCCCACCTTGAGCCGGGCGGCACGGAGCTGCTGGCTGACCGTGTTGATCGAGGTGCCCCGCTCCCGGGCGATCTCGCCGTAGGTCAGCCCCCGGGCCGCCAGGGCGACGACCTCGTGCTCGGCCGCGGTCAGCGTTCCCAGCGGTGACGGTTCGGCGTTGGCTCCGTCGTGCAGACGCAGGATCGGTGCCCAGATTCGGGTGACGAAGTAGTCGATGAGTTCGAGCAGGTCGCCGTCGACGTCGGTCACGTGGCGGTCGACCCAGTCGATGCAGACGATTCCGAAGGCATCGACTTCGTCATCGATACGGCGCACGACAATCGACCACGTGTTGTTTCCCGTCAGCAGCGTTCGCACCGGCCCGACCGGCACCTGCTCGGCGGTGTCGGCCACGAACACGGAGGCTTCGGCCGTCAGCACGCCGTTCACGACCGGATCGGAGATCGGCACCCGAAAACCGTCGGTGTCGACATCGGTACGGGCAACGACCGTCACCGGCTGGTACCAGGGAATCGATGGCGACACGTAGCCGGCGTCGGCTCGATCGGCCTCGACCAGGTCGAGCAGGCCGCGGAGGCCGGCCTCCAGCGGCGAACGCGCTGTGGCGGAAGCCTCCAACACCGACGCCGTCAACTCGAGCAGCGCCCGCGGTTTGTCGTCGAGCGGCATGATGCAACACTAATCCCCCGCTCCGGATGCCGCCATTGTGCGGCGATCGAGCCGGTATCCTCCCTCGTGGTGACTGAAGACATCACAGATTTCTCGGCCGTCGCTTCCGATGTCGGCATCGTGGCCCTGCGCGTCGGCCTCATCATCATCGGTACGTTCATTGTCGTGCGGATCCTCCGACGCTGGGTCCCCCGATCGATCGGGAGCTTCATCGAGCAGCGTGAACGGGAGGAAGCCGATCTCGACGAGGTCCGGGGCTCCGAAGACAGGTTTCTCCAACGCGAAGCGCAGCGAGAGCGGGCCCGTCAGCGGGCCAGAACGCTGGCCACGGTTCTGGTGTCGCTGTTCACCGGGGTGCTGTGGTTCGTCGGGTTCCTCCTTGTTCTGGGCGAGATCGACGTCGACCTGGCCCCGCTCCTCGCCGGTGCCGGTGTCGCCGGTATCGCCATCGGCTTCGGCGCTCAGACGCTCATCCGGGACCTGCTGGCCGGATTCTTCATCGTGCTGGAGGATCAGTATGCGGTCGGCGACATCGTCGACCTCGACTACGCCGTCGGCGAGGTCGAGCAGATCAATCTGCGGTACACCCGCCTCCGTGACTACCAAGGCAAAGTCTGGTTCATCCCCAACGGCGAGGTCCACCGGGTCGGCAACCTGTCGAAGTTGTGGTCCAAGGCGGTCCTCGACGTCGGCATCGCCTACGAGGACGACATCGAGCAGGCGCAGGCGGCCATGGTCGCTGCGGCCAACGACGTCAAGGAAGCCGACATAGAGAACGCCACGATCATCGACGAACCCGAGGTTCTCGGCATCGAACAGCTGGGGGCCAACTCCGTGGTGCTGCGGATGGTCGTTCGCACCGAGCCAGGCGAGCAGTGGTCGGTGGCCAGAGCCGTTCGAGCCAGGATCAAGGCCCGGTTCGACGCCGAAGGCATCGAGATTCCCTTCGCCCAGAGCGTCGTCCGGTTTCGCTCCGAGGGTCAGCCACCGACGCCGATGGCGCCGAACGGAGACGACGGTGGAGGGCCCGAGTCAGTGGGTGTCGGCGACGACAGCTGATCGCTCGGGCATCGACGATCCAGGCCGGCGCAATGTTCAGTCCTGGCAGATCAGCCCCGGCAGATCAAGGCGGTGGGAGCATCGGGTTCGACGAACTCCTCGGGATCGGCACAGGGTGTGTCGGCCTCGACGGTTACGTCGAAGTCGCCGATCTGGAACTGGAGAACCATGCCGACTGGTGCGTTGCCCGATACGTCGGTCTGATCGATGACGGCCTGCCACCACTCGTTCAAGTCGGCGATGAGCCCGACGACCATGCCGTCGGGATCCACGGCGAGCGAGACGTCCGCTTCGAGATCCGTCGGCTCCAGACCGTCTGCGACCAACCGCTGTTGGACCCCGGCGGTCACGACCAGTGGTAACAGGTCGTCAGCGGTCACTCGCACGGCCCATCCTTCGGATCCGTCGTCGAACTCGACCATGTCGGTGATCGAGGTGATCGCCTGGCCCACGGTGGCGAGGTAGAGGTCGCCGTTGATCGACACGGTCGGGTCACCCGCAGTCAACTGGGCGAAGTCGGCAAGGTCGTAGCCGACCCAACTCGGAGGGTCGGACAACGGGTTCAACAGCCAGTAGGTGCCGTCGACGAGGCGATACTCCAGCTCCTCACCGGCGTAGCCCGGAAGGTCGTTCAACGCACCGAGTTCGCCGATGAACACCTGGGTTCCGGTTCCGGCCGCTTCCTGATCGTCGAATGAGCCGGTACGACGCATCGACGCCTGGTTCGGTGCGGTCACGGGCAGCGTCTGGGTGACGTCGAGCAGGAAGCGCGCCGAGTTGCGGGCGACGGTTGCGTCGATGGCGCCATGCAGCCGCTCGAGATCCGGCGCATCGCCGGTTCCGGCTTCGGCTTCGGTCGTGGATGTCGCCTCTTCGCCACCGCCGCCGTTGGATGTGGTGGTGGACTCAGGCTCGGTCGTCTCCGTCGCCTCCGACTCCGTGTTCGAGATCGGTGCGGCGCCGTCGTCCGCCTCCGCGTTCGATCCGGAGTCACCGCAGGCGCTGAGCACCACAACCGACACGACGATCGCGAACAGCCACCGGTTCACGGACTTGAACCGATTCATCGATGTCGACAACACGTGGATGGCCATGGGCGTGCAGGGTACTCCTGCGGATCGGGTCTGCGACCGCGCCTCGGCGACGGCTCGGCTTCGGTGGTTCTGCACCGCTGGAGGAGGGCTATACGCTGATTGCCATGTTGACCAGGCGAATGGTTTCGGACGTGTCGTGGGCTTCCGATCGGCTGGTTCGCTGATGGCCGGTGGATTGGCGGCATTGCTCGACGACGTCGCCACCCTGGCCAAGGTGGCGGCCGCTTCGCTCGACGATGTCGGCACCGCGGCGAGCAGGGCCGGGGCCAAGGCGGCCGGTGTGGTCGTCGATGACGCAGCGGTCACCCCCCGCTACGTCCACAACTTCACCGCCGATCGTGAACTTCCCATGATCCGGCGCATCGCCACCGGTTCGCTGCGCAACAAGATCCTGTTCATACTTCCCGCCGCTCTGGTGATGAGCGAGTTCCTGCCCTGGCTGCTCACTCCGCTGCTGATGCTCGGCGGCACGTTCCTGTGTTTCGAGGGGGCGGAGAAGATCTGGGAGAAGCTCGGCGGTGGTCACGATCACGGTGGTGGCCATGCTTCCGGACCTGGTGATGCCGGCCACCAGGACGACGGCCACGACGCCGCTGTCTCCACCACGAAGGTGCAGGTCGGCAAACTGGCAGCCAACGATCGGGAGGACGAAATGGTGTCGGGCGCCATCCGAACCGACTTCATTCTGTCGTCGGAGATCATGGTCATCGCATTGAACGAGGTGGCCGACGAACCGATCGTCAGCCGCACCGTCATCCTGTTCGTCGTCGCCATCGGCATCACCCTGCTGGTCTACGGCTCGGTTGCCCTGATCGTGAAGATCGATGACATCGGCCTCCATCTGGCCCAGCAGGAATCGAACCTCTCGCAGTCGCTGGGCCAGGCTCTGGTCAAGGGGATGCCGAGGTTCATGACCTTCCTGTCGACCATCGGCATGATCGCGATGTTGTGGGTGGGCGGTCACATCCTGCTCGTCGGCTTTGACGAGCTCGGCTGGAGCTGGCCGTACGACCAGGTTCATCACCTCGAGGAGGCGGTCGGCGAGTCACTGTCGTCGATCTCGGGATTCGCCTCCTGGCTGACCAACACCGCTGCGTCGGCCATCCTCGGGATCATCGTCGGCGCCATCGTGGTCGCCGTGATGCACGTGGTACCCCGCCGGGGCGCCGCCGCCCACTGAGGACCGAAATCGGCGAGTCCCGCCGTGGAGCGATTGATACACTGACCACGCCTGAAGACCGAGGCGACGTAGCTCAGTTGGTGAGAGTGCTCGACTCATAATCGAGAGGTCGTGGGTTCGAGTCCCACCGTCGCTACTGCCGGTCCCGCGGTGCGGGACCTTACCGAGTTCGCCCTCGGCGAACGTCGCTGGCCGTGAGCATCGTGCGGGTTTGAAAAGCACTCGGTTAGAACTACTGCCGGTCCCGCGGTGCGGGACCTTACCGAGTTCGACTTCGGCAAACGTCGCCGGCTGCGAGCGTGGCGCAAGGGCTACTGCACCGACCCGCGGTGCGGGAGTCCGCGGTTCCGAAACCCGTATTCTCGGTGGTCCACGGTCCGCGGAACGCCGGCGAACCAGATCTGCTATACCGTCCTCGTGGCGAAGGATCTCTCCAAGTTCGTGGCCGCCGAGCGGGAGTTGTGGTCGAAGTTCGGCATCACACCGTCGGAACGCCGCATCCGGCTTCCGGCCGGGAGCGAGGTGCGCGTGCAGGAGGTCGGCGACGGCCCGCCCATCGTGTTCATCCACGGCGCCGTCGTTGCCGGTTCGAGCTGGGTTCTGTTGGCCGACGCCCTCAGGGACGAGTTCCGGTGCATCCTCGTGGACCGTCCCGGCTGTGGCCTCAGTGACCCGATCCCGAACGGTCCGCTGCGATCGCCGGCCGACTTCAAGCGCTTTGCCGAGGATCTCACACCGGGCGTTCTCGATGGACTCGGACTCGACGAAGCGGCCATCGCCTGCACTTCCATGGGCGGGTTCTTCGGCTTCCGCGCCGCAATGACCCATCCCCATCGGGTCACCAGGCTGGTCGAGTACTCGTGGGCGGTGGGGACCCCGATGGCCAAGGTGCCGATGATGATGCGGCTCGGATCACCGGCGCTCTTGAAGGCATTGATGGTTCACATGCCGATCAGCGCACCGGTGGTGAAGTCGATGCTCAAGCAGGTGGGTATGAGGCGGGCCGTCGAGTCCAAGACGTTCGATGACGACATGCTGGCCTGGACAGTCGCCCACCTGAAGCACACCGCCACACTCAAGTCCGAGACCGACAACAACACGTTCGTTTCGCTCAAGGGTGAGAACCCCGAGTTCCTGTTCACCGACGAGGAGCTTCAGCGCCTACAGATGCCGGTGCTCCTCCTGTGGGGTGACGAGGACACCAATGGCGGCCGGCGCGAAGCCGAAGCCTTCGCTGCCAGGCTCCCGAACTGCAGCCTCGAGATCGTCATCCGCGCCGGGCATGCGCCGTGGATCGACGAGATCGAGTTCTGTGCGGCCAAGACCCGGGACTTCCTGATGAACTGAGCACTGCTCGTTTCCCTGGCTCGTCAGAGGTGGTCGTCGGTTGCGACTGTTCGCCGCTCACCGGTGGCGGTGAGCTGCCGGGTGGCGATGACGAGGGCGAAGGCAAGCCCGCCGACGGTCACCATAAGCACGAGCAGTGTACGGGGCGGTGCGGCGCCGACAAGCGCAACGGCGGCGATGGTCGCCCCCAGCGACACCACCAGTACCGTGGCGACTTCGCTCAGTCGGTCGAGGGTGACACCCGGTCGCCGGTCGCGCCCATCGCGCCGTTCCATCGAGTCCCATGCCAGTTCCGCTGCCACGTACCACAGGCCGGCGATGATCAGCGATCGTTCCCACCGCTGCACCGGGACCGTGCCGATCTTGATGACCGCGCCGGTCAGTGCCACGAGAACGGCACCGCCGACGGCGAACCGGGAACCGGTCACCACAGCCACCACGAAGATGACCAAGCCGAATCCCACGAATCGAAGGGCGGAGTCGGCGAACCGGGTGGTCGTGGCCACCGTGGTCCATCCGGCCAGCCCTGCCGCCACCACGGCAAGCAACGCCTGCGTTCCTCCCGGCCGGATCATCGCCGCACCACCCTGGTCATCGCCGCACCAGCGGGCCGATTCGGCGACGCTTTCGGGTCAGCTCCCGCAACGTCACCTCCAGTGGGAGGTCCCGCTCCCATCGACTGACCGCCACGCCCCGTTGGGCCAGGCGGTCACGCAACATCATTCGTTCGGCCGACCAGATTCGCCACGCCACGTCGGCCGCAGTCGGTTCGGCGGCCTGGGCGCCACCGGTCGTGGAACCACCGTCGTCGGTGCGAGCGGTGGCGGTTCGGTCGATCGCCGGGTCGCATTCGATGACGGCGACGTCGTGTCCCCGCCCGGTCAGTTCGACCAGGGCCTCGATGAAGCGGTCGTCGAGCAGCGGCGACAGAGCGAGGACGAACGACCGGGGAGGGATCGCCCGCGGTCCGATCAGCGCCAGGTCACGGTCGGCGGCGTTTGCGTACAATGCCGTGGCCAGGAGCGCGTCGACCAGCCGCTGCAGCTGCAGCCGGCCGGTGCCGGGCACCACCCATCGGACCAGACCGCCGAACTCGACGAGGCCGACACGATCGATGACCGACAGGTGGCTTTCGGCGAGCGCCACTGCGGCTTCGATGGCAAGGCCGAACATCGTCTGCACGTCGTGTCCGGACTCGACGAACGAGTCGAGGAGGAGGATGACGTCGGTGGCCCGGTCGGGATGACGTTGGGAGGTCCAGAGCCGATCGCTGCGAGCACTGACCCGCCAGTTGATGTCGCGCAGTGAGTCACCGGGGCCGTAAGGACGCAGGTCGGCGTATTCGACGCCCCGTCCGGTGGCCCGCGATCGGTGGGCGCCGGTCGTGCGGCGGACGAACCAGGGTGCGACCATCGACTGGATCTGCTGGGACGTCGGGTGGACGCGGATGGGTGTCGGATCGTGCAGAACGCCGGTCCAACGGGTCAGCCCGTACGGCTCCACCACCTCGATACCGATCCGCCCGACGTCGAACGTTCCCCATTGATCGGTCGGCACCGGGAACGTCACCGTCTGCGCCGCCCCACCGCCGGTCACGATCTCCCGGGGTGCGACCGGCCGGCGGCTCAGCGCGCCTACCGGCGACCACGGCGACGCGGTCATCGTCACCCGCCCGTTCGTGTTGGCCACGGTGGCCGTGATCTCGATCGTGTCACCGACAAGCGGCCTCATCTCGTCGACGGTCACGGTCAGCGACGGCGCCTGCCGGCCGGCCCGGATGATCCCGGCCACCAGGAGGACGAACCAGGGAGTCACCAGCATGGCAATAGCCGGTCGACCGAGCGCCACGGCGGCGACGCCCCCGATGAGACTCAGCGCAAGGGCGACGGGCAGGCGCTCGGTCGACCGGCGCGTCATGTCCGGTCGTCAGCCGCCGGATCGCCCGGCGGGGAAAACGTCGCCGACGGGAGAGTGGTGGGGGTCGGCACCGTGTCGAGGCATTCATGAACGACCGACGACGGATCGACACCGCGCACCCACAACTCGGGACGGAGCACGACGCGGTGGGCCAGGGTGGGCACCGCCACGGCCTTCACATCATCGGGGGTGACGTACCCACGGCGATCGAGCACCGCCCGAGCTCGGGCCACCTTCACCAGGGCTTCGACACCGCGCGGGCTCGAGCCGGCATGAACCTTGGAATTGGCCCGGGTGGCGCGCACGAGACCAACGCAATAGTCGATCACCGATTCGGAGACCGTGACGTTCTCCATCGCTCGCTGCAGCGCGGGAACGGTGCCGGCATCGACGACGGGAGCCAACTCGACGACGTCGGTGCGGCGTTCGAGACGGCGACGGATTATCTCGGCCTCCTCGGCCGCCGTCGGGTAACCGATCGACGTGCGGAGCAGGAACCGGTCGATCTGGGCCTCGGGCAGCGGATAGGTCCCCTCGAATTCGATGGGGTTCTGGGTGGCCAGAACGAGAAAAGGCTGGGGTAGCCGATGCGACACACCGTCGACCGTGACCTGACGTTCCTGCATCGCCTCGAGCAGTGCAGCCTGGGTCTTGGGCGGCGAGCGGTTGATCTCGTCGGCCAGCACCACGTTGTGGAAGACCGGGCCCCGTCGGAACACGAACTCGGAGTGGCGCTGATCGTAGAGCAGCGAGCCGGTCACATCGGCCGGCATCAGATCGGGAGTGAACTGAATCCGGCCGACCGTCAGCCCGGTCACCTGGGCGATCGACCGGGCGATCAGCGTCTTGCCGAGACCGGGCAGATCCTCGAGCAGCACATGGCCGCTGGCCAGCAGTCCGCTCACGATCAGCTCCAACTCGGGCCGCTTCCCGACGACGACGGTCTCCAGCGCATCGAGAATACGCTCGGTGGCCGCGGCCGCCCCTTCGATGGACAGGTCGCCGGTTCCGCTCACGGTCCGCCCCCGCGGTGGGTCGTGCACGGCGTCCTGCACTCGGTTCTGCACTGGTTCGTGGTCATCGTGCTCTCCGCAACCCTACTGGTGATCGCCGTCGTCGTTCAGCCTCCGCAGGAATCCGTCGAGTTCGTCGAGGGTCGGCGCCCGGTCTGTGACGGTCGGGTCGAGCAGCCATGCGGTGTCGCCGAACCGCTGCCGTTGGCGGGCGATCGCCTGCGTCGGGTCGGTGTTGGAGTCGACGCCGTATTGGAGCAGGAAGTGGTGGTCGACGATTGCCTGGAGGCGCGGCCGCAGCCGACGGGCGTGTGACCTCTCGTTGGCGATGGCCCGCCTGATGAGCGCTTCGATGTAGAGATGGTCTTTCAGCTGCGAACTCTCGGGCGCCGCCGACCGGCGGCGGAGGCGGGTGAACCACTGGGCGAGCACGGGTAGCAGGCCGGCGCTTCGGCCGCCACGGGGCGGGGCGGCACGGATGAGCGAGACGGCCAGCCCGATCAGGAGCCACAGGGCGAGAGCGGTGAACCACAGCTCGACGGACACCCGTTGTTGCCCGCCGACGGGCAGGGCGACCAGCAGCCCCAGGGCCAGGGCCCAGGCGGCGATTCGGAGCAGCCGCCGGCCGGTCACCGATCTGCCTTCCGATCCCAGAGGAAGGACTCCAGCGGACGATGTTTCGCCACTCGGCGAAAGTCGGTAACGGCCTTGCGACGTTTGGCCGCCGGGCGAAACTCGGTAAGCACCTGCTTCGCAGGTGTGACGGCCTCCGGGACTGCGACGGTCATGGGCGGGCGAGTCGGCTCAGATCGTCGCGGATGCGAGCCAGATCGGTTGCGGCCCGACTGCGGTCGGTTTCCGTGACCCGGCTGCTCGAGAAGCGGGCCACTTCGTAGCGACGAGCGAGATCGAGCAGGGGTGTTCGGTCGATCGGTAGGCGGGCGAGAACACGATCGAGATGTTCGGTCGGTGTCTCGGTCGGTCTCCTCGGGCAGTCATGTTGTGCCAGCGCCCGCTCCAGCCGGTCGTAGGCGGTGAGAACCGCGGACCGGGGGTCGGTTCCGAGTTCCAGGTCCTCGACCATGCCGTCGATCGTGCGGCTCAGCTCGCTGCGGTCGACGAGATCGTCGTCGGCACCGACGCCGTCGTCTTCGACGGTCCGGCGCCGTGCCGCGGCGGTGGCGCCGAGCCAAACGCCGATGGCGGCGAGCGCGATGTAGACCTGGTTGGCCGTGATCGTGAAGTCGACCGGTGCCGGCGGTTCCTCCTCGACCGGTTCTTCGACGCCGGACCGGGACGAATCCGCCGGATTCACATCGAGCAGCCGTTCGACGATGGACGGATTGGCCATCACCACCGCGATGGCAACGGCGAGACCGAGCCACAACGTGATCAGATTCGCCGGTCGGGCTTCCTTTGCGCCCGATCCGACGCGAACAACCCGGACCGTCCACACCAACGCCCAGATGATCAAGGCCACGAAGGCCACGCCCATGAGATCGTCCAGTGCCGGCAGACCGATCCAGGTCCGGTCATCAGGTCGGGGGCCGGCGGCGATCATCACGACCAGCACCCACCCGACCACGGCGACGGCCCCAATCGCAGCGCGCCGCCCGGCACGCGGTGTCCTTCTGCCCTTCACGGCCATCAATCCACGATAGTTTGCGGCCCAGAAAACGGGGAAACCCCCGCAGGGACCTCGGGTCCCGACGGGGGTTCGACCACCAACTGGTTTGGAATCCGGACTGTTATTTGAGGATTTTGGTGACGCGGCCTGCGCCCACAGTACGGCCACCCTCACGAATAGCGAACCGCAAACCCTCATCCATCGCAATCGGGTTGATCAACTCAACCGTCATCTCGGTGTTATCACCCGGCATACACATCTCGGTACCCTCCGGCA
>Ga0224512_10000454_pt1 | contig 43591 bp, 43 predicted proteins | sample SF_May12_sed_USG_4_FD_169103 | JGI IMG/M metagenome (GOLD analysis project Ga0224512, IMG submission 169103) | Sediment microbial communities from San Francisco Bay, California, United States - SF_May12_sed_USGS_13 | ecosystem: Environmental > Aquatic > Marine > Sediment | place: USA... | reverse complement strand
GGTTCCGACGTTCGGGCTAATTTATCGGCCGCCGTCCCGATCAACGGAGGCGGGCCGGGAGGTGAGTACGCGCTGACCGGTCACAAGTGGTTCTGCTCGGCCCCCATGAGCGACGCTTTCCTCGTCCTCGCCCGCGCGCCGGGCGGTCTGTCCTGCTTCCTCCTCCCCCGGTGGACTCCCGAGGGTGTGCCGAACGCGATCTTCCTGCAGCGGCTCAAGGACAAGCTTGGCAACCGCTCCAACGCCTCGAGCGAGATCGAATTCGACAACGCCTGGGCACGGATGGTCGGCGAAGAGGGGCGTGGCGTTCGAACCATCATCGAGATGATCAACCACACGAGGCTTGATTGTGTCATCGGGTCGGCCGCCATCATGCGCCAGGCGGCGACCCAGGCCGTACATCACAGCCGTCATCGGGTGGCGTTTGGACACATCCTGACAGACCAGCCCTTGATGCTGAACGTGCTGGCGGACATGGTGGTGGAGTCCGAAGCGGCCACGCTACTGATGATGCGGCTGGCGGGTGCTTTCGACCGAAGGGAGGACGAGTTCGAGGCCTCGTTTCTGCGGATGGCCACCTCGGTCGGGAAGTACTGGGTGTGCAAGCGGACGCCGATGCTCACCGGCGAAGCTCTGGAGTGCCTGGGCGGCAACGGCTATGTGGAGGAGTCGAACATGCCGCGCCTGTACCGGGAAAGCCCCGTCAACTCCGTATGGGAAGGGTCCGGGAACGTCATCGCCCTCGACGTCGTCCGGGCTCTGAACCGGGCCCCTGATTCACTCGAAGCCTTGTTGGCGGAAACCGACCTGGCGGCTCGCGCCGATTCCCGGCTGGACGCGGCGATCGATCGGCTGAAGGAGTCGTTGCGGGATCTCGACGACGCAGAGATGCGGGCACGGCGACTTGTGGAGCAACTCGCCCTCGTTCTTCAAGGATCACTAGTGGTGAGGCATGCATCGTCTCCGACCTCGGACGCGTTCCTCGCTTCCCGTTTCGGTTCAGAGTGGGGCCGGGCCTTCGGGACTCTACCCAAAGGCCTCGATTTGGAGAGCATCATCAGCCTGACCGGCGCCGGTTGACGTCCGTTGGCGCTAAGCCGACGCTTGCCAGGGGTCGATCGGTCCTTCGGCCCACCGCTCGACAGCTTCCCCGTCCGCCTCGACCTCGGAAGGCAATACACCACTCGGTGCGTCAGGGTCCATCAATGACCCGACCATGTCGTACCAAAGCGATCCAGTGGCGCAGTCGGGGCAGAGGAACACGCGCCGTCCCCGGGTAATGATCGCTGGCTTCTTCCGGCACCTGGTGCATTGGAAAGTGAACACGGCTCTCGAGCTCCTCCTGCTTCAAGGTCTTTATCGGCCTCGTTGCCGCGTTTCTGAAACTCGACTTCAGCTTCTGGCGTGGTGTCGCTCGTCGGTGTGGGCAGTAGGATGAGGGCACCTAGGGGACACCATCGGCGAATTCGAAGCTCGCATCCAGAATCAGGGAGACTCGGCCTCGGTCTTCCCGGCCCACATCCAGATCGAGAATCAGCGATTGCGGATATGGGCTGGGCCAAGGCGGCTGGGCTCGTGGCCACTCGAGGAGGTCCCGGTCGAACGGCTGACGCCATTCCGGTTCCGGGTGGTGGTGGAGGGTGTGCCGATGATCGTCACACCGGACGATCCGACGGGGTTTGCCGACGCTAGCAACGCCTTCGTCGACGTACGAGTCCCCCGGTTTGGCCTCGCCGATCGAATCCGAAGCTTTCGTGAAGGCTAGTTCGCCTCAACCGCCGTTGACCAGGCGATCGAATAGCAAACCTACCCCATAGGCCAGACCCCCACCCCCGGTCGCCACCAGCAAGTTCTCGAGGGCGGCGCGAAGCGGATCGCCCCGGGTTGCCCACGTCTTGACTGCCCCAACCAACAGCAAACCAAGCACCGCGCCGATCGTTGCGAACAACAGCCCCGCCTGTGGGCTCGAGACGAACGCAAAGGGGAGCACGGAGGGCAGCGACCCCAGCAGGAACAATCCGCCCGACATGAACATCGCCCGGACGGGCGATCTTCTTTCTGTCTCGACCACCCCGAACTCGAGCGCCGTCATGACCTTGAGCAGAGCCTCGTCATCCTCGCCGAAGTGTTTGACCACCTCATCGCGGAGCGAATCGGCGAGGCCGATGTTGTCCAGCAGATCGCCCAGTTCGTGCAGCTCGTCCTGACGAAAATCCCGGATGTGCTCCCTCTCGAGGGCCAGCTCTCCTTCAAAGACCTCTTCCTGGGTCTTGGTGGCGATGTACTCCCCGGCCGCCATCGAAACGGCTCCAGCAATCGCTCCGGCGACCCCGGTAAGCAGGACATTCCGGGTGACCATTCCGCCGCCTACTACACCAGCGACGAGGAGGAACATCGACACGAGCCCATCGTTGACGCCCAGAATGATGTCTCGTAGGTACTGACGGTTGCGGCCCAGGTGCTGCGTGTAAGAAGGGCTGGTTTTGTAAGACGGTTCGGCGCCCATGAACCTGGATTGTAGGGATCTTCTCCAACCACCCGGAACCCCCCACCCCCGGGCGACCGGGTAGGTTTGATATTGTGCAAGATGAGACCTTCCTGCTGTTGGGTGGAGCAGGCCTCGTAGGTACCCAGGTGGCCCGCCGCATCATCGGCGACCTGGGACCACGCCGGGTGGTGATAGGCTCTCTCGTCGAAGAAGGCGCCGACCGGGCCGTCCAAGACCTCCGCAGCGTGTTCCCCGACTCCCCCACCGAGATAATTGGTGAGTGGGGTGACCTGTTCTTGCGGGAAGCCTTCTCACGGCGACATCGCAACGACCTGCTCGAGGATGCGGAGGCACGCGAGGGGATCTTCGCCGATTTGCTCGGCCCCCTCGATGAGGCTTTCGGACGGTCCAGCCTGGCCCGGCTCATTCTCCAGTATCGTCCGGATGTAATAGTCGACTGCATCAACACCGCAACGGCTATCAGCTATCAGGACGTCTACACCACGTCGATCATCGCCAAACAGACCGTCTCGGAGGGACCGTCCACCGACGACGCCGCAGGATTGCGCACCAGGACCAGACACGATGTTGAGGCCCTTATCCTGTCCCAATCGGTGCCGCAGCTGATCCGGCACGTATTGATTCTCAGCCGGGCGATGCATGAGGCAGGTACTCGCCTGTACCTCAAAGTGGGGACGACCGGCACCGGGGGCATGGGGCTCAATATCCCATATACCCACAGCGAAGACCGGCCTTCCGCCCAACTGATGACCAAGGCTTCGGTCGCTTTTGCGCATACCGGCTTGCTGTTCCTCCTGGCCCGCACCCACGGTGAACCGGTCGTAAAGGAGGTCAAGCCTGCGGCACTCATTGGCTTCTCGGCCGTCGAGCACCGAACCGTGCTCGAAGGGGGAAACCCGGTGCACCTCTATGCCGCACGGGCCGTTCCCCTGGACGACCACCTCGAACTCCGGGTGACGACCAGCCAATTCGAGCGTCTATCCGCGCTGCGGTTACCGGTCGTCGATACGGGCGAAAACGGGGTGTTCACCAAAGGTGAGTTCGAGGCCATTACCTCCATCGGCCAGATGGAGTATGTGACTGCGGAGGAAGTTGCCCACATCTGCATGCAGGAGATCATGGGAGGAAATACCGGGCGGGACATCATCGGCGCCGTCGACGCTTCCTTGATGGGTTCCTCGTACAGGGCCGGGGTTCTGCGGTCCGACGCCATGGACGACCTCGAGCGGCTGGAAATCGAGACTGGGACCCATAGCGTCGCCGTGGGACAACTTGGACCTCCGGAGCTATCGAAGCTGCTTTGGGAGGCCGAACTGCTGAAACTCGCTTTCCAGAACCTTCCAAAGGTGCTGGCCACTACCCCTTCGGAGATCTCCGACGCGATCACCCGCATCATCGAGGATCGTGCCGGTCTGCGTGACACCATCACTTCTCTGGGTCTTCCGATCCTGGCGGCCGACGGCAATAGTCTGATTCGCGGGCCGTTCATCCGGATACCCGAGATAGCCGGAGCCCGGACGGTTGTCATGGGTCCCGAGAATCGAAACGCTTGGGCGCAAAAGGGATGGATCGACCTCCGCCCTGAGAATTTCGCCGTCTGGCAACGACGCTTCACCGCCATGCGGGAAGGGCGAGGCGGGAAAGCGCTGCGCGGCTCGGCGACCGCCAGCCAGGACGCCTACCTCCTGGAAGACATCCATATCGGCACAGTGGCGGCCTGGGTCCTCGCCAACGAACACGACGGATTCCGGATCAAGTAGGTCAAGGGGTGCAGCTCGGATCCCGTGCCGTGCTGCTTCCACTGCGCTGCAGTGGTCTCTGCAGAGCCGAACAGCCCGAGTCCGGTCGTTAACGTGCACCGGGAAGGTACTCATGGCCACTCCCTCAGCAGATGATATTGCGGAGAGATCCGAACCAGAGCCGGTTCGGGACGTCTCGAAACTCGTCATCGAGCACCCCTTTCCTCTCCACGATCCGGTCTGGCTCAGACTCCTCCAGGACCGCTGTTTGTGGGATGGTGGGACCCGGACCCCCGGGTCGGAATTCTGCTGCGCCCGGTGCGAAGAGCTGTACGCAGATTGGGAGCACCGCACCGTGCACGTCATTCTTGGACGCGAACCCCTCCAGTCCTTTTTCGAACAAGGCCGGGACCTACCACTGCCTTAGTACCAAAGATCAAGGTTGGGCCGGAATCTGACAGGTGGAGCGCGCGTCTCCGCTACCGACTTCGGTCGTCCGTAGATACGGCGTGGTGAAGCCCGAGCCTTGATCGTCGGTCGTGACAAACCGGACGAGCGCCCGGTAGATGGCTTCGGCATACGCTTGTCGGAACTCCGGCGCGGCGAGGAGCGCTTCTTCCGGCTCGCTCGAGATGAACGCCCCTTCGGCAATCACCGACGGCACCAGCGCCCTCCGCAGAATCCCGTAGTAGTCGGTCTCCTCGTCTTCCTGAAGCCGGTATTTGGCGCCCGCGTCCAGATCGCCCATCCAAGCAACGTCGAAGGCAGCAAACGATCTCCACATCTCCTCGATGAGTAGTCCTCCCAGCCGGCGCGAGTCTGGGTCCTTGAACATGTAGAAGATTTCGCTACCGGGCCCCTCAAATGGACCATCCGGCGAGGCGTTGTTGTGGATGGAGATGAGCGCGCCGGCCCCGGCGCTTCCGGCCAGAGTGGCCCGAAACAAGAGACCCGCTTCGTAGTCGGCGCCCGGCGGCCCCTCCGTACGGGTGACCCAAACCCGGCCTACCGGCCGGACATCCAAGCCCGGGTACACAATCCCGGTCTCCCAGTCGACGGCGTGAGGCTCCACCAGGAGGTCTCTCGCCCGCCGAGCGATGTCGAGGTTGACGACCTCTTCCCGGAGACCGGTCGGTCCCCGCGCCCCGTGGTTGACTCCACCGTGGCCGGGATCCAGCACCACGACCACGTCGGCGAGACTGGTTCCCTCACCCACTTGGACCGGTTGAACCGCCGGAGTGAACTCGAGCTCGGATGCTTCGGCCCAGGCAGGTGTGTCGCACATCGTCCGCAACAAGAACCAAGCGTCCTCCCGATCCTCGACGGCCATTACCAGCCCCTCACGGGCCCGCACCGACGGATTCGCCGATCGGTCACTCCACAGGTTGGCTCCCCCCGCCGCGATAACGGCCACCCCTCTGTTTCCGGCGGGCGGAACCTGGCCGGGGGCAGGTGGCAGGGGATCGGGCATCGGCTCGGCCGGAACCTGAGGTACCGGCGGGAGCGTGGTCGTGGTGGTTGTACTGGTGGCGCTCGAGGCAACCGTCGGAGATACAGGAGCCTCCCCTTCGGTAACGGTTGGAAGCTCCCCGACTGCCGTGCACGCGGCGGCACCCAGCAGGGCTATGGCCAAAATGGTTCGCACCCGTCGGGGGGTTGCCATCGTTCCGTCCTCGCCGTTCTGACCTATTCTGCCCCGGCCACCAGCTGCCCGGACGCCACCGAGCCTTCCGGTAGTGTCCGTGCTAGCAGTCGTCCCCGGAGGATGCGTGAAGCTGATCGAATGCGTGCCCAACTTCAGTGAAGGGCGCGACCCATTCATTATCGATGCCATCACCGACCAAATCACCGCCGTTGAGGGAGCGGTGTTGCTCGATGTCGACCCCGGCGCCGCCACTAACCGCACCGTAGTCACCTTCGTGGGACCGCCCGAGGCCGTTGAAGAAGCTGCCTTCCGGGCCATCGAAAAAGCCGCAGAGCTGATCGACATGACGCGCCATCACGGTGAACATCCTCGGATGGGTGCCACCGATGTGTGTCCTTTCGTGCCGTTACAAGACGTGACCATGGAAGAGTGCGTTGCAGTGGCCCGCCGTCTGGGACGGCGGGTGGGCGAGGAACTCGGGATTCCGGTATTCCTCTATGAAGCCGCCGCTACCAGCGAGGAACGTCGCTCCCTGGCTGTCGTCCGCAAGGGAGAATACGAAGGTCTCGCCGACCGCCCCGACTATCCAGACTTCGGACCGGAGGGGACTAACGCCCGCAGCGGGGCAACGGCGATCGGAGCTCGCGAATTCCTCATCGCCTACAACATCAACCTCAATACCCGGGACCGGCGGCTCGCGAACCAGATCGCCGGGATGCTGCGAGAGACCGGCCGGCCCCGGAGAGATGCATCTGGCACCATCCTCCGTGACGCCGACGGAACCGCCTTAAGGGAGCCGGGCGAATTCAAGGAACTGCGCGGAGTGGGGTGGTACATCGAAGAATACGGGCGAGCTCAGCTGTCGTTCAATCTCACTAACCACAGGGTCACCGCACTCCACCAGGTGTTCGAGGCCGCTCGCCGGGAGGCCAGCCTGCGCGGCCTACGGGTCACCGGCAGCGAGTTGGTCGGCCTGGTCCCTCGCGCTGCGCTGCTGACGGCCGGCGATTACTACCTCGCCCAGCAAGGGGCAACCACCGGGGTCCCGGAATCGGAGCGAATCCATGTAGCGGTGCTCTCGCTGGGTCTGGACGATCTCGGCCCCTTCGATCCGGACGCCAAGATCATCGAATACCGCTATGGCGGGACCTCGACCGGGCTGGTAGCCAGGACCGTCACCGGATTCGTCGACGAGCTGTCTTCGGGTTCGCCCGCTCCGGGTGGAGGGAGCGTGGCTGCCCTGTGCGGTTCGCTGTCGACCGGACTCTCGTCGATGATCGCCGCTCTGACCTTCACCAAGAAGGGTATGGAGGACGTACGGGAGGCGATGGAGGATCTCGGACGACGAGCCCAGAACCTCAAGGATTGGTTCCTGCACGCGGTCGACCGTGATACCGATGCCTTCAACCAGGTGCTCGCGGCCCTGCGGCTGCCCAAGCAGACGGAGTCCGACGCCTCGGCACAGGCCGCGGCGATGGAACTCGCCGGCCAGCATGCGACTCGGGTTCCCCTCGAAGTCCTGGAGCGTTCGGTCGAGGCACTGGAATTGGCGCTGGCCGTCGCTCGGGACGGCAATCCCAACGCAGTAACCGACGCCGGGGTAGCCGGCGCCTGCGCTCTGGCCGCTGCCGAGGGTGCGGCCCTCAACGTGCGGATCAATCTGGTTTCCCTGACCGACGAATCGTGGGCGAATAACGCCCGATCTGCTTCGGTAGACTTCATCGAGCGTTGCCGCGCCCTCGCTACCGAGGTGCGGGAGACCGTGGAGGCGACCTTCGCCGACTAGCGGATGAGTTCGAGGCCGGCGGTAACCGCCGCTAGGTTCTTCTCGGCGTACCGACCCTGCCGGCTAGCGGTGGCCAGGAGAGCCTCGGCCGATACGACATTTTGTTGCACGACCGCGGCGGTGAGCGCGACGAGCGCCAGTTCGGTTCTGGCCACTCGGCTCGGGAGAGGGTCCAGGTCGAGCACCTCGATGGTTGCTCCGGTGTCTACGTCGGCGAGGTCGGGAAGCATGATCACCCGGTTAGGCGCGGTCATGCTTGCCAGGTAAGGATGGGCTTTGGCCAGCCCATCCTCGGTGAGGATCACCATGAGGTCGGGGCGGTCGATACCGGTGAAATCGATAGGCTCGGGACTGAGGATCAGCTCGGCGACACTGTGACCCGTCTTGACGGTGATGGGGTAATCGTCCGATTGGGTGGCATGGAGACCTGATCGAATGGCAGCCTCCGCTACCAGCCTGGCCGCCGACCGGACCTTTCCGCCTGCCGACCCCATAACGAGCAGCCGGCAGGGACGATCCAGAGTCGACATGAATTCTGATTCGAGCAGTTGCGGCGCGAGCCGGGAGCCGGCGAGTTGGTCGGCCGCTTCTCGCCTATATGTGCTCGCATATTCGGCTACTTCGCGGTGTTCGAGAACCCCGGTTCCCAGACCGAGACGCTGCTGGGTGTCCTCGAGCGACCGCTTCCCAAATCTGTTCGACGGCCCGAAGTAGGCAGTGCATAGCTCCCAGATATCGAGAATGGAGAACCCGGGCGTCTCGATGCCTTCAACAATCCGGTCGGTCAGATCTGGGTCAAAGTTGGTTCCCCGGTATACGTAGGCGGCTCCGTTGACCGCGGCGGTTGCGCAGATATCGAGGGGCCGCTCCAGGTTGCCTCCCGGAGTAGTCGAAGTGATGGCACCAGTCGGAGTGGTCGTTGAGTGCTGACCACCCGTCATGCCGAAGTTCAAGTTGTTGAAGACCAGGAGCGTCATCCCCACGTTTCGCCGAGCCGCATTGAGAAAGTGAGCTCCCCCGATACCGGTTCCCCCGTCGCCCATGATCACGATGACTTCGAGTTCCGGACGGGCCAGCTTGATACCGGCGGCGTAGGTGAGGCTGCGACCGTGCAATCCGTGGAAGGCGCTGGTGGAGAAGTACTGGTCGGACAAACCGGCGCAGCCGATGTCGCTGACCAGCACCACCCGCTTCGGGTCCAGAGCGAGGCGCAGCAGCGCCTCGTTGAGGTTGTCGAGAATCGACCCGTGCCCACAGCCGGGACAGAACGGGTAGGCCGTCTCGTTGCGATAGGTGGCCAGCGGGACGATGGCGGTGCTCACGAGATCGCCTCGATGACCTGGTCCGGGGTGATGAGCTTTCCATCCACCCGGTTGACGCCGACGACCTGGCGGCCGTGGGCGAGTCGCTCGATTTCCCGCCGATACTGGCCCAGGTTCAATTCGGGCACCACGACTCGGCTCACGCCGTCCAGTGCGCTCTTGATCTCTCGTTCGGGCACCGGCCAGACGCTATGCACGACCAACGAGGACACCTTTCGACCATCCCTTCTGGCCTGCCTGACCGCCTGGCGAGCGGCCCCGGCCGTAACCCCGTAGGCGACAATCAGAGTGGTAGCCCCGACCTGGGGGTCCAGATCAACCGATTCGATCTCGTGGAGGTGGTCGTCGATCTTGGCGGCAAGGTGTTCGTTGAGGGCGCCGATGGTGGCGGCGTGTTTGGTTATCACCGCGTCTTCGTTGTGGGACGATCCGGTGAACCGGATCACCTCATCACCATAACGGCCAATAGGCGGCACCACATCGGGCGGCTGATACCGGTATTGTGAACCCTCGTCGCCGGTTCGGGAGTTGCGGTGCCGCACCGTCACGCCGGTGAGTGAGGAAGGATTGACGCTGCGCATCGTAAGGTTCAGGTCCTTGTCGGTGAGCAGGAAGACGGGACAGCGGAACCGTTCGGCGAGATCGAATGCCCGCAGGGTCAGGGTGTAGCACTCCTCGACGTTGGACGGAGCCAGGGCGATGATCGGATACCCGCCGGCCGTTCCCCAGCGCACGAACTGGACATCTCCTTGACCGACGGTGGTGGCCCCGCCGGTGGCCGGCCCCAGCCGTTGAACGTCGACGATCACGAGGGGTACCTCGCCGATGATGGCGAGACCGATGTTCTCACTGTAGAGACTGATCCCCGGACCGCTGGTGGCCGTCATCGCCCGGGCGCCGCCAAGCGTGGCGCCGATGCACATCCCGATCGAGGCGATCTCGTCTTCACCCTGGATGGCGACCCCGCCCCGGGCGGGCAGTTCGCTCATCATCATCTGCAGGATCGGCGAGGCCGGAGTGATCGGATAGCCGGCAAAGAAGTCGCATCCTGCCTCGAGGGCGCCACGGACAATGGCCGTAGACCCGTCGATGAATTCGCGAGCCATGTACTGCTCCTTAGCCGATCAACGTCATTGTCCTCTGGGCGGCCCCGAGGCGCGTAGGGTCGTTAGTCACGTTGCGCGGGACCCATCCGGGCCGCTTTCTTCCTCCAGCCGTATGTCGGACATTTGCGCCGGGTACTTTCCCATGCCGCCGGCAAAGAAGCTGCGCAGGATGTCCATATCGGCTGATAGATCGTCGCCCGGGATGAGCGGCGGACCGAGGGTGACCAGCTTTTCGGGGTAATTGATCCTGGCCGGCACGATCGGGACCCGGGCGGTATGGGCTATGTGATAGAACCCTGATTTCCAATGGTCGGAACGGCGCCGGGTTGCGGCGGGGGCGATCACCAGGATAAGCGAGCTGGCCGCCTCGAATGCACTTACCATCTGCTCAACGACGCTCTCTCGAACTCCCCTCCGAATCGAGATTCCGCCCAGCCGACGCATGATCGGCCCGAAGGGACCTTTGAAGAGGCTGTCCTTGCCCATGAAGGAGGCCTTGAGGCGGCAAGAGGTCATGGTCGCCAGCATGAAGACGAAGTCCCAGTTGGTGGTGTGGGGAGCTCCGATAACGATGAGCTTCGGCTCGGGTGGAAAACTCCCGTCGATCTTCCATCCGGTCAGGCGGAACCACCAGAGTGCCAGGCGACTGAGCATGCGACCGAAGTGTCCCACACCGAAGGGCGGATCACGATTCGTTGAGGAGTCCCAGCAACCGGTCCACGAAAACTGCTTGAGCAGGATTCAGCTTGCGGCGGGCGATCTCCGGATCGAACCACCCAACCTTGTCGATCTCGGGGTATTCCTGTACCCGCCCCGAGCGGGGTGGCCACTCCATCGAGAAGACATTGGAGCGCTGCTCGACCGGATCGATGTCACCCTCACACGCCCAGGCGTACACCACCTTGCCTGACCGCTGGGTCACCGAACCGAGTGCCAGCGAAGGTTCGCATGAGACGGGGATTCCCACCTCTTCCGCGAATTCGCGGCGGGCGACCTCCAGGAGTCCCTCGCCTTCTGTTGCCTCGCCTTTCGGAACGCTCCAGGCTCCTTCGTCACGGTTTGCCCAGAACGGCCCGCCGGGGTGGGCAAGCAGCACTTCGACGGCGCCACCCGTGCGGCGATAGAGCAGGATTCCGGCGCTGATCACGCTCAGACGCTAACGACGTAGCATGGTTGACGCTGCCTGGCGGAGAGGACCAGATGATGCGACCGGTCTATGCCATCTCGGGAGGTGTTTCGAAGTTCGCCAAAGCGCGGCCCGACAAAACGTTCCAGGCGGTCATAAAGGAAGCCTACGACTACGCCATCGCCGACGTCGGCATCGACATACCCACCTTCACCAAGGCGGTAGACGGCTCGGTTGCCTCTTATTTCTCCGATCATTTCTCCCGACAATTGATGGCGGGGATCATGGCCCAGGACTACCTGGGTCTGATACCCAAACCCGGCCACCGGGTGGAGGGCGGCGGGGCCACCGGAGGTCTCTGTTTCCAGGAAGCGTGGAAGTCGGTTGCGTCCGGCGACATGGAGGTGTGCGTCGCCTACGGCTTCGAGACGATGAGCCATGTCGAAACCTGGAAGGGCAATGAGTTCATCGCCCTCGCCTCCGACGTTTCCTGGGACTACCCGGTCGGTGGCTTCTATTCGGGCTACTACGCCATGATGGTCACCAGCCACATGAAGGAGTACGGGACGACGGTTGAGGAGATGGCCCATGTCTCCGTCAAGAACCATCTGAACGCCTATCACAACCCGTATGCCCAGAAGCGGAACCGCTTCTCGATCGAGGATGTGCGGTCTTCGCCGATGGTGGCCTGGCCGCTCACCCGGCTCGACATCTGCGTGATGTCCGACGGCGCGGCTGCCGTGATCTTCGCGTCAGAGGAGGGACTGAACCGCCTGGAGAAAGCAGGCGCCGCGGTTCCCCGCCCGCTCGTCGAAGTGGCCGGCATCGGACGAGGAACCGATGCGATGCGGATGTCCGACCGGCCTCACGTCGATTACGACACCTTCATGCGCGACTACGCGACCGAACTCGAGCGGGACTCCGATGAGACCCGGGCGTACTACAAGAAACTGTGGGAAAAGGGCACCCGGTACCCCGGGGTCCATTCCTTCCGGGCGGGCCGAACAGCCGGGAACCTGGCCTACCGTCGGGCCGGAATCGTCGATCCGCTCGCCGACCTCGACTTCATCGAACTGCACGACGCATACACGTCGAGCGAGATCCAGACGTACGAGGATCTGGGGTTGTGCCGGTACGGGGAGGGTGGCCCGTTCGCGGCGTCCGGCAAGGCCTTCATGCCCGGCATCGAATACGGGCTCGATCTGCCGGAGACTCCCGAACTCCCGGTCAACCCTTCCGGCGGCCTGATCGCCTGCGGCCATCCGGTCGGCGCCACCGGTCTCATGCAGGGGGTGTTCGCCATGTGGCAGTTGCAGGGCACAGTGGACAAGCATTTCGGCGATCCCACCCTCCAAGTCCCGGACGCCCGTCGGGGGGCAATCCACTCCCATGCCGGCACCGGCACCTATGTCACGGTCAGCATTCTTCGGAAGGAGGCCTGAGATGGCCAAGCTTCCCGAGCGTCGGGATGAGACTCTGGGCGGGTTCATCGTCCACGGCATCCCGTTCCCCGTCGACTCCGGGCCGGATGAGTTGGCTTTTCTGAAACGATTGGCTCCCATCCAGATCGAGCAGGGCTACTCGATCACTTACCTCCATTCGTACGGTCAGGACAGCCCCTGGTTTGCCGGGGTCTCCAACCGGCGATTGTTGGCCACCCAGGATCCGGAATCGGGATACACCTATGCAACCCCCCGCGGCCACGACATATATTCGGGTGCCGAAACGGATTGGATCGACATCACCTACCGTCCGGCGAGGATCCACGCCTTCACGGTGTGCCACTTCGGTTCTGAGGAATTCCTCCCCGAGACTCCGTATGTCCTGGCCTTGATCGAGTACGAGGGGGTCGACACCCTTTTCCTCAGTCGGCTGATGGGTGTCGATCCGGATGGGGCGTCGATCGACTGGATCGGGATGGAGGTGCAGCCCCGTTTCCTGCGGAACAGCAAATTGAAGCCGACCGACGTCTATTTCGTGCCCGCTTGACCGGCCCCTCGAGAAGGAAGACCGCGGCGAAAACGAAACCGCCGAGATGATCCATATGGCCCATGCCTCCCTGTGGCATTGGCGCCTTGCCGAACGCGGTGATCCGCAGCATTTCGCAGTTGGCGCCTGGCAGCTGTCCCGCGTGTACGCGGTGGCGGGTCGTCCGCAGGAAGCGCGCAGATACGGCGGTCCCTTCGATGAACCAAGAGCAAGCAACCAGGTTCGGCGACCAGAACACTCGCCAGTCGCTAGTGTCACCGGAACCCACTTGGAGATGCACCCATGCCCCGTATCAGCTACCCGGATCTCGATTCGCTGGCGGCGGAGGATCGCGAGATCATCGAGCACGGCCGCCTGTACAGCACTCCCCGGCCCGAAAGTCAGACGATCCGGTCTCACGTCCCGGCCGTTCTGCATGCTTTCACTAATGCGTGGCGCTCCACATTCCTCGACGGGGTGGTTGACCACTCGCTCAAGGAGCTGTGCCGGGTCTACGTGTCCAAATCGATCGAGTGCGATTACTGAGGGGTCCAGCGGTCCGTCCAGGCTGGACGGCAAGGGCTCACTGAAGCCGACTACGACGAACTCCTCCGTTTCGAGGACTCAGACCATTTCACCGACCGGGAGAAGGTGGCCTTGCGGTACACCAGCGCCATCCTGTGGGACTCCGACCTCGCCGACGACGCGTTGTGGGAAGACCTGCACCGACACTTCACTGAGGCGGAACTGGTCGAGCTGGGGTTCTTCATTGCCCTGACCAGCGGGCAACAGCGGTGGATCAAGACGCTCGGAATCGGTCATGGAGAGGTGCTTGGCGATACGAAGGTCGGTCTGGCGTCGGACACGGTGGTCTAATCAACCACGAGGGCGAGTCCCCGACGGGGAGCTCTTGACGACCACCCATGGACGATCTGGTCGCGGCGATCAAGAGCGCCGCATGCTGAGCCGGAAGCCCGGGCCGCGGACCAACCCGGCTCGACGATCCGACGGTTCCGTCAGCCCTCCGGATCGTTCGAAGGATGTCCTTGCAGGGTCCGCATGAACACCTGCATTCCGTAGTGCAGGGCGATCATGCCGCCCAGCTCCATGATCTGCGCCTCGGTGAAGTGAGCCTTCCCCTCTTCGTAGAAGGCTCTGTCGATCTTCTCGGGTTCCTGGTACATCAGGTAGCTGTACCGCAGTGCCCACTTCTCCGCCGCGCTGAACTGCGGGTCGTTCTCGAAATCGCCGGACCCCGCGTCGATGCGTTGTTCGTCGAGCCCCGCAGCTAGCGCTTGCTTCGAGCGCAGGCCGGCAAAGTACGGATCTTGGGCGGCGCGAGCAAGCTGAATCCGGATGATTTCCTTGAGTTTGTGATCGACATTGCCGAGAGCGTGCGCCCGGTACATTGCGTCGTGGATAGCCTCGGCGTAGCCGGGCGCGTGACCAAGAATGCGCGGGAACAGGTCGTCGCTGACGCCTAGCTCCTCGCAAGTGCTCAGGACGTCACCCAATCCCTGCTGAAGCGCGAGATCATGATCGATCGGCTCGATAATCAAGATCCCTCGCCTCCCTCTGGTTGTTGGTTACCTGCTTCGGCGAGCGCCCGGTCGAGTGCTCCTTGTAGATGTGAGACGGGCCGTTCTCCGTAGATCCGGCGCGATTCCTCCTGGCTGACCAGACGGCCGTCTGGAGAGAACATCGGGTAGAAGTCGAGCGTCCGGAAGAAGGTGTGGTACCCGACGTTGAAACCGATGAAGGTGCCCAGCTCGACGATCTCGGAATCCGAGTAGTGCTCGCGAAGTCGTTCGTAGAAAGCTCCGTCGATCTTCTCGGTGGCGAACTGCATGAGCTCGCTGTACTCGAGAGCAATTTTCTCGGACTCGGTGAATGCCGGGCTGTCCCGATAATGATCGATGCCCTCGTCGATCAGCTCTTCCGTCAAACCGTTCCGCTTCGCCGAAGCGGATCGAACATTCCCTCAATAGCTGCAGTCGGCCGCCCGGGACAGCTGCACCCGAATGATTTCCTTCAGTTTGTGATCCACCGACCCGGTGTTGAACACGGTGCCCCAGGCGATGTACATAGCCCGGGAGAGTTCTTCGTTGTGGCCCTGGATCGCATGGAACGCCGGGTCGGGAGCGCGATGTTTCAGGCACTTGCGCACCAAAGGCGCGAGCGTGGTATCCATGAGCTCGTCGATCTCCAGCATCGAGATGTTCGACATGATCCCTCCCTGCGATCGGTCGCTATCCGCGTCCTCTACCCAAGAGGCGCCTTGCAGGGCCTCGATCCTAGACAGTTCCGGAGGATTGACTTGAGAAGATCGAGCAGGGTGGAGAACGTCCCCGCGCGGGAGACCCGCGACGTCAGCGTTTCGGCTGGTTGCGATCTATCCACTTGCAGGCGGAGAAGGTCCCTAGGAAGACGGCGGTGAACAGTATCGCAACAGGCATCTCTTTGATTCCTTGTCGGTGTCGGAGTCCGAAATGTACATGTATGGCCGAATTAGCTGAAATCACCCGAGTTCGGTTTCGACACTGAGAGGGTCACGTCGCACCGCGGACTGTCATTGGGTGTTCTACCGGCTCGAATCCTGCATCGTCTGCGTCGGTTGTTCTTTCGGTACCTTGGGGCGGTAGGTTGGGCCGCGTTCGGCTCAAGCGTGCCGCCGTCTGCGGACAATCGAACGAATCACCAGCAGCGCCACGATCGCGACTACCTGGCCGAAGATTATGACCCGGGTCGTGTCCGCGGCCGCTACCCACGTCACCTGACCGTCTTTGATCTGGTAGGCGCCTACGGGTCGGGCGCTTACACCGAGACCGCCGCCCGAACCTCCGGGTGTCGTCTCCCCGGGCTCCCCTTCACCGCCACCGAACCCGCCTCGTACCGAGGCTGCCGGAATTATTGTCACCCCATCCTTTTCGTAGGGCTCTCCGTAGACCTTCTTCACGGTCAGTGTGTCGCTTGCCTCAGCCATCAGTTGATCAAGCTTCATTTTGCGTTGTCCTTTCTTCACCCCTCGATGATTGCCTTCCTGGATGCTCCTCAACTTCGACGCCCTCTGGGCTCTTGGTAATCCTCTACCACATCTGAACTTCCCGCCAGAGGCCTTCGTCCTTTGCTGAAGGACGGATAGGTCTAAGGCGGTTGCGGATCAGGTCGCCCGTCGAAGTGGAGCCGACGAGGAGTGAGCGGAAAGATTACGCACTAGAGACCTCCGGCCCTAGCCGGGGTACCCCGGCACCAGTTACGGTCCGGAAGAGACCGCAAGGGGAGAAAGTCATGCGGAGGCGCAAATCGTGGTGCCTAGTTGCGGTGCTCCTTTCCGGTCTGCTGGCTACCGGATGTGAGGGAACCGTCTCGTTTGGGGGGCTGCGCGGGTCGGGAGATCTCGTCACCGAATCGCGAACCGTGAGCGGGTTCGATGAGATCGTCGTGTTGGGAAGCGGGAACGTGATCGTCGACGTCACCGGGACCGAGACTCTCGAAATCGAAGCCGAAGACAACATCATGGAGTTCCTAACCACCGAGGTAGTCAACGGACGTCTCGAACTCGGATTCGAATCAGGGCAGCCGCTCTCCCCAAGCCGGGACATCACCTACACGATCACAGCCGCGGACCTCAACGCGATGACCATCAACGGAAGCGGCAATATTGACGCCACCGACATCGACACCGACACGTTCGAGGTGACCATCAGCGGGTCGGGCGACGTCGAACCGCAGGGAGCCAGCAACCACCTAAGGGTGACAATTAGCGGATCAGGCCGGTTTGATGGGACTGGGCTGGAATCGGCCACCGGGGAGGTCGGAGTCTCCGGGAGTGGCAATGTGGTGGTGAACGTGACCGACGAGCTGAGCGTAACCATCAGCGGGTCGGGTGATGTGCAGTACATGGGGGATCCAGCCCTGGATTCAAGCGTTTCGGGCTCCGGCGACATCTCCCGCAGGTGATGTGGGCGCTGCAAGGAGCTTTAGACGAGCAGCAAGATCATCGATCCGACGGCCACGACCAGACCCAAGACGGCCAGGGCGAGCGGTCCCCGCCGGGCCGCGGCGAACTTATCGGCATTGAGCAAGGTCGTCACCTGCTCGAAACGAACCACCGAGTAGACGAGCATTGCCGCTCCGAAGGCAACCATCGCCAACCCGATGATCTCGGCGAGTAGCCCATCGGTCTCCACGAGCTTGCCGAGCAGTACCCCAAGGCCGATTACCGCCAGCGCGGTGCGAACCCAAGCCAGGAACGTGCGCTCGTTAGCCAGATGGTCTCTGGCAGTGCTACCCGTGTTGTCCCGCGCTCCGACGCTCCTGCGATCCACGTGGATGCCTCCTCCGGCCACGCTTACCATTGTCGCGCGAACAGGCGGCATCAGTCGGGAGGTCGGTGCGCTTGGTGTCACCTTCAGGTTGGGCCGGCACCGAACGGCGGCAGCGTTTCTGAAAGGGAGACAAGAATGAACCGGGATTGGGCGATTCATCTGGCACGGCGGGTATGGAGATTTCATCCAGGGGTTCGAACCGACGAACAATTGACTCTGGGCGAACGTGCCGCCGATCGGCTCCGCAACGGCATGGGCTCGTGGGCCTTCGTTTTGGCCGCGTTGCTGTTCCTGACGGTCTGGATGGCTTTCAACCGAAACTCCGGGTTCGATCCCTACCCGTTCATCCTCCTCAACCTTTTGCTGTCCTGTGTCGCGGCGCTCCAGGGCGCAGTGTTGTTGATCGCCGCTCGTCGAGCCGACCAGATATCAGCCGAGCTCGCCCTCCACGACTACAACACCAACTCCGAAGCCCTTGACCTCATTCGCAAACTCGAGGAGATCACGAGAGACATCCAACGACGGGTCGGGACCGCCGAAGCACCAGAAGTGTCGTGAGACTTGAACGTTCCAGGGCCGGAGCGCCGGCACTGGATGCTAGGCCGAGCCGGTGGAGGCCAGAGCCGAGGGACGGGCACAGGATTACCATCGCTGGATGCGAAGATCTCGGGCGGCCGGGGCGAGCGGGATCCTCGGACAGGAGGGTCCCCCGACGCCGTGGGCGTCATCCTCCGACGCGTTGATAAAGGAGCTCGACTCCGGGTGGGTTAGGGGCACTCGAGCAGCCCTCGTGGCCGGCCTGACTGCCGTCGGAAGTCCCGCCGGCACGGCGGTCGGTGGGGTGCTCGTGTTCAGGTTGCTGACCTTCTGGCTTCCCAGTGTCCCGGGTGCCTGGGCCTTCAAGAGACTCCGCAGCCGCGGGCTGGTCTGACACAGACTGCGAATCACCACTGAACGGTGCCGGAGAGCTCGATTAGGGGTGAGGGCTACCCCACCCACATACGGGGGGAGACACCCTGGCTCCTGAGCGAAAACGCTGTCAGGATTTCGTGTAATGGAATCGAAAACGATCTCAGTATTCCTAGCGGACGACAACCTGATCGTTCGCGAGGGTGTCAAAGCGCTGCTCGACTTGGAGGACGATTTCGACATCGTCGGCGTGGGCGCCGACTACGACGAGCTGGTCACTGGTGCCGAAGCCGCCCAACCCCAAGTAGTCGTGACCGACATCCGCATGCCGCCCAACTTTCAGAGGGAAGGCATCGACGCTGCCATTGAGATCAGGAAGCGCCATCCCGGAACCGGTGTGGTGATCCTCTCGCAATACGACGACCCCGAGTACGCGGTCAGTTTGCTGGCGCAAGGATCAGCCGGGTACGCCTATCTGCTCAAAGACCGGGTCGGAGAAGGTGACCAGCTGGCCCGGGCGGTCCGCGAAGTGGCTACCGGCGGTTCCATGCTCGACCCGAAGATCGTGGACGGCCTAACCACTCCGATCACCGAAGACACCGCCCTCACCCGCGACGAAGAAGATCTGCTGCAGCAGGTGGCCGAGGGCAGGCCCATCAAAGCGATCGCCGCGTCCCGCCGGACCACCCCCGAGCACGTTGCCGCCGGCATCGAGCAACTATTCATGAAGCTGGCCGAGGGACTCACGGCGGGCACCGCGGGCAGCCTGGGGAGACTGAAGAAGCTCCATCAGGCGATCGTCGACCGCGAGGAACTGGGCGAGACGCTTGGACGGCTGCTCCCCGGAGGGGTCGCCGACAAGCTGCGCCGGGAAGGCAAACGGATCGGCGAAACCGAGGAGCTCGAGGTCACCGTACTCATGGGCGACATTCGCGGGTACACGACGATTGCCGAGCGGACCGATCCCAGCGTACTGGCCGGCCAGCTCAACGAGCACCGAGCGGCCATGAACCACGCCATCCTCAACACCGGCGGCACCATCATGCAGTTCGTCGGCGATGCCGTGATCGCCGTGTTCGGCGCTCCACTCCCCCAGGACGATCACGCCGATCGGGCTGTCAACACTGCGATCGATATGCACGCCGCCCAGGCTGAACTCAATGCTGCGTGGGAGACAGAAGGCAAGGAACCGTTCGGCCTCGGCATCGGAATATCGACGGGAAAGGTTGCTGCGGTGCTCCTGGGCTCGGAGGAGCGCCTCGAATACACGGTGATCGGTGACACCGTCAACCTCACCCAGCGGGTGCAGCAGTGGGCCGAGCCCGGCGAGACCGTGATGACTCAAGCCACATGGAAAGCATGCACCAGCCCGATCGAGGTCGACGAGATGGACCCGGCTCTCGTGAAGGGGAGGGAGGCTCCCGTGACGGCCTACCGATTCCCGCGGAGGCAGCCATGACGATCAGCGACCGGACGCTGGTGAGGATCATCCGGGCTGCGGCGGCGGCGGGAGTTGTACTCACCGTGAGCGGCACAGTGATCATCGCAACCGCCACGACCTACCGCCAGCCGTTTTGGGCGGACGGTGTTGGCATGGTGGTACTCATGGCTGGCTTCTTCGGCGTGCTCGTGTGGTTGGTAATCCCGCAGCAGCCGCGCAATGCGGTCGTGTGGACCATGGCATTGTCCGGATTCACCGCCGGTTTCTACATCGGTGGTTATGGCCTGGCCGTGCCCCTGGTGGCCGATCCGGACGTCCTCTTCTCCGACAGCTACATCCCTGCCTCGGTCCCGGTTGCTCCCGCCTTGTTGGTGATGGCTGCCGTGGCCGGGGTGTACGTGGGTCTCAACGCGTGGCTCACGTTCGGCATGCTTCTCTTCCCCGACGGTAAGGTGCGATCGTCTCGCTGGCGCTGGGTCGGCGGCCTCGCCGCAACCGGCATGCTCTTGATGGTCGCAGGTGTCGCGTGGGAGTATCGCCCTTCGAATACCTTGCCCGTCAGCGACGAAACCCTTGTCGTTACCGTCGGGATCCTGATCGCCGTCGTTGCATCCGTCCTGTCCCTGGTGGCTCTCATCCTGAGCTTTCGCGAGAGTCGCGGAGCAGCCCGAGCTCAATTCAAGTGGGTGGCATGGGGTGCATCGATACTCGTGCCCACCTTTGCCTTGGTTTCGGTCCCAGACCCTGGAGACACGCTCCTCATTCTGGCTCACGTCGCCGCCGCAGCCATGTTGGCCTCCTACGCGATCGCCGTCACCAAATACCGGCTGTACGACATCGACGTCGTCATCTCCAGGACCGTCGCCTATCTATCCCTGGCGGCAGCGATCGCGGCCTTGTACGTGGCCGCGGTGTTTGGCCTTGTCGCCCTCTTCGGTGACCCCAATCAACGGGTAGTCGACCTGGGCACCGGGTTTTGGTTCGCGGCCACTGCGCTGGTGGCGATCGTGTTCGAACCGGTCCGGGCGAGACTGCAGCGGTTTGCCAACCGCGTTGCCTACGGCCAACGTGCCGCCCCCCACGAAGTCCTCTCGCAACTGACCTCACAATTGTCCGACGCCTCTTCCGGCACAGGTCTGGCTGGCCTTGCCCAACTCCTCCGCGAAGGAACCGGGGCCGAGAAGGCCTTCGTGTGGCTGCGGGTCAGCGACCGGATGCGGGTGGAGGCCGCATCACCCGTCGACGCACAACCCGGCGTCTCCGAAGTCGAGGCGGAGGAAGATCTTCCTGCATCGGAGTTGGAGGCGTCGGTGCCGGTGCGCCACGGGGGCGAGTTGCTGGGGGCGCTCAGCATCACCAAGCCGCGCGCGCATCCGGTCACACCGGCCGACCAAGCTCTGCTATCAGATGTTGCCGCCGGGGCCGGTCTGCTGCTCCGCAACTTGCGGCTCAACGCCGAACTTGCCAAGCGGGCAGGTGAACTGCAGGCCTCGAGGCGCCGGCTGATCGCCGCCCACGATGCCGCCCGTCATCGCTTGGAACGCGACCTGCACGACGGAGCTCAACAGCAGGTGGTGGCGCTCAAGGTCAGGTTGGGCCTCGCCAAAACCATCGCCGAGCGCGAAGGCGCCCATGAGCTGGCGGTGCGAGTGGCGGATCTGGCGGACGGTACCCAGCAAGCCGTGGATGCGATGCGGATGGTGGCCCGTGGAATCTACCCGCCGTTGCTCGACGCCGAGGGGCTGGGACCGGCGCTGGCCGCGGTACACCGGGCCCTGGACCTGCCCCTGCAGATCGACCTGGGGACGCTCCCCCGCTACTCGAAGGAAGTTGAAGAAACCGCCTACTTCTGCGTGCTGGCGGCCGTGACCCGGGCCAAGATGGCAGGCGCAACGTCCGCCCAGGTAGAAGTCCGCGGAGACGACAAGTCGCTCGCCGTCACCGTCGTCTACGACGCGGCGGACCGCGGAGACCTCAACGCGCTCACCGACCGCGTCGACGCCTTTGGCGGAACGGTCACGACCTCGACGTCGACAGACGGGACGACGATCACACTGGCGCTGCCCGTCGAGGAAGAAGTCATGGAGCCGGCATGACCGATCATTCACGGTCGGCCCCAGAACAGGACCCCAAGATGGGCGGCACGGCCCCACCGCTCGGTCGGGCTCTCTCGTCGAAGATGGTGCTCGGCCGCCTGCTGGCTGGCTCCGGCATCGTGCTCGCCGGTTACGGAGTGGTAACACTCGTCGTCATCAGACGCGCCGATCACTTGCTCGAGGGCGCCGCCATGTTTGCCATATTCGCGGTCGGGTTTGGTGGCCTGGCGTGGCTCGCCATCTCGCGCCGGCCGGACAACAAAGCCGTGTGGGTGCCGGGCTGGGCGAGCCTCTTCGCCGGGCTCTCGACCGCCGGATGGGCCACTTCCATCCTCATCAGCAACGCCGCCGGCCTCGATGTGTCCACTGCCGCTTTCGATAACCTCACGCCCTCTCAGCTCCCCGTGGCGGCCGCCGTGAGCTACGTGTCCATCGCCCTGGCGCCGATACCAGGGTTCTTCCTGATGCTCACTATCTGGCCCCTGATCTTTCCCGACGGCAAGCTTCCTTCATCCAGGTGGCGGTGGGCGGCAGGGGCAACCGCGGTCTTGATGGTCACCGGCGTTCCAATAGTCGCCTGGGCGCTTGTGCCGGGATCGACGATTCCCTACGGAACGCCGGTTGGACAGATGTCCGGGATCGCCGCCTGGATCGATCCCGCCTATCTGATGCTTCTCCTACTCGCGGGGATCAGTGCAGCGTCACTGGTGCCGAGGTACCGACGCAGTGCCGGCGATATCCGGCAGCAGTACCGATGGGTCGGCCTGGGAACAGGTGCCCTGCTTATCTCCGTTTTCGTGGTCGACGACGTTCCTTGGGCGCTCCTGGCCGCGACGGTCGGCGTGGCGATCAGCGTCCTTTCATACGGAATCGCCGTAACCAAGTACCGCCTTTACGACATCGATGTGGTGATCAACAAGACGGTCATGGTCGCCGCACTAGCCGTGATCATCGCCGCACTCTACGTTGTGGTGGTGGTCGGGGTGGGGTCGCTGCTGGGCGGCAGCACCCAGGTCGGAGTGCAGGTGGCGGCCACGGTCGTCGTAGCCCTTGCTTTCGGGCCGGTTCGCCGCCGCGCTCAGCAATGGGCCAACCGGGTCGTGTACGGGGAGCGGGCCACTCCCTATGAGGTGCTGGCCCAGTTCTCTCACCGCGCGGCGGAAGCCTCCGACGACAGGCTGCTGGCTCGGATACCAAGGCTCATCGTCGACGGCACCGGAGCCGCCGAGGCAACCCTGTGGGTCAGGTCGCATGAGGGCTTCCGGCCGACCGCCACCTGGCCGGAAAGCACCGAACGCACCGAGATACCCCCAGCCGACTCGTTTGAAGACCCCAACGCCGACTACTCTTTGCCGGTGTTCCACGACGGCGAGCTCTTGGGGGGCCTCTCGCTCGTCAAAGCCCGCGGCGAGCAACTTCCCCCAGTCGCCGAGCAGCTGGTGGCGAACCTGGCGTCGGGAATGGGTCTGGCGCTGCGCAACAGAAGGCTCACCACCCAGTTGCGGGGCCAGGTGGCGGAGCTGGAGGCCTCGAGAGAGCGGATCCTGGCCGCCGCCGACGAGGCCCGCCGGGCCCTGGAACGCGACCTCGACAGCGGACCGCAACAGCAGCTGGTGGCATTGAAAGTCATGCTGGGGCCGACCCGTAAGCAGGCTGTCCAAGCCGGAGCCACCAAGACCGCCGACGTCCTGGCACAACTCGAAACCGACGCCGGCGAGGCGATTCGGGCCGTTCGGGAATTCTCCGGCGGGGTGTACCCGCCGCTTTTGGAAGCCGAGGGTCTGGGGGCCGCCCTCACCCAGCAGGCGCAGAAAGCGGCGCTGCCCATTTCCGTCGCCGCGGATGGCCTCGGCCGCTACCCACGGGAAGTCGAAGCCGCCGTGTACTTCACCATCCTCGAGGCGCTGCAAAACATCGCAAAGTATGCAGGCGCATCGACGGTGTCGGTAGTTCTGCAGCAGGCGAACGGCCAACTCAGTTTCGAGGTGACCGACGACGGAAGGGGTTTCGACCCGTCGAGAATCGCCGCCGGTTCCGGGCTCGCCAACATGGCCGACCGCCTCGACACCGCCGGAGGCACTTTGAGCGTCGAATCGGCACCCGGATCCGGCACCACCGTCAGAGGCTCGGTGCCTATCGGCGACCGGGTGAGCGTCTAGCTACTGGCTTGCCGCCATAGATCTTCGAGGGCGCCCATGCCGAATTCGGACTTGGGGATGAACGCATACGCACCGGCGATCAATGCGGTCTCCCGGTAATCCCCGGACTCGTGGGTGGACATGACCGCCACCGGAGGTGGGTCGGCCAGCGCCCTGATTCTCCGAGTAGCTTCCAGCCCATCGATGCCGGGCATCTGCACGTCCATGAGGACCAGATCGGGCCTCAGGCTCCGTACCATCTCGACGGCTTCCTCACCGTTTACGGCCTCGCCGGCGACTTCGAAGCCGTCGGTCATCTCCACCACCATGCGGGCGGCCTCCCGGAACGGAAGCTGGTCGTCGACGATGAGGACACGCACGTCAGTCATCTGAGCCACGCTGGCATCCTACGGCCAAGAGCGATGACTTTCGTGCACCGGCCGACACCATTTCACGCACCCGTTTCCGCCAGATAGAGCAGGACCGCCCGGACCCGGCGATGGGTGGCCTCCTCAAACGACAGATCGAGCTTGGTGAAGATGGCGCTGATGTGCTTCTCCACCGCCCGCGGTGAGATGAACAGCGCATCCGCGATGCCGGCATTGTTGAGGCCTTTGGCCATTTCCGCCAGAACTTCGAGCTCCCTCGGGCTGAGCCGCTGCAACAACGACTCCTTCTCCCTGACCCGAGCTGCCACCAAGACCTCCACGACGTGAGGGTCGACGATCGATCCGCCCCTCGCGACTTCCGCCATGGCGGCGGACAGGACGTCGATGTCGCCGACATGATCCTTGAGAAGATAGGCCCGCCCCGCGGACCCTTCTCGAAACAATCGCAGCGCGTATTCCGGCTCGACGTACTGACTGAGCACGACGACTCCGCTGTCGGGGTAATGCTCGCGGATGTGGTTGGCGGCGCGAATGCCTTCGTCGGTCTGGGTGGGCGGCATGCGAATGTCGGTGATGACCACTGCCGGCCGAAACTCATCTACGGTCTCGATCAACTGGTCATAGGTTTCACACACCGCCACCAGCTCGATGTCATCGAGGGTCCCGAGCAGAGAGATGAGGGCTTCCCGCATGAGATAGCTGTCCTCGGCGAGGACGACTGTGGTGGCCATGCGTAGAACTTATCATCTGGCAGGTGCCGGGCTGGCGGTTCACAGCTGGGCCGCTCAACGCGGGTTGCCCCCTCACCACGCGTTGCCACGCTGCCTAGGGAAGGCTTCGCCCCCCTTCGAACCAGGACGGGTTCCAGGCTCGCAGATTGCGCATAAACGCTCTGGCCTCCTCAGAGGACGCCCCGGGAGGGTTCCTCCAGAACAGGAACATGATTTGGCGAGTTTGGGTGAGTGGAGTGATCTCCCAATCTCCTCCGGCTTCCTCCACCCACGCCGATGCGTCGGCTTCGCTGACAAACGGTCCGAAGTCGCCGTCCCTGCCGTGCGCAAACCACATGAGCTGCTGATTGACGGACACATCAAGCCCCTTACCAACACCCTATGCATTCCGCCGCCCCAGAGCAAGGCCATCCGGTACGGCCGGGTGACGATATGGCATGCGACTCAAACAGGGTAGGTTGGGGTGATGGCCCACCAATCGCTGTTCCGACGCACTGAGCGCTACGCCATCGGCAAAATGATGGGGCTGGTCGCATGGATCATCGAACGGCGGGTCGTGAAGCTCAAGCGTGGTGCGATGTCCCCGCCTCCGGCTTCTCCCCCAAAGGTGTTTCATGACCGGGCCGGAAACGTCTCCGAAGCAGACTGACAACAAGGCCCGCCACCAGTAGACCGCCCAGGCCACCGAGCACGATCGGGACCCACGTCGCGACTCGCTCGGCTGCTGCCGTGATCGCCGTCGCGAGAAGAACCGCACCGGCCGTCATCCCCAAGGCGAGCCGCTGGGCGGCGTGATGCACCGCTTCCTCGAACTGGACGGCGCGGAAATTGACCTGGAGCTTGGGTCCCGGTTTAGCTCCCACCAGCCTCTCGAGGGAATCCATCAGCCGGGTGAGTCTGATTCGCACCTTCTGGCTCTCGTAGAACAACTTCCGGGGATCCATCTTGCCGCGGATGCTGTGGGTCATGGTCCGCATGATGAAGCTTCCTGCAACATCGAACGGGTCCAAGTCCGGGTCCAGTTCGGCGGTGGCCAATTGCATCTGCGCCATCGCCTTGCCGGTGAGCGCCAGCGAAGATGGGAGGGGCAGGTCGTGCCGCATGGAGATCTCCGTCATCTCCTGGAGGATCGGGCCGAGCTGGAGCTCCTTCAGGGGGACGTCGCGGTTCCTGGCCATCAGATCGCCGAGCTCCTGGCCGAGTTTGTCGACGTCCAGGTCGCTGCGGTCTTCCCCGCCGGACAGCATGAGGGTCACGTCGGTGAGAAAACCGATGTCGTTCTGCCAGAAAGAGAGGAGCAACATCATGAGATGTTCCTGCAGAGCCGGTCCCAGCTCGCCAACCATCCCGAAATCCAAGAAGTAGATCTTGCCGTCCAGCCACATGAGGTTGCCCGGGTGCGGGTCGGCGTGGAAAAACCCGTCAACGAGGATCTGCCGGTAGTACGACTCGAGAAGCTGGCGGGCCGCTTCCTTGCGGGCCTTTCCCTCCGGTGCCTGCGCCACCGGAACACCCTGGATCTCCTCCATTACCAACAGCCGGGATGTCGAGTAATCCCCGTAAACCTCGGGCACGCCGAGGCGGTCGTACTGCGACAGCACCTCCCGCATTCGCTCTATGTTGGAAGCCTCTCGGCGGAAATCGAGCTCGCGCTGGAGGGAGTCCGACAAATGAGCGAACACGGCCGGGACGTCGATCACCTGCTTGAGAGCCGGCCGCTGTTGGGTCTTCTCGGCGAAGAGCTCGAGCAGACTCAGGTCCTGCATGATCTCCTCGCGGGCGGTCGGCCGTTGGACCTTGATTACGACCCGGCTACCGTCGGTCAAGGTGGCGCGATGCACTTGAGCAATCGTTCCTGCCGCCAGGGGCGCGGGCTCGACGCTATCGAAAACGTCCTCCCAAGGCACCTGGAGCTCTTCCTCCATGACTTCGACGACCTCGCCCTCCGATAGCGGCGGTACATCGTCCTGCAACGAGGCCAGCTCTTCGATGAACTCCGATGGGAGGAGGTCGGGTCGCGTCGAGAGAACCTGCCCAAGCTTGGCGTAGACGGGTCCGAGCTCTTCGAGGGCGGCTCGCAAGCTGCGTGCTCGCTCGCGTCGGACATCCGCGGAGTCATCGCGTCGTTTACCGAACAGCTCCCGGAGACCATGCTTGGCCATCACGGAGGCAATGTGCGCGGCTCGACTCGTGAGGTGGGGTTCGATGTCGACCGGTTCGGCACCCCGGCGGATTGCGGCCGGGGGGAGGTCGGCTGCGACAGCGCCGTCGGGCGACGTATTGACGATAATCACGGTGCAGCGGGCGTTGTGCGAGATCCGGTTCGGCACGTTGCCGAGGAGAAACTTCTTCCGGCCGGCCATCCCTACATTGCCGACGACGATGGTATCGGCGTTGGACTCCGCGGCTATCCGGAGAATGGCATCGGCCGGATCCTCGTCGACGACCACCTGGGATCTGCCCCGGCCGCCGGCTAGCTCCTCGGCAAAACGCTGTAGCTCACCCGCGGCATACCTGGCAAGCGTTCCCTCTTTGGTTCCCGCCTCGGTGCCGGGTGGGTTCTCGGGGATGATGACCTGCGCCACCAGCAGCTCGGCAGCGTACCGATCGGCCAGCAAGGCAGCCCAGCGAACGGCGCGATCGGCCGTCTCGGACCGATCGGTTCCGACCAGGACTCTCGTCACTGCCCCGTCTACGGGGCCGGTGTCACTTCGGGCCACGACATGATCCTATGCGACGCGACGGGAGTCGTGCACCGATTCGCTACCCGGAAGCCGCTGATGTTCCGGCTATTCGGCCGAAGACAGATCCCGCCGTCAGACCCGTCCCACCTGGGTAATTGTGGTAAAACAAGCCGCCAACAAGCTCCCCGGCCGCAAAGAGGCCAGGAATGGGGGCGCGGTCCTCGGAAATGACTCGTGCCTTTTCGTCGATTCGCAACCCGCCGAAAGTGAAGGTGATGCCACAGCCAACCGCGTACGCTTCAAAGGGCGGTGTATCTAGAGTATTAGCCCAGTTGGTTTTGGGCGGCGACAGGCCGACCGTACCGCGACCGTCCTTGGTATTCGGATTGAATTCGACATCTTGCTGCACGGCGGCGTTGTACTCAGCAACGGTGTGCAGGAACCCTGCCGGATCGACTCCCTCGAGCTTCTCCGCCAGTGCTTCGAGAGTGTCGGCTTTGGCTTTGGTCACCTGTCGGATGCGGTAATCATCGAGCAAAAGGTGTGCCACCTTGGCGTCGAAGATCTGCCAGGCAAACTGGTCGGGCTGCGCAATGACGGCGTGCCCGTAAAGCACATATGTGTAGTTCCTGAAGTCGGCTCCCTCGTCGACGAAGCGCTCGCCACGGCTGTTGACCATGATGCCGAACGGATAGCTGTGCTTCTGAAAGGCATCTCCTACACTGAGGTCTCCGAATTCGGGAGCGTTCAGATCCCAACCGACGGCGTGGGCCCCCGACCAGTGCCCGTATGGCATAGCTCCTATGTCTAGAGCCATCCGAATGCCGTCGCCGGTGTTGCACCATGTGCCGCGCACCCTGGCCAGGTCCCAACCGGGTCCCAGGTATCGTGTGCGCCACTCAGCATTCGCCTGGAAGCCGCCGGCCGCAAGCACAACTGAATTGGCAGCGACTTCAGTGACCCGCCCGTCGTGGACGATCCGAACGCCACCGACTCGGGTTCCATCGTAGATGAGCTCGACGGCCCGAGCTTTGTAGGCGATCTCGGCACCAGCTTTTTCAACCAACCCGAACTCGGATTCCACCAGCCCGGGTCCTCCGGAGGCGGTCTCCAGTGCCAGCCCGCCCCAGAATCTGAAGCGGCCGTCCACCATGTATGCCTGACGGCGATAGCTCGGATAGAACCGTATGCCCTTGTCCCGCATCCAGCGCATCGTGTCGTAACTTCTTCGGACCAGAATCTCGACCAGGTCAGGGTCGGCGCGGTACTTGGTCACTCGCGCCATGTCTTCGAAGAACTGCAGCTCGGGGTATGAGCCGAAATCGGTCCGTTCGAGCTCTGACTCGGGCAGGTCCGGCACAAGCTCGAGCAGATCGTCGACGCCATCGTAAGCGAACCGCATCGAACCGGCCGTAAACCGACTGTTGCCGCCCCGCTCTTCCTCCGCGCTGCGCTCGAGCACCAGTACTCGCGCCCCTTGTTCGAGGGCTGCGAGGGCGGCGCACATGCCGGCGTTCCCTGCTCCGACGACCACGACGTCGTAGCGCTCATCAAGCTCTTGGCTCATTCTCAGCTTCCTTCCAACTGTCGTTACATCCTCACGCTAGAGCAGATGTCCCATTCGTCGAAGCTCAGCAGACGATCGACGAACTGCGGGCGATCGGCGACCAGTTGCCGGGGCCCCTGCTGCTCAACGTTGTCGAGGGCGGCAAACCCCACAACACGCGGGAAGTGAGTATGAAGGGCTCGGCTTCAAGATAGTTCTGTACCCGACAATCTCCGTCCGCGTCGCGGCGCGTGTGTCTCCTGTGATGGCCTCGCAGAACCCATCTCAGCCGGCCAACTCGCGTTTTGGGCTCGCTGCTTGCCTGGGGGATGATTACGCGGCCCCGCCCCGATAGACGATGGTCCTTCGCCTCTAGCGCTGATTCCCCGGCTTGTGTTAGGGGTAGAGCGTGTGCCCGAGCGAGGTCACACAGAGAGGAGGTCGTGGTAACCGATCAGCACGATCGGGCGATGGAGCGGGCGCGGACGCGAGCGCGACAGCTACGCCGGTTCTACGGGAGTCTCGTGACCTATGTGTTGGTATGCGCTCTGTTGTTGGTAATCGATCTGGCGACCGGCTCTTCGGGGGACACGTTCATCGGCTTGAACTGGGCCTACTGGCCGATCCTCGGTTGGGGCGTCTTTGTACTGATGCACGGTGTCAGGGTTGCCTTCCCGGCGAGCGACTGGGAAGAACGCAAGGCTGAGGAGCTGTACCAAAAAGAGCGCCAACGCGAGTTCGAACACCACTAGACCAAAGCGTTCGCAACCATGGGATAAGCAAGCTCTGACTGAACTCATCGGAGAGTCACACAGATCATTGGCGTCGCACAACCCGTTGAGTGAGGTCCCCGAGGCGATCAGGCATTTCGAAGAAGGACACGCCCAGAGAGAAGCCGTCACGAGACGGCGCCAACAGGAGGAGGTAGACCCATGGTCACACCGTCGGAGCCCTACGCAGCCCGCCTAGATATCGACTACCCCGAACAGCTCGACCGGTTCACAACGTTTTTCCGCCTGATCTGGATCATCCCGATCGGTATCATCCTGTCCCTCCTCACCGCCACTGGGAACGAGACCGTGGCCGAGACCGGAGAACAGATCGAAAGGACCGGCCTGGGGATTTCCGGTGGGTTGGCGATCGCGACGATGCTGATGATCGTGTTCCGGATGCGGTATCCACGCTGGTGGTTCGACTTCGCCCGAGAACTGACCCGCTTCGGAGCCAGGGTCGCTGCCTACTTCTTCTTGCTCACTGATCAGTATCCCTCGACCGTCGACGAGCAGTCGGTGCACCTCGAGATCGATTACCCCAACGTTGAGCAAGACCTCAACCGCTGGTTGCCGTTGGTGAAGTGGCTGCTGGCCATCCCCCACTACATCGTCCTTGCCGTGCTGGGGGTCATCGCGGTCTTCGTTTGGATCATCGCCTGGTTCGCCATCCTCTTCAGCGGGCGCTACCCGCGGGCGCTCTTCGATTACACCGTTGGAGTCGGCCGATGGGCACTGCGAGTAGAGGCCTACGTGTCCTTGCTGGTCACCGACCAATACCCGCCATTCAGCCTCAAATGACCTGAGCTGCGCCGGCCACGTTGCTAACCGGAGGCCCGCCAAGAGGTTCCTCGAGGGGCCGCAGATCAAGCTGGTGCCGGTACCGGGAACCAAGGCGGTGTGAAGCCTTCCAAGTTCGCTCGGACGGCTCCGACCCCACCAGCCTACGAGTTCGGTTCCGCCGGGTTGTCGCGCACGGTTTGGCCGGAGGGGGCGACCTATTTCTGGAGTGTCACGGAGAGTCGTTGGAATCCGGGCTGTCGTCGCCGTCCACGCTGTCCACGCTGTCGTCGCCGTCCACGCTGTCGTCGCCGTCCACGCCGTCGTCGCCGTCCACGCTGTCCACGCTGTCGTCGCCGTCCACGCTGTCGTCGCCGTCCACGCTGTCGTCGCCGTCCACGCTGTCCACGCTGTCGTCGCCGTCCACGCTGTCCACGCTGTCGTCGCCGTCCACGCTGTCCACGTTGTCGTCGGAAAGCCCGGCGCCATCGGTATTCGGATCGGCCGGGTCGGCGCCGATAGCGCTTTCGTTGAACGGAGAAGCGAACGAATCGCTCGCATCGTCCAGTGTGACCGCTCCAAGGTCAAAGGTGGCAGGTGTAGCGACCTCGGTGATCGCGACTTCGTCCTTCAGCTCGATGTCCTCTGGTGCGGGACTCTCCGCGGCGACGGCGGCACCGACGCCGAGGGCCATCGCAACGGACACCGTCCCGCTCACCAGCTTGAATCTTCTCGACAATTCCATGCTGTCTCCTATCCACTCAACCCACAAGGCTCCTGGCGCTTCACACGATCCCGCCTCTTTGGTTAAGCCCGTGTTAAGCCGAAGACAACGATGCCACAAAGAGTGGTGTATCACCACTATAAGTGACCGAGCTTGGATCCACAAGAACGGTCCCGAGGGGTATTGGCAAGCGCATCCAAGCTGATGCCGGTTACACGCATCGCCAAACCCCGGCCATAATTCCGGCCTCCGGAGGCGTGGTAATTGCCTAATTCACGCTGTCCAGCTGCCCTTGTGTCAAGATGGTCGGCGTGGCTGATCCGCAACGACTGGCGCTAAGAGCCGACCCGAAAGTCCCCGCTCTGACGGTAATGCTCGGTTCTGGTGTGCTGGAGTTGCTCAACACCGCGTTGGATCCGGTGGGCGGACGGTGCGAATCAGCCCGCACCAGCCAGGTCCGTTACGTCCCATCCAAGTCCGTGATCGCTCAGTATGAGGCCCGTGTGAAGTGGGAAAACGGGGCGACCACCACCGAAACGTTTGTGACGACTGCAGGGGTGCCGGTGCCTGAGAGCACCCCGGTCCTGGAAGCCGGCGATGTCTCGATCGCGATCTGGCGGTTCCCCAACGACCCTTTCTTGCCGGGTTTGGCTGCAGCAACGGATCCTGAGCGTGTCCGGCGTCTGCTGGCGCGGCTGGGAACGCCCGCAGGCAAGGTCCGGCTGCGGCGGCGAGCCTACCGGCCCGGCAGACGGGCCGTGATCGAGGCTGTGACTCCACGGGCCCGGATCTTTGTCAAGGTCGTACGCCCCGACCGGGTTGCCGCCCTTCAGGAGAAGCACTCGTCGATGTCCGGCCACGTTCCGGTGCCGCACAGCTACGGCTGGTCCGAGGAACTGGGGCTGGTAGCCCTACAGGCCATGCCCGGCAAGACCCTCCGCAAGGCCTTGGAAGCGGGGACCCGCCGACTCCCAATAGGACCGCAGTTCATCAACCTACTTGCCTCGCTGCCCGAACCCGGCACGCTTGCCGCCCGTATACCTGGCGCCATCGACCAGGCACCTACACACGCGAAACTGCTGAAGGCGGTCACGCCGGAACTCGCCGATCGCATTGACGGCGTCATCGAGGCACTGGGCACCGTCGGGAAAGAATCACCGGTTCCAGTCCATGGGGATTTCCACTCATCACAAGTCATGGTAAGAGGGCCCGACATCATAGGGCTACTCGATGTCGACACCACCGGTGTCGGGGAGCGGGCCAACGACCTGGCCGGCATGATCGGCCACCTCTCTACACTTTCACTCGCGTCGCCCGTACGGCGCATGATCAGCCGCTACGGGGCAGATCTCATCGCCGAATTCGATCGGGAAAGGGACCCAATCAGCTTGCGCTTGAGGACGGCGGCCGTCGCTTTGGGACTGGCGACGGGACCCTTCCGGGTTCAGGAGCCGAATTGGCCAACGGAAACCGAACGCCGAATTGCACTGGCGGAGAAGTGGATTGAGTCGGCGAGCGCAGTCGCCGGTTAAGAAACGGCAGCAGCTAGCCGCGCTACATCTCGAACCGTCAGATGCCCAGGCTCAATCCGGCCTCCGCCGTTCCCGGGCAGCTTGCGGGAAGGCTGGTCCGGGCTGTCGACGGCCTGGCTAGCGTCATGCCCATAGTGGCTCCTAAACCCTTCTGCGGACGCCGTGATCTCCGTACCATAGAGCCGAACCGACGGGACGGCGTGCCATGTCGCAGAGCCTCGATTCCTCGCCACCCAACCCGGCCGCCACGCATCGGCGGGCCGGAACCTCTTTGATCCTGGGAGGCGTCGCCGCCACATCCGCCGCAGGCCTCGCCTTCGAAATCGCACTGACCAGGGTGTTCGCTATCACCCAGTTCTATCACTTCGCCTTTCTCAGCGTCAGCCTGGCGCTGCTCGGATTCGGCGCCAGCGGGTCCGCCCTATTCGCGTTCCCGAAGCTAGGGCGTGGCGGGCCAGGCCGCTGGGCCTGGCTGGCGGTGGGCCAGTCACTCACCATGATCGGCGCCTACGCGCTGACCAACGTCCTTCCCTTCGACTCGTTCGCCATCGCCTGGGATCACCGCCAGGTCTTCCTTCTCGTCGTGTATTACCTCGCCTTGGCGGTGCCGTTCTTCTTCGGAGGGCTGGTGGTGGCCGTCCTACTCGCCGGCGGTGACGTACTGGATCCAATCCCCTCACACCAGGTCTACGCCGCCAGTCTCGCCGGTTCCGGGGTCGGAGCGGTTATTGCGCTCGGGGGACTCGCGTCACTGGGCGGCGAACCGACAATTGTTCTGTCGGCGGCTGTGGCGATGGGTGGGGCAACCGCGCTCGCCTTGGCGCCGGCAGCCGGACGTCGGCTTCGGGCTGGCGGCACAACTGCCACCATCGGTTTGCTGCTGCTCGGCGCCGCGGTGCCTGCCCCTCTCGAGATGACGCTGTCGCCCTACAAGGACCTCAACACCGCGCTCCGCTACCCCGGCGCCAGGATCGCAGCAACGAGATGGGATCAGGGCACCCGGGTCGACCTTATCCTGAGTGACGGGATTCGGTCGCTTCCCGGCCTCAGCCTCACCTACGCGGGCGCCCCTCTCCACCAGGACGGAGTCACGTTCGACGGTGACGATCTGAGCCCCGTCCCGCGCCTCTCCCCCGCCGCCCCCGAATTCGCCCAGCATATGTTGTCATCACTGGCGTTTCAGCTGCGTCCCGGCTCAGACACGCTGATCCTGGCACCACATGGAGGCCTCGACGTGGTGATCGCTCTGGCAAACGGAGCCCGTTCGGTGGTCGCCGTCGAATCCCACGGCACTGCCGTGGAGATGATCCGATCCAGTGGACCCAGCGCGTACGATGACTCTCGCGTTGTTGTCGCCCACGCTGACCCCCGGACCTTCGTCGAGCGCACAGGCCGCCGATTCGACGTCATCGACCTGGCGCACACTTCCCCTTACCGACCTGTCACGTCGGGAGCCTACAGCCTGGCCGAGAACTACCACCTGACCGTCGAGGCGTTCGAGCAGTACCTCGACCGGCTCGCCCCGGGCGGCATCGTTACGGCGGCTCGCTGGGTGCAGATCCCGCCGAGTGAGGAAACCCGTCTGCTTGCTGTCGCCGTTCAAGCGCTCCGGAATCGCGGGGACGACGCCTCCCAAGCAGTGATCATGCTGCGAAGCTATGCCAATGCTGTGCTCCTCGTTCGGCCGGACGGATTCTCCAAGACAGAAATCGAGCAGGTGGACCAATTTGCCCGGGCCGAGCGTTTCGATATCGTCGCCGCTCCGTCCCTCGATCCAACCAATCGATTCTTCGTCGTGCCCGACGAGCAGTACTCGCAGCTGGCCGCGGCGCTGCTGGCGACCGCGGACCTCGATGCGGTCTACCACTCCCACGAGTTCGAGATCGCCGCACCGACCGATGATCGACCGTTCTTCGGCCACTTCTTCAAGTGGTCGCAAGCCTCGACCGTGCTCAACACCTTGGGACGTACGTGGCAACCGTTCGGAGGGGCCGGGTACTTCGTGCTGATCGCCCTGCTGGCGATCTCGACGATCGCCGCGCTGATCCTCATCACGGCGCCGCTGCTCATCCGGAGAAGAAGACGGAAGCCGACTCCGGCCTCACGTGGCTGGTGGGCGATGAGTTACTTCGGACTGCTCGGCGTTGCATTCCTGTTCGTCGAGATACCGATGATCCAGCAATACATCCTGCTCCTCGGGCGCCCTACGACAGCGTTCGCTGTGGTGCTTTTCGCCGTCCTGGTGGCATCGGGGCTCGGCTCTGCCTGGTCACGCAGAATCCCGTGGCGCCCCGGCGCCTTCGTGCTAGCCGCCGCTGCCCTCGCCCATCCGATCCTCGTCCGTTGGCTCACGCCGTGGGTGCTCCCGGCCCCGATCGCAGTGCGGATAGCGGTTGGCGCCGCGATGATCTTCCCGTTGGGTTTCTTGATGGGGATCATGTTCCCTTGGGGACTGGCCCACCTCGAGCGAAGAGCGCCCCACCTGGTGCCGTGGGCATGGGCCATCAACGGCACGGTGTCGGTGATCAGCGCCGCCGCGGCGGCGATCCTGACCCTCGGCTTCGGATTCTCGTTCGTGGTGCGGATCGGTGCCGCCGCCTACGGAGTCGCGGCACTCCTGGCACGCCCCATCCCGGTTCGGCTCATTCCTCGGCGCGGGTGAACGGCACAAAAGAGACCCCGCCGAGGCTCTCGGCTCCCAGTTCCCCGTCGGCGTTCGGCGAGAACCTCCACAGCGTCTGCACAGCACCAATCGGCCCCACCGGGACCACCATCACCCCTCCGGTGGCGAGCTGATCGACCAGTGGCTGCGGCACGTGGTCCGGAGCGGCCGTGACGATGATCCCGTCGAAAGGGGCCTCCTCCGCCCAGCCGAAGTAGCCATCGGCGGCGCGGGTCGTGACCTCATACCCCAGCTCACGTAGCGTTGTCTCGGCGGTGACGGCGAGCTCCGAGATGATCTCAATGGTGAACACATCGAGACCCATCTCCGCCAGCACCGCTGCCTGATAGCCCGACCCGGTCCCGATCTCCAGTACCTTGTCTCCCGGTTCGACGTCGAGGACCTCTGTCATAAGGGCCACGATGTAGGGCTGCGAGATCGTCTGCCCGTACCCGATCGGAAGGGGATGGTCGCGGTAGGCGTAGTCCTGCCAATCATCCGACACGAACCGGTGCCGCGCCACCGCCGCCATCGCCCCCAGAACTAGAGGATCCTCAACGCCCCGGGCCTTGATCTGGTCTTCCACCATAGCCAGGCGTTCCTCCGTCCGATCATCAGCACCTGGGGACGACGTCGGCAGCGTCACGGCCGGGGACGAGACGATGGTGGTGGTTGGGACCGGCGATGTTGCAGGAGCGGTACCGACCTCGGTGATCGGTGGGGGCAATGGCCCGCTCGTACACGACGCCGCCAGCAATCCGACTAGAGCGACAGAAAGCCAACGCGGCACGTCTCCAGCATATCGCCCCGGACGCCTCCTCCACCAGGGCTGAGACATGTCGGTGCCACCATCCCCATACTTGGGGTGTGGTTCGTTTGCGGCGCACTTGCCAGAGTGCTTCTCATCGAAGAGGCGGAACGCTGGGCGAACCGAGCTTGGCTTGTAGTCGCTCGATAGGTGGAACGGCAGGTCTATTGGTGTGTTTCGTGCATCTGTCGGGCCGGTTCTTCGGTCGGGACTGCGGGCCGGTACGTCGGACCCAACATCGCTTTGGCGAACTCGCCCCATACCCTGGCGACACCGTTGATCACGTGCAGCAGCACAAACCCAACCAGCACCGCAGCCACCGCCACGATGACGGCCTCCCACAATGTATCGACAACCCAAAAACTACTCGGCCAATCGGCGATGGTCGGCCACCACGATTGGGCGTAGAAGAACGGAGTGGCAATAAAAGCGAGTACCGCGGCGGTGGTGGTCACCAGGGTGAATCCGATGATCCCCAACGGGAACTCCACAAACAAGTAAATGACCCGCTTCCAGGTCTCCGAGCTACCGACCAGGGCCTTGACCTTGGGCCACAACCCTCCGGAGACCGCCAACCGGTGCGAGGGCGGCGTGTCCTGGTCGAGCAGCAGGTTGGTCGTCGTCCGCTCAAACTCACCCATTCCGTAGGCGGCTGCCAGCACCCCCACCAGAATCGGAATCCCCAACAGGGTGATGAACAACCCAAAACCGAGCGACAGGCCGGTCACCAGAAACACGAAATAGAAGATCCCCAACGGGAACGCCAACAGCAGATACCCGACGCTCCTCCACGTCTTGGGATTGACAATCACATCAAAGAACACCACATCTCCCTTCATCAGCTCTTGTGCTGATGATGGACGTGCCGAGAATCAGCAGCTAGGGCCAAAAGACCATAGTGCGATTGTGCAGGACGGGGTCGGGCGCCGGTATGGATAACATCGGCTCGGTGTAGTGGATCAACCCACCGAAGTCTGACCCACCTCGGCGGCTTCGTCGGCCACCATCCAGGTGACATGGCCGTGCAACGGCCACAACTCAAACCGGGAGTCAGGTATCCGATCGGCGAGCCAGCGACCGGCCGAAGACCGCACCACAAAATACTCCTCGCCGTACCAGAGGTGCGCGTTGACACCGACCACGGCGGGATCGAAACCTCAAGGTCGGCCAAGTAGTTGCGCCTCCCAGGTGTTGGCCCGACGCCTTGGGCATAGGACTCGCGGCTCGCCTCAACGAACAGGTCCAGGACCTCGCGCCGGCCCATCACCGTCTGATCGGTGGTGCTCATGTGCTCCACCATCTGGGCGGCGAAGCGTTCTTGCTGGATCTTGATCGCCGCCATAACCATCTGCAATCGGCGCAGCACGGGGTTGGCCGGGCCTCGGCCGTACTGAGTTCAACAAGCCGATTCGCTGGTGGGAACGGGTGCGCGGCCGACGGGTATTGTCGATGGTGTTGTCGACAGGAGGCTTTCTGATGCGGCGCCAGGGTGCGTTCTTGGGAATACTGCTCATCGGGCTGGGGGCCATCTTCGCTCTTCAGGCCACCGACGTGTGGCCCAACGATGTTGAGATCTGGCCTGGCATCCTCATCGTGGTCGGCTTGGCCATGGCCGTCGATCAAGTCTCGCGAGGCTTCCGGGTCGCCTGGTTTGTTCCCCTCGTGCTCGTCGGCCTGGGTAGCTTCTTTCTGCTGCGCGATCTCGATGTGGTGGGATCGGAGTTCATCGCGCCGGCCGTCCTGATCGTCGTGGGACTGGCGATGCTGCTGGGGATGACCGGTCGCCGGGGGGGCTCTGGTCGACGCGGCTCCGGTCCGGTCGAGGTGGTCAGCATCCCCCTCGACGGCGCTCGAGGCGCCAGAGTGCGGATCGAGCACGGGGCCGGCGAGCTCCGCATCGGGAGTCTTCCTCCGGGCGGTTCGCTGCTGGCTGCCGGGGAGGCGGGCGACGTGGAGCGGCGAGTCAAACGGGCCGGCGACCAGGTGGACGTTTCCTTCCGCCGGGCGCCGGGCGGGTGGGGCCACTCTTTTCGGGAAGACATCCACCTCGACCTCAACCCGGATATTGAGATGGAACTCGAGCTGCAGACCGGAGCCACCAAGACCGAGCTGGATCTGCGCGAGCTGCGGATCCCTTCCCTCGCCGTCAAGACCGGAGCGAGCTCCACCGAAGTCACCGCCCCGGCCCACGGGTACACCCGCGCCACAGTCGACGCAGGTGTCGCCTCGGTGCGTTTCAAAGTGCCTGAGGGAGTGGCCGCCAAGATCTCCTCCGATACCGGCATCGCCACCGTGGAAGTCGACACCGCCCGGTTCCCCCGGGCCGGCGGCGGCTACGAATCCCCGGACTATGAGACCGCCGCGAACCGGCTCGAGCTCCGCATCAAGGGTGGAGTGGGGACCTTCACGGTGTCTTAGGCGTCGGCACATCGAGCGGTCCGGTCAGCAGGCGAGGCGGTCCCACCATTTCGGATTGGCGAAGGTGATTACCAGCAATCCCACATCGATGACGACGCCCACCACGGGATCAGGACGCCGGCGCGCTCGCCACAGTGGTCTTAGGCGGGAAGAAGTGACGATCGGGGGGCTTTCTTCTCAGTGTTGAGATTCCGAACCTGCTGAGCGGACTGCTTGAAAACTATGCCCCTTCTTCGACTGTCGAGTAAGCAGCCCTGGCTTCGCCCGAAGCTGTTGTTTCCCGTCGTCAGCGGGTGATGTGAAGTACCTGGGGGATCCCAACCGCAATTCGAGCGTATCCGGTTCGAGCGACATCTCCAGCAAGTGACGCGGACAGCGGAGCCGCTCCGGGGTGGGTATTGACCACGGACCCGCTCAGGCGCGGGGTGGTTTCATCCCGAAAAGGAAACGTGTCGGTCTGGTTCGTCTGACAGCCACGTCGTAGATTCCCAGGATCACGACCAACGAGATCACGCAGATGATCAGGTACTTGAGGGTGGCGCTGACCGGCCACTGGACCACGTAGAAGGCCAGTAGGACGATCACGGTCTGGTGGAGCACGTAGAAAGGCAACACAGCCTCAGACGTATAAGCGCTGACCCGGTCGACGAGCGAGAGCTCCCGCTTCACCTCTGTTGGCGCTCGGCTCTGTTTCCCGGCGCCGCTGGCGAACCCCATGATCGTCACAACCCAGAGCCACCCGCTCACCCCCCTGACCGCTCGCATACCCAGGCTGACGACGTCGTAGTCGAGCAACGTATTCACATCCTCGCTCTCCGAGCCGAGCGTGAAAAGGACCCCGACGGCGGCGAAGGTGACGATGCCCAGGATCAGGGCGCTCCTGCGGTGCCGTCGCAGGGCCTGCCCGAACCGCCGATCAGTCGCAAGCAGGTACCCGTAGAGGATGAACACGGCATACGAATAGCGACTCCACCCGGCCAAGCCCTCCTCACCGCCCAAGCTCGCATCCAGAACCGCAAAGGGAAGCCCCGCCGCCACGATGATCCAGAGATGGTCGGTCCGCTCGGCGAGTCGTTCGATTGCCTGCAGACCCGCCGGTGTTCGCAGATACCAGATCACCGGCAGAAGCAGCATGGAAAAGGCGAAGAGCAGAACAACGAACCACAGATGCGCCCACTCGAAAAGTCCCGCGGCCGGGTCACTTCCAACCACAAATGGGAACCCGCCCGGAGTGAATTCGACATCGAAGAAACGGGGCAAGAACTCCCAGTACGACTCGTCGTACCGCGGATCGCCGCGCAATCGGGTCCAGATCTGCGGCGGCACGATCACCAGGACTCCAAACACCAGTGGAACCAGCAACCGGCGGACCCGCTCCCAGGAGAAGGCTTTCATCGTGCGCGAACGGAGTGAATACCAGATCCCGGTGCCGGAGATGACGAACAGCAGGGGCATGCCCCACATTGCCGCGAAAGCTATCGCAATGCTGACCAGTTCACTGGTTGGATCGTTCTTCACGTAGAACCCGCCGGTGTCGAAGCTCCGCGCCGTATGGAAGAACACCAAACCGACTACGACGAACATACGCATCAGGTCGAGGTCGCGACGCCGGGCAGGTTTGGTGGGGGGCGGTGTGACATCGACGGAGTCTTCCTGCGGCAGCATGTCTAGGCCTATGTTCCCGATGGGAAGCGCGCAATTGCCGGTCGCGCCTCCAGAGTCATGGTGATAACTCGCCGCGACGAGCCTCGACCGGTTTCGTGGGGGCAGTGCCCAGGATCACCCTCAGCCCGGGCACCCGTCGCGACAAATATCCAATCCCGAACGCCAAGAACGCACCAAGGATCGCCACAACTCCAAACTTGACCAAGGCAGGCAGGTCGACCCCCTCGATCCCGGCTTGGAGAAAGACGACGATCATGAAGTGGATTATGTAGGCCGCATAGCTGGCCGCCGCGATGGCCACCAGCACCCGGTTGGTCCGACGGAACAGCTGACGGAAGAGGACGATCAGCCCCACAACCATGCCCGCGCAGATCAAAGACTCCCAGGTGCTGTACAGCAGTGATGGCCAATTGAACCCACCCCCCGCCGTGACATCGGCATCCGGAGCGAGCAGCAACAACGCCCAGTATCCGGCCGAGGCGACCAGGCCGACACTTAGCCAGACCATGCCCACCCGGGTCGACAACCGGCGGAGCCAGTCACCCCGGTAAGCCATGACGCCCAACGCGAAGAGACTCAGGTACTGGGGAAGGTGAGCAGGTTCGGCGGCTACCACGAAGAACAGCGGCACCCATTCGTCGATCGAATACCACCCGCGCACCACCCAAGTGATCAACGCGAGAACTAGCACAAAACCCACAATGGCGGCATGGTTCGGTGGCGACCATGTTCGGGGGGGCCGGTCAGCGTTGCGCTCGGCGATCGAGCGCCAAGCTGCATAGGCGAGCGAATAGAGCAGCACATGCCCGAGGAACCACAAGTGGAGATACACGTTCTGCCAACCGCTCTCATACAACGAACGGACGAGCTCGCCGAGGGAAGGCCGTGGCGACTCGACCAGATAGACGACCGGCACATGTACGACCAAGATGAAGAGCACCATCGGCACCCCGATACGCATCCAGCGGCCCTTGAGGAATCGGCGAGCGCCTTTGCTGTCGTACGACCTCGGCGTGAAGTATCCGACCAGCAGGAAGAACAGACCCATGCCGAAGGCTGCACCCCAGGGGAAGAAGGGCCGGAGCAACTCACTGTTGGCCGGGTCCGTCACCGGCCAGTCGCCGCCGGTAGGGCCATACGGCTGCGCGGCGTGGAAAGCAACCACCAAAACAATGACCGCGACCCGCAGCACATCGACAAAGACCAACCGGCCCCCAGCGCCCGGGCCTGCAACCGTCGATGAATCTTCCCGAGTGGTAGACGTGCCGATCATGTTGCCTCATCGGGTGTGGGGCATGGCCGTGGGTTTCAAGATCCCACGCCGGGCAAACGGCGGATAGGGGTCAAAGGCCCCCAATTGTGAGGGCCACTGCCAATGGCAGCAGGGGACTCAACCGAGGGTTGCTGCGGAGCGATTCGTGACTCCACATTGGGGACCGCTAAAGATACTGCCACCTTCCCATGCTTGGGGTCTGGTTACGGCGGACTCGCCAGAGTGGTCTTCAGCGAGAAGCGGAACCCTGGGCAAACCGGGCTTGGCTGGGAGTCACCCGATAGGTGGAACGGCAGGTCTGATTTTGGTGTGTCTCGCGCATCTGCCGCGCCGGCTCTTCGGTCGGGAGTGTGGGCCGGTACGTCGGGCCCAACATCGCTTTGGCGAACTAGCTAGCGATTGCCGGACCCAGAGGAGAAGGATCGAAATCTCCGAGTCGATTGCTTGCACCTGACACCGGACGAGCACTTCCAGGATCCCTGAGTCAGCGCTACGAGTCTGCTCAGCGCACGCCCGTGCCATAAGCCCACCGAATTCCTACCGCGCTGCCCACCACCGCACTGAACGCCCAACGCGGAAACGCACCTCCCTCCAGCGCGGGCCTGACGCCTTCCAGAACATCACCGATCGCATGGGTACCGGCGACGGCGCATTCGGCTGGATGAATCCCCGCCGCTTCCGTCACGCCTCATTTATTGCCGCTGGTGACCACCAGCCGAAGAGGTTCTTGCGTCGATAGATGATGGCTGCCGCGATGGCTGACGTGACTCCGAGGGTCGCATGCAGGAGGAGGTTGAAACGTACCGCGATGTCACCATTTGGCGAGCACAGCTGCGTATCGCCGACTTTGGTTGCAAGGTCCCACCAGCCGCGGTCGCAGGGGTCGACTAGTCGGATTTGTGGTGGACAGGTACTTGCTCGTCAGGAACAGACGGTGAAGATTCCTGAGGCTCATCCGCAGTGCACACAACGAGCCGAAGTACTTGCGGGCGTCACGGCGCTTGCACTGCTTGAGCAGGTCGGGCTCGGTTCTGATCGTCGCATTGCCCGTGATCCGCATCTGACTCAGGTCGCTTGGGTCCCGCTCGTCCTCTACCAGCAACTGAACGGACGGATTGGCTGCCACATTGCGAGCGGCCAGGGTCCCCGTCGTCGTGCCCAACCAGAGACGGGAACCGTGGACGACGAAGTAGTTGGGGTTCACGTGCGGCCGCCCCGACCGGGACATTGTGGCCAGACGGGCGACCATGGCTCGTTCGAGCAGTTGATGGACGGTCGGGTCAGTGAGTGTCACGTTTTCCACCTCATGCGCGCGTAGTGCCAGCTCGACGTCAGGGACGGCTCCACTTCCACCCAGTGCACGCCCTCCTGCGGAGACGACGGGGCGGGGCGGGCCACTCCCCGGACATAGACGGCACGAAGCTCGAAGAACAACACCCCTTCGTCAACGACCAGCACCACCTCCTCGAACGGGTCAGGAGCCGAGGCACCGGTTC
>Ga0224512_10000453_pt1 | contig 43607 bp, 39 predicted proteins | sample SF_May12_sed_USG_4_FD_169103 | JGI IMG/M metagenome (GOLD analysis project Ga0224512, IMG submission 169103) | Sediment microbial communities from San Francisco Bay, California, United States - SF_May12_sed_USGS_13 | ecosystem: Environmental > Aquatic > Marine > Sediment | place: USA... | reverse complement strand
GCCGAAGTTGCTGATCCTCGATGAACCTACGGCCGGCGTCGATATCGAGATTCGCCGCTCAATGTGGGATTTTTTGCGGGCCATAAATGATGCTGGCACGACGATAATCCTGACAACACATTACCTTGAGGAGGCAGAATCACTTTGCCGGCACGTAGCCATTATCGACGAGGGTGACATCATCGAAGATGCAAAAATGACCGTCGTGCTTAGAAAGTTACAACGTGAAGTGTTTGTGCTTAGCCTTGCTAAACCAATCAGCGTGGCGCCGACGCTGGAGGGCTTCGACACGGTACTTCGAGATGACACCGAACTTGAGGTGGGTAAGGGGTCGGCAAATTCTCTAAACGATTTGTTCAGGCAGCTTAACGCCCAGGAGATAAAGGTTTTGAGTCTGCGTAACAAGGCGAACAGGCTCGAAGAACTGTTCATGCGGCTCATCGAAAACAAGCATGATGACTTCGAAGAGATGGCTGAGCAGTGAACATTTCATTGAATGCGGTCGCGACGATGACGATCATTCGCAAGGAGTTCACGCGCGTCGTTCGTATATGGATACAGACCATTGTGCCGCCCGCTATTACGATGACCCTGTATTTCATCATATTTGGCAACCTGATCGGCCGACGTATCGGCGTCATGGACGGCTTCGACTACATGCAGTACATCGCACCGGGCCTGATCATGATGTCCGTTATTACTAACTCTTATGGCAACGTCGTGTCGTCATTCTTCGGCGCTAAATTTGGCGGCCATGTAGAGGAAATGCTGGTGTCGCCGATGTCCAATGCGGCAATTGTAATTGGGCATGTCGCTGGCGGCGTGCTTCGCGGTGTGCTGGTTGGAATGTTAGTAACCATTATCGCTCTATTCTTTACCAAACTTGAAGTACGACATCCGTTCATCATGGTTTCCGTCGTACTGCTGTCATCTACAGTGTTTGCGCTCGCCGGTTTTATTAACGCTGTGTTTGCCAAGAAGTTCGATGACATCGCTATCGTGCCAACCTTCGTACTGACACCGTTGACCTATCTGGGGGGAGTCTTCTATTCAATTTCGATGCTGCCGGAGTTTTGGCAAAACGTATCTCGCGCGAATCCCATTCTCTACATGGTCAATGCATTTCGCTATAGCATTCTGGGCACGTCGGATATTGGCATCGGATCGGCCTACGTTATTTTGTTGGTCTTTGTCACGCTGCTGTTTTCAGGGTGTTTGTACCTGATGCGGCACGGTATCGGAATTCGGGAGTAACCATGTGCGGTCGCTTTGCTTTCTATTCTCCCAGTGAAGCAACGGCAGCCTTGTTCGGGGCGAGCGGCTCGCTGGACATCAAGCCCCGCTACAATATTGCGCCTACACAAGACATTGCCGCGATATGCCTCGATCAGGACGGCGGTCGGAAACTAAAATCATTACACTGGGGACTCGTGCCGTCCTGGGCGAAAGATCCGTCGATCGGCAATCGCATGATAAATGCACGTGCCGAAACTGTTGCGGAGAAGCCGTCATTCAGGGCGGCGTATCGAAAACGCCGTTGTTTGGTGCTTGCCGACGGTTTCTACGAATGGCACACAGAAAGCACAGGTAAAACACCGTACTTCATTTCGCTGGTCGATGGATCTCCGTTCGCTTTCGCTGGGCTATGGGAACACTGGCAATACAAAGACAGCGATGAAACTCTGTATAGCGCAACGCTCATTACGGTAGCCGCAAATGAGTTTATGTCAGCATTGCACCACAGGATGCCGATCGTTCTTGATCCCGCTCGGGCCGATGCATGGCTAGCCGGGGGCGACGACACTATTCAGAATGCGACGCAAGAGACGCTCAGTCTCAAAGCCTGGCCTGTCGGTCGAGAGGTCAATAATCCGCGTAACGAGGGCGTAAACCTCATAGCCTCTGCAGGGGCAACGCTCGAGACCTAGCCTATTGGTGGCTCGGTGTGCGGCTGTGTCGAGACTATCAATGTGCCCGGGCCACCGTGAACACCCAAACCAGTGCCAAGGTTGGTTATCGACAGGCGAGAGATATCGGCAATTTGCTCGCGAAGGTAATGCTCGAGTTCGGCCGCATCATCCGGACAAACTGCGTGAGCGATAGTTACGTTCAGGGCGCCATCGTTTGCAACCCGGCGAGCAACATGGCGCACGAAACGCGCTATGCGGTTTCGTTTGCCGAGCATGAAACTGGCAGTCGCTATTCGACCGTCTGTTGTCGTTCGAAGTATTGGTACGAGCCGTAGTACATCGGCAATTGTCTTTACCCAGGCGGGAAGGCGGCCGCCACGTACGGCATAGCGCAAATCTGCGAGAATCGCGAAGGTGCGTGTTTTCGGTACCAGTGCCTCAACTGCCGCCACCGTTTTCTCTGCACTCGCACCAGATTTTGCACATTCGGCGGCGAAGACGACGAGTAGTCCCTGGCCTGCTGATGCATTCGAAGAGTTGATAACGTGGATTTTTCCGCGAGCGTTGGTTCTTGTGGCAGCGAGTTTTGCTGCGGCAAACGTGCCGCTGGCTGCGGCAGTCAGGTTGATAGAGATTACGTCCGAAAAATGGCTTGCGAGAAATTGAAACTGACGGCGGAAATCGCCTGGCGATGGTTGCGACGTTGTCGGGTGGTTCGGATTGGTGGAGAGTTCGGCAAAGAATTCCTCCGTCGTGATGCTGACCTTATCGAGATAGCCGCGATTTCCGAATTGGATTCGAGCGGGCACGATGTGTATATCCAGGCGCTCCATATCCTCGTCGGCAATGTCGGCAACCGAGTCTGTAATCACGGCAAATTTACGCTTTGCATCGTGGCTGGTGTGTAGCTGACGATGCATGTCGTCCGCTTTCTCGCCGCTAACGTCGCCGTATTCACGACCGGTATCGAATACAGTCTCCGGATCGTTGACGTGAATATGGATCTTGGCCTTGCGTTTGGTGCCGGCGAGCACCAGGGAATTGCCGAGTTCGGACAGCGCCTCGCGTAGCTTGCGCCGATCAATGTCCAGTCCCGTGACAAGACATTCCGTACAGTAACGGTACTCCGAGTCTGCACCAGAGCCGACCGTCAACATAGATACGTCTTCACCGTGAAGTACGGTTAGGTCGGGCTCTTCGGCAATTCGCCCATGACGAACGTAATCGGCCATGCCGTGCACGAGTTCGACGAAGCCTTTCGCTCCCGCATCCACAACGCCCGCTTTGCGCAACTCATCGAGTTGCTCCTGTGTATTGGCCAAGGCGATTTTCGCCTGTTGCAGCGCACTCTTCATTACCGTTGGGAAGTCACCTTCGTGGTTATTGCTGGCCTGCGCACCGAGGGATTCGGCGAATGTGGCCATAACTGACAGAATTGTGCCTTCGCGAGGGTTCGACAGCGCATCATGGGCATAGTCGCTGCCCAGGTGCACGGCTTTGCTAAACGTGTACGTTGTAAAACGCGTCAATTCGCCGGCCGAATCGCTCATGCCCTGAAAAAACTGGGCGAGGATGGCGCCGGAGTTACCGCGAGCGCTATCCAGCAGCGTATCGGCTATCGCCGCTAACAGGGTGCCCAGGTGTTTGTCCCGGGACTGCTTGATTGTGGCCAGGGCGGCGCCAAGTGACAAACTCAGGTTGGTGCCGGTATCACCATCTGCGACTGGAAAGACGTTTATGCGATTAAGAAATTCCTGTGCACCGATTACCTTGTGGATACCCGATGTGAGCGCGTCAGCAAGGGCGGCGCCGTCCAGATACTTGGTAACGGTGTCAGCCAAGTGACCGTTTATTCACGGGGCATCAGGAACGTGGTGCCCTGATACTCAAGAATGACACCGTCGCGGGTTATTTCAGCGACGGTTGGGCCTTCCTCAAGCTGCGACTGTTCGCGCAGCTTCGCCATATTGATAAAAACAAACCGCTCCTCAGGAACGTCGCTGTAGACATGAATATCGAGGTGCAGGTCGCTCAGCTGTACCGTACCGTCCAGGCGAACTTCATCAATTGTGAGTAGTCGCGCGCCTGAGGAAGATGGTGTCGATTTCGGTGCAGCAGTTACCGCCGGTCTGGATGGCTCGGCCTGTGTGACTGCGGCAGGCTGTGGCTGAATCAGTTTGGCGGCTGCGACCTGTTCCTCAAAGCTCGGTTCGGCGACCGTTGCTTCGTTTTTGCTCGACGAAGTGGCAATCACGGCATCCTCTGCTGGTGCATCATCACGCAGTAACAGACCAAGCAGGACCGCTACGTTGACCAGCAGCAATGCGCCGAGAATCCACAACCATTTTAGAGGGTTGGGGTTGCCCGAACTGGATGGCACGCTGGCAAACTCGGAGTTCGACTGCTGTTGCCGCTCGCTTTCGGATTTTTTCAACGCGTCAAGAATAAATGACATAGTCTATTCCTGGGCCAATCGCGGAACCGTCAGACGAGGCGTGTCGTCCACCGCGAGAAGCGTGTTAATAATAATCTGGGTTTGCTGGCCTGCCACGCCATCGACATCGAGACGATGCTCCCGCTGGAATGCCCGGACTTTTTGCTGCAGATCCTCGTCAAACTGATCTGAGTCAGGCAAGTCTGTGCGATATCGCGCATCTATTTCCGCCAGGCTTTTTCGCAGCCAGAGGACACTCGGACCACGCGAACCTGGCGCCATTGACACTGCAACACCATTCGGTGGCCGCCAAAGAAGCATGTACTGGCCGAGCCACATGTCAGAGACTTCGCCGACAGGGTGAGTGACCATCACACCGCCAATCGAAAGCTCAACCGTCTGTTCTTCGATCCTGATCAGCACGACGTTGTGTGTTTGCCCCTTTGCGTCGACCAGGGTCAGCACCGCGGGGCGATCGAATTGCTTCAGGTTGCCCCAGGAGCCACGTTGATTCAGGCAGCTGTAACCGGCGGCCGCTGCCTGAGCACAGCCGGACTGGCCGCCGCCACGATATTCGAGACCCCATAAATTGAGCAGCACAGCCAAGGCTGATTGAGGGTTGGTCAATTCCTGGGCAAGTTGCAGTTGATCGTCCAGCGACGCTTGCGCTTCTTCTGCGACTGGCTCTGGCTCCGGCTCCGATGTCGGTGCGATGTCAGCCGGCTCTTTTATCGCCGGAACAGCAGCTTCGATGGCGGCATCGATAGTGGGTTTGCGCTCTTCCAGCAGGGACAGGAACCCAGCCGAGATGACTACGGCGGCGATAATGCCAACGACAGGCAAAGCCCGTCGCAGTGTGTTTGCGGTCTCTGCCTTACCCGTGATTTCTGTGGCTGCTCTACGGATGATGCGACGATTCACGCGCCGGCTTTCTATGCTGAATGCGCCGAGAAGAGCACGGTCGCAAATGACATTGATGAGCCGCGGCACGCCTTGTGTCAGCCGGAATACTTCGCGCTTGGCGCCGGTGTCGAACACCTCGCCCAAAGCTCCGGCAACTTTAAGGCGATGTTCGATGTATTGTTCGGTTTCCTCTCTGGATAAGGGTTCGAGGTGGTAGCGTCCGGTAATTCGTTGGGCGAGTTGGCGCAGGTCGTTACGTGCCAGCAATTCGCGCAGCTCCGGTTGGCCGATCAGCACAATCTGCAACAGCTTTTGCTTGGCCGTCTCCAGGTTAGTCAGCAATCTAAGCTGTTCGAGCACATCGGGAGCAAGGTTCTGCGCTTCATCGACGACGAGAATTGTTCGCCGGCCATCCGCGTGAACCTCCAGCAAATAGGCGTTTAGCGTGTCGATGAGCGCCTTGATGCTGTGGCGATCGTCAGGCACCGGAACGTGCAATTCTTCGCAAATCGTGACGAGAAACTCAAGCGCGGATAGTTGCGGGTTAAGCACGACAGCCACATTCGCATTGGCCGGCATTCGATTGAGCAGCAATGTTCTGACGAGCGTCGTCTTGCCGGTACCCACTTCGCCGGTTAACTGCATGAATCCGCCGCTTTCAGTGACGCCATAAACGAGATGGGCGAGAGCTTCTCCATGGCGCGCGCTCATGAACAGGTAACGCGGGTCAGGCGTTATTGAAAACGGCTTCTCATTGAGACCAAAAAAACGGGTATACATAAACCTGCGCCCTGACTAAGACACTGATTCTACATCAGTCATGGCCGTTCCAAGGTCCTGGCGCGGCTTACTGACAGCTTGCCGAAGCGATCGCGGATATTGTCGACTGCCTGATCGAGCGGATTGTCCGTTGATCCTTGCTCGTCAGCGAATAAATCGCGTTGCTCAGCTGGCGACAACTTGCTCCCGCCGACGCCGAGCAATCGGACCTTTGCGTCCGGGTTGCTGCTTAGCCATGTGCCGAGCAGGCTTCGTGCCGTGTGGTAGATCTGGTCGGTACTGTTAACGGGCGGCTGGAGGCGTTTTTGCCGCGTAAATGTCTGAAAATCGGCTTGCCGAATTTTGATATGAACAGTGCCGGCCTGCAGTTCTGCTTTGCGCAGTCGCTGTGCCGTGGTCTCCGAGAGCGCGAGCAATTCGCTGTCCATATCGCCGCGATCGACAAGGTCCTGTTCAAACGTTTCCTCGGCGCTGATCGACTTCTCCTCACGTGACGGCATGACAGGTCGACTATCGATGCCGGCGGCACGATCACGCGTCCTCCGCGAGTACCGTCCAAATATTGGCTCGATGTCCCGGTCATGTGCGAGACGCAGGTCCGCGACAGTCCGAATTCCGACTTTATGCAATCGGCTGAGGGTCTGTTTACCGATACCCGGTATGACGGAAACCGGTAAAGGATCGAGCTGCTCGTGGCAATTGTCCGCAGTGACGACGGCAAGCCCATCCGGTTTATTCAGGTCGGATGCAATTTTCGCGACCAGCTTGTTTTCGGCAACGCCGACCGATGCCGTCAGGCCAGTGCGCTCGTTGATCGTTTGTTTGATGCACCTCGCAATATCGATGCCTGTCCCATGCAGTGTTTGGCTGGAAGTAACATCCAGAAACGCCTCATCGAGCGACAGACCTTCGACCAGTGGTGTGAATTCCCGAAAAACCTCGAAAATTTCTGCGGAGACTTTTTTGTATCGCGACATTCGCGGTGCCACGCGGACCAGGTCAGGGCAGCGCCGCAATGCCTCGCGCATTGGCATTGCCGAGCGCACACCAAACTCGCGGACTTCGTAGCTTGCGGCGGCAACGACTCCCCGGTTGCTGCCACCGCCCACAACCACCGGTTTGCCGCGAAGTTCCGGGTTGTCGCGTTGTTCAACAGAAGCGTAGAACGCATCCATATCGACATGCAGTATTGTGCGCGTCGCGGCAGTCACAACATTAGTTGCCACGCTCAACAATGAAGCGGGCAAGCCAGCTCAATGGTTCGGCGTCGGTACCGAAATCGTCGAGATGTTGCAATGCGCCGTTCAGCAATTCGTCACAACGTTGTCGCGCATCCGCGATGCCTACCCGTCCGGGAAAGGTCGCTTTGTCGAGGCGCTGGTCGGATCCGGATGGCTTGCCGATGATTTCCGTTGTTCCTTCAACATCAAGGATGTCATCCTTGATTTGAAATGCGATACCGATCGTGCGTCCGAACGCATCGAGGGCCGAGCTACGTTCGGCAGATAAATCAGCGCATATCGCTGACGCTGACACAACCGACGCGTGAATCAGCGCGCCGGTCTTCAGTTCGTACATGTGCTCGATTTGTGCAGCGTCGAGTGACTGTCCTTCAGCAGCCAGATCGAGCGACTGCCCGCCTGTCATGCCGATGGATCCGCAGGCATCCGCGAGGAGCTTGACGAGCCTGATTCGCGTCGCGGGTGCGACGCCGCTGGCGTTGGCGAGGACGCTGAAAGCCAATGGCTGCAACGCGTCGGCGGCGAGTATGGCGGTGGCTTCATCGTATTTTCGGTGCAGCGTTGGCTTGCCACGTCGCAGGTCGTCATCGTCCATTGCGGGAAGATCGTCGTGCACCAGAGAAAAGGCGTGAACGAGTTCGATTGCCGCGGCAGGCGCATCCAGCAAGCTCTCCTGCAAGCCGAGACACTCCCCGGCCGCGTATACGAGTAATGGCCGAACCCGCTTGCCACCGTTGAACACGGCGTAGCGCATCGCGTCGTGCAAGCGCTCCGGTTCCTGCGAGGATGGCGGCAGAACCTCATCCAGCTTTAATGCCACGCGCTCGGTGTAGTGCGCTATGCGATTCTCGAACAATACTGACAAAGGTCGTTCCACCGTGTGCTCAGGGCCATGTAGCGTACACCGATTTGCCGACCTTTGCGTAGGGCGGCTGGGCTATAATTCGCATCCCTTTAGCAGGACGAAGTAGCTTATGCGGGCAATAGCCAGAGCCCAACCGAATATCGCATTGATCAAGTATTGGGGGAAGCGCGACGCAGGTCGTAACCTCCCCGCGGTTGGTTCGATTTCGGTAACGCTTGCCGAACTGTATACGACCATGTGCGTCGAATACGACGACACGTTACTTGACGATGAGTTGATTATTAACGGCCAGGCAGATGGCGGAATGTTGCCAAGGATCCAGCGATGCCTCGGCACCGTGCTCGGTGCGCGACGCCGCCCGGTGCGCGTGACGAGCCAGTGCAATTTCCCGATTGCTGCGGGCCTTGCGTCCTCGGCGTCTGCGTTTGCTGCGCTCACCGTTGCGGCTGATGCATTGGCAGAGCGAAAACGAAGCACCGATGAGTTGGCGAGCCTCGCCGGTCGTGCATCCGGTTCTGCAGCAAGGTCGTTGTACGGCGGCTTCGTCGAACTGGAGAATCGTCCCCGGGACGTTTCAGTATCCAGCCTGAGGGCGGCCGCCGATTGGCCGCTACAGGTTGTGGTCGCCATTACGGCAACAGGACCCAAGCCCGTTGGTTCGACCGAGGCGATGGAAATCAGCCGCAAGACATCACCATTTTTCGAGCGTTGGGTAGAGCAGCAGCCGCAGGATCTGGCAGCTGCGCGCGAGGCTATTGCCGGCCGGGATTTTTCCGCCCTGGCCACGGTCGCCGAACACAACTGCCTGAAGATGCACTCGGTAATGTGGGGTTCGCGTCCACCGATGATTTACTGGAATAGTGTGACGCTGGCTTGCATGCAGACGATAAGGAATTTGCAGGAAGATGGCGTGCCGGTATTTTTTACGATCGATGCGGGGCCGCAGGTAAAGGCCGTTTGTACGCCCGAAGCCGTGTCGCAAGTTCACGTAGCGCTGGCGGAAACGACGGGCGTCGAAGCCGTCATGCTTAGTGGTCTCGGCGAAGGCGCTGCATTGGAGTCGACTGCATGAGCGACGCAATGCCGATAGTGGCAAGCGCACCTGGCAAGGTAGTTTTGTCTGGTGAGTACGCGGTTCTCGACGGTGCGCCGGCCGTGTGCATGGCTGTCGATCGCCGTGCACGAGTTACGGTCGAAAACAACAATGAAGAACATCACGTCGTTGCGGCGCCCGGCCATGCGGAGTCGACGGCTCGTTTCAGGGTCGCGGATGGTGTGGTGGAATGGCTGGCAGGCGGTGAGGACTTCAAACTGGTGGAAGACCTGTGGCGAACCGCCTACGTCGAAACAAACAGGCACTTTTCGATTCGCCTGGACACAAGCGACTTCGTCGACGCGGAAAGTGGTGCCAAAATTGGTATCGGCTCCAGTGCCGCGTTGATGACCGCATTCGCTGCTGCGTTGTGCCATGTGGGCGATGTTGATGAAGACGCCAGCAGGATCGCTTTCGCCGCGCATCGAGCGTTTCAGAAAGGTCTGGGTAGCGGCGTGGACATAGCGTGCTGCAGCCGCGGGGGGCTGATCGAGTACACGATGGGCGAAGGTACCGGCCACCCTGTCGCTTGGCCGGACGGCCTGGTTTTCGGCCTGTTTTGGAGCGGTGTTCCAGCAAGTACCAGTGCCAAACTGAAACACCTCATCAAGAGTGACCCGCGGCCGTCGCGAGCCGCGCTCATGTACGCATCAAGGCGCGTGGCGTCGGCCTGGGGCAGTGGTAACGCGCAGAAAGTTCTGTTTGAGTATCGGGATTATATCCAGGTGCTGCGGGAATTCAGCAACGATCATGAACTCGGCATTTTTGACGCCGGTCATGCAGAGATGGTGGCGGCAGCTGAAACGGCAGGCCTTGTCTACAAACCCTGTGGCGCAGGTGGCGGCGATATCGGAATCGTCCTGTCCAGCGACGCAGAATCGATTATTGAATTTATTGATCGTGCAAAAGAACAAAATTTCCGGCACCTTGCAGTAAGCGCCGATCCACTCGGCGTGCAGGTCACAGGACAACTTTGTTGAGCGATTCCCGAATCAAAGGTCTCTACCGGCTAAGCATTGCCGAGCGCATTCGAGCACTCGAGCAACAGGGATGGTTGTCGGCTGCAGATGCGGAGCTGTTGCAGCAGGGCAAGCACGTACTGCCGCCTGCTGTAGCGGATAGGATGATCGAGAATGTCGTTGGCGTTTTCGGTTTGCCCATGGCGGTCGCGCCCAATTTCGTCGTCAACGATCAGGATTACATCGTGCCGATGGTTGTCGAGGAACCCTCGATAGTTGCCGCCACGAGTAATGCCGCGCGATTGGCGCGCAGTTCAGGCGGGTTCACCGCATCTTGTTCCGAGTCATTGCTTGTCGGACAAATACACGTCACGAACGTCGACGACACGGAATTGGCGCTATCCAAGCTGAATTCGGCCAGCGCCGAGTTGCTCGAACGGGCTAACGCGGTTCATCCTAGGCTCGTTACTCGCGGCGGCGGTGTCCGGGAGGTCGTGTCGCGATTAATATCGCTAGACGATGACACCACCGCGATTGCTGTACACATGCTGGTTGATACCTGCGATGCGATGGGAGCTAACCTGGTCAATACGATTTGCGAGGCAGTAGCGTCGCAAATTGCGGAACTTTGTGGTGGTAGAGTTGCGTTGGCAATCCTTTCGAATCTCGCCGACAGGTCTCTGGTATCAGCACGAGTTCGATACCGGCCCGCTGATCTTGCCACGGGTGATACCAGCGGAGACCAGGTTCGTGATCGTATTGTGCTTGCCAGCCAAATCGCTGGCGCAGACCCTTATCGCGCGGCGACCCACAACAAGGGTGTCATGAACGGCGTGGATGCTGTCGCCATTGCGACCGGCAACGATTGGCGGGCGATTGAGGCCGGTGCACATGCGTTCGCAGCACTAACAGGCACCTATAAACCGCTCACAACCTGGTCCGTCGCCGACAACGGCGAACTCCAGGGTGACATCGAGATTCCGCTGAAAGTGGGGGTTGTGGGTGGCAACCTGGACGCAAATCCTGCGGTGGCAGCGGCAATCCGATTGGCCGGCGTGGAGTCGGCAATCGAGCTTGCTGAATTGATGGCGGCCGTCGGATTGGCCCAGAATTTTGCAGCTTTGAAGGCGCTGGCGACGACGGGCATTCAGGACGGACATATGCGCTTGCACGCGCGTAGTGTCGCCGCGACCGCCGGTGTGCCGGACGAGTGTTTCGACGAGGTACTGAACGAACTGATTGCCAGCGGTGATATCAAGGTGCAGAAGGCACAAGAAATATTAGCCGGACGGCATCTGATATCGCAGCGGCGCGAATCATGCGCAACAGCGGCGGGCAAAGTTATTTTGCTTGGCGAACACGCCGTTGTTTATGGCCGACACGCGCTGGCATTGCCCATACCCGACGCGGTGTCGGCACAGGTCAGCAAGAGTGATGCTGGTGTCAACATATCGATACCGGAATGGGGCGTCTCTGAGCGGGTTGACGCCGACGATTCCTCTGGTATTGCCGCAGCGCTGAATCTGATTCTTCGTGAACTCGATGTCGCGGGACCGGGATACGAGATTCACCTGCGCTCGGATTTGCCTCGGGCGATGGGACTGGGGTCATCCGCTGCTCTCGCCGTAGCTATCGTGCGTGCGTTTGATGCGGAGCTTGAGTTGGGTTTGGATGATTCGCGGGTAAACGCGATCGCGTTCGAGTGCGAGAAGCTCGCACACGGTACGCCATCGGGCATCGATAACACGATAGCGACCTATGCGGTTCCGATGACATTTCGTAATGCCGAGTCGCTGCATGTCGAGCATCTTGCACTGCCGGAGCCGCCACCGATCATCATCGCCTGTAGCAGCTCGCCCGGGTTGACCGTCGAACAGGTTGCCGGTGTTCGTGCGCGACACGATGAACACCCGGCACGTTATGAGGCATTGTTCGATGAAATCGACGTGTTGAGCCAGGCTGGCGCTAACGCACTCGTCAGGGCTGATTATGCGGAGCTCGGCATGCTAATGAATATCTGCCAGGGACTACTGAGTGCTATCCAGGTTTCGACGGCCGAGCTTGAGGGCATGGTACAGATAGCTCGATCGGCAGGCGCAAGTGGAGCCAAGTTGACCGGTGGTGGTGGTGGCGGTTCGATTATTGCGCTTTGCCCTGGCAGAGTCCCAGAGGTTCGTAGTGCACTTGCATCGGCGGGGTTCAAAACCCTGAATCTGAGCCAATAAGAAGAGGTGGGGAGTGAATAGCGCACATCGAATTGTGTCGTCCGAGGCCGAAGAGTTGATTCTTGTCGATGCTGACGATAACGAAATCGGCTTCCTGCCCAAAGCTGATTGCCACGATGGAGCCGGTGTGTTGCACCGCGCGTTTTCCCTGTTTCTTTTCAATGACAAAGGTGAGCTGTTGCTGCAACAGCGTAGTCAGTCGAAGCGGCTGTGGCCGGGTTTCTGGTCAAACAGCTGTTGTAGCCACCCTCGCCGCGGGGAGTCGATGCAAGTGGCAACGCAGCGCCGGTTGCTGGACGAACTGAACATCGAAACATCGCTCGAGTACGTCTACAAATTCAGTTATGAGGCCAGATATAGCGACCTCGGATCCGAGCATGAGCTGTGCCAGGTTTATCTTGGTAAGGTTGGGGAATCGGTGCGGGCAAACGCCCACGAGATCGCCGACATCCGTTATGTTTCGGCCGAGGCGCTGGCTACTGAAATGGATGCGTCACCGGAGCGGTTTACGCCGTGGTTCAAAATGGAGTGGCAAACGCTCCTGACGGAGCACAAGGGAATGCTCGAAAACTACTGCGGCGACTAGCTCACGTACTTGTAGTATTCGATTCCCATGTCGCTGAAGTGCCGTTCGTCGGCAACACCTACACGATCAATCACGAATTCGTCTCTTGGGACGTAGTCGAGGCCATTGACGCGGCGGCCATCGTGCAGTGCCGCGTATTGATCAGCGTTGAGGTCGATCGTGAAGTCCATTGCCTCACTGAAACGAATTGCTGCGGTGGCCTCGCGCCACCCTTCAGCCATGAAGAACGGAATAACCTCTGCCGCGTCTCCACTGCCATAACCGAGCGTTAGTACTTCCTCACCCGCCGCGAGCGAATCTTCATCGAGCGCTTGTTCGAAACCGGCAGCCATCCAGGCAGGGAGCGCGGCCGTATACAGGTTGCCGAGATCGAGCATCGTGTCACTGCCGAGCGCGAGCTTGTCGAGAATTTCTCGTCGATAGCGGCGTGATGCACGAAAAACTTTATGCACGGCCATCGTCAGGGGATACACCTCAAATTGCAGCTGCTCGGCATTGGCAAGCTGAGCCACATCCGGTGTGCTGATCATTTCACTGTGCAGCGCGGCAGCATCGATGCCCGCCTCATAACAATACGAAGCCAGCTCTGCACGATCTTCGGCGTCGCCCTGGCTGAGCCCGAACAGGTAAGAGATAGCCCAACCGGTTTCGGGCATGCGCCGATAGGGTCGATGCATGAATACAGTCCGTAATGAGCGCATGTATTCGGCGGCATTGATGCCCCGTTTCGTATACATGTCATTCAGTGCGTGCAGCGTTTCGTCGATGTAACAGGTTGTCGAGTACTTGCCATTGAAAACCGGGAAGTCCTGAACCTGGTGCGTCTCAGCGCGACTTTGCCCACAAAAACGTGACATCGGTTTACGGAAGTCCATGATCCGGTAGTCCGATGCCGACCCCGACGCGGGAAGATCGACAATGGCCAGTTTTGGGTCTTCCTCAAGCAGCATCGCTACCGCTCCGGCGCCCTGTGTCGGTGCGCCGCTGGAGCCGCGCGCGTATTCGGCGATGTCAGCGCAAACGACGATTGCCTGCCCACCGGCGCCATCAAGTGCGAGGTGTCGAATGGCGCCCTTCATGCCATAGACGCCGCCCAGACAGGCGTGCTTGAACTCAGGGACCTCGCAGCTTCTTGCAATCGGGGCTTTGCCACGAGCAATGAGGGCCCGGTCGATCATGCCTTTGACGATAATTGCGCCGGCTGAGTTGTCGGTGCTCGACTCCGTGCCCAGTCCAAGGAACTTGATCTGGGTCGGATCGACGTCGTACTGCTCGATGAGCCTCATGACAGCGGTCGCGGCCATTGTATAGACGCTTTGATCCGGACCACGCACCCGAAAGCTGCGCCCAACGACCTCGCGGATCTTTGGCCATTGGCTGTCCGTCCAGCCACACCAGTCTTCCAGCCAGACGCGATACGGCGGTATATAAGCGGCAAGTCCGCTTATTCCTATATTCTTATTTTGGCTGGTTTGATTCATGAGTTGAAAAGTCTGTAGCCCGGGAATTCTAGTGTTCCGGACGCTATCACTCAACCATCTATTTGACGGTAATGGTAATCGGATCCGACATTATGGGCGAATCGTGAGGAATATGCAGGTGGTCGCCCAACAACATACGCAGTGTATGTGTGCCCGGCTCAAGGGTTATTTCGGTCGAAGTACTGCCGTCGCCGAAGTGGATATGGTGCTCATCCGCCGGAATCGGGAGCCCAAAATCGGGTAGATCCGTGTCGACCAGCAGGTGGTGATGACCGGAATGTGGCTGCTTGTCGCCGGCTTTTACAACGCTCATGCCTTCGATGCCAAATTCGATGCTGACAGGGCTTGCAACCGTGTCGCCATCAGCCGGGCTAATGAAAAAAACGCTGGCGCCCTCGGGGGAAGCGGTTCGAGGCATCACCGCCGGCGATGAAGCCTCGGTAGTCTCGGTCGCAACATGCTTGTCGCCGGCCGCAGCTTCGGGCTGCGGCGCATCCTGCTGGCTACATGCAATCGACAAAATGGCCGCGCTAAAAATAGCGAACTTAAGAATTGGGCTGACTATTTTCACTGTTCCGCTCTTCCGACGACAAATCAGGTACCCAATAATAAGTGTTCGGAGCGCATTGCACATCCCCAAAATGCGGTTATATCGAAAATGCGGCGATCGCGAGCGCCCCCATCATTGTGGCGAAAAAGCCGATCAGGTAGGAAAACACGAGAACAACGAATTTGAGCAAGGACACGAACCAGCCTTGCCCATAGACCTGCCGCATCGATTTGAATAGATACACCGGCACATAGAATGACGTGACAACAACGGTCACTATAGGTATCGCCTCGGGTATGACGAGCATTGTCGATATTCGCATCAACAAAATTTGCAGCGTCAGGATGAGGAAGAAGAACGCGTGAAAATGCACGAAGAACAGCAAATGCTCGACATAATAGCGTTTGGATAATGGATACAAAGCTTTCAATACGAGTGCCATCAACGGCAACAGGACGATCAAGGCGGCTGGAATATTGTCGACCAGTTTGTCTACGAATGCCTTACCGCCATCAATCTGGGTTTTTTCGCAGATGCGCTTCAGGCGTTCCGGGGTTAAGCGCCGGGCGATCCAGCCAGGCAGTTCCTCAAGCTCCGAGGACTCAACGTCGCAATCACCGTCGACCTCGATTTCCTCACCGTCGTCGTCGAGCTTGAGGATGAAACCGCCGCCATGGGTATCGGCAGTTTCAGATAATTCTACATCCGGCAGAACACCATCTGCTGCGAGTTCGTCGAGGACCTGTTGAGCTTCATCAATTGCCTCATCCGGCACAGCAATCTCGCCATCAGCTGCGGCGGCGCTGGTTTGCTCCGGCTGGGGCTCAAAGAGCAAACCAAGCTCCTCGCGCGGGTCGAAAAAGGCAATTACGAAGAACAGCAGGCTCAGGACGAGGTACATGCGAAAGGGCGGCATGTAACGCGCGCGTCGCCCTTGCAGGTAATCGTGGGTTAGCTGACCCGGCCGAATCATCAGAGGAACCAGTGTTTGCCAAAGGCGAGAGTCGAGCTCAAACAGGTCGCCGAAGGCATCGCTGATCAGTTCCCAGAGACTAATCAGCCTACTGCGGGACCGTTGCCCACAATTGCCGCAATATTGCCCTTTCAGCCGTGTCCCGCAGTTAAGGCAATCGGCTGACTCTGCCGGCGCCAGATCGAGAGTGCTGTCCTCTCTGAGAACACGAGCTGCGGTCGTAACCAGACCTCGGAACCGGGACGTTACATCGCTTGGTATATCGGTGCCGACACCCTCCAGAAAATTGTCCAGGGCATCATCGCTGTCGAAAACATAAAGACACACGCAGCCGCTGCGCCCGTCGTCACGACCTGCCATTGGGAAATAGCTGCAATCTGCGATGCCAGCTACATGGCTTATTTCGCTAACGTGCTCGCGGAGCCAGTTGTCGAAGTCATCGCGGACACTCGCGTCTACGATAAAGGAGACTTCATAGACAGGTCCGGAGCGAGTCGGCATGAAGACTTACGAATTACTTACTTTTTTCTTTCTCTTGGCCTTCTTGCGAGCTTTCTTCTTGCCTGGCGCCGCTTTGTTCGGTGCCTTCACTGTAGTCTTTTGTGGGATAGTGGCGGCAGCCGCTGCTGGAGGAGAGCTCTGACCCCGTGCAAGCTCCTCGGACGAGAAATCGTCGACAGCTAACATTGCAGAGACTTTGCCATGATAGTCGCGCAATTCAGCGGCTTCCTTCTTATTGATAACGCCAGCATGCTCTGCCTCATCGATCTGGCCACCGAGGGCACCGGGGTGGATCAAGCCCTCTCGCTCTGCCTGTCGAAGGCGGCGCTCCATCGGCGAATATTTTTCGGACAACTCAAGCGCTTCCTGCAGGAGCCCAAGTGGATTGCCTGGTTCAAGTGTCGTATACGCTTCGCGGCTAAGGCGCTCGCGCGCTTCGCCCGAACGGGTCATTATTTGCACGACCTTGTGGCCGATCTCATCTGAAGGAGCCGAATAGGTTCTGCCACGCGGGAAAATGAATACTCGCAAAAAAGCGGCGACCCAGCGGTTCGGGAAATTTCGCAAGAATGCGTGCAATGCCTCTTGTGCCTGGTACATCAGTGTTCGGACAGACCACTCGACAAGCGGCAAGTCGGTTGCCCGTCGCCCCTGGTTCTCGAAATGTTTTAATACAGTCGATGCGAGATACATTGAGCTCAACACATCGCCAAGTCGCGCCGATAACAGTTCACGCTTTTTCAGCGCGCCGCCCAGCGTGAGCATCGCGAAGTCGGACGCGAGCGCGAATGCGGCACTGTAGCGATTGATGTTTTGGTAATAGCGACGTGTCGGCGTATTCAGTGGTACGCGACTGACTTTGGCGTGCGTCAGCGCCAGGAAGAGCGAGCGTGCCAGGTTGCTTATCGCGTAGCCGATATGGCCAAACAAGGCCTTGTCAAATTCGACAAGCCCCCGATCGGTGTCCTCGTCTGCCGCAGCATGCATTTCCGGTAGTACGAATGGGTGACAACGGATAGCCCCCTGGCCATAGATGATCAGGCTGCGCGTCAGGATGTTTGCACCTTCCACGGTTATCGCGATCGGTGCGGCCATGAAACTGCGGCCAATGTAATTATTTGGTCCCAGGCTCAGCGCTTTGCCGCCGTGAACATCCATTGTGTCGCTGCTGACTTTTCGGCCGAGCTCTGTGCAGTGATACTTGAGTATTGCTGACGGCACCGCAGGCTTTTCACCCTGATCAATTGCGCCGGCCGTAACCGACACCGCAGCGTTCATTATGTAGGTGTGGCCAGCAATACGCGTCAGGGCTTCTTCAATACCTTCAAATTTTGCGATTGATGTATTGAATTGCTTACGAATCATCGTATATGCGCCGGATGCGTAACTGGCGGCTTGGCCACCACCGGCACCAGTCGATGGCAACGTGATCGCGCGACCGACAGCTAGCAATTGCATGAGCATCTTCCAGCCTTTGCCGGCCCTGTCCTGGCCACCGATGATGCTGTCGAGGGGCACAAATACGTCAGTACCGGTTGTAGGGCCGTTCAAAAATGCAATTGTCATTGGATGATGGCGACGACCGACGACGACACCCGGAAGATCCGTTGGAATCAATGCCACTGTTATGCCGTAGTCAACCTTGTCACCGATCAGGTGGTCAGGATCGTAGAGCTTGAACGCAAGGCCGAGCACCGTCGCGACAGGCGCCAGTGTGATGTAGCGCTTGTTCCAATTGAGTCGAATGCCGATCGTCTGTTTGCCATTCCACGTGCCTTTGCAAACGACACCGCTATCGACGAGTGAGGCAGCATCTGAGCCGGCCTCGGGTGACGTCAAAGCAAAGCACGGGATTTCGGTGCCAGCAGCGAGGCCGGGAAGGTAGTGGTCCTTTTGTTCCTCGGTGCCATAGTGCAGCAGCAGTTCGGCCGGACCGAGAGAATTGGGCACGCCGATGGTCGATGACGCTGTTGGGCTGCGGCTGGCCAGCTTGGTGATAACCATCGCGTTCGCGTACGCCGAGAATTCCAAGCCCCCATATTGCTTCGGGATAATCATCGCAAAGAAGCGTTGTTCGATAATGAAGTCCCAGACCTCTTTCGGCATATCTGCTAGTTCGTGACAAATCTCCCAGTCGTCGAGCATTCGACACAGCTCTTCGCACGGGCCATCAAGGAAAGCCCGCTCTTCATCGGATAAAGCTGGCGCCGGGTAAGACATAAGGCGATCCCACTCGGGCATTCCTGAGAACAACTCACCATCCCACCAGACGTTGCCAGCCTCCAGTGCCTCTCGCTCGGTATCAGACATTGAAGGCAACATCTTGCGGTAGACAGCCAGCAGAGGTTTAGTGATCTTCTCCCGCCGCAGTTCAATGAAATTCGGAATTAGCATGGCAGCGAACAACAACCACAAAATCGGCAGCAAGATCCAACCACCGTTGCCGAAGACCGTGTAGGCGAGTAAGGCAAGCCCCGTTGCAACAGTGGACATACGTAAATCGACACGCCGGTAGGCGAGAAATATGCCGCCGCCGACGAACAGCAGCAACCAGGCTAGACTCACAAGCAAACTAGACACTTCAAACCCCTTGATTAATTCAACTGACCAGCACGACAAACCCTATCATCAAGGCGCCGGGAATGCCGTGCTAGTAATCACAGCTAGAGCAGTTCCTCAATCGCTGCCCGTTCTTCGCGCAATTCGACCTCTGTTGCATCCATGCGTTCACGGCTGAATTCAGAAATCGCCAGATCCTGAACGATTTCGTAATCGCCATCACGGCAATGAACCGGATAGGAATAAACGACGCCGGACTCAATGCCGTAACTGCCATCAGCCGGAATTCCCATGCTGACCCAGTCGCCATCCGGGGAGCCCAACACCCAATCGCGCATGTGATCAATGGCGGCAGATGCGGCCGAAGCGGCTGACGACGCGCCACGGGCCTTGATAATTGCCGCGCCGCGCTGTTGTACGACCGGTATGAAGTCGTCCACCAGCCACGTCTGGTCGACCAGATCCAGCGCAGGCGTGCCGTCAACTAACGTGTGATGGATGTCCGGGTATTGTGTAGCGGAATGATTGCCCCAAACCGTCATGCGTTGCACATCATTAACGTGCTTGCCTGTTCTTGCAGCAAGCTGCGCAGAAGCGCGATTGTGGTCGAGGCGAGTCATCGACGTGAAGTTGCGTGGATTAAGATCAGGCGCGTTGCTTTGAGCAATGAGCGCATTCGTGTTCGCCGGGTTACCCACAACCAGTACGCGAATGTCCTTGCTCGCATTGTCGTTCATCGCCTTACCCTGCACGGAGAAGATTGCCGCGTTTGCTTCGAGCAGATCTTTGCGCTCCATGCCAGGTCCTCGCGGGCGGGCGCCGACCAGTAACGCATAATCGCTGTCCTTGAAAGCCACGCTCGGGTCGTCTGTAGCGACTATCCCGGCAAGGGTGCTGAAAGCACAATCATCGAGTTCCATGACCACACCACGGAGTGCCGGCAGGGCTGGCGGAATCTCGAGTAGTTGCAGTATGACGGGTTGATCAGCGCCGAGCATCTGACCGGAGGCGATCCGAAAGGCGAGCTGGTAGCCGATTTGGCCGGCAGCGCCGGTTATGGTGACGCGAACTGGTGACTTCATTTTCTGATTCCTGGGTGGCCGCAGTGGAAAAGCGTAGCTTTGCGGCGGCGATTCTAGCACCGCCCGCGTCGCGCGGCACTCGTGAGATACCGAAACTAAAGTGGTTCGTCTTCCGGGTAGGCGGCATTGTAAAGTGCACGTTGCTCGTCCGCTTCGGCCATTCGACCGGCATCCTCGAGCTTTTGTATGCAAAGAAGCCAGGAGTCGGGCTTTGCGACGTCGGTTTCACTGCAGGAGGGCTCTGCAGAACCCGCAGCAATCGTCGTGGCACCCAATACTTGATCGGATTCCCTTATGTCGCCGGTCTGCAGCGTCGCGATTTCCCTGGCCCGGCCCAGCATATCGTCATCTTTCATGGAAAACTCTTCTGCACTGGCTGGCTTAGCCGCGACTTGCTGGCGAAGATCTTTACTTATTTTCGCTGTACGTTTCCTCTCCGCAGGCACCTCAGCGTCCTGCATGGCTTCAGGGAGCGCCTCAGCTTTGACCGGATCAGGTCTATTCAGCTTGGGTGCGGGTGCCGCTGAAGCCGCAGGTGCAGGCGCGTCGAGTCGACCGGACGGCAACACAACATCGCTGGTTTCAGGAACAGGCGCGTTCGTAACTTCGAGCACCAGGGCGACACAGAGGGTTATCGTCGCTGCCCAGGCCATAGGGCGCGTCCAGGACACAGACCTGAGGTAACGAGGGCGTGCTGCATCGGCAGCCTGCTTCATTACAGCCCTGTTGAGGTGCTCCGGTGTGAGCTCACTCGCTACCTCTCTATAGGTCTGGGTGACGAGCGAGTCCACTTCGCCATCTGACTCTGGTCTGATTCGATCTTCGGTCATGACGTCTCCGCTGGCTCATTTATGGCTACGCGCAATTTTTTTACAGCGTAACGAAGCCGGCTTTTCGCGGTTTCACGATTGGCGCCAGTGACTGACGCAATCTGGTCGAGATTCAGCCCTGCCTCTTCGTGCAGTAAGAATACATCGCGTTGCTCTTCTGGCAGCTCCGTCAATGCGGCATCAAGCCTGCGCCTCGCCATACTCCTCTCTGCCAATGCCTCAGGCTGATCTCCGGGATCGGGTTGATTGTCCGGCTCGACATCGACGGTGTGGGAGTGTCGTTTGTTGCGGCGGATATGATCGATGAAACAATTGTGCGCCACTCGATAAAGAAAGGTCGAGAACTTCGCAGTTGGCCGGTAGTTTTGCCGCGACTTGATGATCTTCCCCCAAACATCCTGGAAAATGTCCTCGGCGGTGTCACGGTGATGGCAGAGCCTTAACAAATAGCGATAGAGGGCATCGTTGTGGCGTTGGTAAAGCAGCTCGAACGCCGCCACATCGCCGTCGCGGTAACGCAGCATCAGGGCGCTGTCCTCAGGTGTTTCGTCCATTTTCAGAGCATAGGGGACAGCGGCCGCTCGGGGAACCCGAAATTCAGCGTGGGTCATTACGTGGGTAGCCGCGGCCATATCTCTACAAACGTGGCGCGCAAGCCGTTCGGGTTAGCAAAATTGTGAAAAAAGGCTTGCAAAGGGCAATATTGGTGTTATAGTCAACTATAACACTAGCTCACTAGCAAAACAGAACCTGTGGAGCCACTGCGATGAAACACCTGATTCGACGCTACCTGAACGAAATTGTTGGCCTGACAATGATGGCACTCATGACAATTGCGCTTGTGGCAGCTCAGGCCGAAGCAACGACGCAAGAAGCGGCGGCCAAGAGCGCAGCGGATGTCATTGAAATTCATGTCAGTTTCAAAGGCTAAAAGGGTCGTTACGCTGGGCATAAACACACATTCAGTTTCCGTCCCCAAGGCGAGTAAAGCAGCGACGGACTTGTTGCGCCAGCCTGCGCATGCAGGCTGGCGCCTTTTTAAACAACAACCTCTGTCGCTCCAAACAGGCGGCAACTACAGGCAGGGCACTTAAACGATGGACCCGAAATGGAATGAAGATCAGCCCATTTACCGACAACTGCGGGATCGGGTCGTTGCGATGATCCTGGAGGGCGTGCTCGGTGACGGTGATGCGTTGCCTTCTGTGCGTAATGTCGCTGCCGAATATCGTCTTAACCCGCTAACAGTTCTAAAGGGCTACCAGGAACTCGTGGATGAAGGCCTGGTCGAGAAGAAGCGCGGTCGCGGCATGTTCGTGAACGATGGCGCTCGGCGGCAATTGCTTAAGGACGAGCGGCAACGATTTATTGAGAAGGAGTGGCCAGTGATATTTGCCACTATCCAGCGGCTCGGGCTCGACGTAGCGGCCTTGAGTGAACAAGAACAAAAGGCAAAAGACGCAGGAGATAAGGATGACTAGTCTGGTCACCGCCAGAAACGTATCGAAGAGTTTCGGGCCTGTTCGTGCCGTGGACAACGTCAGCTTTGAGATCGAGAAGGGCAAGATCACAGGACTCTTTGGTCCTAATGGTGCTGGCAAGACCACGCTACTCAAAGCCTTACTTGGCCTCACGGATTGTGATGGTGACTTGTCCGTCCTGGGGCTGGATCCGTTTCGGCAGCGCAAGGAACTTATGAAGAACATTTGTTTCATTGCCGATGTGGCCGTGCTGCCGCGCTGGATCAAGGTGGAGCAGTTGCTCGATTTTGTAGAAGCAACGCATCCGAATTATTCGCGAAAACGCTCGGAAGAGTTACTGGCGCGCACCAAGGTACGAAAAGACGCCAAGGTCCGCGAATTGTCCAAGGGCATGGTCACTCAGCTGCACCTGTCGATCATAACCGCAGTGGATGCGCGGCTCCTTGTTCTGGATGAGCCGACACTCGGTCTGGACATCATTTTTCGTAAAGAATTTTACAGCAACCTGCTAAACGACTATTTCGACGGTGAGCGAACGATCTTCATTACCACACACCAGGTCGAGGAAATCGAAAACCTGATGACAGACATCATGTTCATCAACGACGGTCGTCTGCTTCTGAACACCAGCATGGAGTCCCTGGCAGGCAAATTTGTGGAGCTTGTGACGTCTGGCGAGAACGCCGACAAGGCGCGGCAACTCGGTCCGATCTACGAGCGCGACGTTTTCGGCAAGAAAGTCATGACATTCGAGGGGATCGATCGGGACAAGGTGGCAGCGTTCGGAGAGCTGCACACTCCGTCGGTAGCCGATTTGTTCGTCGCGAAAGTTAAGGGGGCAGCAGCATGATTACGAACCAATTGGCGCTGGTGCGACGCGAGCTTTGGGAACATCGCTCGATCTGGATTACACCTGCGGCAGTAGCGACGATCACAACACTGCTGGCAGTGGCGATGGTCATAGCGGTTGCCGCGTTTGGCGAAATACTCAACCCCGATATTGAGAAGATCGCTGATGCAACGGTGCCCGAATCGGTACGGCGGGTTGCGCTCGCTGGATTCCTGTTAGGCAATACGTCCGTGTTCCTGATTGCGATGTGGTTTCTTGCGATTTTTTATTGCCTCGATGCCCTGTACGCGGAGCGCAAGGACAAGAGCATTCTATTCTGGCGCTCGTTGCCGATTACTGATGCCGAAACCGTTGTGTCAAAGTTGTTAACGGCGGCTATTGCAATACCGTTGGCCACAATGGTCGCAGTCATAATCTCGCATCTCCTGAACCTGATCATCATTAGCATTTGGTTGGCTGCGGAGGGCGCGAATCCGATGCGGTTTATCTGGGGCGCTGTACCATTGTTCGATACGTGGATCGCCGTGACCACGATATTAATCGCGGTGCCGATCTGGATGGCTCCGCTTCTGGGTTGGTTTCTGTTCATATCGGCTTGGGCAAAACGCGGCCCGCTCCTGCGTGCAGTTTTGCCGATCGCTATCCTGCCCATTCTCGAATATATCGTTTTCAGATCGTGGGCTCTCGGCGAAGCAATCCTGACCCGGCTCAGTATTGTCACGATGCCGATCTTCGACTCGATCTCGCATTCGGGATTCGACGAGGACGACCTGGAGTCAATACTGTCGGAGAACCTCAGCCTGGTGTCGTGGCTGGATTACGGCAAGTTCCTGACCAGCATCGAAGTCTGGACCGGACTTATCGTTTGCGGCCTTTTTATCACCGCGGCGATATACGTTCGACGGTACCGCGACGAGAGCTAAGTGGTCGGCTAGGAGGGGCGACCGGAGATTTTGTGCTTGCGGAGTTTGCCGCGAAACTGATGGTAGCTGAGCCCCAATAGATCTGCCGCCATGCTCTGGTTGAAGCGTGCTTTCTTCAGAGCCGCATTCAACAGGTCTCTTTCGGTTTCTCTGAGCCGCTGTGGCAAGTCTGTCGGCAGCAGCGGTTCTCGCTGCACTCGAGGTTCAGGAGCCTTGCTGTCAACCGTATCAGCAAGCTTGAATGGCGAATCGAATGGGTCGAAAGCGATAACCGAAATCGGCTGTTCAGGGTCGCTTGATCGATACACAGATCGCTCTATGGTGTTCTTCAATTCGCGTACGTTGCCAGGCCATTTGTGCCGCAATAGTGCTGAGGCTGCTTTGGGTGCGAAGCCCGGGAAATAGGCCTGCTTCATTTCGCTGACCATGTTAACGGCGAATGCGTGAGCCAAAGTTAAGATATCCTCGAGGCGTTCTCGTAATGGTGGAATCGTAATGACATCGAACGCCAGGCGATCCAGTAGATCCCGACGGAACCCTCCGCTTGCAGCGAGAGATTGCAGGTCCGAGTTTGTCGAGCCGACAATCCGCACATCGACACGCAGTGTGTCACTGCCGCCGACCCGTTGAATTTCGCCGTACTCGATTGCACGCAGGATCTTCTCCTGCATCCGAGGGGTGATCGTCGCCAACTCATCGAGGATCATCGAGCCGCTGTCCGCGCGCTCAAAGTGACCAATATGGGTCTGCGTCGCCCCGGTAAATGCACCGGCTTCGTGGCCGAATAATTCTGATTCCAGGATCGACTCCGTCAGAGCTGCGCAATTCACCTTTACAACATTCTGCTCCCAGCGCTCTGACAGGAAATGCAGCCGTGAGGCGATCAGCTCCTTGCCGGTGCCGCGTTCGCCAACAACCAGCACAGGCTTGTTCAGCGGAGCTACGCGGGACACGTGTTCGAGCATTTCGAGAAAGGCCGGCGCCTCCCCGATTATTTGCTGGCCAGGTGTACGTACAGACATTGGCTAATTTCACCAGAGAATAGTAAAAAAAGCCAGACATTAGTTATTATCGCCATAATTAGTAGCCAGCCAACGGATCGAATATTATTTTTTTACTTTCAAATACAAATAGTTATCAGCCCAGATACGAGTTGGCACGGATGCTGCAGTACTAATCATGAGTTTCACCAATTACGAGGAAAGGGCCATGGGCATATTCACGAGATTCAGCGACATCGTGAACTCAAACATCAACGCAATTCTCGACAAAGCGGAAGATCCCGAGAAGATCGTGCGTTTGATGATCCAGGAAATGGAAGACACGCTGGTTGAAGTTCGTTCGGCAGCAGCTCGGTCTATTGCGGACAAGAAAGACCTGAATCGCAAACTCGAGTCACTTGACCGCGAGTTGCGCGATTGGGATGAAAAAGCCGAGTTGGCTATTCGAAAAGGACGTGAAGACCTGGCCAAGGCGGCTTTAATCGAGAAGTCTCGCGTAGCGTCTGCCACCGAGGTGCTAAAACAGGACTACCTGGCCGTCGACGAGGGTCTCAGTAAGCTGAATGAAGATATAGCACGGTTGGAAGGCAAGCTGGAGGATGCCAAGACACGTCAGAAATCGTTGCTTGCACGGCACAAGACAGCAAGTAGCCGTCTGGCAGCAAGAAAAAAGATTTATGACTACCAGATTGATGACGCGATGATTCGCTTCGAGCAGTACACCCGCCGTATCGATGATGTGGAAGGCCGTGTCGAAGCTTATGATCTTGGCCTGCCCAAGGACCTCAATCATCAGTTTGCGAGCCTTGAGGCTGAAGATGCGGTCAAAGAAGAGTTGGATGCCCTGAAGGCAAGGGTGGCTGGTGAAAACAGTAGCGCTGCGGAAGGATAAATGACTCAACGTACCTGGAATATCGACTACGGGCCGCTGCGCGGTCTTTATCGAGATCGTGAAAGCGGATGGATTTTCGGCGTTTGCGCGGGTCTTGCGGATCGATTCAATTTTCGACCGGGGACTATTCGGGTAATCGCAGTTATTTGTCTTTTACTGTTCTTTTGGATGACCGTTGCAATATACATTGCAGCGACGCTCATCATTCGGGACAAACCGCTGATCTACTCCGGCAATTATTCCGAATTCGAATTCTGGCGCCGCACCCGCCGTGATAACTGGAGTCGCCCATGACCGTTGAAGCATCGATGTACGAGAGAATGTACGAGAGACGATTTTGTCGGCGCACAGATCGGGCGTTGCTTGGCGGTGTTTGTGCAGGGTTTGCGGATTACTTCGGGTTCAACCTGCGCGTCACTCGCCTGCTTGCGTTTATTGCTTTCTTAATGGCTATGCCGATGGCTGTCATTACCTACCTGGCGATAGTGTTTCTCGTTCCTGCGGATTCAAGTCGGCCAGCGAACCGAGCTGATCGGAAACGCCGGCGCAGAACGCGTTCAGCGCCACCGCGACCGGTGCCATCAACAACGGTGAGCGATATTCGGCGTCGTTGCCAATCACTCGATAAACGGATGGCACATTTGGAGAAATATGTGACGTCTTCCCGTTACAATCTCGACCGGGAATTCAGAAATCTCTGAGAAATGAACTACTCAAACCAAGGGAGTCACCGATGAATGGCACACTCGTTTTCGTTATTGTTATTGTCGCCATCGTCATGGGAGCACAGACTTTGCAGAAATTCATCGTAGCGCGTACTGCGAACAAAGACGATAGTCCGGAGCTCGAAGAAGCGTTGGCGCAGATCGATAAGCTCGAAGAACGAATTCGAGTTCTCGAGCGCATAGTTACGGAGAACAAATACGACTTGCGGCACGAAATAAATAAGCTGTAGTTGGCTCCGGCTCAGCGATCGCCAATCAAAACCTCACGACTCAGGCTTTGACTCCTTCGCAGCCTTTCTCTCCGCGTTGTAAGCACGAACCTGCTCATTGAATTGCTCACCAACCATCACCTTTTCCTCGTTGGCCGCATCGAACTTCCTATTCAGCGATTTATCCCGCTCCGCACGCTCCTCCGGCGTCGGTTCGTCCATTGATGCTAATGCCGCCAGTTCCTCTAGCTCGACGCACTGCAGATACTCATCTACTGATGCAAGAAAGGTCTGAACGCCATTTTTGGCGGCCAGCAATTCTTCTTTTGAGGCTGTTGCCCCATCCGGAATAAATGGCCGTTCCGGATAATCACATGCAAATACCGTAAAGGACGCGAGAACGAGGATTGCGCCTAGCGCGGGTCGAAAAAACTTGTTCATAAGTTCAGCTTCTGTTTGTGCTGGCCGAAAACGAGTTTCGGGAATTCCAGCTTAGGTGACGTGCGGCTATTAAATCATGTTGCCCGGCTCTAGTGAAGCTGTCAGGCGAACAGTGCTCTGTGCGTATCTGTCCCCTCCGCCTGGGAAATAAGCAGTTCGAGATAGTTGTCCGAACTCATCGGATTACCAAACAGCAGACCCTGTACTTGAGTACAGTGAAGGCTTTGCAGGAAATTAAGTTGGTCTTCAGTTTCAACACCTTCCGCGACGACATCCAGATTCAAGTTCTGACCCATCTGGATGATCGTGCTAACAAGAGTCGCATCGTCCGGATTGCTGGCGATGTCACGGACAAAAGACTTATCGATTTTCAAGGTGCTGATCGGAAACTGCTGCAACGAGCTCAGTGAAGAGTATCCCGTACCAAAATCGTCAACCGCCAGGTGCAACCCCAATGAGTACAGCTGATCGAGTAGTTTGATCGTGCGCTCCGGGTCTTCCATTAAGGTCGTCTCGGTAATTTCAAGCTCGAGAGATGTCGGTGAAACCTCATGGCCGCGCATGATAGAACTGATACGTTTTGTGAAGTTGGGTTGCCTCAGTTGCTTCAGCGAAAGATTGACCGATACGCGTCCCGGTGATGAAACTGACCTTTGCCAAAGACGAAAATCTTCGCAAACCTTGTCGAGTACCCACTCGCCGATTTCGATAATCAGGTTGGAATCTTCTGCGATTGGAATGAAATCAGCAGGCAGAATCAGGCCACGGTCCGGAAGTTCCCAACGAACAAGCGCTTCGGCACCGAATATTTCACCGGTCCTGAGGTTGTACTTTGGCTGGTAGTGGACAAGTAGCTCATCGCGCTCAAACGAACGTTTGAGTCTGCTCTTGGTCATGAGCCTCTCAACCGCCGCCTCATTCATCTGCGGTTTGTAATAGGAAAAGACGTTGCCACCAGCTTTCTTGGAGCTATATAAAGCGGCGTCCGCATTACGAATAAGGTCGATTACATTCGGCGCATCGGCAGGGTAGTATGCAATACCCATGCTCGCGGTCATGAACACTTCGTGACCCTGCACATAAAACGGATCCGCGAGTCGATTGAGCAGCACCTTGGCAAGTTGGTTCGTATCAGCCTTTCCCGCAGAATCGGGACCAAGGTCGTTCACAATAACCGCGAACTCGTCGCCCGCGAGCCGGCCGATTACGGAACTTTCCGGCATGGCCAACGTTAGCCTTTCTGCAACGGTTTCAAGAGTTGCATCGCCGGCCAGGTGTCCGAACGTATCGTTGATCTCCTTGAAGTGATCGATATCAATATAGAACAGACACAATGGTTTGCCAGCGCGCCTCGCCCTCGCTATCGCGCGTTGCAAAAGGTGTTGGAATTGCATGCGATTTGGAACTTTGGTGAGCGCGTCGATGCGAGCCAGGTAGCGAATGCGTTGCTCGGCTCGTCGTCTCTCGGTTATATTTTGTGCTGCGTAAATTCGATCTGATTGTCGATCCTTGCCGGGAACAACAGAGCAGGTGTAAGAAACCGGAATTGAGTCGCCGAATTTGTTTTCGAAAAAAGCTTCCTTGGGCAAGTCGGAGGGCTCGCCTTCAATTAGAGTCTTGGTTTTCTTCCGATCGAGGATAAAATCAATGGATTTGCCCTGCAGTTCTCCTTCCTCATAGTCGAGGAGCCGGGCTGTTGCCTTGTTTATTCTCTCTATGGTTCCATCGAGTGAAGTAATAACGATCGCCTCGCTCATTCCTGACAACACATTATCAAGATAGTCGCGCGATATTGTGGTCGAGCGTAACTTGTCGCGCATGTCGTTGAATACGGTGGCAAGTTCGCCGAGCGAATCGCCGCGCACGATGGCCAATGGTTCTCCGAAGTCAGCCTCACTCAATTTTTCGGCTTGCAAACAAAGCTCGCGGATTCTCGAGGTATGGCTGCGAACGATCAGCCAGACAAAAACGGCACAAACCAGCAGCGTAATCAGCGTGCCTGCACCAATCCAGAAATAAGTCAGATGTCGGCTTTCTGACTCTTTGGCGAGCAACCCGACAGCGAACTTCTGTGACTCTGCTTGCAATGACAGCAATTCGAACGAACCGGACAATACGCCCATGTACTGATCGTGGTGAACCACCTTGTATGAAATCAATAAATGGTCGGGCAACCAGACAACCGGGTCTGACGCCTGGCTTACTGGAATGCTCCCCGTTTGCTGGACATCGGAATCACTGCTGACGAACCGCAGACCTGCTAATGAATCGTGCTGCTTGATTGCCCGATTGAGAATCGGCAATACCGAGAGGTCATTTGAGGATTCATCGATCGAAGTGAGGTCGTCCGCTATGGCATGTAATTGCGCACGTGCACGGCGTTCGTAACTTTCTCGCAGAAGTGTGCTGTGCGCTGCCGCGCTGGCTGTGGTAATTTCTTTTGCGAGCCAGCGGTATTGGCCGTAAAACATTGACAGCATGATGACCGCAACGGCTGTGCCCAGCGTCAGTACAAACCGTAGATATCGCGGTATTCTGCTGCCGATCATTTGTTTTCTGTTCTGCACAACTTGCCTACAGACCTTTTATTATTGTTGTTAGGCCGTTTCTCCGTACCAGTGTAGCACCGGGCAAGACAGGCAAAGATTATTTCCAGAGCGGACCAAATAATGGGGCGACTCAGGACAACAAATATAATAAATGGTCGAAATCGCACAATTGCAGTAGAAATGAGCGTTTAGTCGCCTTGGCGCTTTTCAACAAATTCCACTGGTTTGGCCGAGCCAGTCGTGTTCATGACGCCTTCAACGACGGCTCCTTCCGCTACGGCGATTGCTGCTGCCGCTACCGTTCCGGTGATGCGTGCGCTGTCGGTAATCTCGACTTTGCCATCGGCAGCGATATCGCCCTCGACATGGCCGGCCACGATTACATTGCCTGCTTTGATGGAGCCCTTCCACAAACCGTTGGCGGCTAGAGTCACCGTGCCGCTGAGGTCGCAGTCACCTTCTATTTCTCCATTGATCAGGAAATCGCCGCTGCCGGTGATTAGACCCGATATTTTGCAACCTTCACTGATGAGTGTCGCGGAATCGGATTTGAGGTCGCGCAACCGGCGCAATCGGGAGTCGTTCATGGAGGTTATACCTTTGCAGACTGGATTTGCATGGAAGAGTTGCATAGTACCTATTGAAAGCAGGATTTGTCAGCTGTAGATGGCTTTTTCCGACGCATTGAAGTCACCTCGCAAATACGCGAAGAGGGCGCGCTTGTGGTAAAACAAGCGAGCTTGGCGGTCGGCCTCGTGAGCACCGCCAGGAATCCAAACATAATAGAGACCATTAGATTGAGCCAGGGATTCGACAAACGACATAGCGAACTGACCAATGCGGCTGGGGTTTTGTTCGCAGGTAGCCTCCGCGGCGTTGAGAAGGAATCTCTACGCATAGGCAGTGATGGCTATCTGTCACGTACTCCGCATCCCGTTCGACTTGGATCCGCATTGAGTCATCGCTACATCACGACGGATTTTTCCGAGGCGCTGCTCGAATTCGTAACGCCCGCTTTCTCAAGTACCTGGGAAGCACTGCACTTTCTCTGCGACATTCACCAATTTACTTATGATCGCCTCGGCGACGAAATGCTCTGGGTTGCCAGCATGCCATGCCGCATTCCGGGCGATATGGAAATACCGCTGGCGAAATACGGCACGTCGAATGTGGGTCAGATGAAGACAATTTATCGGCGGGGGCTGGGGCTGCGCTACGGCAGACAGATGCAGACGATAGCGGGCGTGCATTTTAACTATTCCCTCGCGGAGTCTTTCTGGCCTCGCTATCAGCAAATTATCGGCGACGATCGGAGAGAAGATGAATTTCGCTCTGATCATTACCTGCGCCTGATACGAAACTTTCGGCGTTTCGGTTGGCTGGTTCTCTATCTATTCGGTGCATCACCTGCAATGTGCAAGTCCTTCGCTAGAGAAGATGAGTTCGACATGCCATCACTCAACGCAGAAACGTGGTACGAACCATACGGAACATCGCTGCGCATGAGTGATCTTGGTTACAGCAACCAGAATCAGTCGCGTATCAATATCTCCCTGAATAGCCTGGACAGCTACATTCGTGATCTCAGTAGCGCGATCAGAACGCCAGAGCCGGACTACGAAAAAATTGGCGTCAAGGTTGACGGCAAGTACAGGCAGCTAAGTGTCAATCAACTTCAGATCGAGAATGAGTACTACAGCTCAGTACGGCCGAAAAGAGTGGCCGTTAGTGGCGAGCGGCCAACGGCCGCTCTGCGACGAGGCGGCATTGAGTATGTAGAGATTCGATCGCTCGATATCAATTTTAATGACCCTGCTGGTATTAACCAGAATACGATGCGATTTATCGAGGCGTTCCTGATCTATTGTTTGCTGGAGGATAGTGCGCCGTTTGACGATGCGTCTCTGAACGAGACAAAGCGCAACCAGACACAGACGGCGAAACACGGGCGCGACCCGGAGTTTCGTCTGCATCGAGACGGCCGAGAGGTAGAGCTTGCAGTCTGGGCGCGCGAAATACTGGACAAGATCAGCGCGATTGCGGAACTCATCGACCGCGAAGAAGGCGGTGAAAGCTATGCGCAGGCAACTCGCCTCATGCTTGACATGGTGAACGATGTGGAGACTACACCGTCGGCTCGCCTGCTCGCAGAATTGCGCAAAGAAGACTGCAGCTTTTTTGAATATGCGCTCTCACTGGCGAGTAACCATCGCGATTACTGGTCTGAGATCACGCCGCTATCCGATGATCGTGTAGTTGAGTTCGAACAAGAAACGGCACAGTCCGTGGAGCGCCAACGCGCAATCGAGGAAAGCGACGAAATCAGCCTCGACGAGTATCTGGAGAGTTACTTTAGTTCAGATTAGGCATCGGCGAATGGCAATGGCGTGCCATGCTCATACGCGAAAGCGCGGTGAAGTTTCTGCAACGCACTGGTTTTTTCTCCTACCGTGCCGTCCCCGATAACCCGGCCGTCAGCTTCGAGAATTGGCGTTAACTCACCCATTGTGCCGCTGGTGAAAACTTCACTTGCTGTGTACAGCTCTGTCAGCGATAAGTTGCGCTCTTCGGCGGGAATTTTATTCGTTTGGCAGATATCCAAAATCATGCGCCGCGTTAAGCCGGGCAAACAGGCATCTGCAAAGGGTGTATAGACAACTCCTTTGCTTACAATAAAGATGTTCGTGTCATTGGTCTCCGACACAAAGCCATTAATGTCGAGCATGATCGCGCTGTCGACCCCGGCAACGTTTGCCTCAATGGCCGCGAGAATGTTGTTCAGCAAATTGTTGTGGTGAATCTTGGAGTCGAGACATTGAGGCGTGTTGCGTCGCGTTGAGGCAGTGATGACCCGTATTCCCGAATCGGAATAGACAGGAGGCTTCCATTCCGCAAGCACGATCAGCGTGCATCCTGACTGGTTAAAATTTGGGTTCATGCCGGATGTTATTTTCTCGCCTCGAGTTAGCGTCAGGCGAATATGCACGTCGTCACTCATGCCGTTCGCTTCGAGCGTCCGAAAGATGGCATCACGTATCTCACTGGATGGTGGCACTGCACTAAACGCGAGTGTCTTTGCAGAGTTCTGCAGACGTTCGAGATGTTCCTCGAGCGCCGCAATCCGGCCTCTGTAAACCCGCAGTCCTTCCCACACCGCATCGCCACCCTGAACTACGCTGTCGAATACCGATACCCTCGCTTCGTCGCGTGGAAGAAGTTTATCGCCGACAAAGATCACGATGTCCCGGTTACGTGGATCGGGTAGATTCATTGTGCGTCTCCTTCGGTGTTCGCGCGAAAGGCTTGCTCAAACAAGCGGTCGTACCAGGGGGCACACTCATTGAGCAGGGGCTCGAGGTGTGGGGGAAAATCGGTCTTTGCTTTATATGGCGCGAAGCCCGTACTTTCGTGTACTGCATGATACCAATGTGGCGCCCAAACGCCGTCTTCGGCGCGCGGCCCAACCGGCCAATGCAACATCTCTTTGCTGAATCCGATTTCGAGGTGGCCGCACAACTGTTTTAATACACCCGCCGGATCTAACAACAACTCTCGTGAATCGAGAACAGCCGGTTGTTGACCCGATGAGACCAGGTCTTCAAACAGATGCCACTGCTGCTCCAGGCCGGTATCGGCTAACCGGGCATGTGGTAGTTGCACGGTTAGTGATGGCAACATCTCCCGTGGATCCCGGATAAGAAGAACGTTCTCCGTGCGCTGCAAAAAACCCAGGTCGATAGCGATGAGATGGTGCGCCATATGCTTGATAACCAGGTGTTTTGCGCAGTCTGAACCAGCAATATCGAGCATGTCGCGCATGACCGCGTCGCCATCGCAGTTCATCTTCTCCAGTATCTCATCTCGTCCTGGATGATCGGCACCACTGACACGCAAATAGTGGCCGTAAAGAGGCTCGTCGACCACTTGTACGTCCTCAAGTTGCGCGAAACTGTACATCAAAGCCGTCGATACATTACGCGGCCCTGACCATAGGCATATCGGTTTTGTCATTTTGATGCCGTATTCGAGGCCTTGTGTTGTGCGGTCTGTCACAAATTGGTAGTGAGGAGTATGACCGTAACGCCAATTTAACTAAACTCCTCAATATGTTTAAGACTTTTATTGCAGGAATCTTGCTGGGCATCGTGGCTGCAGCTGCTGGCCTGTACTATGTGCCCGTGGTTGACCAGAGCCGGGAACAATCGCTGGTCGTTGTGCAGCCGAATCAGGGCAACACCGAGACTTTCTATGCCAACGTGCCCATGGATCGCATTCTGATAGGCGCGCCATCGCAACAGACTCCGTTGCCACCAGGGTTGCAGTGGCCGGACGACGAAGAATTTGCCAATCTGCGCGTCGAGCTTTTCAAGATCCGCAATACCAAGGACGTTGTCGTAGGCGTTGCCAGCAGAATGGCGGCTAATGACGATATTCCGGGCGACGTGATTGAATGGGTCCTTCACCTGCCGGCTCGTGGTTCGATTTACGTTTCGATGCAGCCGGAGCCTCAAGAGGGTGGCAATCGAGTCGGGACGTTGCAGTCGGGCACTCGTGAATTTGACCTTATGCGCGGTGCAATATCCGAACGCTGGGTAGCGGACACGACGGAATCTGTCGATGCCCCGGCAGGCCGCATCGAGCTCATCACGGCTCTCGTCGCCCAGCGGGAAGAATTGTGATTAAGTACTTGTTCGCATTGATAGTCGGGATGGCCGTCGGAGCAGTTGTATTCCTTGGCTTGCTGTACTTCAACCCGTTCATGGCGCAGCAGCGCTTGTCGCCAATAACGGTGACCGACAACGATGTCGTCAAGCTCGGTTATTCGGCCGCTGTACAAGATATGCTCATTTATACCAATGACGGTGAGTCGAGAATCGATCCTCACCCAGCCAAGGTTTTGCAATTGTGGGAAGCGCCGATTCGCAAGACCCGGGCGTTAGCGACAGTCCTGACTGATAGTCGTGGACAAGCTGCCGGAATCGGCATCAAGTTCTCGTCTGACTCGGAAAGTACGAACATCCTGAACGGGCAGGCGATTGTTGACAGCGTTTGGCATATCTACATGCCCGAGCGCGGCAGCTTGTTCGTCGCACAGAGCGAGAACCTCTGGAGTTACTTCCGTGAAATCGTTATTCCTGCGTACTGGAGCTCAGCCGACAGCTGGCGTGGAATATGGCGAGGCGATGTTACGGCGGGACCCGGTGCGCTGGGAACGGCAAGCGTGGCCGGCGGCAGCGGCGAATTCGCAGGGCTCAGGTCTGAAGGAGTCGAGGCGCTCAGTGCGAAAGCGTATTCGGTGGAGCTTGGGCCGGTCGCCGTCGACGGCGAATTGTCGATCGAAATTCCGCGCGCGGAACTGGAGGCTAGCTCAGATCCTTGAGCGCGACGTCAGCGTTGGCCAATAGTTGAGGGTCGATTCGTGCGCGTTCGGCGATCAACACTTTTGACTGCAGAAAGTCCTTCGGCGCATTGATGGCGTCGACCGCGATGAGTATGCCGTCCTTCAGATACAAACAAGAGAAACTCTCGCTTTCGGGGTCACCTCGCAAAATCGCCCTATCGTAACCCTGAGATAGCCCTGCGATCTGAAGCTTGAGCTCGTACTGGTCGGACCAGAACCACGGCACCTGTGAGTAGTGCTTTTCCACACCGCAAATATTGCTGGCGGCGGTTTTCGCTTGTTCAAGGGCGTTGTGCACCGACTCAAGTCGCAATTGCATATCGTAAATTGCGTTAGGGTGTGAAGTGCAATCACCAACAGCATAGATGTTCGAATCCGACGTTCGGCATTGGTCGTCAACGACGATACCGTCGTTAACCTCGAGACCGGCGGATTCGGCGAGCTCGACATTGGGCAAAATGCCAACACCAATGACGACAAAATCGGCTGCCAATGTTTGTCCATCGCTGGTCATGACGGAGTGCACCTTGCCATTGCCATGGAAGCTGCTGAGGCCAGTTGAGAGCATCAGTTTGACGCCATGACTGTTGTGCGTTTTTTGATAAAAGTCCGATACCTCCGACGACACAACGCGGCTCATTACACGCTCAGCCATTTCTATTACAGTGACGTCCAGACCCCGCTGACGACACACGGCGGCCACCTCCAGGCCGATATAACCAGCGCCCACGATTACAACACGCTCACCTGTGGATGCAGCCGCACGGATTGCATCGACATCAGCTATACCCCGCAGATAGTGAATGCCCTCGAGCTCGCTGCCCTTGACTTGCAATTTTCGAACACGCGAACCCAGTGCCAGGATGAGTTTGTCGTAGGCGACTTCGCCATCGTCATTGGTCGTTAGCTGTCGTGCGCCGCGGTCTATGTTGCAAACATGCGTATTCAATCGCAACTCAATTTGCGCATCGTCATAAAAGGCCGCGGGTTTTACGTACAGGCGTTCGGTCGCTAGCTCACCCGCAAGATACTTTTTCGATAGCGGAGGACGCTGGTACGGCAAGTACGGCTCGTCCCCAATGAGTACAATTCGCCCGTCGAACTTTTTTTGAATTAGCGTTGCAATGGCCTGGCCCGCCGCGTGGCCGGCACCGACGATCGCAATGGTTTCTGTCACGCTGGAGTCGTCCTACTGAATGGCCTGCAGCGGCCATATTATGGGCAACAGAAACATGACCGCAATAAATACGACAATGGTCAGCGGCACACCGACCTTGAGATAATCTACGAAGCGGTAGCCACCGGGACCCATTACAAGAATGTTAGCCGGATGTGATATTGGGCTCGTGAAACTTGCCGAGGCAGCCATCGCAACGGCCATCATCGCGGTCTCGGGTTGCAGCCCCATATCGCCCATCGCTGAGAGCACGATAGGCGACATCAGTACAACCAGTGCGGCAGTAGGAATGATCATTGTCGCCATAGCCGTCAGGATATACAGACCCATAATAACCGGCCACGGACCAGCGTCGCCAAGGAATGCCATCACCTGGTTTGCAAGGTACATTGCCGCGCCGGAATCCTGCATCGCGGTGCCCAATGGCAACATACCGGCTATGAGGAATATCGCTCGCCAGTCGATGGCGCGATAAGCCTGTTCCATATTGAGGCAGCCGGTTAACACCATGACGGTGCCACCGATGACAGCGGCCACTGCAATGGGTGCATAGCCGAGCATCACCGCGAGCACAACGCCCAGCATTATGGCCGCTGCGAGGGGAGCGCGCCGCGTGTCGGGTGGCTCCTGACCCAGTGGGGTCAGAATAAGAAAGTCGGATTCAGCGGACAGCAATTGCAAACGGTCACGGGGACCCAGCAAGAGTAACGCATCGCCAATTTGTAAACGTTCATCGGCTAACTCGGTGCCGACGGTTTCACCTTCGCGCCAGATGCCTGCGAGCTCGATGCCGTAACGCTCCCGAAAATTAAGTTCACCGACTGTTCGACCGGCCAGGCTCGTGCGCGGATCCAACGTTGCATCCATCAGTGTCAGGCGCTCGGACTCGAGCGCTCCGAGGTTCGGTGAAACACTGGTCTCTATCTCAAGTTCCTGCAGCCCGCGCAATACATCCAGGTCTGTCGGCTGACCCTCAATGAGTATCAGGTCTCCGCCCAGGAGATCGTCATCCGCTTGTGGCATGACCGTAAGCGAACCCTCGCGGAAAACGGCCACCACGCGAAAATCGAAAACATCGGACAAGCGGCGCTTGCTTAAAGTGGCATTGGCGAGTTCGCTCTCCTTGGGCAGGCGCACAACAAACATCCGCTCGTCGGTACGGTAGACCTCATCAAGCCGCTCAGGTGAGAGGATCTCAACTTCCGAGAAATCCGAAAACTTCTCCAGCTGCGCGACCGCGTCGACTTCTCCGTGGACCAATACTCGTTCGCCCTTGCGCAATGGGACATAGGCAAGGTTCGTGAGGCGGTACTGATCTCTGCGCCTTACGCCGACAACAGAGACGTTGAAGCGCGAACGAAAATTTGCGTGGCGTACGAGCTCAGATACGAGTGGTGAGGTGTCGGTAATCGTCACTTCAGCGTAGGCGAGCTTCTCAGCGACCATAGACTTCAAAACTGGCGCTTCGCGTTCGATGACGAGATCTGACCAGCGCCGCAACTCACGAAACTGATCGATGCGGCCTTGCACAAGGATGCCATCACCACCGCGCAGAACCGTCTGCCTGCCGGGCAAGGGTTTGCTACGACCCTGTCGAACAACCGCGAGGATAATCAGGCCGGTCGAGGTGCCAATGCGGCTGTCGGCAAGGGTCTTGCCCACAAGTATTGAGCTTGTCGGTACTCGCAGCATGAACGTCCGTTCGTGCAGCTTGTAACGCGCACGTAAGCTGCGCTGACTGACGTGTTTGCCGTGCTCTGCCCGTTTCTTCGGCAGCAAGAATCTGCCGAATAGTGCGACAAACAACACACCAATAACCATGACGGCGCCGCCCATGGGCGTGAAATCGAATAGCTTGAACGGTGCGTATCCACCCAGCACCAGGGATTCGCTGATGAGCAGGTTTGGCGGTGTGCCAATCAGGGTTGTGAGGCCGCCCAGTAATGTTGAGTACGCAAGTGGCATCAGCAGCCTGGAGGCAGGAATTCGGGTGCGTCGCGACACTTCGACGACGACCGGCAACATCAGTGCCGCAACGCCAATGTTATTCATGAAGGCGGAAAGCACGGCGCCGGTAATCATGATAACCAGGATCATCGCGAACTCGCGGCGCCCTGCAATGCGCATGACCTGGCGGCCTATGATGTCCGCGATACCGGTTCGGGTGAGGCCTTCGCTGAGGATGAACATTGCCCAGACGGTGATGACGGCGCTATTCGAGAAACCCGCGAAAGCCTGATTGGAGTCAACGAGTCCGGTAATAGCCAGCGCGCCGAGCACAAGCAAGGCGACAAGATCCATGCGGATGACTTCGCTGATAAACAGAATCAGCGAGACGACAAGAATGCCAAGGACAAGTGCGATGTCGTACGTCATGCAGCCATTTTGATTGGTAGAAAAGCAGTCGGAGTATGCGGGATTCTATACAAACAGACTACACTGTACCCGTGTTAGCTCGTTGTGGGCGTGATCACAGTCACTGATGTCTATCAGGCTATCCGACTGCGACGAGTCGTTCGTCTGCGCGTTCGTGGTGTCGACTATTCGATCAATGAATAGGAAAAGTCGGCCGATCCGATGTTTTTTTTCGTCTGCATGGCCGGGGTGATACCCGTTCGACTTTCATCAACAGGCATCCGACCCTTGTAAATACATCCAGTACTGTATAAAAATACATATCTTTAGGGTGGAGTGCGGGCGTGCAAGCAGCTGAGCGTACTGATGACTATCTGGATTTGCTGAACCCGGCACAGCGCCAGGCGGCTGCATACGGCGTAAAGCCAGCTGACAGCTCCTTTCAAGCGGGTCCTCTCCTTATTATTGCCGGAGCAGGCACCGGCAAGACCATGACGCTTGCGCATCGCGTGGCGCATCTGGTCATCCAGGGCGTGAGCCCCGAACGCATTCTGCTGCTGACGTTTACTCGGCGGGCAGCGCAGGAGATGACGCGTCGTGTCGATAGCATTGTCCGGCGAATGCTTGATGGCGGCAGGACGAAACTTGTCGCGGCTGGCGTACTTCCATGGTCTGGCACGTTTCACTCCGTCGCGAATCGCCTGCTCCGGCAATTTGCGGCCAACCTCAATCTCGATCCCGGTTTTTCGGTGCTCGACAGAGGCGATGCAGCAGACCTGATCGATGTTGCCAGGCATGAGCTGGCACTTTCAAAAAAGTCGCGCCGTTTTCCCAAGAAAGACACTTGCCTGGCAATTTACTCGCGATGTGTTAATTCGCAGAAGCCACTGCTCGATGTTTTGAATGAAACCTACCCGTGGTGTGCGGACTGGGAGCCGGAGTTACGGGAGCTGTTTCGTCACTACGTCGAGCGCAAGCAAAATATCCAGGCACTCGATTATGACGACTTGCTGCTGTACTGGAGCCACCTCGTCGCGGATGACGAATTTGCAGCGGAGATTGGATCCTGGTTTGACCATGTGCTTGTGGACGAATACCAGGACACCAATCTGGTGCAAGCGCAAATACTACGGGCCCTGAAGCCGGACGGCACAGGTGTCACGGTTGTTGGAGACGATGCGCAGTCGATTTACTCATTTCGGGCAGCAGAGGTGGAGAACATCCTCGGCTTCCCTGATCAGTTCATGCCAACAGCGCAAGTTGTTTCGCTCGAAGAAAATTATCGATCCAGCCAGCCCATTCTCGACTCCGCAAACTTTCTGATTGCCGAAAGTGAGCGGCAATATCGCAAGAACCTGTATTCCAACAGCAAGCATGGCGACAAGCCGCACTATGTCACGGTCGAAGACAGCGATGCCGAAGCTGAGTACGTTGTAGAGTCGATTCTTGAAAATCGTGAGATGGGAATGCAGCTCATGGATCAGGCCGTCTTGTTTCGTGGTTCACATCACAGTGACAGGCTCGAGCTCGAACTTGTGCGGCGAAAAATCCCTTACGTGAAATATGGCGGTCTGAAGTTCCTTGAGGCCGGGCACGTAAAAGACGTTCTATCCGTTCTCAAGTGGGCCGAGAACCCGAAAAATGAAGTGGCGGCGTTTCGGGTTCTGAAATTACTGCCAGGTATGGGACCGGCCTACGCCTCCCGCGGCTACGAATATCTGGCGCTCAATGAATTCAGTTTCTGCTCACTGCGTGAATTCCGCCCACCGTCGGCAACCCGCAATGACTGGCAGGGCTTTTGCCAGTTGATGGAATCGTTGTCGGCGGCGGAGACCAGCGATAGCGGCTGGCAAGCACAGTTCACACAGGTTCGGCGGTGGTATCAGCCGCAGCTCGAACGTCTGTATGACGGTCTCGACACTCGTGAGGCGGACCTCGAACAACTCGAGCAGATTTCCGGTCGCTATCCGACGCGTGAGCGATTCCTGACTGAATTGACACTCGATCCGCCAAGTGCGGCGGGCGATCTGGCCGGCGACCCTTTGCTGGACGAAGACTACCTGGTGTTATCGACCGTGCACTCCGCCAAGGGGCAGGAGTGGGATGCCGTCTATATCCTGAATGTTTCAGACGGCGTTTTTCCTTCGGAATTCGCAACAGGAAAACCCGAGATGATCGAAGAGGAGCGGCGCCTCTTGTACGTTGCGATGACGCGCGCCAAACAGTCGCTCGCCCTGATTGCACCTCTCAAGTATCACGTCACGCAGCAACGGCGCGATGGTGACAAGCATGTCTATGGTGCGCGCAGCCGTTTTCTTACAGACGGGATGTTAAAAACACTGGTCACCTGTTTTCATGGACGCGCTGAGGCAGGTGTCAGTCAGCGAGTGGTTGTTTCCGGCAAGCAGCTGGATGTTGCTACCCGGTTGCGCGAAATGTGGTAAAAAAATGGCGGTGACTGTGAGGTCACCGCCAAATATTACGAAACAAACAGCATAAGGGATTTAATTAGTTTGTTACGCGAATCTCGTCTTCACCGTGGCGTTGTTACATACCTCTGATGCCCGGCGGGGCCGATTGGTTGCGATGAAAATGGAATAATGGCAGCGCATATACCGAAAACAGCGTGCTGGAAGACGACGTCAGGACAGGAATATGGCGTAAGCAGGGTTGTCGCTTTCTTCCCAGTACGGGTAGCCGAGGTCGGCAAGATGCGCTTCCAGTTCCGCAGTTTCCTCTTCGGGCACGTCTATGCCTGCGAGGATTCGGCCGTAATCCGAGCCATGGTTGCGGTAGTGGAACAAGCTGATATTCCAGTTGGTGCCTATCGCGTTCAGGAAATCGAGGAGTGCGCCCGGTCGTTCCGGAAATTCAAAGCGAAATAGACGTTCGTGGGCTACCCCGGTTGAGCGACCACCCACCATATGGCGTACATGCAGTTTCACCATTTCATTATCGCTGAGATCCTCGACAGGATAAGCAGCATCTCTTAACTCGGCCAAAAGTTGATGGCGTTCTTCGAGGCCATGCCGTAGCTGAACGCCGACAAATATGTGCGCCGTGCTGGTGTCGCTGTAGCGGTAGTTGAATTCGGTAATGCCGCGACGCCCAATGATTTCGCAAAAGTTGCGAAAGCTGCCTGGTTCTTCCGGAATTTCGGCGGCGAGCAACATTTCTGTCTGTTCACCAACTGCAGCGCGCTCGGCAATATGCCGAAGGCGATCGAAATTCACATTAGCACCGCAATTGATCGTGATGATCGACTGATTCTCGAGCTTGTTGTGAGCGATGTATTTCTTAACGCCGGCTACAGCGAGGCCACCCGCAGGCTCCACGATAGATCGTGTGTCCTCAAAGATATCGCGAATGGCCGCGCAGATCTGGTCGGTGTCGACGGTGACGATCTCATCCACCGATTTCTGGCATAGTCGAAATGTCTCATCGCCCACGCGTCGTACGGCGACGCCGTCCGCAAAAATGCCAACGTGATCCAAAACAACCGGGTAGCCCGCCTGCAGCGAATCGCGCATCGCTGCCGAGTCGGCGGGTTCGACGCCGACGATGCGAATGTCCGGATTCACAGACTTGATGTATGTGGCAATGCCAGCAATAAGACCTCCGCCGCCTATCGGGACAAAGATGGCATCGATATTTTCCTTGGCTTGCCCGAGGATCTCCACGGCAATCGTGCCCTGGCCGGCAATAACGTCCGGGTCGTCAAACGGATGAATGAAAACCAGGCCGAGTTGCTGTTCCAGTTCTCGCCCGCGTGTATAGGCATCGTCGTAATTATCGCCGTACAAGACGACCTCACCATCCAGAGAACGCACGGCGTCTACCTTGATGGATGGCGTCGTGACGGGCATGACGATGACCGCTCGAACGCCGCGACGCTGAGCGGCGAGCGCGACGCCTTGCGCGTGGTTGCCGGCGGAGCTGCAGATGACACCGTTGGCCAGCTCGTTATCGGATAACGAGGCGAGTTTGGCGTAAGCACCGCGTAACTTGAACGAGAAGACCGGTTGCAGGTCCTCGCGCTTCAGCCAGATGCGGTTATTCAGACGAGCCGACAAATTGCGCGCAAAATCGAGCGGCGACTCGATGGCCACGTCATAAACTGGCGCATTTCGAATTCGCTCCGGGTAGCTGATATCGCTCATCTGTCGCTCGTTTTTGTCATGCAAGGGCGGTTATCGCACACCCGGCCGCCACTCGCAAAATTTCGCCTCGTAGCTTCAAATCTGTGGCAGCACGACAAGTGAGCGCCTTGTTCAACATGACCTTGCATGGCTTTTGTCGCGCGACCCTCTCATAATCGTCATATGAACAAGTTATTGATTACCAATGCCCGCCTGATCAATGAAGGCGAGATACGTGATGCCGACGTGCTGATTAGCGGCGACAGAATTGACAAGATCGCCGGTAGTATTGCCGCAACAGACAATGTTGACGTAATCGATGCGCGAGGCTTTTACCTGATTCCCGGAATGATTGATGACCAGGTACATTTTCGCGAGCCGGGTTTGACAGCAAAAGGCGATCTCGCGACGGAATCGGCTGCCGCTGCGGCAGGCGGCATTACAAGTTTCATGGACATGCCAAACGTAAAACCGCTAACGACAACAAGTGGG